>ERZ1292629.3794-Hain-H43-01um-R1-3794-length-11454-cov-4_pt1 | contig 11454 bp, 9 predicted proteins | sample MGYA00564399_ERZ1292629 | MGnify/ENA primary metagenome ERZ1292629 (study PRJEB36523, sample SAMEA6512636) | groundwater metagenome | collected 2019-01-08 | study: AquaDiva: Metagenomics assemblies of 32 groundwater samples | reverse complement strand
AAGACTGGCAGGCTCTTTTTAACTTCCTCATCTTCGACTTGGTTAGATTATCTTCCGGCATAATCATCGAGTTTTCGTCGCCGCCTGCCGTATTTATGGTTTTAACTTCTACGAAAATAAGTGTCTTGTCTTGACTCCTTGCCACAATGTCCAGTTCGTCCCATTTCTCGCGATAGTTCCGGCCTATAATTTTGTACCCCTTGTCAACAAGATATTCACAGGCCAGGTCTTCTCCTAATCTGCCAAGTTTGGTTTTGTTCATATGTTATACTGTATAACATATTAGCTTGTTTAGCGACAAACAATGGAGTTAAGAAAAAAGAACAGGCCGCTTTCAAGTGAATACATTAGAGGCCTTGTTGAGGGCGAGGGAGTCTTTACTTTTTCTTCAAATAATCTAACTGGTTCAAAAATACCTGCATTTGTCATAAAAATGCATGCCAGGGATAAAAATCTCTTAGAAATGGTAAGGGATACCCTTGGATTAAAAAATAAAGTATATGAATATAACCATCAAGGGAGAGACGGAATTAAAAGAGGTCCCCGGGCAATGCTTATTGTCAGAGAAATAGGAAATATAAAAAATATTGTTGTGCCCTTATTTTATGGAAAATTAAGGGGAAACAAAGGAAAACAATTTGAAGAATGGCTCAAAAAAATTGGTGGCGATCCGGCAGTGCCCGAATCCTACAAACTTGTGTATAAGCTCTGTATTTCTGGATACTATGACAAAAATCCTAAATTCACTGATTAATTTGTAAAGATGGAGTGTTTAGCGCTTTACACCGTAAATCAATAAAATCATAAAAGTGTATATTTTACGTGACGAATGGGTTATGCCAAAAATGGCAATGTTTGCCAAATGTTTGTCAACGACAAACACTTTTGTTTGTCAAGGATAAAATTGCCGCATTGCCGGATTTAATAATTGGGCTGGTCTCGTCATGACAGATAGTTCTACTATCCTGTCTGTTGATTTGGCGATCCGATCATGGACCACAATGATGGAACCCGATCGTCAATTTAAAAACCAGGAGATGTCCCTGTGGATATATTGACTTGACCGAACTAACCAACTAACCTTAATTCGTAAATCATCATGGAAAAAAACTTGTCTCAAAAATTTAAAGAAAAACTTGAATCCGAAAGGGAGTCTCTTTTGAAAAGGATCGCCGAGGACGAAAAGGTAACGGACTTCGGAAGTGATGTCGATGGACTTGACGAAGAAGCCGATGAGGCGGACGAGTTGAGTAATAAACTGGCAACCGTTCAGACTTTGAAAGAGAGGGTGAACGAAATAGATGCCGCCCTGAACAGAATGGTTGAGGGGAAATACGGCGTGTGCGAAAAATGCGGGAAGGAAATAGAAAATGAGGTTCTTGAAATCTCTCCGGAGTCCAGATATTGCAGAAACTGCAAATCCGAAGGCTAAGAGAGACAACCAATGTCGAAAACAATTTCGCGACTGTATTCGGCCGAACTAGAGGGAATAAAAGCAAAACTAATAGAAGTGGAGGTTGACTTGAATGTCGGTCTCCACGCTTTTAATATTGTTGGTCTTGCCGACAAAGCATTGAATGAAGCGAAGGAAAGAGTGAACTCGGCGCTTAAAAACACCGGAGTCAAGCCGCCGACCCGGGAAAACAGAAAGATAACGGTGAACTTGGCGCCGGCCGACATCAAGAAAACCGGCTCGCAATATGACCTCGCAATAGCAATCGGATATCTTCTCGCAACGAAACAAATAAAAGAATTCGATTCCTCGGACAAGTTATTCCTCGGAGAACTCGCGCTCGACGGGAGACTGCGTCCCGTAAACGGAGCGCTCAATATCGCCGAAGCCGCGAAAAAAAACGGCTATAAGTATTTGCTCCTGCCGTATCAGAATGCGAATGAAGCCGCGGCGGTCAGCGGCATAAACATTATGCCCCTTGAAAGTCTCAAGGATGCGATGGATTTTCTCGAGGGGAGAAAAGACATAAAACCGGCCGACTTCAGCCCGCTTGAATCGGAAGAAATCCTGGCGCCGGATTTCTCTGAGATAAAAGGGCAGGAAAACGCGAAGCGGGCTCTAACCATCGCGGCCGCCGGCGGACACAATATCCTGATGATGGGGCCTCCTGGCGTAGGTAAAAGCCTGCTTGCCCAGGCAATGATCGGGATTCTCCCAGGATTGTCACCGGAAGAGGCAATTGAGATAACCAAGATCTACAGCGCGGCGGGGCTCGCTCCCGGAGGCCTCGTAAATCAGCGTCCTTTTCGCTCGCCCCACCACACGGCATCGGTTGTTGCGGTCGTTGGCGGAGGCAGCGACCCGAGACCGGGAGAGATAAGTCTGGCCCACAGAGGAATACTCTTTCTCGACGAATTGCCGGAGTTTCCCAAAAACGTCCTCGAGGCGCTGCGTCAGCCGATGGAGTCGGGGACCATACACGTCGCCCGCGCCAAGGGAACGCTTAAGTTCCCGGCGAAGTTCACGCTCGTTGCCGCGATGAATCCCTGTCCCTGCGGATATTACGGAGACCCGGAAAGAGAATGCCGCTGTACGGCCTATGAGGTAATACGCTACCAGAAAAAACTGTCCGGGCCGCTCCTTGACAGGATTGATCTCCAAATAAAAGTGGACCGAGTGAAAATTGACGAGCTAAGAAGTAAGAATAAAAAAGAGGAGCGGAGAAACCCATTTGTCAAAAAAGAAGTTGAGACGGCAAGAAAAATTCAGGCGGGACGCTTTGGAAAATTAAGAATATATACGAACTCGGAAATGAGCTCCTCGCAGGCAGAAAAAATAATAAAACTCACGCCCGAGGCGGAAAAATTTTTAGACACACTGGGAAAGAGCAGACTCTCGCCGCGCGGCTACTACCGATTACTTAAAACCGCGAGAACCATTGCTGACTTGGAAAGAACAGATGTCGTCGGTGCAGAACATCTGGCCGAGGCGTTCAGCTACCGGCTACGAGAAGAAATTTAATATTTTGCGAATGGATTTTCCGCTCCGTAAACTTCGAAGTGGAGGTGACAACCGCTTGCCTCGCCGCTCTCGCCCATCAGTCCCAGTTCTGCTCCTTGCTTAACGTAGTCCCCAATCTCAACCGAAACGCTCCTTAAGTGGGCGTACCGAGTTTTAATCCCGTCGCCGAAAGGATGTTCTATTAAAACGAATTTGCCGTAGCCGCCGTTCCAGGAACCGATGCCGCCGTCGCCGAATTCCTTATCGGGGACAATAAGACCTTCGGCCGCCGCCAAAACCAGCGTGCCGCATTGATTGGCGATATCCACGGCATTCCGGTTGTGAAGCTTACCCCAGTTGAATCCTTCGGCTGGTTTCACGAAATACTTATTGAAATTAGGCAGAGTCCCGATTTTGGCGCTTTCCAAACTGAAGCTGCTTACCCCAGGAATCACTAGGGAGATTCCGAAGCCGAGGGTCCCGAAATCCACCGATTTATTGAATTTCAATATGTTTTCCGGAGAAACGCCGAAATATGAGGAAATGGATTCAAGCGTGTCGTTTTCTTTTGTTCTGTAAACCACTCCGGATATTGGGAGGATCTTCAGTTCGTCACCCGGTTTTATGAACTTTGATCTCACGTCGGGATTGGCGCCGATTATCGTATCAAGCGATATCCCGAAATAAGAAGCTATGTCGGACAAGGTGTCTCCTTCCTTAACCCCGTATATAAACAATCCTCCATCCAAAAGTCCCTGGATTGGAGATTCGCCGCCGTCCTTAAGACTCGTTGCCGTCCAGATATCATCCACTTCCCCGTCTTTGGCGTAGACATCGTTCACTCCGGCCGCAAAATCAAGCGAAAAACCGGCAAGGGGCGCTTCGTTCCCTAAAACAATGGGTGATTCGGACGATACACCCACAGAAACTCCGGCGGGCCCACCGAATACTCCTACGCGCTCCGAACTCCCGCCGTCAAACGCGGAAAACGTCAAAACGGAGGCGATAAATACCGCCGACAAAAAAACAGCCATTCTTAATGGCTTCTTGTCTTTGTTCAGTTGGCCTAATATCCTACTAATATTGGCATTATAGCACTATGGACATGAATCTCAATAAGGAGCAGAAATCCGCCTCGGAAGCCCCCAATTTTCCTTTACTCATCGTGGCCGGGGCGGGAACCGGAAAAACGAGAACGCTCACGGCGCGCGTGGTGAAGTTTATAGAGGACGGCATGCCCCCGGAAAGAATTTGCGCAATAACCTTCACCAACAAGGCAGCCAAAGAAATGGCGGAAAGGGTAGACGCGGCCGTAAAAAGCTACAAAGGAGCGGCTCGCCCCCTCGTATGCACCTTCCATTCGCTGGGGGCGAGAATATTGAGAAAAGAAGGTAAAAAAATGGGCCGTGAGCCGAATTTCGTTATTTTTGACGGCCACGACTCTTTCGATCTGATTAGAAAGATCATTAAAAAGAGCACCATAAGGGAAGAATGGAGTGGCGATAGGGGAGGAGAGACAAAAAACGCAAAGAAGCCGGCCTTCTTCGCCAATATAATTTCGGAAATAAAAAACGTAGACTCCGCTCCCCAAAGACTTCTCGCCTCAAAGCGGGAAGAAGAGAAACTTGCCCTGAAAGTATTCAAAGATTACGAATCGGCCCTCAAAAGAAACAACGCTTTCGATTTCGATGACCTTATAGAAAAGACGGTCAGGCTTTTTAGGGAACATCCGGCGGTCCTTAAAAAATACCAAAATAAATTCGATGCCATACTCGTGGACGAATATCAGGACATAAACCCGAAACAGTACGAACTCATAAAACTCCTGTCCGAAGACCACGGAAATATCAGCGTCGTCGGAGACGACGAGCAGATGATCTATGGATGGCGCCACGCCGACCTTAAAATATTCTTCGCGTTCGAAAGAGACTGGCCCAAGGCGCAAATTTCTTTCCTTGAGGAAAACTACCGCTCCTCCGGAAACATAATAGAGGCCGCATCGGCAGTCGCAAAGAATAACCGATACCGGCACCCGAAAGATCTTTGGACCAAAAATCCGGAGGGGGCGCCGATAAAGATAGCCGAATTCGCGGACGAAAACGATGAGGCGGAGTGGATTGCCGCACAAATAGAATCCAGAATCAAAAATAGCGAATCAAAGGCTCCCAGCACCGCTATACTTTACAGGACAAACGCGCAGTCACGGGCGCTGGAACAAGCGTTAATCATGAGAGAGATACCTTATAGGATATTCGGCGGCATAAAATTCTACGAGCGCCGCGAAATAAAAGATATCGTCGCCGCCATCCGCTATGCATCCAATAAAAAAGACGAGTTGAGCCTCGAGCGGCTAAGAAAAAATCTAACCAAGGGAAAATTTTCCAGGCTGGAGGAAAAAATCCTCGGGGCAAACGCGGAGACGATGAATCCGACTAATCTCATAGAAACATTCCTCAAAACGACGGGGTACGCGGAATATCTGGAAAGAAATTTTTTGAACCACGAAGAAAGACGCGAAAACATAACTGAACTGATTCATTTTGCCTCCCGCTTCAACGACGTAAGGGAGTTTCTCGAGGAAGTGGCCCTTGTACAAAGCACCGATAATGAATCGAGCTCCGGCCAGGGTGGCCGTTTAGCCCTTAAAAATCAAGGGTTTATAGACCTAATGACCATACATCTCGCGAAGGGATTGGAGTTCGACAAGGTATTCCTCGCCGGGTGCGGGGAGGGACTTCTGCCGCACTCAAGATCTCTTGACAACGAATACCAACTGGAGGAAGAAAGGAGGCTTATGTATGTGGCAATGACCAGGGCGAGAAAAGAGCTAGTTCTTAGTTTTTACGACATGCCCTCGCGATTCTTGGGAGAGATACCGGAAAAATTTACGGAGTTCGAAGACGTTTCCGGACGAGAAAATACGGATGCGTGGTCCGAGAACTCTGTCCATCTGGATTAGAATATGGCCACCAAGACGAAAGAAACAACAACATAGACAATATACAGAAGAAAAATCTTCCTCTCCAGATATGGTTCATGGTTAATGAGGGAGTACGCTCCAATAGCCGCAAGGGCGGAGGGCAAGATCAAGATCTTGAGACCCATAAGAATCGGCACGAGGAGAAATGCAAGTCCCACGAGAAATCCCACCGCCATCTTCCCCCTCTCTTTTCCCAGGAGAGCCGGAATGGTTTTTATGCCTTCCGCTCTGTCTCCCTCGATATCCTTCAGGTCCTTAAGGTTGGCTCCGAGCGTGAAGACAATAATGATTAGCGCGAGATAAGAGATCGGGAAAGCCTCGATAGTTTTATTGGCGCTTGTGATATAGAAACCGGCGAGGACGGCCGAAAGCGAAGCTATGGATATAAGAAACGTGGAAATTATAGGCAGTCGTTTAAGGCGCAACGAAGAAGAAAAAATATAATACGCCGACGTGAACACCCCTATCATAAACAAGGCGTAATGTCCCGCAACAAAACCGCCGGCGAGAGACCAGACAAAAAAGAAAAGGTTGTATTCTTTAAGTTCTTTTACGGAAACCTCGCCCTTTATAAGCGGGCGGTTGTTGTTGGAGATTTTATCTATCTCAACGTCGGCTATGTCGTTCACTCCCACGGCGAACATCCAGGCGCAATAATAGGCGAGAAACAACGACGCTAAGGACGTTATGTCCAGACGATATTGGGAGAGGTAAGTTTCCAGGCCACGAGGATCCCGAATAATATCATTAAAAAGTAGTGGGCCACTCGTTCGGGACGGGAATTTTTGAAAACAGCAACGGTCTGCTTGGCGCGCAGGATACAAGACCATAGGGCGGCGAGGGAAAATATCACAATATAATAAACCTGGGACATCGCCGCGTTGAATAAAACCTCGATGTTCCTGAGATACGAGAGTTGAATGGTGGGATGGAGAAAATTTTTAGATAAAATGGATGAATCCATGCTGGACCCAAAAAAGACTATGACCGATGGCGCAGAGGACCCGACAAAAGCGTCGTGAATGATCTTTATAACGCTCGGCAATGATTCCCAGAAGAACATGGCGGCATATCCTAAAATGGCCGCCAGCGCCGATTTTACAAGGCTTTTCGTCGAGTAATATATATATACAAAAAAACCGGCCATAACCAAGAACATTTCCGTTTTGATACCCGGCGTTATTCCGGAGGTAAACGGCGTTCCAAAAAAAGCGAAGAGGCTGCGCAAAAGACCTGGGGCATCTTGAAAGATATAGGCCATTTTGAAACCGGCACCGCTCGAATAAACGATGTCAAGGATAGGCGCAGACCAGGTGACGATAAGGCCGAATATCAGAAACTTTGCTATACGAACTGAATCCTTTATAAAGATGCGCAGAATGAGCATAAGAGACAAAAGCACGGCCAAATAAAAAAAATAGTAGTGGATAATCGTCGAGGCGTCAGAGGTTACGAAACCAAAAGTGGGGGCGTTTGAAAAATTCTCCAAAAGATATCTCACCATGAGGATTCCTAAAAAGGCCGCAAACCACCCGCCCAGGGTTAAGGGCACTTCTTCCATGGTCCTTATAAAACGACCAACCATAATTGCTTCTATTATACCTCCGGAGAAACAAATCGCCCCCGGCGTTGATATAATTGTTTTATGCGAAGACTGGGGCAATATTTTCTAAAAAATAAATTGGTAATAGGAAAAATCGTTTCCGCCATAGAACCGCGTCGCGGAGAGATAATAGTAGAGATCGGCGGCGGCAGGGGAGAATTGACCTCCCCGTTGTCGGAGAAATGTAAAAAAATCGGCTGCCAGACAATGGTGATCGAAAAAGACCGGAGATTGGCCGAAAAACTGAAAGAGGGGGTAGGAAATATACTAATAGACATAATTGAGGGTGACGCGTTAAAAATTATCCCCGCGCTCGCCAAAAGCCCCGAGCTAAAAGCCAAAAGCTATAAAATAGTCGGCAATATTCCCTATTACATCACCGGCCGCCTCCTGCGGATCTTGGGCGAAATAAAAAACAAGCCCGATGCCTGCATTTTTACCGTACAAAAGGAAGTTGCCGAAAGAGTTGCCGCCGCGCCCCCGAGAATGAACCGCCTTGCCGCAAGCGTGCAGCTTTGGGCAAAACCAAGGATCTTGTTCCAAATACCACGCGAGGATTTTTTACCGACGCCGGGAGTGGATTCGGCGGCGATAAAGCTGGAGACAAAAACCGGGGTCAGCGAAGAACGGCGAAAACTAATATCGTCGGCTATAAAAATCATATTCAGCCAACCGAGGAAAACCATATTCAACAATATTCGCGGCGCGATCCATCCGGAAGACAAGGAAAAACTACGCGAGAGCATATTGCGTCTCGGAATAAGGCCCCAGGATCGCCCCGGAAACCTTTTAATGGAAGAAGTGGAAAAAATATCGGAACTACTCCGGGACCATTCGGCCTGAACCAGCCGATTTATCCGAGAGAATAAGCCCGAAAAGCAATTTTGTACACAACGGCACTTCGGTCAATAGGATATAATTATGAGTAACGATGGAGACGAAAAAATTAATCGCCGGTTTTCTCGTTTTGGCATCTTTCGCAAGCTCTGCGGTTTATTTGTTTTCCGTTCTTTCCAAAGAGAGGGGGGGCGAAAATACGGTCCTGCCGGCAGAAACGGAGGAGTTTAGGACGCCATCCGTGCCCCAAAGCGCCTTTGTGGAAAGCGTTCCGGAAACCCGCCCCGCCATAGCCGACCTCATAAAGGAGGAGGATTTGCCGCCCCAGCTGCAGTCTTCGAATCTCTCGGAAAACGTAGCGAGGAACTTCACGCGCGAGTTAATCAGGGCGAATCCGTACGGGCCGCAGAACATCGGCGGCAAAACGGCAATGACCATACCTAGCGCCGAAGATGTCGTCAACCAGCTTGCCAATAATAAGAAACTGGAAGGGGTTGAATTGCCGAACTGGGAGGCAGAAGCGGAAGCCAAAACATTTCCCATAATCAAAAACTTTACCTCGGGAGACATTTCTCGCTACAACGCTTCCATAAGCGGCCTTTTTGAAAAATATTTCATAAGAAACAATATAACAGACCTCGTAAGTCTGGATACCGCTTCTCCGACGGAAAATTCGGCGAAGGCGGCCGACATACTGGACCGGGCCGTATCCGAGGCGGAACTCATAAGGGTCCCGGAAAAGCTGGCGGATTTCCATAAAAGCCTCCTAAAACTATTAACGTATGAAAAGAACGCCTTGGTTCTCGGGGCAGGAGCCTCGGTGGACCCGCTCAAAACTGCCTTAGTTTTCCAGTCACAAGAAAGAAACTACAACGCCGCTCTTCAGGAATACGTAAACGAATTCCAAAAAGCGCAATCTCTGGTTCTTTTGCCCAGCATAAAAACAAAACCCGGCACAATCTCATTCCTTCTCGGACTCGTGGGCATAAAAACCGCGCGAGCCCAGTGGATTACGTTCGACCCGGCAAACTTCGGGGAATGGATACTAAACTTCCTAAAAAAACTCGCCCTTCAGCTTTTAAGAAACTTCATCATCAGCACGATACAGAACGATGTCCTGAACTGGGTGCGCGGCGGAGGAAGGCCGGCGTTTATAACGAACTGGCAAAGGTTTCTGTCAAACGCTTTTGACCAGGCGGCGGGAGCCACTATAGCCGCGATTTCTCCCAATCTCTGCAGTAATTTCGGTCCGCTGGTCTCTGCCGCCTTCCAGTCGCCGGGCTTCGGAACATTCAACACGCGCTGTACACTGGACCAGGTGGTCTCCAATATAGAGAATTTCTATAACAACTTTGAAAATGGCGGGTGGATAGCCTATACAACCTCGCTCCAGCCGCAGAACAATCTCTGGGGGAGCATAATATCGGCTAATGAATTGGCCTCCGCAAAGGGCGCCCAAGCTAAAGAAGCGGAAAAATCGGAATCCATAGCCGGCGCCGGTTTTAAGGGCGAAAAACTCTGTCCGGGAAGCGACCAGGCACCGGACGCCCGGGGAAACTGTCCGCTTGCCGAACTACCCCTGACTACCACGCCACCCAAATCCAAAGAAGCCATCACCGCCAAAAATCTCACCATAGGGGGAGAATTGGTACTCACCTCGGAGGAAATAGTCGGCTTGGTTTCATCGGTGGCAGGGGCTCTGTTCTCAAGGTTGATAAAAGATTGGGGGGCCAGGGGTCTCCTCGGCGGTTCCGAAACCGCCGTTGAGGCTCCACCCTCGGTAACCATTCCGCTCTCCTGTAACCCGTCGTCTCAAACGGTCCAGCCTGGATTGTCGGTGGGATTCGGGGCCACCGGCGGGGATAACACTACCAATGACACATACGCTTCCAGCTCTTACACTGGTGAAAATTATGGCTGGTCGGCCCCTGGAGGTAGTCCTTCGAGCGGAACCGGGTATTCGTTCAACACTATGTATTCGTCCGCCGGCACCTACTATATAACCCTGACAAAGAGCTCGCTCAGCGCAAGGTGTACCGTAAACGTGTCGGGCGAAGCAGTTACCACGCCTCCGCCTACGACATCGCCAACCCCGGCATGCTCCGACGGAATTGACAACGACGGGGACGGTCTTGTTGATCTCAATGACCCGGGGTGCACAAGCTCGTCGGACACGGATGAGACGAATACCACTACTCCTCCACCTCCGCCCTCGAGCGCGCCCGTCGCCTGCGCGCCTACGTCGCAGACGATAGTTGTGACCGACAGCGCGGCTTTCACCGCCTCCGGCGGAAATGGCGCCTATAACTGGTCTGTCTCGCCTACCATAGGGGTCGACCCCACGACCGGCTCCGGACCAACTTTCACCGCCGTATACAACAACGCCGTAATATACCAGGTAACCTTGCGCGACACCGCCGGTTCAACCGCGAACTGCGCCGTGAGGGTCCAAGCGTTCTAAAAATAAAATGAATAAGACGAATTCAGTAGAAAAAAAGAAAAAAGGAGTGGGTATGAGCAGGAAGAAACTTAGCTTTTTTTTGCTGATTCTTGTAGGGATAATCGCGCCGAATCTTACTTCAGCAGTCGGGGATCTCTTCGATATTAATGGTATAGCAGCCAAAGCCATCGGCTATGCAATATTCGTCATCAACTACGTCATCGCGCTCATCGCCTCTGTCTTTATAGCGATCGAGGCCTGGATAATAGGAATAATGCTCCAGATAAACAGCAATATAGTGAGCGGACCGATCGCCCAGAAGGGGTTTGAGGCCACGCTCGCCATAGCAAACCTCGGCTTCGTTCTCGCCATCATAGTCATAGCGCTCGCTACTATTTTGCGGCGGGAGACTTACGGGATAAAACAGCTCCTCTGGAAGCTCGTATTCGCGGCCATACTCGTCAATTTCAGTCTCGTCATAGCCGGCGTGATTATGGGAATAGGTGACGGATTGACGAAACAGTTCCTTGAAAGCGCTTTTCAGAACGATTACAGCAAGTTCGCGGCAAGCATAGCAAGCGCCTTCCAGCCGCAGAAGTTAATGCTTTCGGGTGGCGGTTCTTTCTCGAACAAAGATATTG
>ERZ1292629.2144-Hain-H43-01um-R1-2144-length-17364-cov-221_pt2 | contig 11454 bp, 16 predicted proteins | sample MGYA00564399_ERZ1292629 | MGnify/ENA primary metagenome ERZ1292629 (study PRJEB36523, sample SAMEA6512636) | groundwater metagenome | collected 2019-01-08 | study: AquaDiva: Metagenomics assemblies of 32 groundwater samples | reverse complement strand
ATGTTTAATATTATAAATCAAAATAAATCCTCTGCACGCCTTTTGTGTGGATTGCGAGAAGACTTAAAATGCAAATAAAAAAACTGCCCGCGATGCTTTTGACACGCGGGCGAGTATGACGGACAAAGTCATGTTCATGTAGTACCTTCTCTCACGAGTTTGTGTAGAGCAGCGAGAGACGCAACTAGAGTAAGCTGTTGTTGTGGAGTGTCTGTGTTGTGACAGGAAATTTTTAATCCCCTATCCTTTCCATAATTGCCTGATGGATACAGTCCGCAACAATCTCCAGGACAACTAATCAACAGCCGTCCATCATTGTCCGGAAGATATGCCTCAAAAGAATGTATGTCAAAATCTTTCATTCTTCCGTCCATTCTCTCCCATGTAACACACATGGTCGAGACCATCTCAGGAATTTCGCCAAGTTCGTGTCGTTTGAGCCAATCAACAGTTTCTCTGCTATATTCTCCACTTAAAGACCCACCATGAGAGCTTCTGATGGTCACAGTGTTAACGCAGATAAGTTGTGGCAGAGAGCAAGAGGTTTCAATTTCCGGAAACAACATCAGCTCAAAAAGAGTCGTGAGACTGGCTGAAATTGCAAAGGTTTCGGTATAGTCATACCCGATCTCTTGGCGTTCTCCATTGCAATACATACAGGTATCTTCTCGACTCTCATCCCAACCTGTCCCCTTACAGGAACGGCAAGTTTTACCCGTCGGCTTTCTTACCAGAGGTGTTGGGATAGAATACTCCAGAAATTCGCCAGCTTCACCGAGAAATTTCAAAGAGTCTTCAAATCCAAAGTCCTTGCCAAATTCACGACCGAATTTGGTAAAACCGAAATCTCTCTTGAAATGTTCAACAATGGGAGCATCTTTCGGAATTGGCTTAACACCGCTTGCAAAATCCTTATGGATTCGCAAAACCATGCCCCCTACACCAAGCTGTTCTCTCCATGAGAGTTCATACCAACATGGCATTCTTTCGAATAAAATCGACTTGATATCTTCCAAGGTACTTCTCCTTTCTTCTATGTTTGATACTACTCAAAACCACTCAAAAAGCAAATTTTTTATTATTGAGTTATTTCGGGATGTTCCGATAAATACTTATCTCTTACATATACCCCGAGAGTTGGTGCAGTATCTTGAAGATTACGGTCGGGGTGGTTATAGAAAAATACCTTAAGAAAATTCATATATTCTTTGTCATAAAGAGCAGATATTGATTTGATCGCAGAAAGTTCAACATCATATTTCAATTTGGGGCTTTCACAATTAATATATTTGAAAAAATCATCCTTATTTTTTTCAAAAACATTTCCAAATCCAATATCTTTAATAAACTTTTCTCCGCCGGGAGTAAGTTTGAGTGGACTATATGCCTGCAATTCAGAAGGATTAAAATTTGTATTGTTACGAGTTAAAAAATCACTGACTACTTTTATATTAACCTTTATTTTATTAACTGTTGTCTTTAAATCATCGAGAATTTGCAACTTTCTACCCACCAAAATAGCCGCCCCCAAAAGAACGGGAACTCCAATAGAAACAACTATGGCATTTATTATTTGAAGTAAACTCATGTTTTAATTATAACAAATAATATAGACCGCCATATTAATCTTGTGGATTGCGAAAGTCAACCAATAAAAAAAGACGGGCGATCAGTGTCGCCCATCAAATCGCCTCAGCGAAAAATCAAGTGCCGGGTTTCAGGAGAGATCGTTTTTGCTCTTTCCAAAGCTTCCAGGCGCTTTTTCAGCTCTGGAAGTTTTTTCTTTAACTCTCTCTTCATTTGTCTTGTTGTTGGATTTCTGAATTTCAATTTCAGAGCCATAGAATCCTCCCTTCCAAACTTAATACTACTTAAAACCGCCCAAAAAGCAACTAAATACCGCAGCCACTTGATTGTTTTTGTTGGACTGGAGCTGATTGGCCAGCATCTACTCCGCACCCGCCACCACTACTCTTTTGAGCCGGCTGTGTTATTTGTGATGCTATTTTGGCATAACCTGAACCGCTTGAATAATTTATGCCGAGCATTTCTTGCGGATTTACATCTTGCCATTCAACACCTTTTTTGTCTTTCATATAAGTAGCGATGTTTATGTAAGTATCTGGGAACCAATATGAATTGACCGCTAGAGCTGCCTTCCACATATCTTGTTCGCTAACTCCTTGCGAAGCCATAAGTTCTAGAAATCCGAGCATAGCCATGCCATGGTTACAATCTGGAAAATGGGTAGAATTGTTGCAACACGGCCTATATATACCACGAGATACTTTATCCACTAAAGCTTGCTGTTCAGGTGTTAGTTTAAAGAATATGTGTCTATTATAATGGTCCATTGGATCGCCCATTGCCATACTCCAGCCACCAGTTGAGGCAAATCCTCCCGCCCCGCCGTAATTAGGATTCATCATTTCTTTAGAATCAGCCAAAATAGGATTGGCATTTGAAAGACCGAGAGCCCACAATAAATTAAGAATATAACCCGCATTATCTTCATTAATTTTTATTTTTTCTTTACTATCTCCGACCAATAACTTTTCATATTCATCCGTAAACTGCCCGCGCTGTTCGTATAAAGTTTTGAATTTTTGCCCATCTATAACACCGGTACTAACTAATTTTTTGCCAAGATCATTCCAACTTATAGGCAATTCTACTCCCTCGGACGGCAAAACTTTTTGTTCTAATTCTGTTTTTTGGATTGTTTGCTGTGAACTTGTCAAATTCGTTTTTGATGAATCATTAACAGACCCCAATCTTTCATTGTACAACCAAGCCGCCGCTAATATTAAAGTGGCAATTATTATACTTACTGGCAATGAAAGAATTTTATCTAATTTATTTTCCATTTTGTTTTTAAGAATAATTAATAATTAGCAACATTTATCCATTTTGTTTTTAAGTTCTTCTATTTTTTCTTTATCTAGCTTTTTGCTGCCATCTTTAGATAAAAACAAATATGTTATTACCAAAAGAAAAACCAAAATCACGAAAAATACTAACCATTCTTTGAATAAGATGCTGTAGGCCAAGACAAAACCGGTCGGAATAAATAATGTTTTCCAAAGAATAAGAGATTTCCCGTGATCTAATTTTTCTCCCAATTGAAAAGCTAAACCAACCACCGAGCCACCCATTAACATGGCCGGAATTATAAGGTCAATTTGATAACCCATAAAATATCCGGTCAACAGCCAAATCCAAGTGCCAGAAACGCCGGCGCAAATCGGACAAATTCTAAATGGCAAAAAGTGATTGGCCAACCAAACCAAGAATCCAATAATGAAGATGGAAATTATGGTGATTACAAAAAGCATAAATTTATATGTAAAAAATTAATATGCCAATAATAATCATAGCTAAACCTGCCCACAAATGAACCCTTTTCATATTTGTGGTTTTCCATTCCTGCATTTTATCTACCAGCATTTTATCTGCTGACACCCAAAGCACAACTACCAAAGGCGCAATCAGAATAATATTGTAGAGAAGAAGATAACCGAATCCCCTGAAGTAGGTCACCTGATCGTGAAGTAGTCCAATAACCATAAGGTACGGCCCACCCATACAAGGAAATTGGCAAATACCAACCAGAACACCAAGTCCAAATGCTGCCAGAAAAGATGTCTTTTCCATCAGTCCAGCCATGGCAGTATGGAGCACTACCGGAATTTTAAGTTTGATTGGAAAATTTGGAAAAAGGTAATTAGCCAAATTTATGATACCAAACAAAATCAAAAGTGACGCCCCCAGCTTACCCATGAAGTGGGGTGTATTGAACAGATGCAACACTTTCAGTACTCCCAAACCAATCAGAAAATAGGCGGTAAAAATGCCGGCAATGTATGTTCCGCCTATTTTAAGAATTTTGCCTCGGGCCATCTGCATACCAAACAAAAAGGCAATAGTAATGAGAAGAATGGAGAAGGAGCAAGGGTGAATGCTGTCAAGCAGGGATGAGAAAAAAACCAGAGGTAAAAGCCACAAACCTCCCCTGCTTAAATTGTAGATTAATGTCGCAACACCGTCGCTATTTTTTAGAACAACAATTCCAACAATAGCTACCAGAAGAACACTGATGATAATAGTAATTCTTTTCATGGTTATGGGGTTACCACCGCCTTTATTTCAAGTTGCAGAGCATTGCCCGAAATATCGGTTAAGGTAATAAATCTGTCTATTGGTCCAACACCAGCGGGACCATGAGCATTAGGATTAAAAACTACTCGAATGACACGATTTTCACCAACTTTAATAATTTCGTTAGCTGGAGGTACCGAACCGCCATGTCCAGCCATACCAAATGGTCCTTTAATACTGCCGTCTGGGGATATAATTAAGGCGGTCGTGCACATACAAGAAGTAAGTACGGTACTTATTGTAACGTCTTTATCACCAGTATTAGTTACAATAAACTCTTTGGTCACATTACCGTTCTTCATTGAGACAGTGCCGAAATTGTATAAGTTTTCTGAAGCGGTAAGCGAGCTTTTAGAAGCGGTGGAATTTGTTTCAGAAGCTCCTTGCACCGAAGCGGTCGTGCCTCCCCCTGAGAAATAACCCCAAATGAACAAACCAGCAATAATCACACAGACAAGAATAATAATATTTTTTGTTGTCATACTTAATGGATTAAACAATTTAATAATTCGAACAGACAGGAAACAGAAAAATTATTAAAAAGATGGAGAATTTTCCAAAAGAGAAAGCCAAGATATAAATTTTTGTCTGGCTTTATATTTTATTAATTTAAAATTTTTTAATTTTTGATATAAAAGCTTTAGTTTGGGGCTAGCCAAATTTTTATCCAAGAAAACAACGGAAACCGAAATCAAAAATAGAATCAGAGACGGAATAAGCGTATTGAAAAGCGCTTGAAAAGCGGCAGTGTGATGAATTATTGAAGCAACTAGATTGGTAGGACACGGAGTGCCGTCAACTTGAGAATTAAGGCAATTTTCCATTGAACCATTTATTTTATGGTCAAAAGCCACGACACTGAACGCGGCTAGTCCTACAAAACTTATTAAAATAAATATCGCTATATATCTAATCATGGTCGTCATAAGTATAGCATATTTTAAATTTTCAAGCTATTTCCTTGACTTTTATTTTGTGCTTGCTATACTAACTTCATCCTTAGAAAAGGTCGCGCTTCGCGGCCTTTTCCTTTATATGTCTTTCCTTATTTTGAGTTTTAAGTTATCAATATTAAGGAAATCAACGGGTTTTCCTTTTTCCTGAGTTAGATCTCTTAATTTTGTTGAAAATCTAGAGGTTGAATAACGAGGACCGCTTTTTATTCTTTTGGCACTAGATACAATATGAACAATAGCGCCTTTCTCAACTACTTTTTTAATTAAGAATTCAAAGTCACCATCTCCAGTAAAAATATAAAATTCGGAATTTGTTTCGGCATATTCCATGGCGTCAACCGTTAGGTCAACATCGCAATTTGATTTTCTGTTATAACCCATATCAACAATTTCATTAAATTCGTGGTCACATTTAGGACATTTTATTTTTATATTTTTATTTCTGTTTTTATACGAAAATACCACTTTTGATCTAACGATTCCTCCTTCTTTTTCTAACATTTCAAATTCTTTTTGAGTTTCTGAATCACCAGCATCTATTCCAGTGTAAAAAAATACTTTTTCGCACTTCCAATTACTTTTTAAAAATTTGTATAGTTTCATCCAATCCACCAAAAATCCCAAAACTCTACGAGTGGTGGTTTCAGTATTTTGAACATCTATAAAAGCAAATTTTCTTTTGTCGTTCATCAAGAACATTTTAACATATTTTTTCCCAGAGGATGACCCTTGAAGAATTTGCTCCAAAGGGTCATCCTCAAATTTTTCTTTCAGACCTCACCCCATTTGTCTTACGACAAATTGCCCCTCCCCTTGTCTAATGGGAGGGGAAAAATCAACAAAAGAAAAAGCCCCGCGACAGCAAGCGCGGGGCTTGATCTGTTGCGAGGCCGTTCTCAGGTTGGGAAGCATTTGAGGGTAATATGGATCACAAAAATCATCACAAAAGCCCCAGCGAGGCTACCGAAACTCCAGACACCAACAAATGTCTTCGCCTGTTCTCTGAACTTCTTACTGCATGAAACGAAAAGAAACGCAACCATCGGAACCCAGAGAAAAGTTATGTACATTGTCGGTATCCCCGGCAACACTTTTCGAAAAGCGAGAAAGAAGAGGATGAGTGGCATCACCACCACCATCATCATCCAGTATTTCTGAAAAAAACTTGTCATGGTTGCTTGCTACCTCCTACCTACAAATATACACCCATCAAATATATTTGTCAACAATTTTTCAATTTTATAAATATGATTGGTAAAATAGCCCTAAAAATAAGGGAAATTTGAGGGTGACCCTTTGGGACAGGGGCATTTCAAGGGTCACCCTCTGGGAAAAAATCAGTCCGAAAGCCCCTCTCCTGCTTCTAGGAGAGGGGACGAGCGAAGCGAGAGGGGGTGAGGTTAATTAATTTTCTTCAATCTCAAAGAATTCAGGACGACACTGATACTGCTAAAGGCCATAGCAGCACCGGCAAAGATGGGATTGAGGAGTATGCCAAAGAATGGATAAAGCAATCCGGCGGCGACAGGGATAAAGGCGATATTGTAAAAGAATGCCCAGAAAAGATTTTGTTTTATTATGCGCATTGTCCTCTTTGAGAGTTTAATAACTTCAGGAATAAGCATGAGATCGCCTCGCATAAGAGTAATATTGGCTGATTCCATGGCGATATCTGTGCCTTCACCCATAGCGATGCCAATGTTGGCTTGGGTGAGAGCCGGTGCGTCATTTATACCGTCGCCGATCATGGCCACTATTTTTCCTTGAGCTTGAAGCTCACGCACTTTCTCTGACTTTTTATCCGGCAACACTTCGGACATAACATTTTCTATACCCACTTCGGTAGCAATAGCCTTGGCGGTTCGTTCGTTGTCTCCGGTAAGCATCCAAACGGTTATATTATTTTTCTTAAGAACCTTTATTGCCCCAATTGATTCTTTTTTCAAAACATCGGCCACCGCGATTAAACCAATCGCCCCGTCAGCAACTGATACTATCATTACAGTTTTACCCTGACTCTCTAAATTTATTATTTTTTCTTCCCATGCTCCCGCATCAATTTTATTGTCCGTCATTAATTTTCTGTTGCCCAATAAAATTTTTTTATTATTTAATTCTGCCGAAATTCCGTGTCCCGGAATAGCCTTAAAATTTTCAACGGGCAATAAATTAACTTTTTCTTCTTTGGCTTTGTTGACTATGGCTTGAGCTAGAGGATGTTCCGATTTATTTTCCACGCTGGCGGCTATTTGCAATACATCACCCAAAATATCAGTTACAGCCGGTTTGCCGACAGTCAAAGTGCCGGTTTTGTCCAAAATGATGGTATCTATTTTGTTTGCAATTTCAAGAGAAGCGGCGTCTTTAATCAATATTCCACGGCTGGCGGCACTGCCCGAAGAAACCATAATAGCCATAGGAGTGGCCAGGCCAAGAGCGCAAGGACAAGCAATAATGAGGACAGCCACGAAGTTAACGAGAGCAAAAGTAAAAGCGGGAACGGGTCCAAAGAAAAGCCAAACACCAAATGTCAAAATAGCCACAACAAAAACAACCGGCACAAAATATGAAGAGACCTGATCTGCTAAACGCTGAATTGGTGCTTTACTTCCTTGTGCTTCTTCAACCATTTTAATTATTTGAGAAAGAACCGTATCCTTGCCAACTTTTGTCGCTTGGAAAGTAAATGTCCCAAATTTGTTTATGGTGCTTCCTATCACTGCATCAGCCACTTTTTTGTGAACAGGCATTGATTCTCCGGTAACCATTGATTCGTCTATTTCCGATTCGCCTTCAATTATTTTGCCGTCAACGGGAATCCTTTCTCCGGGTTTGACGATTATCATATCTCCAACCTGTACTTCAGATATAGATATCTCAACTTCTTTTCCATCTTTTACCACTTTTGCAGTTTTAGGTTGTAAACCTATAAGTTTTTTGATGGCTTCCGAAGCTCTACCTTTCATAAGAATCTCAAAATATTTCCCTAAGAGGATTAAAACGATAATGATGGCAGAAGTGTCAAAATAAATTGCCGGGGTCAGTCCTCCTCTCATAAAATAAGCGGGGAAAATCGTAACCGCTGCGCTGTAGAAATAGGCAGCCAGGGTTCCGACAGATATAAGAGTATTCATATCGGCTGTGCGGTATTTTATGAGAAGCTTAAGTCCGCTGTAAAATTGCCAACCAACCCAAAATTGCACTGGGGTTGTCAGCAAAAGCAACACCCAGTTATTATTTAAAATTTTAGGCACGAAAGGGAACCATTCAGGAAAACTACCTAAAAATATGAAAAAAGAAAGAACACCGCCCACAACCAACTTTATTTTCATTTCTTTTATTTCGTCTTCTCTTTCCATTTGTGCGTGGTTATGTCCGGGAGTATTCATATCCATATTTAACATTTTTTTATTTTCTTCTTTTTTAGAAGAACCAACTTCAAGATGATAACCTATGGATTTGACCGTATCTGCAAGATTCTGTTCGGAAACTGCGCTTTCATCAAATTCAATCAAAGCTGATTCTGTCGCAAAGTTAACCGAAGCCGAATGCACACCGGCTGTTTTTGAAAGAGCTTTTTCAATCGTGGCCACACAACTGGCGCAATGTATCCCATGAATTTTATATGTTTCTTTTTTCATCCCGTTTTAAATTTATTTATAATTACCAAACAAAATTTCTAACAACACCGCCTATTCCAGTAATTTTTAATTCTATGGATTTTGGCGTTGGAGTTATTTGATTAAATATTAACACTCCTTCTCTATGATGTCCCCCGCTTTCCGCTCCTTGCCAGGAGATGGGCTTATATTCTTTGCCCTGATCGTCAACAAGAACAGCAACTTTTGTCATATCCTGGTTTAATTCGACTGAATGAGTGTTCATGGCAATATCAAATTTCCATTCTACAGATCCCAGCGAAATGTCAGAGGGGGTGACATTTAATGTCACACCGGCTTGTTCATCGGTTTTTGTTTCCCATTGTGAAGTACTGGATGCTAAAGAGTTATCTATGACCGGACTGGAAACAGGTTTGGGTTTATAAAAAAGCAGAAAGCCTCCTATAAACGCAAGTATCAGTACGAATATTATTATGGATTTATTCATGATGTTTTTTGAATTTATAAATTTTATCTGTCATGTATATAATACCAACGATGTTAAAGAAAATACCGACCCAAAACAGCTTAACTTGGTATTGAGCGACAAATGTAACAAGCCCGGTAACTCCAAGAATAGGCACCAAATTTACTAAATAATGAGCACAACAGGAAATCATAGCGACCGTGGAAGTGGTTCCAGATATACTAACCACTTTACCCATGCCTTGTCCGCTATGCACCAAATTTTTAATATATTGGTATAGAGCAATTTGAATTCCAAAACCCGTTACTAGGCTCACAATAAAATACCAATAGGTTGCGAACTGACTTTGAGCGAAGCTCCATCCGGAAACCAATGAGAGTATCGCAAAATACACTCCAAACAAAATCGCGCTTGCGACTATTCCGTACAAAATTGATTTTATAGTTTCTTTTCGCATTTTATTTTTTAAATATTTGGGGAATGAAAGCCGGAGTTTTTTTGGCATATTCGTCCCACATCGCCCCAAATTCTTTTTGAGCATCTTTCTCTTCGCTCTTGGCAAGTCGTGTATACATCCATATAAGGATCGGTAGCATGATGAGTGTGAGGAGTGTTGGCCACTGCAAGAAAAATCCAAACATAATCAATATAAAGCCAATGTATTGCGGATGGCGGACACGAGCGTAAGGGCCAGCGACAGCTAAAGTGTGTTCGGTTTGAGCCTTGTAAAGCACCTTCCAAGCCTTGGAGAGGAGCATAAAGCCGTAAATAATCAGAATGTAGCTTGCAATGTGAAAGGGTCCGAAATGAGGGTCACCACCCCAACCAAAGAAATCTTCAAAAAGGTGTCCCGAATTGTGAGCGAAAAAGTCAATACCAGGGAATTTTGCAGAGAGCCAACCGGAAAGAAAATATATTGTAAGCGGAAAGCCATACATCTCCGTGAATAGGGCGACAATGAATGCTGAAAACGCACCAAATGATCGCCAGTCTCTCGGTGATTTTGGTTTGGTAAAACTGAAAGCAAAGATGATAAAAATCAGTGAATTGATAATAACTAAAAACCAGAGGCCGTAAGAATTTTCCATAAATTAATTTTATTAATGGCAACATCCATGGCCTGAATGATTTTTGTCGTTCTTGTCGTCTTTATTTTTGTCATTCTCGTTAGAAACCGCTTGCTCATTATCAGAATGCTTATGAGATTTTCTCATCATAAAGAAGTGCAAAAGCGGACAGATGATAACCGCCAACCCAATAATTATCCATTGTGACATAATGATTATTTAGTTATTAAGCTTGAATTGTGCATCCAGACCATATATGAACCGAATATCCAAGCAAAAATAAACAAGTCAATTGCGCCAATCAAAACTCCACCGACTGTTCCCCATGCAAAACCTGGAAGAAGTGAAAATAATGAGTGGTGAAGTTCAATACCAGCAGCACTACGAAGTGGTAGAAATCCACCCAACAAGCAGAGAACATATACTATTTCAGCACCAAGTACACATTTCCAACCATATGATTTTAAAGATAATTTTTCCATATTTTTAATAATTATCCTGTTAAATCTTTTTTCTTTTCCTCAAACTCTTTTTTATCTATTTCACCTTTAGCATATCTCTCTTTTAAAATTTCAAGAGCATTCGAACCTGATTGAGAATGTAAATTTTTACCACTCACTTCGCGCACCATCCACACGATAAAAACAATGAGCAAAACCCAAAAAGCAACCATCATAATGCCACCTCCCCAAAAGCCCATCATATTTCCCGCACCCCAACCAACATCATCATATAATCCATACATCATATTTTTTTAATTAATTTATAATTCTAATTTATTTTTATTCGTAGCAATTCGTTAATCTATTCGTTATTTCGTATATCTATTTTCTTTTTAATCTATAAACTTCCAATATTTCTTTAGTTGCTTTTGATCCCCTACTTCCCTTCATATGAGGGGCAATACAGGAACCCAAATGATTCTCCATTATAACATCTTCTATACTTGAAAGAGCATTTTTGACTGCCGAAGTTTGAGTAATAACATCAATACAATAAGCTCCCTTATCAATCATCTCTTGCAACCCCCGCACCTGCCCTTCTATAATACCCAATCTTCTTAATATTCTAGATTTTGGTGTAATCATATTTTTACCTTTTATTGAAAATTCTAAATTGATAATTGTGGCGAATACCCCCCTAGGGTATCAGAAGTGAAATAAGATGTCAAGCCAAAAAACAGAAAC
>ERZ1292629.2077-Hain-H43-01um-R1-2077-length-17841-cov-9_pt1 | contig 11456 bp, 12 predicted proteins | sample MGYA00564399_ERZ1292629 | MGnify/ENA primary metagenome ERZ1292629 (study PRJEB36523, sample SAMEA6512636) | groundwater metagenome | collected 2019-01-08 | study: AquaDiva: Metagenomics assemblies of 32 groundwater samples | reverse complement strand
ATCGCGACTGTTCTTTTGGTTACAATAGTCATTGTAATAGCTCTTATTGTTTTTCTTTGGATTAGAGGAATGACACAAGAAGCAATAACTAAATTTGGAGACCAGAATATACAATTAGTTTGCGGACAGGTTGCTTTTGAAGCGAGATATAATGAAAATACATTATATATAACAAATACAGGGAATGTTCCTATATTCGGGATGAATGTCAAAGTTGTTGGAGAAGGAAGCCATATCACAGAGGATTTAAGAGATTCATCTCAATGGCCTGAAACAGGGTTGAATCAGGGAGGAGCTCTTTCAGATAACTCTCTTACATTTAATGGAAATGAAATAGTTCTTATTCCTGTTCTTATAGGAGAATCTCAAAGCGGAAGAAAGACTTATGTTTGCGATGAAGATCAGTATGGATTTTCTATTACTATTTAAAATGAAAAAACTATACATAATTAAAAACAAGAAATCTCTTTCCACAGTAATTGCAACTGTTCTTCTCATACTTCTTGTAACAGTTGCAACAGCAATTGTATGGACATTTGTGAATAATATTGTAAGTGAAAGAACTGAAGGAGTCCAATCATGTTTTGAAGTGGAATCTTCTGAAAAAGTAACTTTGAATGATTATTATACTTGCTATAACTCAACATTCGAGGAAGTTCAATTTTCAATAAATATAGGTGATGCTGAAATAGACAGCCTCGTTATATCTGTCTTAGCTGAGGGGAATTCAAGAAGTTTCATATTAACAAATACAGATAACACAGATGCTGACGGATTAAAACCTTACAAAGGAATTGATACTGATCCTGTAAAACTCCCTGGAAAAAATGAAGGAAGAACGTACACTGCAAGTGGATTTGCAGGAGCAACAAAAATTGACTGGATAAAAATAGCTCCGATAATAGAAAAAAAACAATGTGGATTAAGCGATGCAACTTATGAAGTTGATGATTGTTCTTTATTCGCAAGTTAAATTTCATCAGATAAAAAATATTATAAACTGATTTTTATTTAAGATTATATGAATAAAAGAGGCAGTTCGAAAAAAAGCATTTTTCCAAAAAATCTTAAAGGTCAAAGCCCAATAATTTTTCAAAAGAAAAATTCTAAGGGGCAAGTATGGGTTGAAACTGTTATTTATCTCTTAATAGCATTTGTAATGATGGGCTTGGTTCTTTCTTTTATAAGACCTAAAATAGAAGAACTGAGAGACAAGGCAATAATAGAGCAATCACTTGAAATAATAAAAGATATTGACAATTTAATTGTAACCATAGGAAGTCCAGGAAGCAAAAGACTTGTTGAAGTCGGTATAAGAAAAGGCTCTCTTACTATTGATTCTGAAAAGGATAAAATAATCTTTGAAATGAACAGCAGATATTTATACACAGAGCCCGGAGAGATTGTTCAAATAGGAAATATACAGGCGATTACAGAAACCAAGGGAACAAATAATGAAATAAAACTTGAAAGAGATTTCAGCGACAAATATAATATTACTTACAAAGGTGAAGAATCTTCCAAAACTCTAAGCAAAACTTCAACTCCTTATAGATTATTTTTCACAAATGAGGGAGAATTATCAAATAAAATAATTATAAATTTTGATATAGAATAATGGGGTTCTTTTATAAAAAGAACCTACAATGGTAGAAAAATAAAAGGAAAAACAAAATGGTAAAAACTAATACAGATATAAAAGATTATCCAAGACCAAAGATAAATTTCAATCCAATAGTCCCTCCTTTAAAAAAGATAAAAGATAAAACAAAAGTGGACATAAGATATTGCCTTATATCACCTTATGCTTTTGTTCATATACACTGGAATCCAGAAATCTATGAGCTTGTTTATGAAATTGAAGAGCCAATATTAACAGAAGAAGAAAAAAAGCACAAGGAAGAAATAATCACTGCTATGAACAATATGATTGATTTTGAAACAATTGTTGAAAAAGAAAAATCCAAATTGCTTGATTATATTGACAAAAGATTTAAACTTCTGGCTATAGAACTCGGGATAGAAATCTCTTATGAAAGTTACAAAAAAATGTTTTATTATCTTTGCAGGGACTTTGTGGGCTTTAATGAAACAGAACCTCTGCTAAGAGATTATTTTGTTGAAGATATAGAATGCAACGGAGCAAATTCTTCTGTTTATATTGTTCACAGAGTTTACAGGAATATGAAAACCAGCCTCATATTTAAAGATGCTGAAAAACTTCAGAGTTTTGTTGAGAAACTTGCGCAGAGATGCGGAAAATATATTTCTTACGCAAAGCCAATCCTCGACGGAAGTCTCCCAGACGGCTCAAGAGTAAATGCAACCTACACAAAAGACATAACAAGCAAGGGCCCCACATTTACAATAAGAAAATTCACAAAAAACCCCTGGACTCCCATTCAATTAATCTCTTTCGGAACATTGAGCCCAGAAATTCTTGCATATTTGTGGATACTCGTGCAGTATAAAATGAACATACTCATTACAGGAGGAACTTCCTCAGGAAAAACCACTTTGCTTAATGCAATAGCATTTTTTATTCCTCCAGAAGCAAGAGTAGTTTCAATTGAAGATACCCGCGAATTAAATTTACCTCGAGATAACTGGCTTCCAAGTGTCGTGAGAAATGCTACAGGAGTAGGGACTACAGGAGAAATAAGCCTCTTTGATTTGCTTAGGAGTTCCTTTAGACAAAATCCAGATTATGTTATTGTTGGTGAAGTTAGAGGTGCAGAAGCATCTGTTTTATTTCAGGGAATGGCTTCGGGACACTCTTCAATAAGCACAATACATGCAGATTCAGTGGACACTCTTATAAAAAGACTTGAAACACCCCCTATAGAATTATCTCCAACTCTGCTGAATGTTTTGGATTGTGTATGCATAATGACTCATGCTATTGTAAATAAAGAAGAAACAAGAAAATTAAAAGAAGTTGTTGAAATAATAAATGTAACTCTGGATGGAATTGCACTTACAAACACTCCATTTATGTGGAATCCAATGGAAAATGAATTTTATTCAAAGAAGAACAGCAAAATATTTGAAAAGATAAGAAAGAGATACGGAATAAAAGCTGAGGAATTGGAAATTGAGTTCAGGAGAAGAGTTCAGCTTTTATATCAGATATATCAAAAAAAGATTTTTAAATTTGAAGAAGTTCAGGACATAGTTAATGAATATTACAAAAAACCTGCAGAAGTTTTAAAGAAATTCGGGGTGGAATAATCAAAAATTTAAGAGACAATCAATAACTACATCTAAAACTTTATTTAAATTTTTTGTTAAATCTAATTTGTGAAATTGAGGATTCCATTTTTTATTGCCCAATACATCTGAAACAACAAATACTGAAGCTATCTTTACACCTCTAAGCTTTGCTACTGCAAATATAGCAGAAGCTTCCATTTCTACTGTTAATATTCCTTTTTTCCTATAATGAACTACTTCTTTTTTTGTCTCTCTATAAGGTGCATCAATAGTCCAAGTCGGACCCACTGTAAAATTTAACCCAGATTTAATAAGATATTTTTTTAATTTATTTGTCAATTCTTTATTGGGATAGGAATAAATTCCGTCTGCAATATAATGATGACTTGTTCCTTCATCCCTCAATGCTTTGTTACATAAGAAAATACCATTCTCAACTAATCCTCCGGCTGTTCCCATATTAATAAATTCTTTTCCTCCCATAGCAATTAATTCTTCAAGAAGTGTTGCTGCAAATGGAGAACCTATTCCGAATGGATAAATAATCCCAATATTTTTATGCAATAAAAGAGGATTACCTGCAATTTTAATAATCTTATATTTGCCTTTAAATTTCCTCTTAAAGTGTTCTATTGTCTTCTTATCATAAGTAATAATTATCTTAGATGGGAAATTCTTTTTATCCCACTTTTTATATTTAACAAACTCATCTGGAGTAAACAAAGCCTCAAAAAGGTGTTTGTTCTTTAACTTTGGAAATCCCATAGATTATACTAGTCTCTTTGATTTATAAATTTGCTCCGAATAATCAAAATATTTAATAACACAAATTACGTTTTTTCTCTTATGGATATTGAGGAGAAAAAAAGAGGGGAATCATCTGAAGGCATTTCTTTTCTTAATCAATTAATAATAACTCTTGAAGGAGCAGAATCAAAGCTGGAACAGGCTTACAAAAAAGATAATCCTGAACAACTAAAAGCAATAAAAGAATTCATTCTCAAAATACAAAAAAAAATATCGGAGGAAATTAAATGAAAAAACAGGAAATTTTTTCAGTTCCGGCTTGGAGAATACGCAAATGAAGAAACAGGAAGCTTTTTCAGTTTTGGCTTGGGGTGAATCGAAATGAATAGGAAATTCATTTCGCGAACTTTTTTAGAAAAAAAGCTTCGGGGGATACGCAAATGAAAAAAGATATGGAAGATTTTGAAAAATTTAAGGAGATAATTTCCAAAGAGAAAAAAATGCTCAGGGAACTTAATTCCCTTGAAAATTATATCAAACGGGCAGATGTAGGGGAGAAGAAGATGATTTTCTCGCAAATTGCACTTATAAAAAATTCTTTTAAAAAAACAAATGAAGAAATCCCCCAAGTTCTTGAAAAGATAAATCTTATAAAAAGTTTAAATCAAGAAAAGATAAAAGAAGAATATCCCAAAATTAAGGAAGAGTATAGTTCTGCAAAGAAACCTGTGAATCTAAGCATAGGAACTTCTGCTATAGAAAGGAGATATTCTCTTAAGGATCTTAAACCCACAAGACTTGAAAATGAAACTCTCAAGAGGATGAAGAAGAAAAATGAGAAAATTGAGATTAAAAAAGAAAAAAAGCCGAGCACATATATTAAATTTGCAAATAGATGGTTTTCAAACCTTTCAGAGAAGATAGTAAATGAAAAAACTTTTCAGGACCTGGAAAGAGATCTTATAAAGGCAAATCTTCAATTTACACCAAGAAGTTATATTTCAGTTATATTTTTAACAACATGCGTTGCATTTCTTGCCGGTATTTTACTTGCACTATTCTTTTTCTTTTTCAAAATAGGGGCGGCTCTTCCCATAATAACAATAGCAACTGGCAAAATTACAACAAGATTATGGATATCTCTTCTTATTGTGGTTCTTTCTCCAATTTTAACTTTTATAATTATGTATGTTTATCCTAATCTTGAAAAAAGCTCAACAGAAAAAAGAATAGAGCAGGAACTGCCCTTTGCTACAATTCATATGTCTGCTATTTCCGGTTCAATGATTGACCCAAGCAAAATATTTGATATTATTATATCCACACACGAATATCCTTATATAGAAAAAGAATTCAAGAAATTAATAAATGAAATAAATCTTTATGGGTATGATTTGGTAAGTGCTCTGAGAAACAGCACTTATAACAGCCCCAGCAAAAAACTTTCAGAATTATTTAATGGACTTGCAACAACTATAAATTCTGGAGGATATCTTCCTGAATTTTTTGAGAAAAGATCACAAACACTCTTATTTGAAGAGCGCCTTGAACAGGAAAAGAAAACAAAAGCTGCGGAAACATTCATGGATATATACATAAGCTTGGTTATTGCAGCACCTATGATTTTAATGATTTTGCTTATGATGATGAAGATAAGCGGTTTGGGAATTTCCATGAGCACATCAATGATAACAATTATTATGGTTCTTACAGTCACTATGATAAATATTGTCTTCCTGACATTTTTGCAGTTGAAAAAATAAAATGGAATTTAAAAAAATACACCTTTTGGGAATTGGGGCAGCTTTAATTATTATTGGGTTATCTTTCTTATTTAGAGATACAAAACTCTTCTTTCTTATAATAGGAATAGGGGTGCTCTCAGGAGTCTTGCCTTTTGTAATTTCTCTTATTAATGAAACACGAGTTGAGAATGAAAAGGAGGAAATGTTTCTTGAATTTACGAGGAATCTTGTTGAAAGTGTAAAAACAGGCACTCCTATAAGCAAAAGCATAATTAATCTTAAAGATAAAGCTTATGGTGTTCTCGGACAAAATATAAAAAAACTTGCAAATCAAATTTCCTTAGGAATACCTATAAATTTAGCGCTCCAGGTTTTTGCAAGAGATGTTGATAATCAGACTGTATCAAGAACAATTATTCTTATAGGACAGGCTGAAAGAGCAGGAGGAGATATAGGAGAAATTCTTGAAGCAGTTGCAGAAGCAGTAAGCACATCTGACAAACTGAAGAAAGAAAGAAAAGCTGCAATCTCAACTCTTGTTGTTCAGGGATACATAATTTTCTTTGTTTTTATGATAATAATTTTAATTATGCAGTTTCAGATTCTCCCTATGGTTTCAGGAATTGCTGAATTGGGCTCTATAGGGGGAGGAACTTTCGCAAATGTGGGGGGCGGGGGAGGAGAAGTCCTTGCTCAGGAAGATATTTCAAATTCTTTTTTATACCTTCTTTTAATTCAGGGTTTTTTCACAGGATTGACTATAGGAAAATTGGGAGAGGGAGGATTTAAAGCAGGAATAAAACATTCTTTTGCTTTGATGCTTATATCTTTCGTTGTTTCTGCTGGCGCGAATATAATGTTGGGGTAAAAGAGATTTAGAATAAATAAATTATCTTGGTAAAATCATATATTGTGATTATATTACTTATGTTGTAAATAGTTGAACAATGTTAATGGCTGTGAAATAAACCTTAAGTTAATGTAAAAATATTTTTAAATATAATAAGTTATCTCGAACTTAACCTTTAATTATAAATTTATATTTGATAGACTATTAGTTATTATAATACCCCGACTGTTACAGATAACTACTTTCTTATAAAAGATTAATAATGAAATCTTTGCCTTTAGAACTTAAATAATTTCTCATAATCTTTGTGATTCATCCAGTCAAGAACAACAGCTATAATTCTAATCTCGGATGATGTTAAAACATATAGCATTCTCCACCCCTTTGGAAGATTGTAAATCCACAAATTATTGAGGCTATACTTTTTTATAATTTCTTTAGGTATTAAATTTTTCTTTACATTTCTACCCACAAAAGAATTTTCTTGAATTTCTTTAATCGCTTTTATAAGTCCCTTTTTTAATGGATCTGTTTCATCTAACCTTACAAAAGACTTTTCTAAACTTTCATCAACAAAAACAACTTTTTCAGATTTCATAACTTTATATCAGGTCTATCTTTTATTTTTTTGAAAAATTCTGGATTCCATATGTAAACAATATAACCCTCTCTATCATATCCTATTTTATTTATACTCTCTAAATATTCCATTATAACTTGAAATGTCTGCCACATAACTTTTTTGGGCAAATTCTTAAACAAATCAGTTTTTTTGTACTCTCCTGAATTTTTATCTATGAATTTTTCTACCATCAAGACAGTTTGCAATGTTGGACTTCTCGCTATTTCATTCGTTTCAATATAGCTTCTATTTTTGTTTATTGTTTTTATTTCCATTTTGCCTTAAATTATTAATAATATCAATTGATATTACTATTTAAATGTTTTTATTTGATGTCATGAATCTTAAATTAATTAGCTATAAGAAATGATTATTCTAGTAAAATCGTGTATCCTCAACTTATAAATTGATATTAGATTAATTGAAAAATAACTGTCCAGATAATTATATTCTTATAAAAAATAATCTCATCCCTCATCAAAAATCTCTTTTGCAAGAGCATAAATTCCTTTGGAAGATTTTAGAATATAAGAATGGGCTTTCACTCTTTTCTTTAATGGAACATCAATTGTCCTTGTTTCTATGACTACAACACTCTTTGCATCTGGACCATCTTTTATCTGATTATTAACAATTATCTTTTCAGCAGAAAGCAATTCATCAATAGAGCCATCTTGTATATTTGAAACAACTCCTTTTATTATCTTTTCATTAGAAGAGGTTCTGCCTTTTTCATAGAATTTAAAATCCCTCTTTTTTAATATGTTTACAATTTTTCTTGCAATGGGGTCATAATTTTTTAATTTTCCCTGGGAATATATATACTGTTTTTTAGCACTTTCATCCTCATGAAAATCCAAAACCAACAAAGGCTTGTAATTTTCTGCATGCTGGACAATATAAGAAGATATTTCTTCTGATTCTCTGTTTATTGGTTTTTTTGCCTGGGCTTTTCCTGTTTTTTCGTCTATAAGAAAATGCTCTGAAGCACTTACAGTAGGAATCTCTAATTTATCCCATTTGCTGGATTCTCTTTTAGCTGTTGGATATCTCCAATCTCTTCTATATCCTGAAGGATTGCACAAAGGAAGCAAAACTATTGGAATTCTTTTAGCTAATTTATTGAAATATCTTATATTTTTTGCAATTGCATTTACTCCTGCTGGTTCTTCTCCATGTATTCCGGATATTATCCAGAGCGCATCACCCTTGATTCTTGTTCTAAATGCTAAAATTGGGAGGGATTTTCTCTTATTTTCCTTTAAATCAATTCTTTGACAAAATAAAGTCTCTTTAATCCAGCGGGAATCTTTAAGTTTCGAGAGCTTTCTATAAACATCCACTATAGGCATTCTTCCATCTTTTTTGTATGTTTCTACATTTGGGAAATTAATTTCTGTCATTTGATAAACTCCGGTTTAGCGAATGAGTTAAAAATTTCCAAATTCAAAGGTAAGTTTTTTCTCATTTTAAGAACCTAATTTTAATTACGATTAGATGGAAAAAAACATTAATAAATGTTTTTAAAGATTAGCAAGAAATAGATTTATTAATTTTTCTATATAACTTTTTTCTTTCGCTATATTTTCTTCTCAGGCAGTTGGAGTCTGAACTACTTCTTCTTTTGAAGATGCAAGATTAGAAGAAGAGGAAAGCCAATAAGTAAGTTCTCCCTCACAGTACTGCTCCATAGACCCGGAGACCATATCTTTTCCAAGCATATAATTTTCGAATTTACATTTCATTGACTTTTTACTACCCTCTATTGTTGCTGTCCATTTCACAACACATTTTTCATCTTCAAGTCCAATAATCTCAATTACCATTCCACCTAATTCACTTCCCTGGCTGTCACCTTGCTGACTGATTTTAGCTGGTTGGCATACTTTGAATGCATTCTCCCAGCATTCAGTATCTCCTCCACAGTCTATAATCTCTGTTTCTTTTCCCGCCCCGCCAAAAAATCTATTAAACCAACTTATAAATTTTTTCCATACTCCTTCACTTACACATTTACTATCAATACAAATATTACTCTTACACTCAAAATTATTCTCACATTTTTCATCTGCTCCCAATTGATTAGTTAATATAATATCTACAGAACAATATGAACCTTTAACTCTAACTCCTATAGGCAAACATTTATTTCCATATATGCATCCTGATTTGCATTCTTCAAATGTTAAACTATTTATTTCACATTTTTCTTCACATTTATTATTTGGACACAGCATCTTGCCTATTTCACATTTTTCTTCTGTTTTACATTCTAAAACATAATTCTCACTATCACATTTGCAATTTTCAGGGCAAATTATTGGTTTGCTGTTTATAACAAAGACGCCTGTTCTTGAGGCAAAATCATACTCTAAAAAGCTTACACTAACACCATAAATATTTTTTGCTTCCCCTTTTTTTAGAGTTAAAATCTTATTCCCCATTTCTTCAGGATTTACAATCTCGAGTTGAGCCATTGGGCCTACTTCAGAACATTTTATTATTTCAACAGGAGTTGTTTCTACAGGTGTTCCTTCAATAACATAAGCTGTTAATTTTTGTTTAACTTCTTCTGTATTTGTTGTAGATGCTTCGCACGAAGGGGTTAATAAATCCCTAAATAATGCTTTAATTTCTTTATAGTCTATAATCTTAACAGTCTGTCCTACTTGCAACCTAAATTTTTCATCTAACTTTGCTTCAATTCCTTCTATCCCTTTACAATCTGGTTCACAACCAGAAGAACATTTTGCTTTAGGAATCTCACACTCTTCTCCTGCCTGACATGTTTCAGCTGTTGCTTCGCAAACTTGCCATTCTCCTGATTCACAAATCCCATTTCCACAAACTGGTTTCACAATTATTTCGGAACAACTAGAACACGCACAATATCCGCTACCATCAACATAACATTCCACTAAGCTTCCATCAAAACATTCTAAAGAACGACAAAAATTATCAACCATATTAGAACAATCAAATTCTGCATATTCATCATTACCATCTAATGTTGTATAAGCATATCCTCCGCAAGAACTTTTCCAGGTTATTTTTTCTCCATCATAACCTTCCAAATTAGTTACTATGCAAGTTCCCTGATAACTTGAGCAATACATCCAGTTTTTTTCAGCAGCATAACATTTTTGTTCTGTTTTTGTATTTTTAAAAATACATTTTACTTCTTCACTTTGCTTCTCTCCTCTTATGCATGCCCCACCACTGCAACCATTAGGACACTTATACATAGAAGACATCATAGTCCCTTCATTAGGACCTGGTTCTAACACACAGCTTTCTTCTCTTAGACTTCCATCTTTTTCACAAATTCCTGTATCTACAGAACATTTTTCCCCACAAGAATCAGTTGTTGCTATTTCATTTCCAAACATAACACTTCCCTTTACATAATAATTTATTCCCCCATCACTATCTTTGCAAGTTGTTGATTCACAAACTTCCTTATATCCAATTATACATCCATTAGAACTATATAGTGGAGGATAATTGCAATCTGGTTTTTGTGCAGAGGGAGAAAGACAAGAACAAGGTTGTTCATCTGTGCCCTTCCCGCAAGGATATGCTTGATTTGTTGTTTGACTTGTTCCTTCAGGAGCACAAACACCCTCCTTACATCCATAAGTGCAAGGTGTACATCCAAGTCCTCCTTTACCTAAGCAATATGAATCTATTGTTCCTGGATTATAACAAGAATTTATTGATGTATGCAGACATGCTTGAGAACCACTGCAATATTTTTTTGTAAATGATTCCCCACAATCTTCATTTTTATAACAATTTATTTTTTGACATTGTCCTTCTTTACAGCCTAAATATCCTATATTTATGCAGTTTATGCATTCATCTATAACAGTACATTCTGATTGTGGTGTTCCTGGATTTAAACATTGAGCTAATTTTTGGCAAGCAGTGTTTCCGTCACACCAGTATTGTAATGAATAAGACAAATTTGTCGGACAATCTTTATGACTATAGCATTTTATTGTTTCATCTTGTGCAAAAATAAAATTTAAAAGCAAAATAAAAAATAAGAAAATTAGTAGAACTGAATATACTATCTCCCTCTTTTTCATAATTATATTATGAATAAGTTATATTTAAATTTTTGTTATATTTTGATTTGTTATATTTATGATTGCAAAATCTTTTTTAAAGAAGAAAAAGTTTCTAAGAAATAAAAGGTGAAAAGAGAAATTTATTAAACCTCCTGTAATTTTAATAATAAGAGATGGAGAGGATATTACTTAATTTAGCATTATTT
>ERZ1292629.1636-Hain-H43-01um-R1-1636-length-21084-cov-8_pt1 | contig 11458 bp, 8 predicted proteins | sample MGYA00564399_ERZ1292629 | MGnify/ENA primary metagenome ERZ1292629 (study PRJEB36523, sample SAMEA6512636) | groundwater metagenome | collected 2019-01-08 | study: AquaDiva: Metagenomics assemblies of 32 groundwater samples | reverse complement strand
TAATTCAGATAAACAATCAAAATCTGGTTTTTGATTTTGGCCGCGGGGCTATTGATCAGCTTTTAAAAGTGGGCGTCCATGTTAACCAAATCGAAGCGGTGTTTATTTCACATTGGCACGGCGATCATGTCAACGATTTGATTGGGCTTTTACATGTGACAATTTCGCCGCCAGCCGACCACGATCTGTGGCCGGTTCGCCAAAAACCCATTTTACCGGCTCGCGGGCGGGAAAAATCGCCGCGAAAAATGGCGTCAAAAAACTAATCATTACCCATATGGCGCCGTTATATTTAAACAAATACCATCCCCAACAAGACGCCCAAAAATATTTTAAAAATGAAGTCATCATCGCCAAAGACTTAATGAAAATTGATATCTAATGTCCAATTCCCAGATTCAACCTTAGAGGTTGGGAAGAAATCAATTAGATTTAACCCCCGAAATTTGACATAATTGGTAATCTATGCTATAATATAATTAACACTAAGCAAAGATCTCATTTAGATTGGTAATTAACCGAATGGAAAGACTTTTTTAAAATTGGAGATCTCGAATATTCCGTCTAAAAGGCGGTAGATTAATTGATATGTCAACATTAGATTCAATTGCCCGTGAAATTAAGTCCTGCACTAAATGTCCCCTTTATAAGAATCGTCACCAGGCGGTTCCGGGCGAAGGAAACCCAAAAGCCCAGCTTTTCTTTTTAGGCGAAGGTCCAGGCCAAAGCGAAGATAAGCTTGGACGGCCTTTTGTCGGCGAGGCCGGCCAGTTTCTGGACGAGTTGTTATCGTCAATTAAAATCAAGCGCGAAGATATTTTTATTACTAATGTTGTCAAATGCCGACCGCCCAATAACCGCGATCCTTTGGAAGAGGAAACCAGAGTTTGTACCGGGCTATATTTATTTGAGCAGATTAAACTAATAAAGCCGAAAATGATTGTTACTTTGGGCAGGCAGGCGATGAAGCAATTTTTCCCCCAAATTCGATCGATTTCGGCGGTCCATGGCAAAGCCTACAAAAAAGCCGGCCAGGTATATCTAATTTTATATCATCCGGCAGTCTCGTTATATCAACCGAGCTTAAAAGAAATTTTAAAAGAAGATTTTAAAAAAATCCCAGAAATATTAAAACAAATAGGATGAAGGGTAAAGCGTATAGCGTATAGGGTAGAGTAAGATACTAAAACCTAAACGCTACACCATAAACCCTACAAAAACCGGAGGTTTTTGATGAACACTAACATTGCCACGTTACCGCAAAATTCAACCGAAACCAAACCAATGAAAGTCTTTCGCGCCTTTACGCCGAGATTAAGGGTTATTCCCTTGGGCGGCAATGGCGAAATTGGCAAAAATATGATGGTTTACGAGTACAACGATGACATTATTATCGTTGATTGCGGAATTATGTTTCCCAGAGGAGAGATGTATGGGGTGGATTTTATCATTCCCAATGTCGCTTATTTGGAGGAGCGAAAAGACAAAATTCGGGGGATCCTGATTACTCACGGCCATGAAGATCATATTGGCGGGATTCCCTATATTTGGCCGCGGGTTCAGGCGCCGATTTACGCCACCAAACTGACAGCTGGTTTTATTGAGGCGAAAATGAAGGAATTTGAGCATAATCCCAAAATTCGGGTGGTCAAAGCCGGCGACCAAATCCAGTTGGGAGTTTTTAAAATTGAATTTCTGCCTTTATCGCATACCTTTTTAGACGATGTCGGCTTAATTATTGATACTCCCGAAGGCAAAGTCGTCCATATTGCTGATTTCAAACTCGATCCCAGCAAAGAGGAATCACAAAAAGTAATTGCCAAACTTGCAGAAATCAGTCAGCAAAAAGTCAAACTTCTCTTGTTAGAATCAACCAATGTTGAATATAAAAGTTCGCCGATTTCCGAAAGTGTGGTTCATGAGACTGTCTCGTCGATTGTCAAACGAGCCCGCGGAAGGATAATTGTAACTTCTTTTGCCTCCTCATTGGACCGGATTCAGGGGGTGTTAAACACAGCCGCCCGTTTTCGGAAAAAAGTGGCGGTTTCTGGTCGGTCAATGGACCGGGCGATCAATATTGCCATGAATTTAGGTTATCTAAAAGTCCCCCGCAACATTGTGGTGGATCTTCACCGGATTGACCATATTCCAGACAATCAGTTAATAATTTTATGTACCGGCTCCCAGGGCGAGGAATATTCGGCTTTGGTAAGAATGGCCTCGGGCGAACACAAACAGGTCAAGATCAGAAAGGGCGATACGGTGGTGATTTCCGCTTCGGCAATTCCCGGTAACGAGCGGACGATTTCCGATACCGTCAACAGTCTTTTTAAGGAAGGCGCCGATGTATTTTATGGCAGTGAAGCCCAAAGAATTCACGCTTCCGGCCATGCCAAGCGCGATGAACTAAAATTGGTAATTTCCACGGTCAAGCCGGAATATTTTATTCCTATTCACGGCGAATACCGGCATTTAGTTTTACACACCCGGTTAGCCCAATCTTTAGGAATGAGTGAAAACCAGACTTTTGTTTTGGAAGACGGGCAAATTTTCGAGATTTTAGGCGGTAGAGCAAGAGTTGCCCAAGAAAAAACTGATGCTTCCTATGTTTTGGTCGATGGTTTGGGGGTGGGCGATGTCGGCAATATTGTCCTTCGCGATCGCCAAGCAATGGCCAAAGACGGAATTTTTGTGGTGATTTTAACCATTGACCATGAAACCGGCAAGATTGTCACTTCCCCGGATATTATTTCCCGCGGTTTTATTTATATGCGTCAGCGCGAGGATTTGGTTTATAAAGCCCGTCAGGAAGTAAAAAAAATGTTTGCTCGCCACAATGAAAAATATCCGGCTAATTGGGACTTTATTAAGAAATCTTTACGCCAAGAAATGGGTGAGTTTCTCTTTGCTGAAACGGAACGAAGACCGATGGTTATACCGGTGATAATTGAAGTTTAAAATCAGGTTTAGTTAAAAGTTATCCACAGGGTGGGCGTTTGACAACCCGCTTAGCAGGTTTAAGTCAAGCTTAGCTTGACAAATGAAAATAGATGTTTTATGATAATATAATCCCTCAATAAATTGTGGATATCTGCCGACAGCGGATTTCCAAGCACATTAAAGCCCCGCACAACTCCTTTCTGCAAAACGGACTACGTCCTGTTATTGCAGAAGCGTCGTATGCGGGACTTCCCCGCCCACAGCTACGCAGTTGCTGGCGGGGAGCGGAGGGATTAAACAAGGCCTACCATTCTTACTACTCCCAAAGAGGGGCGGTAGGATTGAACTCAAGGCCTGAAAAAAAGCGAAAAGCGCGACGAACGGTCTTAATTTAAATTATATTTGGGCCGCATCACGATCGCGCTTTTTGTAATTTCAAAGACCCCGTCTCGTCGGCGGGGTCGGGTTCGGATAGTTGAAAGTGATCGGTGACGGATCAGGGTGGGTCGGTCCCGCCTTCAGGCGGGGCAGGTAGGGATTGCGTTTTTGGCTTAGCTCTCGCCTGAAGAAAACAGAGGGCTTCCTCATCGGTTTCGAACCTCATAACTTCTCTTGGTAACATCCATTCTGTGCCGACTAACTTACCATTATCATTTTGGGCTGAAGTGAAAATGAAGGTTGAGGGCGGGACGGTTTTCTCCGGCAAGAGCTGACTAAACGCCGGTGTCGCAGCTATAAGGGCGTTAGACTGAAGTTGCGGCATTGTCTGCATATTCCAAAGAGTTTCAAAGTCAAGCGATATTACTGTTTTTTGGCCTTGATCATCATAGGAGACGTGAGTAATCTGTCGGCGTTCACCGCGATCTTCGGGGACATCTGGTTGAGATGATAAGCTATCATAGCGACGCAACCTGTTGTCATCCAGCCAACAGTATGATCGGATTCCGAGAAAGACAATCGCTCGCACGGCTCATTCCTCCTTTTCTGTGTAGTTTTCAGATCCGCGGGTAAGCTGGATGCTGGTGGGTTCGCCAATCCAATGCGTTCCCCTAAAGCCCAGGTTGACAAACTCTGGCTCAGATTGTTTGACGGAAAGCCTTGCAAGCTTATCGAAGGTCATAGTTGTTTGTCTGCCCGATTTGAGGAACACCAAGAATGTTGGAACTGCTATTGCCAAGGGCCTTTCTTTGCCTTGTTTGTAGACTGTACCGTTATCCTCCAGGTAGTAGGTATCGGTATCTGTTTGAATTATCAGGCACCGCGGCATTTGTCATCATCCTTTTCCGCTGAGGTAATTTAAATATAGCCAGCATAAATTTCGCCGTCAAGGTGGCAGTCATTGACAAGCGACCTTTTTTCTGGTATAATAGAGTAATTAGAAGAATATACACCCCCCGACACCTAAAGTCGCTCGGGGTAAAGGAGGACCCCGCCAAAAGCGGGGTAAAGGATATGACAACTGAAAATATCGCCGACATTAATCGAGAGATTGATGCCGTCAGCCAAGTACCGGAAAACATCGAAGTTGTTTGCGATCCTAATACTGGTCAATTGGTTGAATTCCATCGGGAAATTCAAGAAGAACCAAAAACCGCCTAACGGGCGGTTTTTGGTTGAAAATTAATCGCCTCGGGATACCCCTCGCTTTCAGCCACCCTAACCAGCCTACTCGGATATTTTCTCTTCGGCAAAACCAGTATTCCGAAGGTTTGCCGAAATAGAAGCATATTCTCGACCGGCATTTCGCTCGGGGCATCCCCTCGGCTTACTACTAATAAAATCCAATAAAATACTTTTAATCTAAAAGGTGATATAATAAAGTCAATTAGAGAATATGTGAGGGAAAATGGCCAGAAAGCGCAAATACCGCCGCAAAGGCCAACGCCTTTCGGTATGGGAAGAATTAGATTGGAGTCTCAATCCAGACACTGCCCGCGAAGTGGGGGCAGTAATTCTGTTGATTTTAGGGTTAGTGATTTTATTGGGAATGTTTAATTTTGCCGGTTCTTTTGGCCGATTTTTTATTAGAACTTCGGTCAGTCTTTGGGGGATTATCGGCTATTTAATCCCTTTTATCTTCTTGGGCTATGGGGCAGTTTTACTTTTCCCCTCACGTTTTCAACTAAAACCGGTGTCGGTGATCGGGACTTTTTTTTCATTAATCTTTGTCCCGGCTTTACTTCACCCTTTGGGCGGGGCAATTGGTTCGGGAATTAGAAGTTTATTTGAAAGTTTTTTGGGGGTTTATGCTTCGCTGATTTTAGTTTTTGCTTTAGCAATTGTCTCACTCCTGGTGGCTTTTAATACTTCAATTAAAGCTTTATGGCAGAAATTGGGTCCTGGGGCGACCGAACCCGGGGTGAGGGTTAACGAGCCAAAAGCCTCGGTTTTTGCCACTTTGCAAGGTCGGGGAATGCCTTCTTATCAGCAAAGCCTGCCGCGGCTTTCGGATAGGACTTGGGAATATCCGCCGATTGATCTTTTAGAGCAAAACAGCTCAAAAGCCACTTCGGGCAATATCGCCAAAAATGTCGAGGTTATTCAAAAAACCTTGAAAGATTTTGGCGTTGAAGTGACGATGGGCGATGTCAATATCGGTCCGACCGTCACCCAATATACCCTCAAACCGGCCGAAGGGGTGAAATTAAATCAAATCACTGCCCGAGCCAATGACTTGGCTTTGGCTTTAGCGGCTCATCCGATTCGCATTGAAGCCCCGGTGCCGGGGAAATCGGCGGTGGGGATTGAAATTCCCAATAAAGTCGGGGCGATCGTCACTTTGCGGGAGGTTTTGGAATCTGACGAATTTAAAAATTCCAAATCCAATTTATCAGTTACTTTGGGCCGCGATGTTGCCGGCTCTCCCTTTGTGGTGGATATCAAAAATATGCCTCATTTATTGATTGCCGGTGCCACTGGTGCGGGTAAATCAGTTGCGATAAATGCGATGATTTTATCCTTACTCTATCAGAATTCGCCCCAGGATTTGCGGCTGATTTTGGTTGACCCTAAAAGAGTGGAATTTACTCATTATAACGGCATTCCCCATTTGCTGTCGCCGGTAGTTTTCGATGTTGATAAAACCATTTCCGCTTTAAAATGGACGGTGGCGGAAATGGACCGCCGCTTTCGTTTATTCCAGGAAACCAACCGCCGCCACATTGAGGCCTATAACGCTAATCCGCCCAACGGCCGTTTGCCCTATATTTTAGTTTTTATTGACGAGTTGGCTGATTTAATGGCCCAAGCCGCCAGCGAGGTGGAAGCGGCAATTGTCCGTTTAGCCCAGATGGCGCGGGCAACCGGAATTCATCTGGTAGTCGCGACTCAAAGGCCTTCTGTTGACGTGATTACGGGGCTCATTAAAGCCAACATTACCAATCGAATCGCTTTTGCCGTTGCTTCCCAAGTTGATTCGCGGACGATTTTGGATTTGGCCGGGGCGGAACGGCTGCTCGGCAACGGCGATCTGCTCTATGTCGGTTCGGAACTGGGCAAACCTAAGCGTCTTCAGGGGGTTTTGGTAACTGATAAAGAAGTCACTAAAGTGACTGAATTTTTAAAGCGCGAAGGGATGGCAACTTATGATGAAAACATTTTGCAGTTTCGGACCGGTTCAGAACATGGTTTAGGCGGGGAGCTGTTGGCGGAAGATGAGCTTTATAACGATGCTAAAGAAACGGTGGTGATGGCCGGCAAGGCCTCGGCGTCTTTGTTGCAGCGGCGTTTACGGATCGGTTATGCTCGGGCAGCCAGGCTTCTCGATATGCTTGAGCAGGAAGGGATTATCGGCCCTCCAGATGGTGCCAAACCCAGAGATGTCATGCTTGACCCAATGGCTTTGGACCGCGAGCGAGCTCAAGCAAAAACCCCGATGAATGAGGATTTTCGAAAAGCATATCCGGGGACGCCGCCGAGGTATGGGCGGCCGACATCAGGATTTGGTCAGCCGCCAAGTTTTCCGCCTTCTTCTTATGGTCAACCGTCATCCTATCCGCCTTCATATCCGCCAAGCAAAACTTTCCCAAAACCGGAAGAGCCGAATTCCGAAGAACAGGTCCCGCCTTCAATCCCACCGGAAAATATTAATCAATAGAATTTAAAATTTGTTAATCAGACCTCAGTTAATATTCATTAAGGAATTTTAATTAAATCAAAAAAATGTATGATTGCTGACAACATCTTGATTTTTTAATAGGACTGTGCTACAATTAACGGTAAATATGAACCTTAAAATTTGGATGGGATAAGCGCTTTGTAAATCACGTTATTAGTAATTCTGTGGTTTTTAAGGCGCTTATCCCATCAGGGACAAGCCAGTTCATTGCAAGGAGGATGGTTCCGATGCGAAAGGCATTGGCCCCGTTCGTCACCACGCGAGATCCCAAAGGGCGAAAGTTTCTCTCCGTTGTCACGGCCGCATACGACAAGGCGGCGCTTTCCGAGGATGAGGCACAGAGAGTCAACGAAGCGCCTGGCCTTGCCGAGCTGGTTGGCAGATTCATTGCTGACAATCGGCAGACTAACCGGTTCGAGGAAGAGGAAGTTGAGTCCTCCTACACCTACCCGCAGGAGTACAAAGGCCCAAAACCGATCGAGGCGCAGATCCGGGCAATCGCCAAGATCTTCGACCCCGATCCAAGCCATGCGCTCGAGTACGCCAAGAATCTGCCCCAGCTTCCCGGCGGCGCCGAGGGCTGGTTCGCGATTCCGTCTGTGGAGGCGCTAGCTACTGAACACTTTCCTGAAGTGACCGACCTGGCTGAGAAGTACTGCCGTGCGGTTCAACTTGTCCACCAGAAGATTGCCGCCTCGCGAAAGTTCTACAACTATCGCGAGGGTCAGATTACGCCGTCCCAGTTGCGGATTCACGCCCGTACTGCTAACGCGCTGGATCTGATCGCCGAGACGCAGAAAGGCGACATTCTGATCGTCGCCGCCCAGCTCGGAATACGCCACCGTGGCCGTTCTGTCCGTCGGGCTCGCGAGGTTTTTGTTGTCAACGAGTTCGGTCTCGGAAGTCTGGCAGTCGGTTCAATTATTCTGACCCACCCCGAACGGCTCGTTCGCTGGGAGCAGTTGCATATGGACTGCGCCGGCGATGAGTTCTCTCCGGGGGCCGATGACCGGTTCGAGCGCGCCCCGTACTTCCGCTTCTACGTCGACGGGGTCGGGTTCGACACGCGCTGGGCTGGCTCTGCCGACGGGTACTATGGCTCTGTCTCCGGTTTTCTCCCGCAGTAGTTTGAGCCTTGCGGTTTGAGTCCTTGGATCTTTTGACTTCTTGTTTTTTGATCTCTGGGCTCTGCCGCAAGAGGACACACCGAGGCTACCCGCCACCATACGGGTAGCCTCTTTCTTTATTTTTTAATATGTTATACATTGATTTTGAAAGTAGGCTAATGAATTCCGATTGATTAATCGGAATCGCCGAAATTGCTTTTCAAGCAAAACAGCCAGAATCTTAACAGCTAATATGCTTTAAGAGCGGTGCTGTGTTTGAGAAGATACTGCTTGCTCTTATCTGGTGCAGGTGTTCGATATAATATCGACTGCTGCCAAATAAAATTCAGGGAAAAGAGCACATAATTCGCCTGTTGGCAAAAATAAAAGTAATTTAATCATTATTCATGGGTTTAAAAAAATATCTTTGGTGGAAACCAAGGGCTGTTTTTGTTACAATAGAAATAAGCGCATTATGAATAACCAAAACCACCAGCAGCAGGAAAAAATTGCCAAACTAAAAAACTTGCTTGAGCAGGAAAAGCAGGAATTTTTGGCAGTGATGTCCCACGAACTGCGCACGCCAATGACCGGGGTGAAGGGCTATCTTTCGATGATTTTGGAAGGCGACGCCGGGCCGGTACCGGAAGATATTAAAGAATATGTTGCCCAAGCATATGTCGCTAATGACCGTTTAATCCGTTTGGTAAACCACATGGCAAAAGTTGTCAGTCTTCAAGAAGGAACTTTAAAATTTGATTTTTCGAAAGTTAATTTTTCCCGCGAGGCCAAATTAGTGGTGGGGGATTTTCAAATGCCTGCCCAGCTTAAAAAACAAAATTTGACTTATTTAGGTCCAGGGGAAGATTTATTTGTTAAGGCTGATCCCGACCGCGCCCGAGAAATCTTAATGAATCTAATTTCTAATGCGATTAAATTTACCCCTGAAGGCGGGGAAATTAATATTTTGCAGCGGGCTTCCGGCGAGATGGTGATTACTGATGTCAAAGATACCGGGATTGGCATCGGCAGAGAAGATCAAGATCGTTTGTTTCAGGTTTTTACCAAAGGAAATTTGACTTTGACCGGTCAGGAAAGAGGTACCGGTTTAGGTTTATATCTTGCCCGGCAGCTGGCCGAAGCCCAAGGCGGCAAGTTATGGCTCGAGTCTTCCGAATTAGGCAAAGGATCGGTTTTTAGCCTGTCATTACCAAAATTTTAAATATAAATTGAAATACTTCCGACGAATTTTTAATCACGAATAAACACAAATAAATATTGTATTCGCGATAATTCGTCCGCCTCGGCTCTCGAGTCAAGGCGAGAGTAGAAAGGAATTTTATGGACAATCAAAAAACTATTATCTTAGTCGAGGACGACCAGATTATCTTGAGGATGTATTCTAAAAAATTTGCCAAAGAGGGCTTTAAGGTCATTCAAGCGACTGACGGCGAGGCCGGCTGGCAGGCGCTTCAGGAATCCTCATCTAAACCAGATGTAGCCTTATTAGATATTATGCTGCCGAAAATGAATGGTTTTGAGCTGTTAAAAAAAATCAAAGCTGACGAAAACTTAAAAGAGATGCCAGTGATCTTACTGACAAATTTAGGCAGCGGTCCGATTGACAAAGAAAAAGGCAGAAAATTAGGGGCGGCTTTGTACTTAATTAAATCAGAGCTTACCCCAGCCCAAGTGGTGGAGAATGTAAAAGGAGTGATTAAATAAAAAATCCGAAATTCGAAATCCTAATTTCTAAATAAATTCCAAATTCTAAATATCAAAAATTTAAAACATTGGAATTTAAATATTGTTTAGAGTTTAGAATTTAGTGCTTAGTATTTATTAAATGGAGGGGTTTTGATCGAAGAAGATTCTGATGCCAAAATTATTTTAGAGACTTTATTTTCGCTTTCAAAAATCGCCGCCTCGGCCAAAGACCTGCCGAGTCTTTGGGAGCCCTTATTTAAAATTGTCCTGGGAGCTTTAAAAGTGGACGCCGGGACATTGATGACTCAGGAGGGCGAGAAATTAGTAAGACGGGTGGCGATTGGTATGAGTGAGGAAATTATGCAGGAACCGCCGATCCCCCGCGAGAAAGGGGGAATTTCTTGGGGAGTAGTGGAGACTCAAAAACCAGCGGTGATTACTGATTTAAGTAAAGAAAAAATCGCCTCCAAAGCCCTTTATTCGGCTGATATGCATTCTTTGGTGACGGTGCCGATGGTTGCCCGCGACAAAATTGTCGGGGTGATGAGCATTTTTACCCGCAAAGAGCGCCATTTTTCCCAGAAGGACCTTCATCTATTTGGGGCAATCGCCAATCAGGCGGCGATGGCGATTGTCAGTATTCGTTCAACCGAGCTATTAGAAGAAAATCGCCAGCGTCTTGAGGAAATGACGGCCTTAAACGAACTCTCCCAAAGTATCGCCACTTTGTTTAATTTTGAAGAAACTCTCAAAACTATTATGGGGGTTATCACCCGGATGCTGAGAGCTGATAAAGGAGTTTTAACCCTTTTTGATCATCGAGACCGGCTCTTAAAAGCCATCCCGCCGGCCTTTAATTTGACCGATTCGCAAATTCAAGATTTTCGCTGCCGCTACGATGAAGGAATAACCGGATTTGCTTTTTGTAAAGGGATTCCCATCAGAGCCAATGTTTTAGATTCAAAAACCGCCGCGATTTTAAAAAGAGCAGGACTTGGAGAGATCAAAAGCGTTTTAGCCTCCCCTTTGAAAGTCAAATCGCAAACTTTGGGAGTAATTCATGTTTTTTCCAAACGAGAAAATAATTTTTTAAATCCCGATCTTAAGCTTTTTTCAATTCTTTCCTCCCAAGCGGCAGTGGTGGTTAGTTCTTCCTATATGTATCGGGAGATTGAGGAAGAACGAAAAAAAGACCAAGCATTGCTTTCTTCAATCGGTGAAGGGGTTTTAGCAGTTGATCAAGGGGGAGAAATAATTTTGTTTAATACTGCTGGCGAACAGATCAGCGGTTATTTGGAAGAGGAACTTTTAGGAAAAACTGTTTTAGAGACCTTGGGTCTATGGAATCAGAAAAAAGAGATGATCGAGGATAAGGCCTCGCCGATTAGTCAAGTCCTTAAAGATGGAAAACCCCAGACTTTGAAAGAGATTTATCTTAAAGGTCGTGACGGCAATCTTTTTCCGGCTTATTTATCAATCGCTCCTATTCGAGATGCTGACAATAAAATTATCGGGGCGATTTTAGTTTTTCGGGACATTTCCCCTGATTTAGAGGTTGAACAGATGAAAGAGGAACTAATTTCAATCG
>ERZ1292629.1104-Hain-H43-01um-R1-1104-length-27717-cov-12_pt3 | contig 11458 bp, 11 predicted proteins | sample MGYA00564399_ERZ1292629 | MGnify/ENA primary metagenome ERZ1292629 (study PRJEB36523, sample SAMEA6512636) | groundwater metagenome | collected 2019-01-08 | study: AquaDiva: Metagenomics assemblies of 32 groundwater samples | reverse complement strand
TTAGCGGAAGTAACGGCTTTAACCGATCGGGAATTTTTAGAATCAATCAAAATCATGCCGGTAGAATCGGCCGACGCCGAATCAATTGACCGCGCGCGGCAAGCCGACCGCGCGCGGCAAGTGGAACGGCTGAAAATCAAACTGGAACAAACCGGCGTCGGCTCGGGCGAAATTGCCACGGAATATCAGGAGGCCGCCGCGCGCGAGGAACATCTGGCGCGCGAAGTGGCCGATCTCAAAACCAGCATCAATTCGTTGGAACAGGTGGCTAAAGATTTAAAACAAAAAATTGATCAGGATTTCCGCACTGGCCTGCGGCAGATTAATCTGGAATTCCAAAAGTTTTTTGAATTGTTGTTCGGCGGCGGCCGCGCCGAGCTGTCGCTCGGTGAAATTGACGAAGCCACTGACGAGACCGCGATTGAAGAAATGAAAAGTGAACCGCCGCGCGCCGGTTTGGAAATTGCCATCAATTTACCCCGCAAACGAATTCGCGGCTTGGAAATGCTGTCGGGCGGCGAACGGTCGCTCACTTCCATTGCGTTACTCTTCGCGCTCTCGCGCGTTCAGCTGCCGCCGTTTATGATTTTGGACGAAACGGACGCGGCTTTAGACGAGGCTAATTCTAAAAAGTACGGCGATATGGTTGAGCAATTGGCGAAAGACACGCAGCTTATTTTAATCACCCATAACCGCGAAACGATGTCGCGCGCCGGTTTGATCTACGGCGTGACGATGGGTCAGGACGGCGTCTCGCGTTTATTGTCCATCAAACTTGACGAAGCAGTGTCCTATGCGAAACAATAAAAGGTGGTAGAATTATCTGATGATGCGCCGGAAAATTTTCTTAGTCATATTCACCCTGCTTTTCAGTCAAACGGTTTTCGCCGCCGATGATTTAATTTTAACTTATTGGGGCCCGAGTTTGGATATTCCCACTGATGAGCAATGGAGTAATTATCTTGAGACTTTTAAAAAATTAGAAGAAATCGGTTTTACGCAAGTCGGCATCCACGGACCGTATCTTTCTTTAAATCCCGACGATCCGGCTGGTCAACAAGCTTGGGAAAAATATGTCGTCCGAACGAGTGAATTAAGAGCGGCCGGATTTAAATTAGCGTTGCATTTCAGCCCCGGCCGAATTCTTAAAGACCCGAAAGAATTAGATCCGCAGACGCACCGCTCCAACGGCCAGAATCTGAAATATTTTGACGGCGCCGGATTCGTGGTCACTAATTGCGCTTCATGGGTAGGGGATTGCGAGCGGAGCGGGTTGGCCGTTGATCCGGCCTACGACGGGGTCGTTTGGCAAAAAGAATTAAAATTACTGGAAACTCTAATTCAGCGGGCCAATATTCAATCTAGCGATCTGGTTCTTTTTGATAATGAAATTTGGGGCGGCAATTTAGGCTGGGAGAAATGGTATTATTTTTACCAAAATCATCCCACCCTTGGCGCTTATCCCAATCTGTTAAACAGTAGTGTTTCAAGATATAGCGGCAGTCGAGAGGAGCGAAATGCGCAATTTATTGATTATTGGCAAGCGCGTAATATTGATTTAAAAAATGTTGTCAAAAGATATTCGCCGAATTCTCTAGTTTTATTTTACGGTGAAAATATTCCCGATGCGCGAGAAAATCTGCCGCTCAATGATAGGAATTGTACGGTCAATAATCGAGCCGTAAGAAGTTGTCTCTGTTCGGCGATTGATGAAAAAGTCATTTGCCCGATCAGAGAGATTACTTACGCGCCGATCGGCACTGGTGATGCGCGGTCGCCGACAATGTATTATCTGCCTGACCGACAAAAATTTGAATCTGATTTTGCCGCCGGCGATTTCGGCGGTTCTTATCCTTGGTTGAGTTTTTCCACCTCGGAAAGAAACGGTTCTTATCAATCAACATCTTGGGATTCAAAAATAACTCAAAAATTGGGCTTACGGTTAAGAGAAAAGGGAATTGATGGAATAATTATCTATCCCGGACCCTACGATCACAATGTTTCTGTTGATTATTTTTTACTTCAGGCCAAGGCCCTAGTCGACGGCTTTTTGCGCCGACTTGATCCAGACGCTCCACCTCCACTACCTCCACCTCCACTACCTCCACCTCCACCATCCGACACCGCACCGCCTTCGGCCATTACAGATTTAAAACTCACCGGTCTTTATCCCAACGGACAAATTGGCCTGAATTGGCGGGCGCCGTATCAGGACGCCGATAATCCGGCCAGCGGTTCCGCGGTGTCTTATGATCTTCGTTACCGTTTAGACACGCCAATCACGGAGGCCAACTGGTCGCAAGCCGTGGCCGTGACCGATGAACCGTCGCCGCGCGCGCCCGAAACGGTGGAAATTTATTTCCTGTCGAATTTAAACCCCGACGCTTACTATGTCGCCATCCGCAGTCGCGATGCCGCCGGCCATCTTTCGCCTTTGTCCAACAATTTGCTGATCACCGTGCCCGAACCGCCGAGGCCAAAACAAACTTCGCCGCCACCGATTCTTCCATCGCCACCACCGTCGGCAATCAGCACCACTACCGCGATCAGTCCAACGATTGCCGCGCCGTCACCGCCAATCCCTGTTATCGTCGCTACCACGACAATCACCGCCAATTCAAGAACGGCCGCGCCGACGGTTGTGGCTGATAATTCCGTCCAATTGGCCGAACTGAAAATACGACTGGTCGAACTGCTTAAAATTTTAATTGGCTTATTGAAACAACAGCTGGAACAACTGACGTTTGATTGATGTTAACCGGCTCGTATCACTGTCTTAACGATCGTCAAATAAACTTAAAATCAATCAACCGCGCGGCGGGATCGGCGCCGATCACCTTGACGCGGACGCGATCGCCGAGCCGCCACCGTTTCTTCGTCCGTTCACCGACCAGCGCGTAGTTTTTTTCGTCAAAAATATAATAATCATCGGCCATTTCTGTTAACCGGACCATCCCTTCAGCCAGGGTTTCTTCTTCTTGAATATAAATACCCCACTTGGCGAGGCCGGAAATAATACCATTCAACACTTGACCGATTTTGGTCTGCATAAATTCGGCTTGTTTATATTTAATGGAATCGCGTTCGGCGTCCTGGGCCTCCAGTTCGCGCAGAGAAACATGGGCCGCGAGCTGGCGATAATCTTTCAGCAAGGCCGCGCTCGGTTGCCGGCCGCTCAAATAAATTTCCAACAACCGGTGCACCATCACATCCGGATAACGCCGGATCGGCGAAGTAAAGTGGGTATAATGAGGAAAAGCCAAACCGTAATGGCCGATGTTTTTCGTGTCATAAACCGCTTTGGCCATTGAGCGCATCACCGCCGTCCGGATCATTGTTTCCTCCGGTCGGCCGGCGACCGATTCCAAAAATCGGTTCAGATCGCCACTGGCCACGCCGCCTTTTTTGAACGGCAAACGATAACCGAGCGGCCGGAGGAAATCGGCCAATTGTTTTAATTTATCCTGATCCGGCAGATCATGAACGCGATAAATAAAATGATGATCGCGATTGTCAATGAGTTTGGAAATATATTCGGCCACCGCCCGGTTGGCCAACAGCATAAAATCTTCCACCAACAGGTGAATAGCCGTGCGGATTTTTTTAAACACCCGCACTGGCCGGCCGGCGGCGTCCAATTCAAATTTAATCTCCTCATTTTCAAAAGTGATGGCGCCGCCGGCAATTTTCTTTTGGCGCAATCGTTCGGCCAATTGATTAAGAACGGTCAACTCATCGGCCAGCGGCCCGTTTTTTTTATCTAAAATGGCCTGACCCTCCTCGTAGGTTAAACGTTTCTGCGACCGAATGACGGTTTTGGCGAAACGGGTGCTCAAAATCTCGCCGGCGCGGTTCATCGTGAAAATCGCCGAAAAAGTCAGTTTGTCTTCGTTGGGGTTTAGACTGCAAAGATCGTTGGATAAAATTTCCGGCAGCATCGGAATCGTCCGGTCCACCAAATAAATTGAGGTCGCGCGCTTTTTGGCTTCAGCGTCGAGTTTGGTTTCCGGCCGGACATAATGCGACACATCAGCGATGTGCACGCCGACTTCCCATTGTTCTTTTCCGATTTCCTTGATTGACAGCGCGTCGTCAAAATCTTTGGCATCTATTGGGTCAATCGTCATGGTCGGCACCGACCGATAATCAAGACGTTTTTCAATCTCGTTTGGAAAAGCAATCATTTCCCTCTCTTTGATTGTTTTGGCTTCCGCTTCCACGGCGGTGGGGAAATTTGTCTGGAAACCGCGATCCAAAACAATGGCGCGCATTTCCGTATCGTGCAGGCCGGGCCGGCCGATTACTTCCAACACCGTACCGAGCGGATCTTTTTTCGGGTCGTCCCATTTGATAATTTTCGCCAGAACTTTGTCGCCGGCCTTGGCGCCGGCGAGCTGATCGCGCGCGATTAAAATATCTTTGTAAACCCGTTTATCGTCCGGCACCAAATAATAAAAATCGTTTTCCGCTTCCACCACCCCAACGAATTCCACTTTCCGCCGGTCTAAAATTTCCACGATTTCGCCGGTCCGATTGCCATTTTTACTTTTGTCGCCGGCGGAATGGATCAGAACTTTGACCCGATCGCCGGCCAGACCAGTCCCTAAAAACGCCGGCTCAATCTCAATGGCTTCTTCTCGTTTGCCGCCTTTGACCGTCACATAACCCACCCCTTTGGTGGAAACTTTTAAAATTCCTTCGAGATATGGCTGATGACTCACGGTGAATTGAGATAACGATAACTTTTTGCGTTGATTTAGGCAAGAAAAACCCCGCCTCGTGATTTGCCATTATCGGGCAATCAAGAGGCGGGAGTTTTTACCATCCGCTTCCCACTCGTCAGATGGTTAATCCTGCTTTCACTGTTTGGGCCGATGATTTTTTCTGCTCGGCCACCCAACTGGCGGCTAGAATAAGAAAAATCAATCCGCCAGCTAGAGTAAAAGCCAGGTCGCAGTGGCCACCGAATCCAGTGGCCCCTCTGATAAACAAATAGGTCGTGGGAATCATCACCCCCGACCAGAGGGCGACGATTATTTTCCGTTGCGGCGAAGCAGCCACGGCCTTAACAGCAAACGGCAACATCGCCGCTAACATCACCGTCGGCAACAGCAAAGTGTGGACGAGGGTGAACTCTGGCCAGGGAATAGTCCCAGCCAAAAAACAGACGACCATAAAGACCCAAGCAGCCAAAGTGACAACCACTAGCCATCGCCACTTAATCGGCTTTTCCATACGATCCATCTCCTTTCTTATCTGTCACATCCCCACCAACCAAAAGCCAGGCAAGTGGCTCCCACAAAAGCCACTGTTGCGATCACTACGATGGTGCAAGCTGTCCACCCAATAGCGCAGGTCAACCAAGCCCAGAAACTAGCGGCGCTGCCGGAATCGGAAGTGGTTAGGGCGGTGGTAGTAATCACCACCGGCGCGTCTGGAGCTGAAGAATCAGCCGCAAAACTGACCAGCGACAAATTGGCGTCGAAACCGTCAACGCTGGTGGTCACCAAGGCCCGATTTTGTGTCAGACCGACGATACTCCCGACTTCTGTCGCTTGCTGGCCGGTGGAATCGGCGATCGTGACGGCAAAGTCAATCTGATTATCGCCGACCATCGCCACTCTTGATACAAAAACCTCACCCACCTCACCAGTGTGGTTATCATAGACGGTCAGCGCACCGCCGGCGGCGCCGTCTGCGGCGACGAAGAACTGATCGAGGTCAAAGACATAAGTTGCCTCGGGCCTGGTCACGGTGATAGTCCTACTGTCCATCATTATATCACCGATATTCATCGCTGTGATCTGGCCAAGCAACGGATACTTGACCAGCATCGCTCTCTCCACCTCTTCTTTGGCGGTTAACTTGCCATTCTCCAGAGCAAATACCATTGGGCAGGTTGCCCAAGTCAACATAAAAGCCGTCGCCAGGATTCTACCGAGCTCTCTCATCGTACTTTCCTTTCTGAAAACAATCGTCAGGACACCACCACCTACACAAGTAGCGGAATACCAATGTCCAATCTATTTTACAGACTAGCAGAATTGCGCTCCAAGCGCAAGTAGTGTATGATGCCTAAATTCTCATTATGTTAATGATCAGATTACAACGGGTGGGACGGAAACATGATCCGGCTTTTCGGTTGGTCGTGACGGATAAACGTCGCGGGCCGCAAAGCGGCAGTTTTTTGGAAATTGTCGGCGCTTATCATACCCGCCGCGGCCATAGTCAATTCAAAACTGAACGGATCAAACATTGGCTGGCCGCTGGCGCCAAAACTTCCGGCACCGCTCATAATTTACTGGTTGATCAAAAAATCGTGCCGGGGCCAAAAATCAATGTTCTGCCAAAAAGAAAAACTAAACCAACACCGGTTGTTCCCGTCGCCCCCGCTTCTTGACACCAATTCAGTAATGTGCATATAATGTAGCAGTTCTTTGAGAATGACTATGGCTACCAATGTGGTTAGTCCTCTAGTCTAGTTATGTTCAGGTGGCGAAAACCTAAGAAAGGAAAAACCGCCATGTTCGACAATCAGACCAAAAAGTTCTGTTCCGCGGTCGTTGATGCTCTACCCGACATTCCGGAAAATCTGATGCAGGCTTGGATTGAGAGTCCGGTGAGACTCCAGGAGGTTCTCAAAACGGCCATCTGTCCGGTGGCGGAAGCTGGTCAACCCACCCTCCGCCTGCTGATTCCCAGCCTTATCATCCCGGCCACGGACGGCCGGCAGACTCTCGCTCTGGCCAACGCAGTCTTCACTGGCTGGATTGACCCCGATTTAAAGAATTGGGATTGCGATCTCCCGGATGAAGCCAGACCAGAAACGGCGGTTAATGTTCACGAGTTGACTGTCGACGCCACTTTCCAGCAGATGTTCGGAGAAGGGAAAGTTAGGCTGGATAAATCCTGTCTCACCCAGGGCCAAATTATCCAGTTCGTAACCAAGTATCACAAACATCTCCACCCCCACGCCACCTTCTTTCTATTTAAGAGTCACGGCGAGTTCTTCGTGGCGCGCGTGTCCTGGTACGACTTTCGCAGGCTGAAGGTGAACGTCAACCACTTCTCGGACGACTACGTCCGGCTTGCCGACCATCATTATCGCGTGGTGCTCCCGCAACTGGCCCTTAAGCCCTAGTCTGCCATTGGCGGATGACCCTTTGTCTCTTGATCCCTCGGACCCTAAAAAAGTCCGGGGGATTTTTGTATATTATTATACCACATCAGTATTTGGGAGGCGTTTCCTCCCAGCATTTATTTTTGCTCCGACGATGCAATATCAATATATTGACCAAAACGGAAACGGCGGTATAATCGATATCAACCATGTTTGTTCGGTCGAACAGACGGTCAGTATTATGAATTACTTTTTATTCTAATTCTCATTATGGTTGAAAAACATTCCGATCAGGAATTTCTTGAATTTATCGTTAAGGCCTTAGTGGATCATCCGGAAGAAGTGAAAATCGCCAGAAAAGTTGACGAAATGGGTGTCCTGCTAACTCTCGATCTGAATCGGGAAGATATGGGTAAGATTATCGGTCGGCAGGGCAATACCGCGAAAGCGATTAGAACTCTGTTGCGCGTGGCGGGAATGAAAAACAACGCTCGGGTTAATTTAAAAATCAATGAACCGGAAGGTTCTGAAGGCCGGCGCGCGGACAGCGGTTTTTCCGCGGCCGCTTCGGTGGATGAGGTAATGGATGACCTCAAAGCTTAAAGCTCAAATTTTCTTTCACTTTCTTTCACTTTTTCCAAAAATTATTGACCCTTATTTTAAATTTGGGGTCGTTGGTCGTGCGGTTAAGCGCGGTTTAGTCGGCGTCAAAGTTTATAACTTACGCGATTTTAATTTGGACGGAAACCGGGTGGATGATCGGCCATATGGCGGCGGACCCGGCATGGTGCTGCGCGCGCGGCCGATCGTCCGGGCGGTGGAAAAAATCAAGTTAAAAGTGAAAGCTGAAAAGTGCAAAGTGATTATTTTTTCACCCGCCGGAAAACCGTTTAATAATGTGCTGGCGGATAAGTGGTCGCGAGATTACAAACATTTGATACTCATTTGCGGTCGTTATGAGGGGATTGATGCCCGCGTCCGTCGGCTAATTCCGGGCGCGACAGAAGTTTCCATCGGTCCTTATATTTTAAGCGGCGGCGAACTGCCGGCGCTCGCGGTGTTTGATGCTGTCGTGCGCCGCTTGCCCGGCGCGCTCGGCGACGAACTGTCAATTGAAGAAAAACGAATCGCCAGTAAAAAAGTTTACACACGACCGGAAATAATCACGCACCGCGGCAAAAATTTTCGCGTACCAAAAATACTTTTGTCGGGCGATCATCAGAAAATTGAAAATTGGAAATTGGAGAAAAAATGAGACGAGAGTAAATAAGATGGACTTAAAATCAACCTACAACAGAATTGCTAGGGATTGGACGAAAGATCACCACCGCGACATTTGGTGGGTTAAAGGCACTGAGAAATACTCGTCTTTTTTTGAGCCGAAGGCGTCTATCTTGGATGTTGGTTGTGGTGCCGGAGAAAAATCAAAATACCTAGTTAAAAAAGGATTTGCTGTAACTGGTATAGATTTTTCCGACGAAATGATCAAATTGGCCAAGGAACAAATTCCCGCCGGTAGTTTTTTTGTAAAAGATATAAAAAAACCGCTGGAATTTGAGAATTTATTTGATGGTGTTTTTGCCCAAGCCGTATTATTGCACATCCCCAAAAATGAAATTGTAGGAGTTTTGAAAAATATCGTTGCACCGCTAAAATCCGGCGGATATTTTTATGCGGCCGTTAAGGAATTGCGACCCGGGAATAAAGATGAAGAAGTTGTAAAAAGAAATGACTATGGCTACGAATACGAAATATTTTTTAGCTACTTTTCATTAGACGAGTTGAAAGATTATTTTAAAAAAGTTGGTTTGCGCATTATTTATAAAAACATTACTTCATTTGGAAAAACAAACTGGATTCAGATAATAGCTAAAAAAATTTTACAGACATAAAAACTTTACAATTACCTTACGGTTTGATAACATCAACAAATGAATTTGAGGAAAAATTATTTATTTACTGTCAATATCGAGCGAGGTGAGGATGGTCATTTTGTCGTCTCCGTTCCAGCTTTGCCTGGCTGTTTTAGCCAGGGTGATACTTATGAAGAAGCTTTGGCGATGGCCGAAGATGCTATTCATGGTTATTTGCAATTGGCAATAGAGAGAGGAGAAACTATTCCAGTTGAGAAAAAGCCATCAGAAAAAGTTATGTTGGCGGTGCGTTTTCCATCACTGGCAATAACATGAGCCGGTTGCCGAATGTCACACCGCGGCAGATGATTAATGCTTTACATCGCGCCGGTTTTCAAAATGAACGCCAGATCGGAAGCCATTTTTATCTATTTCATCTAACTAAAAATCTCCGCACCGGCGTGCCAATGCATTCAGGTGATCTAGATCGGAGTTTAATGAAAAAAATTATCAAACAAGCTAATTTAACAGAAGTTGAATTTAGGCAATTACTTTGAAAATTTATTAATAAACTTATCCACACCCAGTGATTGACAAGATTGACAAAATTTAACCGGTAAATTAGAATGACTGCTGTTATCTACTGGATGATTGCGTTGCGCCAGTTTGCCCATATTTTAAAGCTTAAATTAAGAGGGTGAGGCGTTATTTTTAATATTATTACAATCCTTTAATCAAACCGGCCGGCCGGCGTCGTCTTTTTTCGTCATCACAATAAATCATTACTAATGGAGAAAAAATATTTTTCCCGATATCAAAAACCACTCCTTGACCTGCCTAATCTCATCAAAATCCAAAAGGATTCTTATCAGTGGTTGTTAAGCCGTGGTTTAAAGGACATTTTTAGCGATTTTTCGCCGATCAAAGATTATTCGGAGAAAAAATTTGAATTATCCTTTCTGGGTTTTTCCGTTGACCCGCCACGGTTTGATGAATACCATGCCGTTTTGAATCAGTTGTCTTATGACACGCCGTTGCGCGTTCGGATTAAGTTGTTGAATAAAATCCTGAAACAAGAAAAAGAGCAGGAAATTTTTATGGCTGATTTTCCACTGATGACCGGACACGGCACGTTCGTGATCAACGGCAACGAGCGCGTGGTGGTGCCGCAGCTGGCCAGAAGTTACGGCGTCTTTTTTACGGAGAATGAAATTCGCGGCCGGAAATATTTCGGCGCAAAAATTATTCCATCAGGCGGCGCTTGGGTGGAATTTGAAACCGAAGCCGACGATTGCATCTGGGTGCGGATTGACCGGAAACGCAAATTCCCTTTTTCTTATCTGCTGAAAGTTTTTGCCGATCTGGAAAGCCGCGCCGGCTCGCCGACGGCGCTAAAACGCGGCGGGCCGGCCGGTCATCAAGCCATCACCAACGACGAAATTAAGGCCTTGTTAGAAGTTAAAAGCGATCGGCCTTACGCGGAGAAAACTTTGGCGCGCGACACCACGACTACCGTTGACGAAGTTTATCTGGAAATTTACCGGCGTTTGCGCGATGCCGATCTGGCTTCCGCCGCGCCGGCGCGGGAATTTATCACCAGTCTCTTTTCGCGCGAGAAATACGATTTGTCGGCCATCGGCCGACTGCGATTGAACAAACGTTTTGAACATTCGCCGCTGACCGACGAATCGGAAAACCGCACGCTGACTTTTGACGATCTGGTGGTGATTGTCCGCCACATCATTACTTTAAGCAACACGCCCGAGGCCGTCGGCGACGACATTGACCACTTGGGCTTGCGTCGCGTTCGGGGCGTCGGTGAAATGCTGCAGCAAAAATTGCGGATCGGCATGATTCAAATGAAGCGCAATATTCAAGACCGGATGTCCACGATTGATTCCAGCGCGGTCCTGCCGATTCAATTTTTAAGTCCACGGCCGCTCCAGGCACGACTGAAAGAATTTTTTACCACCAATCAATTGTCGCAATTTATGAATCAGAAAAATTTGTTGAGCGAGATTGAACACCTGCGAACCCTCTCGGCGCTCGGCCCCGGCGGCTTGACCCGCAAACGTTCCGGTTTGGAAGTGCGCGATGTCCATACTTCCCACTACGGCCGGATTTGTCCGATTCATACGCCGGAAGGGCCGAATATCGGTTTGATTCTACACCTGGCCAACTACGCGCGAATTAATGAGTTTGGCATCATTGAAACGCCATATCGTAAAGTTAAAAATGGCCAAATCACCGAAGAAATTGTTTACCTCAACGCTTTAGAAGAAGAAACTCAGGCGATTGCTCACGGCAGCGTTCCTTATGACGGGGATCGACGTTTGGTTGAAGAACAAGTTGAAGTCCGACTCAATACGCGTCCGACGATTGCGCCGCGCGATCAGGTTAATTTAATTGAAGTTGCGCCCTATCAGCCGTTCTCGGTCGGCACCTCGCTCGTCCCGTTTTTGGAACACGACGATGCCAATCGCGC
>ERZ1292629.3789-Hain-H43-01um-R1-3789-length-11462-cov-4_pt1 | contig 11462 bp, 17 predicted proteins | sample MGYA00564399_ERZ1292629 | MGnify/ENA primary metagenome ERZ1292629 (study PRJEB36523, sample SAMEA6512636) | groundwater metagenome | collected 2019-01-08 | study: AquaDiva: Metagenomics assemblies of 32 groundwater samples | reverse complement strand
TAAATTTGTTTTCTGTCCTTGCGGTATTCTCTTGCAATCCCTTGAATAATTCTTTTGTTTTCTTTTCATCTTTCAAAAGTTCTGAAAGAAATAAGATCTTTATATTCTCGTGCTTGGAGATGGTAGCCTCCATTTTTCCAAAAGAGCTTTTTCCTTTTTTTACATTGATTAATTGCAATTTTTCAAGTTGAGAAATATATCTCCTTACTAATCCATAGGAGTATTTTGTTAGTTTGGTTATTTCAAGCATATTCAGTGAGTCCGTTAAACAAATTATTTGAAAGATTGTTCCTCTTGTATCCAAGTCTAAGGCGTCTTGTATTTCATTTATTCTTTTTCCATAAAAAGAATCTTTGCTCCACTCCCATAAGAGAAATGTTGGAAATATGTCTGAAGAGATATTTCTCTCCCTGAATTCCTCTTCAGCTAAATTAAGAACAACAACTAATTCTTCTTTCATATCGTAAAGTATGATTATCATACTTTTAAATGTTATTACAAATGTGTTATCACTTCTAAATTGTAATACACATGTATTAGAAAACACAAGATTTATAAATAGTATTACATATGTATTAATACAAAGGTATTAACATGATTACAGAAAAAGCCCACTGCAGTTTGAGAATAGAAGAAAAAGATATAAAATTAGCTAGAAAGAAAGCCGAAGAAGAAGGAGTCTCTTTTAGTGAATATATCCGAAGAAGAGTTTGCGCAGATCCTATAATTGAAGAAAAATTAAACAAGATTTTGATGCTATTAAATAAAAAATGAACCTTATTCAAGCCCCCCTATCACTAGAAGAATGCGAGAGAACTTGCGAAAGTTACAATTCTCAGATCAATTACTTACAGATTTTTGTCAGCCTGACTTATTGGCTTGAAAAGTTAAGAGAAAGAAATCAAATTCAGACAATGGAGGTAGCAAAATGAAGAACCAGCAAGAAAAAAGATACGTTGGCGAGTGTGAAATCACTGAGAATGAGAGTGGTTTCATTCTGAAATGTAAAAAAGAAAAGCCAGCTGTGAAAGTTCAGGTTGAAGAATCTGAAGAAGAGTAAAATTTGAAGGATAAAAAATGGAAGAGAACAATGATAATAGTTTAATGAAGAATGAAAAAGGAAGTCTTTGGCAGAGAGCATGGGCTAGTATTAAATCTTTCTTTAAAAGAGAAGAATATTCAGAATTAAATTCAGCGAGGGATTCGGCTTAATTTCTTAAAATGGATTTAACTACATACCTAAATAAGAGGGTTCAAATAGTTCTTGAAAACGGGTTTACTTATCTGGGGATTGTTGTTTCTACCGATGATAACTCTATAACTTTAATTGATAAAACACACTCTCGAGTCTGCTTGAAAGAATCCTCCATAAATTTTATCAAAGAGGTAAGAGAATGAAAAGTAACAATCCTGAACTTCAATCTATCCTGAATAGGCTTCAAGAGAGAAACCAGGATATTCAGACTGGTAAAGAGCTTTCTTCTTTTTATTTAAAGATAAATCTTATACAAATAAATTGTGAGGCGAGGGAGAATGATGACTAAGGATCCAACTCAAGCTTGGGAAGAGTGCCCGAGAGCTGACTTCTGCAATATCAATAAATGTATCCTGCACCTTGACTTTGAAAGGCTTGAAAATTCTTTAGATGACTGGGCAATGAAAAATAAGCAAAAATGCATTCCAAAATCGATAAGGGTGAGAATAGCTGAGAAGTGGAAGCTGGCGTCTGGTGGGCTTACTAGCAGAGAAAGAGAGGCAGGGAAAAGATGGGCTGAGATGCCCGAATCCGAGAAGCAAGCCCGAATATCAAAACTTCAAGAAGCAAGCCCAATTTCAAGGCTTTCTGCCAAAGGCTATGCAATCAGCCGAAGGAAGCAGGATGATCCTAGTTTACATATAGAAACAGAGCAAAAAACCCTACAGCTAGCCCATAATAGCTCGAATCCACAAATCTCACAAAATTTTTCTAGTCAGACCTCAAGCCAGACAAATCTCGTGCCTGGTTCTACCCAACTTAAACTCCTGGAGGTAGAAAATGATTGAGAGTAATGAAAGCAATAAAAGTAATACATGTAGTGAAAGTAGTAAAAGTAATGCGAGTAATACAAATAATATAAGTAATACTAACATCGAAGCCTCAAAGTGGTTATTTAACTCAGAAATTCAAGAAATAGAGCTTCAGGGAAGGCATTACACCATTACATCTATTACTTCTATTATTTTTGAACACATAAGACCCTCATCAATACCTGACAAGATTAAATATTTCTTATTCTTAAACAATAAAGCAACGGCAAAACAAATCGCCGAAAAACTAGGTATAGATCACAACACGCTTAGAATCACTATTCAACAAAGAAGCAAGGACTTTGTAGTTGTTGATAAAATCAGCCAAGAAAATGTTTATTCCTTAGAACCAAGTGTAAAAAGTGAAGTAGAGTTTCTGATATCTCAATTCTTTAAAAAGCAAGAGCGAGAAGCTGAAAGCATAAAACAGCAAACCCAAAAAATAGAAAGTGATGAAGAAGCCCTTCAGGAATTGAAAAAAGCAATTCAAAATAAAGATTTATACAAAATAGAAGAGGGTTATTTCTGGATTGATTTAAAAGAACTCCAAGAGCAAGAGGTTCAGATTTTTGAGAAATTTGAATCTGAGCCCGAAAAAGTTTTTCAGTTAATAGAACAAGCCAAAGATGAGATGGGATTAAAAGATTATTCCCTTAGATTCAAAAATATCTCGATACTTCCTAAAAGAACAATAGACAGCATAAGAGCAAAGGATTTAGATAAACTTATTTTGATAGAAGCAAAATCCACAAGTCTCAGCGATGTCAGACCGCAAATAACTTTAATAAAATTTGAATGTCCCTCATGCGGAACTATAATCTCTGTTTTGCAGATAGAAAAACAAATAAGAGAGCCATCTAGATGTTCTTGCGGGAGGAAAGGCAATTTCCACGTTATTTCCAAAGATATGATTGATGTAGCTTTAATTTATTTGGAAGATATGCAAGATCTAAGCGAAAGTCCAACACTAAAAAATGTAAAAGCGATCTTGAAAGAGCATTTAACTAAGCAGGCAGAATTATCTAAGCTTAATCCTGGAAGTGATATAAGAATTTTGGGTATTTTGAAACCTCTTAAAAAGTTTAGTGCTTCAGGCATGCAATTAATTAATCTAGATTTCTTTTTACAAATTATTGAAGCAGAACCATTTGAACTCGAGATTGATTTAAAGAATTTTAGTGAAGAGGAAATTAGGTGCTATAAAGAAATAGGCAAAGAGATTGATGAGATGGGATTATCTGAAATAACTTCTTCTATCTGCCCAGATGTTATAGGTTATGAACCAATTAAAGAAGCAGTAACAATTCAGGGAGCATGTTCAAGAAATAGCAAAACAAGGAAAGATAGATATAAACCTAATATTTTATTAATCGGAGATCCTGGCACAACAAAATCATTATTCTTAAAGTTTGTTAATGAAATCACGCCAGGAAGCAAGTATTCTTCAGGATCTGGCTCTTCTCAAGTAGGACTCACGGCAACAGTAGAAAAAAATAAGGATGGTGATGGATATACCCTAAAACCTGGGCTTATGCCTATGGCTCGTGAGGTATTGTGTCTTGATGAGGCAAATTTAATATCAGATGAAGACAAACCAAAACTCCAAGAAGCTTTATCTGAAGCTCAGATTACAATAAATAAAGCCTCTATTCATACGAAGCTAAATGTTTCATGCGGGGTTTTAGCTGGAGCTAACCCGATACATGGGGTTTTTAATCCAGCAGAAGATATAACTCGACAATTTAACTTAACGCCTCCAATAATAAATCGGTTTGATTGCATCTTTGTGATTAGAGATTCAGTTGAAGAGAAAAAAGACATGGCGATAGCTCAGAGAATGTTAGAGAGAGATTCTGGAGAGATAAAATCGAAGTATGATATCAACTTTCTTAAAAAATTCTTTACTTATGTTAGAAGTTTGCCAGAACCAAAGTTATCAGAGGATATTAAAAAAAATTACATTCCAAGATTATACGCCCAAGTTAGAAAGAGAAATGATCATAGCGGAAATAAAAAACTATTGAATCCGAGATTTGTTGAGGCACTTACTAGACTTTCACGAGGGGTAGCCAAATTAAGATTTTCAGAAGTGATAGAAAAAAAAGATGTCAAAAGAGCCTTTGATGTTTTAAAAAATACTCACTATGAGCTGTTAGAAATTGAAGAGGAGACAATCAAATGAAACAACAAGAAAAACCTAAATGCGAAAATTGTGAAGTTGAAGAAGTTGAGCATAAGGGGGATTGGTGTGACTCTTGTAATCTTCCAGAGAGGAGTGTAATCAAATGAAAAAAATCCTAACGAAATGCCAAAGATGTTCAGCAGTGATTGAAAAACAATTTATGCGTTTATTTGAAAACTCGTTTGTATGCTGGAGATGTTGGCATAAGCTTAATATTCAAGAATTAAATACGCAACAGCAGGAGGTTAAACAAAAAAATGGCATATCAAGAAATTAATCCGTCGGCTTGGGTTTACTCTAAAGCAGGAGATTTCGTTGAGGGTGTCCTCATTCGTGTGCAGGATGACGTAGGCGTGAATAAGTCTATGTTATACAGCATTGAAACGCCAGAAGGTGTGAAAAGTGTCTGGGGAGCTACGATACTCGATGAAAAAATGGCTCTTGTCAAGGTTGGAGATAAAATTAAGATTACTTTTCAAGGAACAGCAGAAGCAAAAAAAGGAAAGAACCCAGCAAAAAAGTTTACAGTTGAAGTAGACAAATAGAAACTTAGTTTATTCATGAGCCATTAATTTTCTGGCTCTTCATACTCAATAATAAAAAAAGGAGGAAATAAAAAATGATAGAAAAAAAATCAGAAAAAGCACAAGGAAAGTTCGGATATGAATACTTTGCCCAGTGGGTAGTGGAAGACTTTAAGAAATCTCTCCAGAGTTTGAAAAAGATAGAACATGGGAAAGTTGAATTATGCCTGGGTTGTCATCACAACAAAAAATGTGATTGGGAAGTTGAGTTTCCAGATACATTCTCGCCATCATCAGCAAAAGAAAATATATGTGATGACTGCGCTAGAGATATGCAGGATTTTATAAAAGGAAAAATGACTTTGAGAGATTGGCAAGAGAAAAAGCTCAAGGCTCATTTAGATTATGTGAAAAGAGATCAGGATTTACGCAAATCCTGTAAGGAAAAAAATCTTCCTGCTGATGTGTATATTAAACTAAAAAAATACCTGTGATAAATAAAAAATGGAAATATCAATTAGTGATACGAGTTCATTAATAGAAATGAAACTCTTTGCTCCTGAAAAAGCAAGGCAATTAGCAGAGCATATACTTAATTTAAATCGTAAGCTTTATGTTCTCTCTAATAAAAGAGCTAAAGATTATTATAAAATACAAAGCATCTCTGAATCTCAGCAAATTCTAAGATCAATATTCTCGGATTTTCTTTCCTTTTTCCAATTTGTATCTGATCTGCTGAAAAAGGATGGCGATAAAGACAATCTGAAAAGACTTACGAATGATTTAACAAATTTGAGAAGAGAGATAAATCAACAAACTCATGAACTTATGGCTCGACCTTCTAATATGATCTATACAAAATATTGGTTTGATTCAGACACCCTAATTTCCCAGCCAATTAACTCATTAATTATGTCCCCATTAATCACAAGCTGGAAAGAGAGCAAAAAAGAAATCAAAGCCAATCTTTTTGAATGTGACAAGAATAAATTTTATGAGACTTTTCACAAAGAAGTTTTGTTTTTAATCGGGCAGTTTCCTGTAGTTCAGGTTTTTCAAATGAAAAAAGCAATGGCGAGCCCAGTTATTTCTCCCTCAGAGCTAAGAAATCAAATTTTAGGTGTATTCACAGAGCTTAAAACAGCAGAAAAGATTACAGAAGAATCCTCAAATGTGCAGATACCAGAAGAGCTAATTGTGAAAACTAAAAAAATACCTGAAGATGAGCCTAAAGAGGAATCTAAAGAAGAGTCCCCAGAAGAGATATTTTCTGATGAAGAGGATGATGAAGATGAAGAAGAAAGTGAGGAGGATGAGGGCTAGTCGTCAAATGGTAGAAAAATATATCTGGCAAAGGCTTGGAAAGGGGCAGATTCAAGTAGAGCGAAAGGTAGACCTGGAAGCCAATCGCCGAACTCTTGAGTTTGTTAGATCAAAGGGACTAGTTTCTTCCAAAGATGTTGCAAAGGAATTCAAAATTAATTTAGATTCTGCCTGCCATAGACTAAGCAGGTTGAAGAAATCAGGATTTTTATCAACAAGGATTCTTAAAAATAGAAAGGTTTTTTTCCCAACTAAGCGAGGTTTTGAAAGACTGCCTAGAGAGAAAGGGCAGAAACCCCAGATTATAGAAAAAATAAAAGAGGTTGAAAAAGAAGTGTTGAAAATAAATGAGACAAAATATCTCGGAGAAATTTAAAATGGAATCCTGGCAGACTATAACGTTGATCCTATGGGGTGCAATCGCCTTAGTTGTCATCATCTCAAAAATAAGAAAGAGAAAAAAAGAAAAAGAATATTTATTGTTTGAAAAGACGATGGGCGATAGTAACCATCCTGAAAAAAGCTATTTTGCGGTTCACAAAAAAACAAAGGAGATAAAACCAGTTTATTTAAAAAAATGAAAAAGCGAGAAAACATTCAGCATAAGAGGTGCGTTCAAGGAGTAATAAACAAAACAAAAACTACGCACAATTGTCTTAGAGAACAAGCCATAAATGTTTCTGGAGATTACCACTTCCTCGATGTTATAGGGCATCCCCATAAAGATAAGGAAGAATTTTTTAAGCCATTTGTAGCCGAATGCGAAACAAATATGAACACTGCACAGGCGAGGAGCAATAAACTTGATATGCTTGAATGGAAGAAGAGATATCCAGAAGGGGAAATTTTTCAGATTTCAACTGAAGATGAGTTTGATGCCTCAAAATTAAATAAAAAACCAAAAAATACCTTTAATGCTGGAGGTTTCAAAAAATGAAGAAGAATAGATTTAGACTTCCAAAAAGCAAAACTATCAGGCTCCTTGATCAAACGTTCAAGATAAAGTTCTCAGATTTGAAGAAGGAGGATGAGGATCAGCGAGGTGAGATAGTGCTGGAAAAAGGGATTATTAATTTAGATAACTCGCTTAAAGATAAACCCGACGAGCTTGAATACGTCATGTGGCATGAAATTTTTCACATGATTGCCGATTATTTAGATATTCTTGATGATGAAATATTTTCTTCTGTAATGGGAAAATTTGTGATAGGGTTAAATAAACAGTTGGGATACAAACAAAGATGAAAGAAAATATAATTTACATAAGAACAAGCACCGAAATTCAAACTCCAGAGCTACAGCTCAAAGATTGTGAGGCTCTGGCTAAGAAGCTTAACCTGAATGATTATGAGATAATTCAAGATAAGCAAAGTGCCTGGAAAGATGATGTTGAAAGAGAGGGCTTTGAAAAAATAAAAGATTCAATAAAAAAAGCAGAAACAAAAAACCTAGTCTGCTATGATTTAGATCGGCTATTCAGAAACAGAAAGAAGCTTATTGAATTCTTTGAGTTCTGCAAGATATATCATTGCAAGATTTATTCTGCAAGACAGGAATGGCTTGAGAGCCTGAATAAAATTCAAGAGCCATTTAATGAAATTATGTTTGACTTAATGCTTCAAATTATGGGTTGGCTAGCTGAAGAAGAGAGCTCTAAGAAGTCTTCCAGAGTAAAAATGGCTATAAGAAAAGAGCAGGGTATAACTAAATCTTATAGGGGCAACAAGTGGGGCAGAAAAACAATAATTTCAGACAGGCTCATAAAACAAGCTCAGGAATTAAAACAGCAGGGTTTAAGCCTTAGTAAGATTGCAGGGCAAATGAAGATATCAAAATCAAGCGTTTTTAAATTGTTACCGAAATCTATAAAGGAAACTTAGTCAAAAATCAAGAGGTTTTAAATTAGTCAATTAAAGGACAATTATAGGAGCCTCCAATAAACTTTTAACCCCTATGTGCATATCAAATATATGCAATCAACTAATAATCTATTGAACCTTCTAGGGAGAATAAAGAATTTTACTGAACTTGAAAATGAATTAGCTAACATTTCTAATGACAAGGAAAAAGGAGACCTTTTCGAATTGTTTTGTCAAACATACCTCAAAGTAATTTACAAAAAACAAACCTTCAAATCTATACAATTATTCAAAGATGTTAGTGCTACAATATTGGAGAGACTCAATCTTAGAATCAGCAAAGATTACGGAATAGATATCGTAGCTATCACTGATTCAGATGATATCTGGACAATACAAGTTAAATTCAGACAATCAGATCAACTAACTTGGACTGAGTTAAGTACGTTTAAGGCATCGAGTGAAAAGGCAGACTTTACGATGTTAATGAGTAATGTAAGTAAAGTAAATCATCCTCATCAGATACTGACTAACTTTTCATCTATTTTAAGAAATGAGTTTGAGGCATTAACTGAAGAGGATTTCTCAAATATCAAAGCCACTTTGAAAGGTCAATTGATTAAGCCAATTATTTTTTCACCAAAGCCTCACCAAATTGAAGCAATAGATTCTGCAATAAAGCATTTCAAAACTAACAACCTCGGACAAATGATTCACGCATGCGGAACAGGTAAAACGCTAACTTCTTTATGGATTAAAGAAGCAATGAAACCAAAAAATACTATTGTTTATGTACCAAGCCTCTCACTCCTAAAGCAAACGCTTGAGGAGTGGACGAAACACAAATCATCAAATTTTTCAATTAAGTGTGTTTGTAGCGACCAGTCTGTTTCAAGAACAGCTCAAGAATTAGATGAAGCTATTGTAGATGTCACAGAACTAGGCGTGCCAGTAACAACAAACCCAAAAGATATTGCTGAATTTTTAATATCGACAAATAAAGACAAAATTATTTTTTCAACCTATCAAAGTGCGCCAGTAATTCTTGAAGCAATGAAATCCCTGCCTCAATTCTCATTTGACTTTGGAGTATTTGATGAAGCACATAGGACAGCGAGCAGAAGTGAACATCTCTTTGCTAAATCGCTTAATACCCCCGTACAAAAAAAGCTATTTATGACTGCTACTCCCAAACTATACGCACCACATGTTAAAAGTCGCGCAAAAGAAGAAGACATTTTGCTTTGTTCAATGGATGATTCTTCATTATATGGAGAAGTATTTCACGAAATTAAGTTCGGAGAAGCAATTAAACTAAATTTATTAAGCGACTATAAAATTAAAGTAATTATCGTATCAAATGAGAACATTAAGGAGCTTATTGACAGGAGATACTGGCTTAATGTACTAGGAAAAGAAATAACAGCAGACGAGCTTGCTAAAGTTTGGGCATTGTTTAAATCCTTTGAGGATACAAATCATGTTATTTCATTTCACTCACGAATACATAGTGCAAAGGAATTTCAAATACTTGTTGAAAAAACAATTGAATTACTAAAATCCCATAAAAAAGAAGTTGAAGATGTAAAAACGTACCACATAACTGGAGAATATCCAACCTACCAACGAAGTAAAATTCTTTCTGATTTCATTAAACAAAATAAATCATTAGTAACAAATGCACGCTGTTTAACTGAGGGAGTAGATGTTCCTGCAATTGATGGCGTATATTTTGTTGATCCTAAGCAAAATCTAATAGACATTGTACAAGCAGTTGGGCGAGCAATTCGAAAAAAGCAAACACGGTATGGTTATATTATTATTCCTATATTTATTAAAGATGAAACAGACACTGAAAAAATAATAGAGGGTTCGGCATTTAGACAGGTATGGAATGTTCTAGAGGCGATGAAAGATCAAGATGCACGATTAAGCCATATTATTGAAGAACTACAGGAACTAAAAGGAAAAAAGAGATTTGGTAGTCTTAAAGCTAGAGAACAATCAGAAGAAAGAGCGTTAAAATCGGATTTGGCAAATATCTTTGATCTTTCAGATAGTATCTTGCCTAAAAATATTGATATTCTTGAATTCGTTGAGCAAATAAGTCTTAAAACTCTTGATATTGTTGGGCAATCTTGGGATGAAAAGTTTGGAGAGTACAAAGCGTTTAAGAAAAAAAATGATAGAGAACCAACCAGAGAAACCAACGGTGAACTAGAAGAATCATTGGCGAGGTGGGTTGAGATGCAAAGAAGAGCATATAACATAAATACCCTTGCACAGGATCGAGTAGCTAAGTTAAATGCTCTGGGCTTTATATGGAATCCTCTTTTACTATCTTGGGAGAGTCCCTTTAGAGATTATATTTCATTTAAAAAAAAGTATAATCGTGAACCCTCGAACAATGCAACTAATAAACAAGAAAAAGATATAGCTATATGGGCTAGCCGACAGCGAGTTATATATAAGAAAAACAAACTCTCTAAAAATAGAATTGATCGATTAAACTCTATTGGTTTTATTTGGGATCAAAAAGATAATTGGTGGGAGCAGGATTTTAAAGCGTACTCAAAGGATCAGTCAGCAAAAGACAAGATTATATGGGCAAGTAGACAAAGAGTAGTATACAATAGAGGCACACTTTCACAAGATAGAATAGACAAATTAAACTCTATTGGTTTTATTTGGGATTCATTTGAGAACTCTTGGAGTAAATCATTCCGCTATTATAAAGAGTTTAAGGAAAAGTATGGTCGTGATCCAGACAGAGAATCAAAAGATGAGTTAGAGCGTTTTGTTGCATCTTGGGTTAATGTTCAAAGAGTTGAGTATAAGAGAAATATTCTTTCTTTAGAAAGAATAAAAAAATTAGAATCTGCAGGATTGGTTTGGGATTTATTGGGAACAACTTGGAATCGTTCTTTTCAGAAGTATGCAGATTTTAAAAAAAGGCATAACCGTGAACCTTCTTCTGAATCAAAAATAGAATTAGAAAAAACTTCTGGGCTTTGGGCTGGAGGTCAGAGAGGGCTGTATAGGAAAAATAGACTTTCAAAGGAGAAAATAGAAAAATTAAATAGTGTTGGTTTTCTGTGGAATCCTCTTGAATCTTCATGGGTGCAATCATTTAAGGAATATCAAGAATTCAAAGAGAAACATGGTAGAGAACCAAGCAGAGAAATAAAAGATGAATCTCAAAGGTTAATTGCTAGTTGGGCTAGTGATCAGAGAAAGAGATATAAAATGAAAAAGGTTTCACAAGAAAGAATAGCAAAATTAAATTCTATCGGGTTTGTCTGGGATCAGCTTAGTTCTTCATGGGAGAATTCATTTAAAAATTATAAAGAATTTAAGAAAAGACATAACCGAGAACCAAACTCGAAAGTTAAATCTGAAAGAGATTTAGCTTTGTGGACTCGTACACAAAGGCAGAGATATAAGATCAATAAAGTTTCAAATGATCGTATAGAAAAACTCAATTCCATTGGTTTTAAGTGGTCTATG
>ERZ1292629.3788-Hain-H43-01um-R1-3788-length-11462-cov-5_pt1 | contig 11462 bp, 14 predicted proteins | sample MGYA00564399_ERZ1292629 | MGnify/ENA primary metagenome ERZ1292629 (study PRJEB36523, sample SAMEA6512636) | groundwater metagenome | collected 2019-01-08 | study: AquaDiva: Metagenomics assemblies of 32 groundwater samples | reverse complement strand
GTGTGTATGCTCGGCAAAGCCAAAGACGGTATGACGGTCGGCGAGCTGACCCTGCGCACCGACCTGCGCCAACCCACCGTGACACACCACCTGCAGGTTTTGCGTTCGGTCGATGCGGTGCAGAGCGAGGAGCGCGGGCGCGAACGCGTGTATAGGCTCAACCGCGGCGCACATTGTTTCGAGGAGTGCAAAATACCCTTCTAGTCAGGCCGGGCTTTCTTTTTTCTTTACAGCGCTACCGTCTTGTGGTATGGTGCTTTTAGCTGCACGAACAAAAACGTACGTAACAGGAGTAAGGCAAAATGTCGTACCTCTTTAATCCTCCGGGCTTGATGAGGGTCTTCCAAATCGAGGACCCCGAGAGCACTGCGCTGTGCCAGACCGATCGAGTCATATCTGCCGGCGAGCTCGTCGAGCTTAGTGGCAGCATACTGATGTCCTATGACCACAGCCCGAAGCTGGCCCTCAAGCTGGTCGACGGCGCCGGCTACCTGCTGGTCGAGGAAATCGGCGATGAGGATATTGCGGAGTTAGCCTATCAGTGGAGTGGGCTCTACGTCGAAAGCGCCTACGCCCCCAACGATCATGCCCGTTTGGTGGCAACTGGGGTGTTGGAAACGCTGCAGAAAAAGTTCGCACCGCTCATGCAGCAGTACGTCCGTCCTGGGCTGGAGGAGGTCGACGATGCGCCGCCGCTCGCTCCCGTTGGCGATGAAGGCCGAGGCATCCGCTTCATCATCCTGTTGTAACCGTGCAATCGCGCGACCTCCCCCAGGGCCGCGCTTTTTCTTTTTCGATGCAAAATGGTACACTCATACCCACCCCCTCGGAGCAGCCGAGGGGCTATTACCGTATCTATGGAAGACTATATACACATCAAGGGGGCCAAGACGCACAATCTTAAGAACATCGACCTTAAGATACCGCGCAATAAAATGATTGTTTTTACCGGACTCAGCGGCTCGGGCAAGTCGTCGTTGGCGTTTGACACCATTTTTGCCGAGGGCCAGCGGCGCTACATCGAGTCGCTGTCGGCCTATGCGCGCCAATTTTTGCGCCAGATGCAAAAACCCGACGTCGAGGAGATTACGGGCCTTTCGCCCGCAATATCTATCGACCAAAAAAGCCGCTCCAACAACCCGCGCTCAACCGTGGCGACGATTACCGAGATTTACGACTACCTGCGCATACTCTACGCGCGCGTCGGCAAACCGCACTGCTTGGTATGCGGCCGCGAGATTAAAAAGCACAGCAACGAAGAGATTACCGAGATGGTACGCAAAATGTCCAAGGGGACCGTGCGTATATATGCGCCGGTCGTGGTCGGCCGCAAGGGCGAGTATTACCAGCTGCTGTACGATTATCTCAATAAAGGATTTGAACGTGCCCGCATCGACGGCAAAGATTTTTCGCTACGTGAGCGTATCGATCTGGCGCGACATAAAAAACACGATATCGAGATGTTGGTTGACGAGGTTTCTGCCAGCGATACCGAGCGTCTATCCGAAGCAGTAGAACGCGCTCTTGGAGAGACGGACGGCCTTGTACGCGTCGAAAGCGGCACGGAATCGCATCTTATCTCGAGCAAGTTTATGTGCGCGTACGACGGCTTTTCGTTCCCCGAGGTAGAGCCGCGCTTGTTTAGTTTTAACTCGCCTTATGGCGCATGCCCCGCGTGCAACGGGCTCGGCACCAAACATTTTTGGAGCGACGAGCCGTGCCCGGTCTGCGAGGGCAAGCGCCTGCGGCCCGAAGCGCTGAATGTGTTTTTGGGAGATAAGGTAAACGTCGTCGACATCACCGGCAAATCTATCCGCGACGCGTACTACTTTTTTAGTACGCTCGAGCTGAGCAAAAAAGACCAGGAAATTTCGAAGACGGTCGTTAAAGAAATTTCGGCAAGGCTCAAGTTTATGCTCGACGTGGGACTCGACTACCTGACGCTCGACCGCCGCGCCAACACGCTCAGCGGCGGCGAGGCCCAGCGTATACGGCTGGCCAGCCAGCTCGGCTCGGGGCTGGTGGGGGCGCTGTACGTGCTCGACGAGCCGACCATAGGTCTGCACCAACGCGACAACGAGCGCCTGATAAAAACTCTGCTCAACCTGCGCGACCTGGGCAACACCATAATCGTCGTCGAGCACGACGAGGATACTATTTATGCGGGCGACTACCTGGTGGACATCGGCCCGGGTGCGGGCGTGCACGGCGGTCATATTGTGGCCGAGGGTTGGTTGGAAAAACTGCTCACCGCAAAGAAAAACGACAGCGGCAGCGTGACGCTCAGCTACTTGCGCGGCGAAAAGGCTATTGCCGTGCCGGAGTCTCGCAGAGAAAAAGATAAGGGCGCCATAAAGATAAAGGGCGGCAAAGCGTTTAATATCAAAAACTTGACTGTCGACCTGCCGCTGGGGCGCATGGTCGCCATTACCGGCGTGTCGGGCTCGGGCAAGTCTACTTTTCTCTATGAGATTTTGTACGAAAATCTGCGCGCCCGCTTTGATAAAAAGTACCGCACTAACAAAGTTTTTAACGCGGCCAAGTTTGACGGCACCGAGCACGTTAACCGCGCGATACTCATCGACCAGTCGCCGATAGGTCGCACGCCGCGCTCGAACCCCGCCACCTACACGGGCGCATTTACCTTTGTGCGCGACCTGTTTGCCACGACAGGCGAGGCGCGCGCACGGGGGTGGAAGGCTAACCGGTTTTCTTTTAACGTCAAGCAAGAGCGTGGCGGCGGCCGGTGCGAGGCATGCGAGGGCAACGGCACCATTGCGGTCGAAATGCACTTTTTGCCCACGGTGTACGTGACCTGCGACATCTGCAACGGCAAACGGTTTACGAAGGAGACCTTGGAGGTCAAGTACAAAAAGAAAAATATTTTCGACGTACTCTCAATGACGGTCGAGGAGGCTTTGGAGTTTTTTAACGATATTCCCGCGATATACGACCGGCTCAAGACGCTCGATGAGGTGGGGCTCGGATACTTGCAGTTGGGGCAAAGCGCCACCACTCTCTCGGGCGGGGAGGCCCAGCGCGTCAAAATATCCAGCGAGCTGTACCGCCCGCATCTGCAAAAAACCATCTACCTGCTCGACGAGCCGACAGTTGGCCTGCACTACGAAGACGTACGCAAGCTTATCGACATACTCAACAAACTGGTTGCGGCGGGGAACTCGGTGGTGCTTATCGAGCACAACATGGATATTATTAAAAACGCCGACTATGTGCTCGACTTCGGCCCCGAGGGCGGGGTCGGCGGCGGCAACTTGGTGGCCAAGGGCACGCCCGAGGAGGTCGCCGACAACAAACACTCGCACACGGGCAAGTATCTTAAGCGCGTGCTATGACGCTGGAGCAATTCAAGAAAAAGATGAAGAAGATACCCGATGCGCCGGGGGTGTACTTCTTTTTGGCGAAAAATAAAAAGATTCTTTATATCGGCAAAGCCACCAGTTTGCGCGACCGTGTGCGCAGTTATTTTGCCGGCGACCTCGGCGCCGTGCGCTCGCCGCTTATCACCAAGATGGTTGAGAGGGCCGCCTCGATTGACTGGAGGCAAACCGACTCGGTCTTGGAGGCTTTGATTTTAGAGGCAAATCTAATCAAAACCTACAAGCCGAAAGCGAATACCGATTTAAAAGACGATAAGAGTTTTAATTATGTTGTTATTACGAAGGAAGAGTATCCCCGTGTGCTGGTGGTGCGAGGCCGAGAGTTGACAAGCCACAAATTAAAAGGTGACACCTTTTTATTGGCTCATGTTTTTGGTCCTTTCCCGCACGGGTTGCAGCTCCAGCAGGCGATGAAGCTTATACGCAAAATTTTCCCGTACCGCGACAAGTGCGTGCCCTTCTCGGGTAAGGGAACACTTATGCCGCGTACAGCGGCCAAACGTTGCTTTAACGCGCAGATAGGCTTGTGCCCGGGCGTGTGCTCGGGCGAGTCTTCAAAAGAAAAATATCGTCGTACCGTGCGGCACATCGTGCTCTTATTTAAGGGCAAGAAAAAAGAGCTTATTAAAGAGCTTGCGCGCGAGATGAGACGCGCCGCCAAAGAAGAAAACTTTGAGGAGGCCAAGCGCCTGCGCGGGCAAGTGTTTGCGCTCGGGCATATCCAAGACGTTTCTCTTATTAAAGACGAGTATCGCAGCCCCTCAACAGGGCTCGGGGCGATTCGCTCGACGCGAATCGAAGCGTATGACGTCGCACACCTGCGGGGCGGCTCGAACGTGGGTGTGATGACCGTGGTCGAAGACGATGTCGCAAACAAAAACGAATACCGCAAATTTATCATTCGCATCGCTAAGGGCGGGGACGACGTGGGGGCGCTCAAAGAGATATTAAACAGGCGCCTTGGCCATGACGAGTGGCCTATGCCCCGGCTTATCGTCGTCGATGGTGCATCGGCACAAATCAACGCGGCCGAAAAATTGCTGGAGTCGCTGGGGATAAAAATCCCCGTGGTTGGTGTGGTCAAAGACGAAAAGCATCGTCCGCGCGAAATCCGCGGCAACCGAGAAGTAATCAAAGACCGCGAGCGCAATATTTTACTGGCCAACGCCGAGGCTCATCGCTTTGCCATCGGCTACCACCGCAAAAAACTCAGAAAAAATTTGAGTGTATAATTATTTATATGAGAACCGTGGTGGGGGTACTGCGCGGGGGGCCGAGCAGGGAGTATGAGGTTTCGCTCAAGACGGGAGCGGGCGTGCTCAATGCCTTGGATAAAGAAAAGTACGACCCGCGCGACATATTTATCTCGCGCGACGGGCAGTGGCACCTGCACGGGGTTGCCATGCACCCCGAGCGTGCCCTCCGCGGCGTGGACGTCGCCTTTAACGCCCTGCATGGCGAGTACGGCGAGGACGGCTCGGTCCAGCAACTGCTTGACTCGCTCGCCGTGCCGTACACGGGCTCGGGTGCTCACCCCTCGGCAGTTGCCTTTAACAAGCACCGCACCCGCGAGGCCGTTACCGCGCTTGGTGTAAAAATAGTGCATGGCAAAGTGGTAGACAATAGCCGCAGTGTCGAGGAGTTGGCGCACGAGCTTTTTAGGAGCTTTCCACATCCGGCGATAGTTAAGCCCGTAAGCGGCGGCTCGTCAATAGGCATCGCTACCGCAGAACACTTTCATGGCCTGGTGTGGGCTCTTGAACACGCGTTTAAAATCTCGCCCACGATCTTAATCGAAGAGTATATAAAAGGCCGTGATGCGACAGTTGGTGTTATTGATAATTTTAGAAACGAAAAAACATACACCACAATCCCGGTGCCGGCCACCTTTACCGACCAAGAAAAAAATATCCTGGCCGCCGCGGCCCGTGCCGTGCACGAGGGGCTCGGGCTCGCGCATTACTCGCGCTCGGACTTTATCGTGAGCCCGCGCGGCATTTACTTTTTGGAGGTCAACACCCTGCCGGGCCTCACTGAGGAGTCTTTATTGCCCAAAGCGCTTGCGGCCGGGGGCACCTCTTTATCCCAATTTCTGAATCATGTGATATCCTTGGCCCGCAACAAAATATGAGCGAATTGGCGAAGAAAAAATGCAAAGCGTGCGAGGGGTGTGTCGACCCTTTGTACCCCGAGCAGTCGGAGGAGTTGCTCAAGCAACTAAAGCCCGAATGGATGCTGATAGACCAGTGCCGGATGCTGGCGCGCGCTTTTACCTTTAAAGATTTTAAACAAGCGCTCGACTTTGCCAACAAAATAGGCGCTATCGCCGAGGCAGAGGGGCACCACCCCGACCTGACAGTCGGCTGGGGCAATGTGGGGGTTGAGTTAACCACCCACGCCATCGGGGGACTCTCTGAAAATGATTTTATCATCGCGGCCAAAATAGACGAGCTTGGAAAATAAAAAACCGGCCGCGGAGAAGCGCATGCCGATTATTGAAGTTAGAACTTAGCGGAACCCAGGGCGATAACGGCGAACACGAACACGAACACCGCAGTCACCGCAAGTGCGTGCAACTTTGGCATTATGGTTGCCATTGGTTTCCTCCCTGAAGGTGCTTTCCAGTCGCGACCGCCTATCCTACAGGCACTAGGTGCGCTGTCAATGAAGTGAAGTGGGGACTACGTGTTGACAAAGTGTGGACAGGCTGCCCTTGGGATAAGAATATTGGTATTTTGGCGTTCTTGACGTAAGATAAAAAGTAAGGGCCCGTAGCTCACTTGGTAGAGCGCCTCATTTGCAATGAGGAGGTAACCGGTTCGATCCCGGTCGGGTCCACACCCATAGCAAGGACACCCCAACTGCCTCGGTGCTATGGGAGGTAACCGGTTCGATCCCGGTCGGGTCCACAGAGCACCTTTAGCTCAGCTGGTTAGAGCGCTGTACTCACACTACAGAGGTCTCAGGTTCGAATCCTGAAAGGTGCACCAAGGACACAAGTACCTGCCCTGCGGCAGGTCTTGTGCTTTGGTGCAAGGCACAGCGATGTTTTGCAATTGCAAAACCGCGAGCCGGGGTCGCGGGCAAATTCTGCGACGGCAGAATTTGACTCGTGACCACCACTAGTTAGACAATTTGTGTACTTAATGGTATGGTTTTTACCGTACTGCCGGCGCGGTGTCGGCGGTGAAATATAGCTACTAGGGGGTAGCAAATGCAATGCAGGGTGATGCACCAGTTCACGCGTAGGCTTCTCGACTCAAATATCATGGGTCCGGACGGCCAGCCTTCCCGGGTTATCAAGGCCTTTGAGATCAAGGGTCCTTGGCCCAACGAAGATGCGGCGCGTGCCCGGGTTGTCATCAAATGCGGCCGGGACTCGAAGGGCGATCTTTTCGGCCGCGTCTATCTGAGCAACGACTACCAGCGGGTTGGGAATCTCTTCCAGCCCTGGACCCTGGTCGACCTTCGGCAGGAAAACTACCGCAACCTGCCTAAGTTCAAGGACTTTGCTCAAAAGCTTGGATTTTCGGCCGCGTCGGTGTTTGCGAAGTTTGTCCTGGACAAAGTTTACAACGCCAAGACTCCGATCCCGGCTGAGCCACCGCCACCGCAGCCCCGGCGGGGCAGGGTGCAGAACGCCCGGCAGGCACACGTGCAGGTGTAAGCGTTGATTCGGGTCGGGTCGCCACACGGCGGCTCGACCCTTTTTCTTTTTACTGTTATATTTCCTCATATTCGGGCTGTAGTATACCGGTAGTACACACGCTTCGGGTGCGTGGAGACTGGGTTCGATTCCCAGCAGCCCGACAAGATGCTATAGTTTTTCAGTTCAGGGGCCGTTAGCTCAGCTGGTAGAGCGCGTCATTCGCATTGACGAGGTCAGCGGTTCGACTCCGCTACGGTCCACAAATAAGTTTTTGGTATAAAAGTATAAAATTTTTAGTTTGTAATGTTTTGCCGGATGTGGCATAGTGCTGTCAGAAATTGGTCTTGCAAGTCACGATTGCCTGTGGGCAAGGTCTTGCATAACTTGGGAGGACTATCATGTTCAGAAGCTTCAGAAAAGCACTTTGCGGGTGCGGATTGCATTCGTGGTCCGCAGTCGAACCCGGTAGCGTGCATCTGACGAACGACAAGTACGCCATCATCGGTGTGCTCTGGGCTCAGGTCGGCACGCAAAAATGTGTTCGTCCGGGCTGTAGCGCAAGCAGGCAGGTTGTTCGTGAAGGCGAGCATGGCTACGACGGCCTAAATATCACCGCCGGCGGTTGCTACCAGATTTCTGAGCTCGACATCACGACCGGCTGGAGTCGGGGCCGTCGAAATCCGAAAGAAGTGTTGGATCTCGAGCTTTACAACCATCCGGTCGCCCTTACAAGACTTGGGGTAGGTGTCGCCGCATAATACGCCGCGAGTTGGCCGCATCCACTCGCGGCCTTTTTTTATGAAAATTGTAGGTGCTTCACTAATACTCTTCGCTACCGCCGCGTTTAAAGACGCGGTAGAGGTAAAAATAGAAATGATATCATGAGCACTGTGGCGATTGTCTTTAATATTTTCGCGCTTGCGGCTGTTTGCGCGACGGCTGCCATGCACTGGTTTGGCATAGAGTCCTATTTGTACTGGACATATCCCTGGTGGGACATACCGACGCATATTTTGGGCGGCCTCACTGTAGGTTTTTGGGCGGCGGCTGTCGCCACGCGCCGGCATCTGCCGCCGCTGCGCGCCGCGCTCCTTATTGTGGGGCTAACCTTTGTTGTCGCTATCGGGTGGGAGGCATGGGAGTTTGCCGAGGGCGTGAGCGGCGGTTTTGTGGACGCGATTAAAGACCTCGCCGACAGCCTTGTAGGAGCCCTTGCGGTGTCCGGTATCTATAAAATTTTTAAAGGTCGAGACTAGCCGACAGGTTTGCCGCCGCGTCGAGCGTGCCGCGCACGTCGGCGATAAAAGATGCTGAGGCCTGGGTGATTCCCTCGGCGTGTTTTGCGAGCTCCGCCTGCCACCGGGTTGCCACGGCCGCCGCGGCGGCCGTGTTGCCTTTGGACTGCAGTTTGGCCACCAGTGCCGCGACATCCTCCGCATGCGCGTCGAAGTTTGCCTGGAGCGCCGCCTGCGCTTTGTCGTCAAGCTTGCCCTGCGCGGCGAGCTTTTGCGCCTCGTCGAGACGCGCCACCGCGAGCAAAATGGCCCAACCGGCCTTTGCTTCGTCGTTTATGGCGAGAGCTCCCTGCACGTTTTCGTTTACCGCGGTTTTAAAGCCCCACAGCGTGTCGCCGGGGAGCGAGTTCTGCGCGGCCACCGCGGTGCCGCCACCGAGCACGGCTGCAATTAAGAGTGCTATAACAATCGCAGGCATGGGTGTATTCTACCGCACCTTTGTGATAAAATGGCTCTAAGTATGGATACGGGTCTGCATATATCGCTCGCGGCCGAGCGGGTGGGTACCTTTTTGGGTTTGCCCATTACCAACACGCTCATTGCCGCGTGGGTGGTCATCGCCGTGCTGGTTTTGGTTGGCTTGTTGGTGCGCCGCAACCTCTCGCTCGTGCCCGGCAAGCTCCAAAACGCCTTCGAGATGCTTATCGAGTACGTGTTTAACATGATGGAGCAGACCTTCGGCAGCCGCGTTTTGGCGGCGCGCTACTTTCCGTTTATTGCGACTATTTTTATATTTATTCTGGCCTCAAACCTGTTCGATTTTCTTCCTATTTTCGGCACGTTCGGGTTTTACCACGGGGAGGAGTTTATTCCGTTTTTTCATCCGGTCAACGCCGACCTCAACACCACGCTCGCGTTGGCTATTATCTCGTTTTTTGTCATCGAAGTGAGCGGCATACTCACGCTCGGCGTGTTGAAATACGGCTCAAAGTTTGTTAATCTGAAAGCAGGCGCGATGATGTTTGTCGTGGGGCTCCTTGAGCTCATCGGGAACCTCGCGCGTCTCATCTCGTTCTCCTTCAGGCTCTTCGGAGCTATTTTTGCGGGCGAGGTGCTGTTGATGGTTGTCGGGACGTTTGTGCCGTACTTTTTGCCGGTGCCGCTGATGGCCTTTGAGGCTTTTATCGGCCTCCTGCAAGCGGGCATCTTCGCAATTTTGACTATGGCGTTTATTAAAATCGCTGTAGAAGAACCACATGTGGAGCACAAAGTAGCAAGTAACAAGTTCCAAGTATCAAACAAGTAAAAAAGTATTAAACTTGAAACTTGAAACTTGATACCTGAAACTTGTTACTTATTAATTATTAAAATTAATTTATGGACATAGAAGTAGCAAAAACATTGGGCATGGCGCTGGTCGTCGGTTTGGGCGTCATCGGTCCGGGCATCGGGCTCGGCATCTTGGTTTCGAAGGCCTTGGAGGCCATCGGCCGCAACCCCGAAGCCGCCCCGCTGATACAGACCACGATGTACATCGGCATCGCGGTTACCGACGTGCTCGCTATCTTTGCGGTGGTTATTGGATTCATAATCAAGTTTACTTGATTAAATTAAAAAGTAGTTTACGTAATTTCCTGTGCAAGCAATCTTCTCTACCTTCGGCATAGACTGGCGGCTGCTCATCATCAACATGGTCAACTTTGGCCTGCTGTTGTTGGCGCTGTGGTACTTCCTGTACGGCCCGGTTATGAAGATGCTCGAAGAGCGCCGTCAAAAAGTCGCGGACGGAGTCCGTGATGCTGAGTCAGCGAAGCAGACGTTGCAAGAAATCGAAGGCTCGCGCCGCGAGGTGCTGGCGCATGCCGGCAAAGAGGCCGACGGTATAGTGGCCGAGGCCCGCGCCGCCGCCCTGCAAAAAGAGCGCGAGATACTGGCACACGGCGAAGTAAGCGCAAACGCGCTGGTTAAAGACGCCGAGGCCCGCGCACAAGAACTCAAGACCCGCGCGATAGAGGAAAGCAAGCAGGAGGTCGCCAAGCTCATCGTTCTCGGCATGCAAAAGGCCGCAAAACCCCAAGGCTCCGCCTTGGGCAAATAAAAAGCATATGTTAGCCACCAATTACGCCAAAGCTTTATACACCCTCGGGGGGAACGCCAAAAACCTGCGCGGCCTGCGCACGGTGCTTGCGCGCCGCGGACACGAAAAACTCCTTCCCCAGATTTTTGCCGAGTACAAAAAGCTGGTGCTCGGCGCGGAACGTCTGGCACAGCACAAAGAAGTAACACCCGAAAAAGAACAAACGCGCATATTGCTGGAGCTCTATAAAAAACTGACCAACGCCTAAATTTGTATGTCTAACTTCATCGAACAATTTAAAAAAGAGATAGAGGGCTTTGAGCCCAGCGCCCGCCCCAAAAACATCGGCATAGTGTTGCGTGTGGGCGACGGCGTCGCCGAGATAGAGGGCCTGCCGGGCGCGGTCATGTCCGAAATGGTCCGGTTTGACACCAGCGGAGGCAAAAGCCTTGCGGGCGCGCTTGAGGGCGGGGTTAAGGAAGTTTTCGGTGTCGTTCTTAACCTCGAAGAGGAGTCGGTGCGCGCGATTATTTTGGGCGACCCGGGCGCCGTGGCCGAAGGCATGGAAGTTATCCCGACCGGCCGCGTGCTGTCTATCCCGGTAGGTGAGGCGTTGCTCGGACGCGTAGTTTCGCCGCTCGGCGAGCCGCTCGACGCGCAGGGTGCTATTAAGGCTGACAAACATAACCCTATCGAGCGCGAGGCGTACGGCGTGATGGCCCGCCAGTCGGTCAACCAGCCCCTGCACACCGGCATCAAAGCCATCGACTCAATGATCCCGATAGGCCGCGGCCAGCGCGAGCTGATTATCGGCGACCGCTACACCGGCAAAACAACCGTCGCCATCGACACCATCCTCAACCAAAAGGCGGAGCCGAAAGAGAGCCGGCCTATTTGCATCTATGTTTCGATCGGGCAAAAAGAAAGCAAGACCGCCCGCTTGGTAGCCCAGTTAAAGCAGGCGGGCGCGATGGAGTACACGATTGTCGTAGACGCAGGCGCCTCGGCTCCGGCCGCCATGCAGTACCTGGCACCGTTTGCCGGCGCAGCTATCGGCGAGTACTTTATGGACCAAGGCCGCGACGCGCTCATTATTTATGACG
>ERZ1292629.1964-Hain-H43-01um-R1-1964-length-18594-cov-7_pt1 | contig 11462 bp, 15 predicted proteins | sample MGYA00564399_ERZ1292629 | MGnify/ENA primary metagenome ERZ1292629 (study PRJEB36523, sample SAMEA6512636) | groundwater metagenome | collected 2019-01-08 | study: AquaDiva: Metagenomics assemblies of 32 groundwater samples | reverse complement strand
CCCCCCCCCCCCCCCCGATCTTTTTATCGTTATTTACTACGGCAAGATCATTCCCCGCGCCATTCTCGACATCCCCCCCAAAGGCACGCTCAACGTCCACTTCTCGCTTCTCCCCCGCTGGCGCGGCACCTCCCCCATTCGGGCGGCAATAGCGAACGATGACAGGGAGATCGGCACATCAATAATTCTGCTTGACGAAAAACTCGACCATGGACCCCTCATCGCCCAAAAGAAGATCGCACTCCCCGAATGGCCTCCGTATGCAAGCGAGCTCGAAGAACTCTGCACGCGCGAAAGCGCGAGGTTACTTATCGATATCCTTCCAAGTTGGCTCTCCGGCGAAATAGAAGCCCGCACGCAGAATCACGATGTAGCCACGCAGTGTCCCGCCTACACGAAAGAAGACGGCCTTCTTGATCTTGCCGGAGATCCCTACAAAAATCTTCTCAAGATCCGCGCGTTCGATACGACGGTCGGCACGTATACGTTTTTTGAGCGGAACGGCAAAAAGATCCGCGTCGGCATTCCGCGGGCGCACATAGAAAACAGCCCTTCGACTTCGCTCAGGGCAGGCAAACTCATCCTCGACACCGCAAAACCCGAGGGCAAACGCGAAATGCCGTACGAAGAATTCCTCCGATCGGGGGCAACGCCAACATCGCCCTGAGAAGATCTACTCTCCCCACCGCATCCAGCTTTTGACGGCGGCACCGGTCTTTCGCAGAACGCGGATATGCAGCTTCCTCTCGCGGCGAAGCTGACGTTCCACCTCCTCTTTCACATCATCAATAGCGGCATTCACCGACTGTGCATTGTTACGAGCATACACTCGTGCCGCCCCCGGTTGGATAATGAGCACTTCAGCGAACCAAATATTCGCACCGTGTCGCGGCCGCCCTGCATCGCGCCCGATCTCGACTTCACAGCGCACGACGCTCGCGTCATCCCCAAGAAATTTTTCAAGTGTTGCGATGCGTTCCCCAAGATACGCGGAAACTTCCGGCGTTATCTGATAATCCGTCGCTTTTATCCGTATTTCCATGAGCTCATAGTACCACGGTAATTTTCTTGTTCTTCGAGTGATGTCCGGTGCGGATCCGAACGGAGGAAGCAGGAACATGAAAATACCTCGCGATGAGGAAGCGTACACGCTCGTTGGCTGCGTTCCGCTCTGCCTTCTCGCGAACGCCAACAATAAAGGAGTTCTTGTCTTTCAGAGCGACCGATTCCCTACGCGCACCCGCCTGCACTGAGACCTTGAGGATTATTTCGTTCATGGCGGCCGTGCTTGCGTATCACTATACAGTGATACTATCACCCCCTCCCCAGACCTCGGGCCCCCTAAACACAAAACGCCCCGTACGGGGCGTTTTGTGTAAAACTCGAAAGTCTTAAGCGCGGCTTACCTTGACCGCATTTGGCCCCTTCGGGCTGTCAGCGACCTCGAAGGTCAACGTATCACCTTCGCGGAGTTCGTCGAAACGAACGCCTACGAGCTCGTTGGAGTGGAAAAAGAGATCCTTTTCCTGTCCATCGCGCTTGATGAAACCGAAGCCCTTGTCGGTAAGACGGGCGATTGTTCCTGTTTGCATAGCTGTATAGGAGAGTTATTAAATCAAGACAGTTATGCTGAGAGTGGAGGTCGATCCTTGCTTCCCTGGATCAGCGCTGGTTGATAAAGGGAGCCTATCACACCCCCGTATCTTGTCAAGTCTTTTACGATGTGGTCGAGATTATGCCACTTGACAAGCCGCTCTGCAAGTGCTACAGTTGCGCTTGTAGGGCTTATTGCCTTACTTTCCTTCATGTCAGGTATCACTTCAATAGCCCTTACGGGGCTTTTCGTTTGGTCAGGGGCAGGCGCTATAGGGACCACGACGTGGACCCCGCAGGCACCGACAGCCGCGCCCGCTGCGAAAAATACCATCTCTGTCCGCCTCACGGGCTATAACGCCGTACCCGAGCAGACCGATGACAATCCCAACATTACCGCCTCCGGCGCCTTCTCCAATCCCGACGTCATTGCAGCTCGTTCGCGTGACCTTGCGGGCACCCTGCCTTTCGGCACCGTTATCGTTCTCGAAACGCCCGAAAAGAGTAATTCCTGCGGATTTGAGGTCGTTGACCATCTCATCGGCTACCGGGTCATCGCCGACACCATGCATGAACGCATGCACAACAAAATTGACGTGATGTTCGATCCTGCGGACACTGTCCAGATCGGCGTTGACGGCAACGCGCGTAAGGCGACAAATCCCGCTATTGCTCTCGGCATCTGCAACGTCAACATCCGTGTCGTGGGCAAGATCGCCATCAAAGACATCCCTGACACCCAACGAGAGCTCGCATTTCTCATGAAGCGCACGCTCGCAGTCCGATAAATCCCCTCCGTCTCCTACGGATACCAATTCGCCAGAACAACGTCAATATTCGGATCACCCGCATTGACAAGTTCTTTGAACCTTCCGACGTCGGCAAGACCATCCGGTCCGCGATAGTGATAGGGGTACACCTGACGGGGTTTGAACGCGAGTACGGCGTCGGCAGCCTCCTCCACACCCATGGTGTATGGAAGGTTCATCGGGATGAGCGCGATGTCGATATCCCTGAGCGCGCGCATTTCGGGGATACCTGCGGAGTCACCGGCGACGTATACGCGAGTCCCGTCTCGCTCGATGAGGTATCCGTTGCCCCGCCCCTTGGTATGAAAATCCGCCGAGGATCCGGGAAGATTGTACATCGGCACCGCGAGAATATCGAAACCCATTTCCGCCGCCCTCTCCCCGTTCGGGAGAACGAGAGCGCGTGACGCAAGATCTTCCGGCAACAGCTCCTTAACTGCCTGAGGAACAATAAGAGTGGTGCGTGGGCCGACAACGGCTGCAAGTGTCGAGGTGCTCAGGTGATCGCCGTGAACATCCGTCACAAGAACGATGTCGGCCGTCGGCTGCCCCGCAAACGCCCCTGCTCCCCCGGTGGGGTCGGTGTATATGACCGCGTCATCCCATTTCAGAACAGCGGTTGCATGGGAAATGGGAACTACGTTCACTGCGGCATTTTGCATAGAGGGATCTTCTTGTTTTTCATTATAAACGGAACTGTTGAACGCAAAGAATGCGACGAGCACAACGACAACACCCCCCATCCAGAGTAAGATTTTCATGTGATTGCGCGAAACCATGCCGCGTACCGTCAATTGCAATGCGACCCTTCATTGTACCTCGCACTCTTCGGGCTACAGCCGGTTTTCATCCCCCCCCCCCCTAGAAAAATGAGCCGGGATTTTCCTTTTCCATGTTTCTGCGAACAAGCGTGCAAATGCCCGCCGATATCGCGACGATCTGCAGGTTTAGGGCGTTGGTATAGAGGAAGCCGGCTGAGAGCCCGAGAAAGATCCCGCCCTCCCCCGCGATCCAGGCGCCAAGCAGGGCAATTCCGCCTGCGATGCCCGCGACGATCATTGTTGCGTGCATGACTGATGAGTATTTCATAGTAGATCTTTTAATAATGAGCTGTGACTTAATAAAATACATAAGGGCTGATAATGCCTTCAGCATACCCCCAGTACCGCATTTGACAATATACCCCCCGTGGGTATCATGGGGGTGTGAAAGCAGATACGAAGAAAAAAGTGCTGCGGCGCCTCAGCCTCATCAAAGGCCAGCTTAATGGTCTGACCGGAATGGTGGCCGCCGAACGCTACTGCGTAGATGTCATTACCCAATCAAGCGCGATCAAAGAGGCATTGTCGGGCGTGGAGGGTTTGATACTCGAGAACCACCTCACGACCCATGTCATTCATCAGATAAAGAGCGGGAAGATCAGGAAAGCGACCGGTGAGATCCTGAAACTTTATACGCTCGCTCAAAGAAAAAGATAGTATGAAAAACACCGAGTATCTCCCTAACGTCACTTCTGTCGGGACACGTAATGCGATGTGCCACGGGTATCAGGAGTTATAGTAAGATGCGTATGAACGGACACGGAGATCACGGGCATGATAAGAAGATGATGTGGCTCATGGCACTGTGTTGCGCGTTGCCGCTCATTGTTCTTGCCCTCGTCGCATTCTTCAAATGAAATGCTGTGATCACACAGAAATACCCCGAGATGATGCAGGTGGTGGCATGTACACATGCCCCATGCATCCGGAGGTCGTGGGAGACAGGCCCGGCATGTGTCCGGAGTGTGGCATGGCGCTCATACCCGTACAGAGCCGCCACAGACACGGATCGCACGAGGGCAAGGGAGAAGACTTTAATAAACACGCGGGGCACAAAACCTCATCGCTCCTGACGAAATTTTGGATCACGCTCGTACTCACCGTCCCTATCCTCGGCTATTCGGAAATATTCAAGATCGCACTTGGATCCGAGCTGCCGCGGTTTGCGGGGGTCGAGTGGATGATGCTCGGTCTTGGCTCGGCGGTTTTTTTCTACGGTGGATGGGTGTTCATCGCGAGTGCGTATCGTGAACTCAAAGCAAAACTTCCGGGCATGATGACCCTGATAGCGCTTGCGATCACGGCGGCTTACGCGTTCAGCGTCTTCCAGACGCTTCGCGGAGAGCCGCATACGCTCTTTTGGGAACTCTCGACCCTGATCGCCATCATGCTCCTCGGGCACTGGATAGAAATGCGGGCGGTACAGGGCGCGCAGGGGGCTCTGAAAGAGCTCGCGAAACTGCTTCCCGACACCGCCGACGTTATGCGTGATGGGAAAACAACCACCATCCCGCTGTCAGACCTTCGCGCGGGAGATATCGTACTTGTCAGGCCGGGCGGCAAAGTTCCGGCCGATGGGATCATCGTCGAAGGACAGTCGGAACTCAACGAATCCATAATCACGGGAGAATCGCGGCCTGTGTCAAAGTCGGTCAATGCCGAGGTCATCGCTGGCTCCCTCAATGGAGATGGGGGCCTCAAGGTTAAAGTCACCAAGATCGGCGAACACACATTTCTCGCGGGCGTCATGCGTCTCGTCGCCGATGCACAGGCATCGAAATCCCGACTGCAGATGCTCTCCGACAGAGCCGCATTGTACCTGACCGCGGTTGCGGTCGTTTCTGGAGGCGTAACCTTTGGGGTCTGGCTCTTCGCCGGCGAAGGGGTAGTGTTTGCGACTGAGCGCTTGGTCGCGGTCCTCGTCATCGCATGTCCGCACGCGCTTGGTCTTGCGGTCCCCTTGGTCGCATCCATCTCAACGACTATGGCGGCTCGGAACGGCCTCCTCATTCGACAGCGCCTCTCACTCGAGGCGGCGCGGAACATCGACGTTGTTCTCTTCGACAAAACAGGAACGCTCACAAGGGGCGAATTTGGTGTCGACGCGATCCTTCCGGCGCACGGATATACGGAAACAGATGTGCTTCGGCTGGCTGCGTCGGTGAATAGCCGATCCGAGCACCCGCTCGCGCGTGCGATGACCGCTGAAGCGAAGGGGCGCGGCATGGAACTACAGGAAATTTCCGGCTTTGAACGCCTCGCGGGCAAAGGCGCGCGGGCGACCGTAGATGGTAAGGAGGTGCTTGTGGGAAGCGAAGCGCTGTTCGGGACCGAAGCGAGGACGCCCGCGGTTCTCGCTTTGGAGAAGCAGGGCAAGACCGTTGTTCATGTCGGCCGCGGGGAATCCGGTGACCGGCGGATCATCGGTTCAATTGCGCTTGCGGATGTCATTCGTCCGGAATCATACGATGCGGTAAGGGTGTTGAGGAATATGGGAATCAAAATAGCAATGATAACCGGAGACTCCGAAGATGTTGCCGCGTGGGTCTCGCATGAACTTGGTGTCGATCAGTACTTCGCCCGCGTACTGCCTCACGAAAAAGTGGAGAAGGTAAAACTCCTGCAAAAAGAAGGCACGAAGGTCGCAATGGTGGGCGACGGGGTGAACGACGCCCCCGCGCTCTCACAGGCAGACCTCAGTATTGCTATCGGTGCCGGAACGAATGTCGCCATTGAATCTGCGGGCATCATTCTCGTCAAAAGCGATCCGCGCGACATCCCAAAGATCATCCGGCTCTCCAAACTCACGTATTCGAAGATGCTCCAGAACCTCTTTTGGGCGACCGGCTACAATGTTGTCGCGCTGCCCCTTGCCGCGGGTGTTCTCTCTGCATGGGGGATCATTCTGGAACCGGCGCTCGCTGCCGTCCTTATGTCTGTCTCGACCGTCATCGTCGCTGCGAACGCCGTGCTTTTGCGGAGACAAAAATTGTAAAAAGAATGCTTATGGAGTATCCTGCTTCTATGAAATATCTCGCGCTCGTGATCCTGATAGGGGTCACTGCCGTCGGCATGTTCGGCTTCGCCGGTATGAGCCACGATATGGACCACGGAGGAGGTGGCTGTATCGCCTCTATCGTCAGCGGGAGCGTAGTGTGTCCGGAAAATATGTTTGCTTCCGCGCTCTACCATATCACCGCATATAGAGACCTCTCTCAGGCGACGATGGCCGCAAGCTTTCTTTCCGTGGTTTCTCTCCTTCTCTTCCTTGTTGTCCTCGCAATGGCAGGAAAACCGTATCCGATACCTATCGCACCGTCTTTGCGATTCCTCCCGCGCACACGCGATGAGCTGTCCCTACCACGTTGGGGAAGATTTCTCCGACGTCTCTCTCTTTTTCAGAATAGTCCCCCTTTCGCGCACGGCGTGTAGAGATCCCTCGCAGGGTTCTTAAACGCCGGCCAGTCCCCCACACGGGGGCTTATTAAACCTTCTAACGTACTCAAACAAACAGTATGAGCAACAAAACAACAGTAGTGATGGGTGTCCTCGTTCTCGGCATCCTCGGACTCTTCCTCTGGGGTTCGCAAAGTCGGGCAACGCTTCCGGATAGGGATCGACAGGATCGACCGTCGAAAAGCGTGCTCACCGTGGTGGAGCCTCTCCACGACTTGGGCACAATATCCATGGCTCAGGGAACGGTCGACACAACATTCGAGATCGCGAACCCCACAAAGAAAGACATCGTGCTCGAGAGTCTTACGACATCATGCATGTGCACGACCGCCTTTATCGTAAAAGGCGATGCGCGCCGCGGCCCCTTCGGCATGCCGGGGCACGGCGGGCCCGTGCCGAAGGCGAATGAAATTATTCCAGCGGGCGGAACGCTTGCTATAAACGTCGTCTACGATCCGGCGGCGCACGGGCCCGCCGGCGTCGGCACGATCGACCGCCTCGTGTATCTGCAGGACGATACCGGAAATGTACTCGAACTGGAGATCAGGGCGAACGTAACCCCGTAATATGAGACGCTTACTCATTGCGGGAAGTGTCGTGTTCGCAGCGCTGCTCGCGATCGTGATCCTGAAGTACGCACCCGGAACGTCGACCATTATCTGGAACATCTCCGATTCCGGGAAATGGCTTTTGCCGTTGGTCGGCGTCTCCGCGATCCTCGATAGCGTGCACCCGTGCTCGTTCTCGATACTCCTCATTACGATCGCGTTCCTCTTCGGGATGCAGATGACGAGGGGTAAGATCATTGCGATCGGCGGGGTCTACATTGCGGGCATCTTCGCCGCATACCTCGGGATCGGCCTCGGACTCTTCCACGTGCTCCACATCTTCAGCGTGCCGCACTTCATGGGGAAACTCGGCGCGGCGCTCCTCATTCTGTTCGGTGTTCTCAATCTCATCAATTGGCTTTTCCCCTCGTTCCCGCTCAAACTCTCGATCCCCGCGGGCGCGCACCGGAAGATGGCCGAACTCATGAATTCGGTTTCAATACCGGCGGCCTTCGCGCTCGGGCTTCTCGTCGGTTTGTGCCAATTCCCCTGCATGGGCGGGCCCTACCTCATGGTCATCGGGCTCCTGCACGACAGCGTGACCTACGCCGCAGGGATCGGCTACCTCGTCCTCTACAATACGATCCTGATACTCCCCCTTGTGGCGGTGCTCTACCTCGCAGCGAACAAGGATGTCGTACAGAAGATGCAAGAGTGGCGGCGGACGAACCTCTCCGCGGTGCGTTTCTGGGGGGGTGTGGCGATGATCATTCTCGGTATCTTGGTCACCTACATCTAACGAGGCAACGGCGCGCCATTACAAAATTAGACCTAACGAAAGGATACGTATGAAAACCTCTAACGGGACGAATACCCGATCAATGTCCAAAGATCAATTCCTCGCAAAGATCGAGACGCTGCGCAAGACAGCCGGCGCGGATCTTTCGACTGCCGAGGACTTGAGCTTTGCCGTCATGAACCTTGTCTCACTCGAAGAGCACTTTGTCCTGACTGCGCTCAAAACAGGAAAAGATGAGTACTTCGATACGGCGGGCGAGGTGCGCGAAATGCGCAAAAAGCTTCTCGCCGTGCTCATGCCGAAGCATGAGGGTGAGACATGGTGCATATCCAAACACCTGCTCGCGACGACGATGCGCCTCATTGAGGTGGGCAACAAATTGCGCTCTGAAGGCAGGAAAGATGGGGCAAAAGAGATGTTCGAGAAGGCCTACAAAGTCTACTCCATCTTCTGGGCGCTTAAACTCAAACTTATCAGCGGGTCAAAAATGAAGAGCACGGCGGCGGACAGTGCGACACTTGAGGACCTCGTGTCGAAACTCGCCGATTGCTGTGATGAATGATATGGAAAATGAAATGAATGCATGGGAGCGGCTGTGGAACGATACGCGCCCATTGATCGCGCTTGTCGGCATTCTTGCGGCCGCATTTGTGTTGTTACAGATCGGGGGACCTGCCGCCACGCGCACGGCCACGGCAGCACGGCAATCGGCCGTGCTGCCGCAGAGCGCCGAACTCGGAGTCGTCTGGGGCGACATGGGAAAGCGCCTCGTCGAAGAGGGTGTCATCGACGAGCGCGCGTTCCAGGAACTTTACGCGGCACGGGAAGGGTTGCCTGCCGCAGAACAGCAGTTGCTTTCGGGCGAGGATAACGGCGCACTCGTTATGACGAGAGAGAACGCGGGGACCATCCTCAATCTGCTTTGGGCGTTCGGGCTTGCCAACAAAAACCCCATCCTTGAGAAAGGCGAGATGACGGATCCGGCGTACGGCGGAGCTGGCGGATTCGCATCGACAGGTGGTTGGACGCTCGCGCACGGAGACGCCATGGATCACTACAGTCGGCATTCGTTCGTCGTACTGACGCAAGAGCAGCAGCAACTGGTCGAGAGAGTCAGTAAGAACATCTATCGGCCCTGTTGCGACAACTCGACGCATTTTCCGGATTGCAACCACGGCATGGCTATGCTCGGTCTCTTGGAGCTTTTGGCCAGTCAAGGCGCCTCCGAAAACGAAATGTATAAAGCGGCTCTCGTGGCCAACTCCTACTGGTTTCCGGACACGTATCTCACTATTGCGGAGTACCTGCGCGGCAAAGGCATCGATCGGAAGGATGTTCCGCCTCAAACAATTCTCGGGCGCGAATATTCGAGCGCATCAGGCTTCGCTCGTATTGCGGCTGAGGTCGCGGAGATACAGGGGGGTGATGGCGCGAGCTGTGGCGTCTAGTCGGCGCATTGCGGCGAATGAAAGCATGTAATACGATTGCACATTACGAAACCTAACAACACCAACATGGAAAATACGAACACAAATACCATTATTATCGGACTCCTTGTCCTCATCGTGGGACTCATCGTCGGTCTTTCTCTGGGGAACCGAGGCGTTGGCGCTTCGCTGATGGGAGGGAACATGATGGGCTACGGAAATATGATGGGGACAAGCGTGAATGTCGACCGGCATTTCATCGAGCAGATGATCCCGCATCACGAAGGAGCCATTGCAATGGCAAAGATCGCACTGGAGCGCTCCAAGCGTCCTGAGATCATTTCACTTGCAAACGGCATCATTGGAGCCCAACAGAAAGAAATAAGCGATATGCGTTCATGGTATCAGTCGTGGTACGGCTCCGTGCCGCCCGAGGGGGGTGCGGGAATGATGCGCATGGGCAACATGGGGGGTGACCCGAGCGTGCTCAACTCGGTGTCTGCTTTGGAATTCGACCGCGAATTCATCCGGCAAATGATCCCCCACCACGAAATGGCGATAACGATGGCGCAGATGCTGCGGACCTCAACGCAGCGCAGCGAGATGAAGCAGCTTGCCGGCAACATCATCACTTCGCAGTCGAGTGAGATCGAGATGATGCGCGGCTGGCTTCAAAGCTGGTACGGCGCCCGACCGTAGCTACTCAATCCAGCAAATTGTTGAACCACCTGAAGAACCGCTGCGAGAGCGTGGGATTTTCGGGAACGTCTCCCAGATCGTTATAGACCCCGAGCGTATCCTCCTCTGGAGCGACGTTTTCACGGTATTCGTTGATGTTCCCGACGTTCTCCATTATCGAAGGGGTCGCTTCTTTGGTTATGTCGACGGCATCGCTCACCGTGAATGGAGGGGCCACACCGTTCGCCTCTGCGGCCACATCGACGACATTTTTGGCATCCTCACGATTTAAGCTTCCCACCCATGTCCAGAATCTATCCCACAGACCCTTCTTTGCCGGAGGGGGAGGAAGCGATTCGCCATCACCATCGCCGTGCGCGATCCTTGTGACAAGGCCGTGCCCGCAACCGTGTTGATCCGGATCAGCGACGCCAGAGAGCGTGCCGTGGTAATGCAGCGATGCGCAACCGTCGTCTTGCGGCCGGATCCCCCGATCATCAGAATCTATCACCTGCCCCACTACCGCGCTTTTATGCTCGGCAAACGAAAAAGACGGGAGGAGGAGCATAACGGCGGCCAGCGAGGCGGCTATTACTTTCATCCGGAAAGTGTAGCACGAGCTACCATATGTGGTATCGTTACCAGTATGAAGAAACGGCCGCTCGCGCGCAGAAAAGAGAAGCGGGGGGTCCTGTGGCAGGCGCCTCGTCTTGAAGGAAAGGTTAAAAATGTAGCGATACGTCCCACGCGGAAAAAACGCATGGTGCGTACAAAGGCAGCCCCTTCCGGCAAAATACAGGGATTCACCGACGAACAGCGCAAGAACTACCAGCTTAAAAGCAAACGGCGGAAGTAACCTAACATCGGTTGGGATATGTTCAACGACAGGCGCGACGCAGGAAAGCAGCTCGCGGAAAAACTCGCCGCGTTGCGCGGGCAGAATGCAGTCGTGCTCGCACTGCCGCGTGGTGGCGTCGTTACAGGATACGAGATCGCCCGCGCACTCTCGCTTCCTCTCGACATCATTTCTGTTCGCAAGATAGGCCATCCCGACTCCCCTGAGTATGCGATCGGAGCCGTTGATGAGAACGGGGTGACGATCTTTAATGAAACACAGGCGGCAACGATCGATCAAAAGTGGCTTACCGGAGAAACTGAACGGCAACGACAAGAAGCTAAGCGACGCAGCGCCACGTATCGGCCGGGAAAAAGACCCCTGAGTATTGCCGGAAAGACCGCCATCATCGTTGATGATGGCATCGCCACAGGCCTCACAATGCGGCTTGCGGTGCGGTCCGCCAACGCACAAAAAGATGCAAAACTCGGCAGTG
>ERZ1292629.3787-Hain-H43-01um-R1-3787-length-11463-cov-5_pt1 | contig 11463 bp, 19 predicted proteins | sample MGYA00564399_ERZ1292629 | MGnify/ENA primary metagenome ERZ1292629 (study PRJEB36523, sample SAMEA6512636) | groundwater metagenome | collected 2019-01-08 | study: AquaDiva: Metagenomics assemblies of 32 groundwater samples | reverse complement strand
GTTCAGTATCCGAACATCCGGGATAGGCGCCTGTGAGACAGACAGCGGTAGCAATAGGGGGGGGGTGATGACTAGATCATTCACCCCTATCCCCATCACTGTATTCCTATCACAATACCTATTAGTATCACGCGCATATTAGGTATGATAAGTATATTCCTGAGCGATAATCATACCTGTTTGTATCTATCTCGATAGCGATAAGGGGAGATATGCTGAATCCTATGGTGGTTAGGGAAGGAAGAGGCTCATCCCCCCCTCCGAGGGCCTCAAATATAGCGTTCATCCGGTTTAGGGTCCCCTTTTGGCCGGAGAGAAAAAAGCTCAGGGGTCGTGTATACTGGATGTACGATCAAAGAAGCAGGAGGAGACTCAATGCCAGACGAGATAGCGCAGTTTACAACGATTGATCTATGCAAGGGGGTTCGCAGCCTCATGGGGACCGTCCTAACGAAGGCTATCGCTGCGGAGGCGGACGGTAGCGGTAGTGCGGGGAAGGACACCAGTTTTGACGCGAAGAACCTCGCAGAAGCACTGTTAGCGCTAGAATCTTCCTTGGCACTAGCGCGGGGAAAGGCGGTAAATCCTGAGAGGGGGCCGAGTCCGAAATTGACGGAGCCGTACCGGGAGTGGTTTAGCCGCCCTCAGGTGACTCCTATGGAGCATCGGGAATATAGGTCGTATCCGGACGCGCCTCGCTAGGCCCCCCGGCCACGCGAAAACAGTTGTCCGGTTTATGAAGAACAACCCGGAGGGGGCGGTGGAGATTGGGAAAGCCCCCTGCCCCCCCGGGGCCGGACCAAGCGCCAAGAACGCAAGGAGGAGCCGTGGCAGGTAAACACGTCAGCCCGGACGGGGAGACACCAGAGATAGAATGGACGACAGCGATAGCGCTGGGAGGCGTAGCCATACTGGTGATTGCCATGTGGTTATCCATGTGTCTCCTCCATCCCTCCCTAAGACACGAAACAGCTCTACCAGAAGCAGCAGAAAGACAGCTACCGCTAAATCACTAGGAGGAAGCCATGAATCCGAGGTTCTACCTTGCGCTACAGAAGGCAATCCAGAAGGCCGTTGAGACCCTACAGGAAGACCAGTGGAGGAAGGAAGACCTACCGGAGATAGCTGACGTGTTGACCGACACGATTCGCTTCACCGATGGGTCGGCTGGGATGCTCCGGGTGCGGTTTTCAAGGGGAGAGCGGTAATGGACATGCCCATCACAGGAATCTGCATCGAGGGCCCCTCGCTGTTCTGGGACTCCAGCGCTCCCCAGGTGATGCCACAACTACAGTTGGTAGACGCGGGGCCCCGGGGGTGGGCCTTTAAGGCCCAGATGTTCATGATTTGGTGCCGATTGAAGAGCGGGAGGGTCAAGATGCTCATGCCTCGCCTGTCAGTCATTGTCCGTCCGTATCACAAGACGATCATTACCCTAAGCCTGTTTTAGTCGTGAGGCACGACCCGGCTCAGGAGTGGTGGTGGGCTGGAGAGTGGCTGGGGGTGAACGGGGTGCTTGACCTGCGTTCAATTGCCTGGAACTTTCCGAGGGTTTGGATTGTTAAGTCTTAAGATTAAGATTAAGAATACTCTTCTCTTTATCCTAATTAAGAGTAAGAGTAAGAATTAAGAATAAGAATAAGAATAAGAGTACTTCTTAAATCTTAACAACGAAGACCGGAAAAAGGTTCCCAACGTTTCAAAATAGAACAGTCGCTAGCCAAGGCCTCCTAGTTCCCCCTAAAGGCAAATCTGGTATACTAAGTGTGTTACGGGGGCGACGGGGGGCCGCAAGGCCTGACATGTTCCTGCCGCCCAACAACACTGGCAGATCGCGGTTGCGGGGGCTCCGCGTTGACCGGCGGTACCGGCCACTCAAAAGCCTCCACCAGCTTCTTACAGGAGAACACCATGTTGACGCCGACAACCAGTTCAAGTCGCCTTCCCGCAACCGAGGTTTTACGCCTTGCCCTTGCTTCCGCGCGAAGAGAGTTCGTTGCGCGGGTGAAGGAGCTGTCTTCGGATGCTGTCCCCTGGAACGACAGGGGGACGGGCCTTGTTGATGTTGGCCGAGAAGAAGCTATCAGCGATCTGGAGCTTGACGCCTTCTTCCCCGGGATCACCATTGCAGCCTTTGTCGAGGCGCACAAGGATAAGGCTCCCAACAAATCCGCCGCGCTACCTCACCCCAATCTATAGCGATGGAACCACTATGGGCTCCACATCCGTCCATTGCTCAGGCCCTCGTCAGGGTGGATAACCTGACAAGATTTTTGCGGGCGTCGGAAGAGCTTATGCGTACCAACCGCGAGCTTCCCGAGAGGACACACAGTATAAACGGTTGGACTACCGACGACAGCGGGATGAGCCACCTCCTCACGCTGTCTTACTCCGCCACGTCTCCCATGTTTCGTGGATAAACTGAAATGACATTCGGATATAGATTTTACCGGAGGGCCCCCAAGCGGGGGGACGGGTGGATGTTGAGAATCAACGCCGTTTCCCTATGGAACAAGTTTTCCGAGGGCGATCCGGGCTGGTGTGAGGGTCGGAGAATTTTAATTCTAAACCTTTTGGAAATCACCCACGGAGAATATAGGGCGTGCCTGGGGCTGACGTGGTTCACACCAAGAAAGGCAATCTACCCCGGCCTACTGGGCGAACCGTGGACGCTAGACTTTCGCATTCTCTTCTGCTCATTTTGGATCAGCGGAAGCCGCAGTCCGAAAGTCCGTGAATAACGAAAGACATGCCAGCCAAGCCTCCAATCAAGTCTCCGCTCCTCAACGCTCCAGAAAAGAGAAAGCCGGGGCAGCGCGGAAAAGAGCGCCACTGGCGGCAGGAGGAAGTGGTTTCCAGGGTACAGCAGGAGGTCCTGGACCTCGCTCCCGTTCTCATGAAAAAGGCCGCAGCCATGGTCAAGGGGAACCTCAAGCTTCCCAGGGACGAGCGAGAATTCATCCTCGACCTCGCCAAGCTGTTCCTTCCCAAAATCTTGAATCAAACGAAAGAAATCAACCCATACGAAAACGTCCCCAGACATCAGAGGAAAAAGACCCTTATCGAAATCCTCACAAAGTCGGGCATACTGGTGGAAGACGATGAGCCTGAAATTGGACGAGAAGAAGATCGCGGAGCTACACGACGAAACGATCCTAAAACTCCTAGCCTCAGTGGGGAAGTACCGGACGACGGAGAACAAACGCCGCTGGGAGTCGTACAAACCCCTCCCGGCCCAGCTTCGGCTCCACAAGTGCCAAGCGCAGACCCGGTGCCTGATCGGGGGGAACCGCCTGGGGAAGACCACGGCGGGGATCGTGGAAGTCCTGTGGTACTGTTTCGGGAGGCACCCGTTCAGGACAGTGCTGCCACCGACGAATATCTGGGTGGTCGCGCTCGACTCGCAGGTGCTTTCGGACACAATCCTTCCGAAGCTGTTCGAGTATCTCCCGGCGGAGGAAATCAAGAGTTGGAACCAGATCAGGGGGAGACTAGAACTTAGAAACGGCTCCATCATCCAGTTCAAGTCATGTGATTCCGGCTCAGAAAAATTCCAGTCCGCAGAACGCCGCTTGATCTGGTTTGACGAAGAGCCCCCTGAAGACGTCTGGAATGAGTGTCAGGTGCGCGTGGGAGCCGACTTCCCCCTCGATATCCTTCTGACGATGACTCCGCTTAAGGGAATTGACTGGACGTTTGAGAGGCTGGTCGAAAAGCAGTCCCCAGGAAAGATCGAAGTGATGGGTGGGACCATGCTGGACAACCACCATATCCCCAAGTCCGAGCGGCAGCGCCTCGTGGACCTGTGGCAGGGAACCGCCGACGAGCCCGCTCGTATGCGCGGAGAATACTTTGAGCGGTCCGGCCTGATCTACAGGGGCCTAGACGACCAAAGACACACCATTGACCCCTTCCCTATCCCGAAAGACTGGCCCTACATCCTGGCGGTGGACCCGCACCCGCGAAAGCCGTCCGCAGCGGTATGGGCGGCGCTGGGAAAGGATGACATCCTCTACTTCACCGACGAACTTAACGACCAGAACGAGATGTTATTTACCGACTTCGTTGCCAGGGTCAGGGAAATCTCCCACAAAAAGCGCATCGTTCGCCAGATCATAGACCCCTCTGCCCTTGCCAAAAACCAGCAGACGGGCAAATCAACGAAAGATTACCTGCGCTCACTTGGCCTCTCCACGACCCTTGCCAACAACGATGTTAAGGTGGGCTACGACCTAGTGCGGCGCAGGATTAGCGGCCCCAGGGGCCCTGGGATGTTCTTCTTCAGGGGAGGTACCCCGAAAACATGGACCCAATTGAAGCGGCTGGTCTACGACGAATGGCGTGGCCGGGGGATCGGAAAAGACGTTAAAGAGGTCCAACGCAAGCTGAACGACGATCTTGCAGATTGCGTCCGATATATCGTTGCAACGCAAATAACGTTTGATGGCGGGGCCGCAGAAAAAACGCTTGACGAATACTATAGGAACCTGCATACTAGAAGTACGAACTCTTCTACGGGGTACGTATACTAACTAATGCCACAAGATGATGCGTCCGACCAGGTGAAAGACTCGCGGGAACTCCTGCGGGAGGCCCTCAGGAATGTCGGGAGCAAGGCGAAGCGGACAGTCAAGAAATTGATCCACCGGTTCACTCCGACTAGGATCAAGGGCCCCGTCGGCGAGATGCTGTACGGAAAAAAGAAAGCCAAGACAAGCGAAGACGACCCCATTCGCGCCTCCCTCTCGGGAACCGGCAGTTTTAGTAGGCAGTAAGAACCGATGGCAGACTATACCGACGAGCAGCGTAAAGTAAAAGAGTTGATCGCTGGCGACATTGCCTCGGTGAGCAGGGATCGGGCAGACCTTAAGAAGTCCATCAAGGATCGCCGGGCGATGTATGATTCGGCTCTCCCGAACCGGCAATATTTCGGACGCGCCAACGTCAGGGTGCCATTCCCCTGGACCTGGGCGCAGAGCATGCTCCCCCACTACATGACAACCGTCGGGGGGTTTAAGGCAGTCCTTGACGCCTACCCACGCGGGGGAAATAACTTTGAGAAGACCCTGAACGTCAAGCGCCTCCTGAACTTCCAGCTTATCTACGAGATGGAATTCTTCCCCGAGGCCCTGATGTTCTTTACGGCAAACGTGAGAGACGGGCTGGCGTTCCAGAAGATCAAGTGGGACCACGAACGACAGACAGGCGAGTTCCACCTGATTGATGCCAACGACTTTGCATGCGACCCCCGAACGGGGTTCCTTAGCAACAAAACCCGATGGGTTGCGCACATTATTGGGAAGACCAAGGAAGAGCTTTTGGAGGGCGTCCAAACCCTCGGATACAATCCGAAGGTCGTTGAAGAAATTGTCGCCAAGTCAGCATCGAAGACCATGAGCGATGGGGTCACGCAGCTCTCAGAGCAGCGAGCCGTTTACAACATCTGGGAATGGTGGGGTCGAGCGGATATCGGGGAAGACCTAGATCAAGAGGGGAACCCCGTCGCGGGCCCCGACGGGCAACCAGTCGGGGGAATCCGCCCGGTCATCTGCCATTTCTATGAAGATAAGCTTCTTTCAGCAAGAACCTCCGTGTACGGAAGCGTTGTCCCGTTTGTCGGCCTCGCCGACGTTCACGACCCGTTCCGCCTATTTAAATCCAAGTCTGAGTTGGACCCCATTAAGACGCTCTATGAGGCGTCTAGTGACATCCTGAACCAGCGCCTTGATAACGTCACGATGGGCATCAACGGGTTCTGGACGATCCTTAAGAACAGCGGCCTAGACGTTTCGCGGATGGTGTCGTCCCCCTGGGGAGTCATGTTCGTGAACGACCACGACGACATTAGGCGGTGGGAATCTCAAGACGTTACTCAAAATGCCTACCAGGAAATTCCAGCCCTTGGCGAACTTATGAAGCTGTCTTCTGGATTGCAGGATGTCCAGCGCGGCACCGGGGTCAGGGGTGTTGGAACCGCCTCCGGCCTAGAGCTTGTTGACCAGAATGCTTCCCAGCGGCCCGATCTTAAGGTGACGACAGCGCAGCACCTTTACATCAGGCGGGTTGGGGAAATCCTTCTACAAGAAGACAAGATGTTTATGTCGGAAGAGAAGGCTATTCGGGACATCGGAAACCCGGAGGCCGCTGCGGAAATGTTTAGTCCCGACAACCTCGCGGGGGTTTGGGACATCTGCCCTGTTCCGCTTACGGCACAGGGAGAGAAGGCCCAGCGCATAGGACAGCTTACCAACTATCTGAATGTCCTCAACTCCATCCCCATGCCGACGCTTAGGGTGCAACAGCGCAAGGAAGACATCATTGAGGAGGTTGGCTCTCTTCTAGAGGTCAAGCATCAAGTAGTTTCCGACGGAGAACTTGATGATCGCGAAGCAGCCGCTCTACAGGTTTCCAAAAACCAACTTGCCAACACCATGAAGCCCCCTCCACCCAACGGGCCAGCAGGGCCCCAGGCTACGCCGGGCATGGCCAATAATCCAGGAACAGCGCCCGTAGGCGCACCGGGAAGGCGCTAACATGAAAAAGAAACTCGACCCGATGATATATCCACCCCTAGAACATAACCCAATGAACCGGGAAGCTATGGAAAAGGATTTTCGCTTACGGGAAGTCCTTAGGATGCCAACAGGGAAAGAGATAGTTTTAATGAAATTGTTAAAAAAGGCCCGGGAAGCCGGATATGGATCGAGACGAAGTCCCCTTCGTAGGCCTTCCTCTGGACGCCTTCCGAGAGCAGGAGAATAAATGCGAATACAGCTTCCTGCCTTCGAAAACGTAGACCAGCTAGAGCAATTTACCAAGATGACCGCCGAAAGGGCGGTGCTATTGACAAAAACCAGAGATTTGTTCGATACTAAGTGGGAGGAGATATGCAAGCTCCTCCTGGACATTGAAAAAGGTCTCATAGAAAAGAATTTAGTGACCACGGACCCCTATGCGTCTTTCTCTATACGCGGGCAAGTCCTTGGTGTAAGACAAGCAAGAGAACTAAAGATAGCGGTTGAAACTCAGCTTCGAGAGACGCTTGCGGTCATCGAACAACTCCGTAAACAAACCGAGGAAGAATAACATGGCAGAAGTGGCAGTAGTTCCTGGCAATCCCAACGTCATCGAGCCTGTGATTCGTGAGCAAGCTCCTTCGCCCCCACAGAATCAAGCGCCCGCTGGAAGCGGACCCGCGAACCCGGTAAACACATGGACTCCGACCGACGAATACTTCAAGACCAAGGGCTTCAAGTCCGAGGCTGACATTAGTAATTCGTATCGGGAACTTGAGAGACATCGCTCTCAGGTTGTTACAGAGTACCAAAAGGCGATTACATTCCTTCAACAGCTTGAGCCGCACCAAGCAGAGATTGAAGCTCTGTTGGCTGGCAAGGCGAAAGAAGGAAAAACAGACGAAGCGGGTCAACTAGAAGCCCTCCTCAAGAGTGGCCTCGATCCGGTGGAAGAGCGCATTCAAACTCTCAGCGCACGACAGGCAGAGAGTGTTCGGGACGGTTCGATTGATACGTTTTACGCGAGGCACCCCGATGCCGTTCACATGGCAGAGGAAATTGCTAAGCTTATCGGAAGCGATCCTCAGACGAATGCTCCCCGGCCCATCCAGGTACGCGATTTCTACGACCGCAATTCTTATCTAGAGGCACTTGAACTGGCCTATCAGGCCATCAAGGGGCGAACCTCTACTAAGGCCAATGCGGGTAGGCAAGCGTCACTTGTGGCTGGCGGCGGTGGCGGCAAGGAGACTCCCGGTGGAAATCGAGAGTTCTTCGAAATGGACCGCAAGACGCTAGAGGCAAAGATTATGGCGGGCGAGGTCTAGCGATCACGCTTTACTAGGGGAATCACATGGCAGTTACCACAACGTCGAGCTTGTCCGATGCCGTTCGGACCATGTATGAAAAGACATGGCTGGAAGCGCTTCGAGACAAGTTCGTCTTTCTTGACTTCACGGACGAATATCCCGTAGACAAGGGATTCGGTCCCGTAGTTACGTTCCGGCGCTGGACAGCGCTGACCGCAGACAGTGCGCGGCAGGGCGGATCGGCTGGCGACGTAATGAACACCCTCACCGAGGGCACTCCCCCGGATGAGAACAACCTCGCGGTTGAAACCCTGAACGTCTCCGTGGGACAGTACGGTAACTTTGCAAAGATTACCGACTTCCTCGGCGCAACGTTCATTAACGGATACAGCAAGCTGATCAACGAGGCGATTGACAACCTCGCACATCAGGCTGGCGATATCTTGGATCGAGTGGTGCGTAACGCTGCGGTCCTAGCGTCCGGCTCTCCTGTGTCCCTGTACGGCAACGGCAAATCGGCTGGCACCATCACGGATGCCGACCTAGCAACGATGGCTGATATCCGCAAGCTGGTCCGCGCTCACAAGAAGGCGTTCGTTCCCTACTACGACGGGAGCAACTACGTCCTGGTCCTCAATCCCTCGACCTCGTATGACCTGCTCGGCGAGTCGGGAAGCGGTTCTTGGATGGACGCCAACAAGTACACGTCAGCGACACCGGCGCACGCTGGGGAACTCGGAAAGATGTTCTCCGTGCGGTTCGTTGAGTCGAACAACGTCACAAGCGGATCGTCCAACACGATCACAACCACGACTGGGGTATTTCAAAACGTCTTCCTCGGGAAGGCAGCCCTTGGGACCGTGGCGATCAAGGATGTGACGCCGGGTGACCGAGTTGAAATGAAGCACGTCAACATTATCATCAAGGATGCTGGCTCCGCCGGTACGGCTGACCCGCTTAACCAGTTGCTAACTGTTGGATATAAGTTCAACTTCGCTGCCGTGCGACTGCATGCAAGCCGGGTCATTAACTACTTCTCCGGCGCTACTGCGTAAAGGATGGACACCATGAAAACATTGATTCGACGTGTTGGACTAGCGTTCGCCTTTGCCTGCGCTCTTGGTCTTGTGTTTCTAGGGCTCGCCTCACCCGCTATTTCGGCGGTTATCACGAAGGGGTCCACAGAGAACGGCAAGGTTTCACTTCGTACACCCTCGGGTACGGTTCAGCCTACGATGGAAACTGTTCCTAGTGGCGGTGGGCGAGCGGAAAAGCAAAAGCACGTCCTGTTCTTCTCCATTACGGCCCTGGGGTCGCTGGGAGATTCGGGATGGCTTGACACACGGGGCTACACGGTACTGGTTATCAACGTGAAAAAGAATGGCGGGGATTCCACGGTCTATGTGGATACGACTTCTCTTTCGACGGGGGCCACCTTAGCAACGGATAGTGACGCCGGAAACAATCAGTGGTCCAACTATGGGACCACGGATGTGGTTGCCGTAACAGTTTCTCCCCTTGGGGCCTGGACCAAGGTACGGGTTCCCGCCACAACCGGCGGAGGCTCTGGGACAGGAGCGACGACCTATTCGGCTGGCGGAGTGTTTCGAGTTGGGCAGTAAATCTTCGTAGTACCAGAATTCAGAAAAATCAAACTTTTCTGAATTCTGTCTTCATACCCACTTATTGACACAGAGATTAACAATCAACACTATGGAGAACCAGATGAAAAAGTCGCTAGTGGGCGCCGCGCTATCCCTCCTTTTGGGCGGGTCCGCATGGGCGGCTGGATATAACGAGAAATTTGTCGGCCCCAAGCGCACGAAGAGTTCCGACGAATTGACACGAATGGCACTTACGGGGCAGATAGGGATCACCAACAGCTATTACACCGGATCAGCCACGTTCTACACCGTTTCGGTAGTTCAAGAGGCAGACGGCTCCTATTCGCTGCAAACAAATAATTCTGCCAGTTCGACAAAGCAGACGGTTGATTTTGGTGGAGCCACACCCTCCCTTGCCCTTACCAACACCATCGTTGGCGTTCGGCTGTCCGGTGACGAGGCAAGTTCCACGGAGTGGAGCGCCATCGTAAGCTCCAATACCGGGTACAGTTTTGTACAGAAGGCCGGAACAACCTTCCTTCGTATCTCCAAGCGCCCCGGAGGAGCGTCGAACGCAGCCATGTGGGTCAACTATGCAACGCCAAGTACGTCTACCTATGGGGCCGCAGGAAACGGCGGACTTGCGTCGGACTCCATTCCCTTCGTGCGACCAGCCATGACCGGATGGAGCGGCACAGTATTTTTGTGGCCCTCCGACGCCCAGTCGGGTACCGTCCACGTTGAGGCCACGCTCAACGGATGTCAGTGTCAAACACAGTAAAAACGACGAGAATATGCCTTTGCATCTAGCTCTTTTTTTTATTCTCATCTCGGGGGGTGGGGCTACAGCGCAGACCCCGGCTCTCTCCACGGTTACATCTGGGATGGGGAGCCTGGTACCGAGACAGAACCAAATCACCTATCAAGCCGAAGTCCTAGCCCTCGCTCCAACGTGGTACTCCCCCCACAACGATACCACAACAACTGGAATTGACCTCGGGTCTGCCGCACACAACGGAACATACGTCGGGACATACGCTCAGTCTCAAGCATCTCTGATTGTTGGGGCGGGACGGGCGGCGGTAAAATATGGAAATAACGGAAACACGGGCAGCTTATTTGTGGGGCCAGACGCGACCCACTGGGCAGGGCTACAGTCAATTATGTCTATGGCCGCGTGGGTGAAGATTCCATGCAATCCGACGTCTGGACAACACTGGCCCGTCGTGTCCGTCTATAACCCTGGCAACACAATCTATTGGTGGTTTGATATTAACGGAACCACTTCCAAGGTACGATTCGGATGTGCCTCCAACAGCCCGAGCTTTGATAGGTCGCTAAACAGCACCACAAGCGTTACGAATGGAAACACATACTTTCTTGTTCAGACGTATTATTCCGATGGGGCTGGGTGGAGGTTCAAAGCATATGTGAACGCCACGGTAGAGTCGAACGGCTCCGGTTCACAAGTCAATCAAACAATTAATGTGGCGTCTTCCGGGATAATGGTGAGCGCATACTATGGACAAAGCCAAAATGCGTGGAATACCGCCGGTTGTAACGGGGCCACATTTCAAGAGCTTGCCCTATGGGTTGGGCGAGAACTTGTCCAGTCGGAAATCACCCGGCTGTATAACGTAGGAGTAACGGGTGCTCCTTAGTATCATCCTCTCTGCCGTTGCCCTGGCGAGGCCTATCCCCTCGGGATCGTTCTACGTGGAGGCCGACAGTACGACCATGAGCGCGACAATTACCGGATTGGTATGGGCTGCCACGGCTCCAACGCCCCCTGTAACCGTCGAAGTTTCCTGGGTAACGCCGACTGGGAATACCGGCTCCATTGGACGCATCTTCAATACCGCGCCAGTAAACTACTGGAACGGGACCCGCGTTGTGGGGCTCAACAGGAAGGGGGTCTGGATGTTTCGCATTAGCATAAGAGCGTCGAGTGGGTGGGAAGAGCGAGGGTGGAGGGTGCGAGTAGAATAATGTTCCCTAAAATCAAGAAAACCATCTTTTTGTGGGTTATCAACG
>ERZ1292629.2172-Hain-H43-01um-R1-2172-length-17159-cov-4_pt1 | contig 11464 bp, 11 predicted proteins | sample MGYA00564399_ERZ1292629 | MGnify/ENA primary metagenome ERZ1292629 (study PRJEB36523, sample SAMEA6512636) | groundwater metagenome | collected 2019-01-08 | study: AquaDiva: Metagenomics assemblies of 32 groundwater samples | reverse complement strand
GGAGTGAAATATTTTATTATCATTGTTTCTGGGTATACTTTTAATTAATAATACTTGCCCGCCTTTGGCGGGAAATTTAACGACTATAAAACTCAAGCACAGAATTTAAATCAAGAAAACTCTCTGCGTTTTTTGGCTTATCTAAAATACGCCCTTGCATAGAAGCCAAATCAAAACTCATCCAAGCTGGCACAGTATAATCTTTTATTTTTTCCGCTATATTATCAAAAATTTTCTTACCCCTGGAACCTTCGCGGATTTTTATAATGTCTCCAGTTTTTAATCCATATGAAGGAATAGTGACTTTCTTGTCGTTTACGATAAAGTGTCCATGAGAGACCATTTGCCTTGCAGCTCGTCGACTATTAGCTAAACCTAAACGATAAACAACATTATCTAAACGAGACTCAATTTCTTCATAAAGCTTTTCAGAAATACCAGCGCCTTTAACGAGAGAAGCTTTTTTCACATAATTTGAAAGCTGGCGTTCGGTGATGCCATAAGAAAAACGGACTTTTTGTTTTTCGATCAATTGCGTGCCGTATTCAGAAAGGGCTCTTGGTCGGCGAGCTCCGGGGCCGGCGAATTTACCAGAGGCGCTGGAAAACTTAACCGTCTGACATTTGTCATATACTCCGGGACCCAACCTTCGGCAAATTTTAAATTTTGGTTTACTTATCATATTATTTCAATTACTAATTACGGATTACGAATTTCAAATTATTAATTCGTAATTTTTAATTTCTAATTATACCCTTCTTGGCTTCTTCGCTTTTGGTCCGTTGTGGGGTACTGGGGTCGCGTCTTGGATTCCTGTTATCTCAATACCGTGAGCCATAAATGCGCGAATAGCTGGTTCACGTCCAGATCCGACTCCGAGAACGACGACATCTGCGTCTTTCACTCCGAGAACAGCTGCTTTGTCACCGATAATGTCTCCAACTTTGGAAGCTGCGAAAGGTGTACCCTTTTTTGCTCCACGGAAACCCAGACTGCCTGCGCTAGACCAGAATAGTGTATTACCTATTTTATCTGAAAAGAGAACTTTAGTATTATTGAAGGTGGCCTCAATGTGTAAAATACCAGAAGTGACTTTCTTTTTTGGTGTTTTTGAAGGAATTTTTTTTATTTCCTCCGCTTCAACTTTTTCTATTTTCGTTTCTTCAGTTGTAATTTTTGTTTTTCCCATTTAATTCTATGTCTTACTTTCTTTTCTCTTACCAGACGCCATGGTCTTTCTCACATTGCCTCGGATTGTTCGAGAGTTTGTCTTTGTTCTTTGTCCACGAACTGGCAATCTCTTCATGTGACGAACACCTCGATAACTTTTAATATCCTTCAATCTTTTAATATTAGCGGCAACTTCTCTTTTCAAATTTCCTTCGATTAAGGTACTTTCAATGACGGCGCGAATTTTATTTTCTTCATCCGGAGTCAAATCTTGAGCTCTTTTACCACGATCGATGCCGACTTGGTCTAAAATTTTACGTGCTTTAGAAATGCCAATACCATAGAAGCAGGTTAGCCCTATCTCGAGTCTTTTTTCATTTGGTACGGTAATTCCAAGTATTCTCATGATTGATTATTGTTTTTGTTTATGCTTTGGATTAGAGCAGATTATTCGTAAATGCCTTTGTCGTCTGACTATCTTGCAATTACCACAAATTTTTTTTACAGCTGATTTAATTTTCATAAGATATTTTTATATAAAACAAAAAAGCTTAAACAAAAGAAAAAACAAGGAGAAAACCCTTATTTTTCAATATATTTACTTTTTAAAAACACCGCATATTATGATACATCATTATTAAAAAAATTACAACCTCTTGACTATCCTTCCCTTGCCTCCGTAGGGGTCGAGCACCATTTCGACATTATCTCCGATTAAAACTTTAATTCTATGCATACGCATTTTTCCGCTCAAGTATGCCAGAATTTCTTTTTCATCTTCCGTTTTAACTCTAAATAAAGTAGAGGGCAATGACTCAGTGACGACTCCCCTTGTCGTCAATATTTTTTCATTTTTTGGGTCACTCATGTATATCCTATAACTATAGTAAAAATAAAATAAAATGTCAACAAAAATTTGCCTTCGGGGAATCTTTCGTGTAATACTTGCTTTATGCGTTTGTTAATTGTTGAATCGCCGTCGAAAGCGAAGACGATTGAAAAATATTTATCTGACACGTCTGCTTCATCGGCAGATCGTTTTACGGTGCGCGCTTCTGTTGGACATATTCGTGATTTGCCAAAGTCAAATAAAAAAGCAATTGATATAGAAAATGGTTTTGTTCCACATTATGAAATATCTCGCGGTAAGGAAAAAGTCGTGCACGATTTGCAAGCGCTCGCTGAAAAAGCAAAATCAATTGTGCTCGCGACAGACCCTGACCGTGAAGGAGAAGCCATAGCTTGGCATATTGAGACACTTTTAAAACAAGACCCCGAAGGAAAGAGTACTTCCTACGGGGCAGGCAAAAAAGTAACAGCGCCTATTAGTAGAATAGTTTTTCATGAGATAACGAAGGAAGCAATCCTGGAAGCGTTAAAGCATCCACGTAAAATAGATACGAACTTACGTAAAGCGCAAGAAGCGCGTCGAGTCCTCGATCGTCTAGTTGGTTATGATTTATCTGGGCTTATTTGGAAAAAAGTTCGTTATGGACTTTCTGCTGGACGTGTTCAATCCCCTGCTCTCCGAATAATCATGGAACGTGAAAGAGAAATACGAGCATTTGTTCCAGAGAAATATTGGAAAATAACTGGCCTTTTTGAGACTCAAAAAAATGAAAAAATTCTTCTCACTTGCTCCGAAGAACCTCGCGAAGAAAAACTCGTAGAGAAAATAATGACAGAAGGGAAAAAGGGAAATTGGCTCGTTTCTGATGTCAAAGAATCGGAACAAAAACGTTCTCCGCGCGCGCCATTTACCACTTCTACACTTCAACAAACAGCGAGTTCACGCCTTGGCTACTCCCCTTCACGTACAATGCAAATTGCGCAGAAACTTTATGAAGCAGGACACATCACATACATGCGTACAGATAGTACAAATCTCGGAGCTACAGCTGTCGCTCAAATTATTTCTTTCATTAAAAAAGAATATGGAGCAGAATATGCTCATTCGCGAATTTATAAAACAAAATCAAAAAATGCGCAGGAGGCGCACGAAGCTATACGTCCAACTCACATAGAAAAATTACACGTGGGTAATGATGAACAAAGTAAACTTTATAAACTCATCTGGGAACGCGCTGTATCTTCACAGATGACTGACGCGAAATTGTTAAAAACAAAAATATCTGCAAATGTTGCTCCCCTCCTTGTGGAGGAGGGGGTTGGGGGTGGTGATTTAAAAAAGAACCACCTCGCCTCTGGCACTCCTCCCCAGAAAGGAGGAGAAAAAATCCCGGATTTTTCTGCGACTGGTTCCCGACTTCTTTTCCCTGGTTGGCTCGCTGTGGATTCTGATGCGCGAGGTGATGATGTGGAACTTCCAAAATGCAGTATGGGAGAAAAATTAAAATTATTGAATTTAATAAATGAAGAAAAGTTTACCGAACCACCAGGTAGATACAGTGAAGCTGGACTCGTCAAAGAACTTGAAAGTCGAGGCATCGGCCGTCCATCTACTTATGCATCCATAATGCGTACGATAGAAGAACGTGGTTATGTAAACAAAGAAGGTAAAACTTTATTCCCTACTGATGTCGGTGAAGTCGTGTCAGACTTTTTAGAAAAACATTTTGCAAATTATATTTCTGATACTTTCACTGCAGAGATGGAAGACAAGCTCGATGAAATATCTCTCGGTGAACGCGAATACGAAAAAACTTTGAAAGATTTTTATGGACCATTTTTAAAAGATGTAAAGTCAAAAGACAAACTAGAAAAAGCGACAAACTTGGGCGAAGCGCCAGACAATATCAAATGTCCAAAATGTGGTAGTGCTATGATCGTCAAACTTTCACGCGGAGGGAAATTTTATTCTTGTTCAAAATACCCAGATTGTGATGGCGCACTTACACTTGAAGGTGAAGAATTAAAAGGTCCAGAAGAAACTGGTGAAATGTGTCCAGAATGTGGAGAAAAAAAGAGTGGCAAACTCGTCATTCGTCAAAGACGCGATGGTACCGGAACTTTCATATCTTGTTCTCGTTACCCAAAATGTAAATTTATAAAAGAAGATGAAGCTGAAAAAGCTCGCAAAAAAACTGGTGTCATGTGCCCTACTTGCAAAATAGGAGAAATCACTGAACGTCGTGGACGTTTTGGTTTGTTTTATTCTTGTTCCGACTACCCGAGTTGCAAATTTGCAATCAAAGCAAAACCAACTGGTAATATTTGTAAAATGTGTAGTTCACTGATGATGGAAGGCACGAAGACCATACCAGAAAGATGTTCAAATAAAGCCTGCAAAAACCACAACCCGCACAAAATACCAAAAATTGAATCATAAATTTAAAAAGCCAGCTCTCACTTTTCGAGATTGCTGGCCTTTTTATTCGGTTCCGCCGAACACGGTTATTGCTGGGTCTTCTTAACCACCACGAGGGGCGGGCAAATCTGACCCAAGAGCTCCATCACTCGATGCCGGAGGAGATACCCAACTAGAAACAACGATTCCAGTACCCCTACACCAGCAAACACGTACACTAGCCCCGTCAGGAATATCTGTGTGTTTGCCATGGCAAACCGCACAACCTCAGACAAGAGCCATAATACCAGGGCTCCCACGGTGACCTCCCACGGAGTGACCAACTTGCGTTCGCCGTTCTTTTTGGTCTTGTAAGAGTACATAAGCTCTGAACTCTCTTTTCTGAAGTCAGCAGTGAATCCGAAAAACCACCCAAAAGCACTCCATATGCCTATCACGAGATATATAACTCCCATTTTGAGCATCGCCCATGGGACACACAACCAGCGATAGATACAGGCGTGATCGGAGACGGACACTTCAGCATACTTCACCAACCTGAAGTGCCAACTCTCCTCATTGATTATGGCCATCCATGCTTTTGCGCGACCCAACATATTCATGATTGACGCCATTGGGCATCTCCTATGTAAAAGATGAAAACCATTGAATCTCTAAAACAGATACTTACACAAAATAATCAATCTGTCAACAAAAATTTGTCTTTGTTCCCTTTTTATTGTTATACTCTCTTTATGACAAATGTAAGGGAGATTATTGACCTTATTGCGGGAGGAATAAATAAAGAGGAAGAAATGCTTATAGATAAAGCCTATAAGTTCGCTGAACACGCGCATAAAGGACAAAAAAGGATGAGCGGAGAGCCATATTTTGTACACGTTTTTGAAACAGCTAAAATTTTGGCTTCACTCGGCGTGGATTTGCAGACCATAGTAGCTGGACTTTTGCACGATGTTTTAGAAGATACAGAAATAGCTGAAACGGAAATAGAAAAGGAATTCGGTCCAAATATTTTATTTTTAATCAAAGGTGTCACTAAGCTTGGAACTTTAAAATACCGCGGACATGAGAGGCATGTAGAAAGTTTACGGAAATTTTTCGTCGCAATGGCGAACGATATGCGCGTAGTGATTATTAAATTCGCTGATCGTTTGCATAATTTACGTACTTTGCAATACGTGCGCGAAGATAAAAGGCCTAGAATTGCAATGGAATCCATTGAGGTTTACGCACCGTTAGCTAATCGCCTCGGTATGGGTAAAATAAAAGGTGAATTGGAAGACGCAGCTTTTCCATATGCATATCCGAAAGAATCTGCGCAAGTGGAAGAAATAATCAAAGAAAAAATGCCGTCTTATCAGAAAAATTTGGCTGAAGTGCAAAGGGAATTAGAAAAAGAATTAGTAAAAAATAAAATAAAAATAATTGGTTTTGATTCGCGAATGAAACATAAATACAGTCTCTGGAAAAAATTGACGAAACGCGAAATGGATATTGAAAAAATATATGATATTGTCGCTTTGCGGGTAATCGTCGAAAATATAGAAGATTGTTATCGGGTTCTCGGTTTGGTTCATTCTATCTGGAGGCCAATACCGGGCAGAATCAAAGACTATATCGCTGTACCGAAACCAAACGGTTATCGTTCTGTTCACACCACTATTTTTACCGGTTTTGGAGATAATGCGGAAATTCAAATCAGAACAAAAGAAATGCACCAAGAAGCGGCATACGGTATTGCGGCGCACTTTTTTTACAAAGAAAGTCCAGGCAAAAAAATAAAAGATAGTGCGAGTAAATTTAAATGGATTGAAGATTTACAAAACTTAAATTATAACCCAGAAGATCCGAAAAATTTCATTGAACACCTGAAAATGGATTTTTTTAATGACCGTATTTTTATTTTTACACCCAAAGGTGACGTCATTGATTTACCGGAAGACTCAACTCCAATAGACTTTGCTTATTCTGTACACACGGATATCGGCGATCATATTTTTGGAGCGAGAATAAACGGCAAAATGTCACAGATATTTACGAAATTAAAAAATGGAGATGTGGTGGAAATAGTCAAAAAAAAGGATTCTCATCCTTCTGATAAATGGCTCGAATATGTCAAAACAACTATCGCGAAAAAGCACATCAAATCTTACCTAGAAAAAAATAGTTTACTCGCAAAGTTAAAATCTTTCGGAAAAAGTTAAGGTAAAAAAATCAAAAATTTTGGTTTTTGATTTTTTACAAACTAAAATTTGAGACATTATACAAGTCATCTTCGTCTTTTTTTATATCTTCTTTTGTACGGTCGTCTACCGGAATTTCTTCAGCGCCTAAGGCGCTATCTGCAGGCGCCTTAGGCGCTGTATTAGCTATATATTTATCTAATAAATTAGGATTTTTATCTCCTGTAGATTTATTTATCAAATCCAAAATGGAACGTAAATCTTCGGTAGAAAAAAAATCAATTTTAATTTGTCCACCTAAATCTTTTCGGTCTATATGCACGCGCGTACCGAGTTTTTCTTGAAATTCCTCTTCGAGCTCAGTGATCTCTGGATCAGGCATAAATTCTTTTTTACGAACTCGATCATAAGCTATTTTTCGAGCAAGTCTTTCTGCTTCACGCACTGTGATTTTTTTGTAAACTATTTCTTTGAATATCACTACTTGTTCTTCGGGATGATCAGTAAGCATTAAAAGTGGTCGAGTATGACCTTCGGTGATCTTGCCTTCAGACAAAGCAATTATAATTTCTTCCGGCAAAGACAAAATTCGCATTGAGTTAGTAACATATTCTCTACTACGTCCCATTTTTTTTCCGATTTCGCCATGCGTAAATTTAAACTCACTTGCAAGTCTAGAAAAAGCTCGAGCGCGGTCCACGGCATTTAAATCTTCGCGTTGCAAGTTTTCAATGATGGCCAATTCTAATTTCATCATTGCCGTATCTCCTTGACGAATAATGACCGGTATTTGCGAAACTCCGGCAAGCATCGCTGCGCGTAGTCTGCGCTCCCCAGCAATCAATTCGTATTCTGTCACCAATCCGCCACCATCTTTTTCTACTTCTGTTCGAGACACAGTGAGTGGCTGAAGTACCCCGTATTGTTTTATGGAGTCAGCCAAGTCTTGCAAGCGAGCTTCGTCGAATTCGCGTCTCGGTTGATACGGATTTGGTTTGATTTTGTCGGTGTCAATCCAAAAAATTGAGTTGGAATATAAGTTGGACATAAATCTATTTTAGCACACTTTTAAAAAGTAATATGTTGATTTCAAGTGAATTACCCTGTATATTGTATAAATTGCCGGGATGGCGGAATTGGTTTACGCGAACGACTCAAAATCGTTTGGGGGCAACCCCGTGGGAGTTCGAGTCTCCCTCCCGGCACCGCAAGCTTATGAAAAAAATAGAAAACAACAAAAATAACTTTGAAATAGAAGGCGGTAGAACCTTACATGGCTCTATCACCACAAACATGTCGAAAAATGGTTCGGTAGGTCTTTTGTGCGCTTCTTTGATAAATAGTGGCACAACAACTTTGCACGGCATAGCTCGCATCGAAGAAGTCTATCGAGTAATAGAAGTTTTAGAATCTATCGGAGTGAAAATAACTTGGACAGGAGCGCAAAGTCTGAAAATAACTCCGCCTCAAAAATACGATTTAAATAAATTAAACAAAGTTGCCGCGCTTAAAACTCGCAGTATTATTATGCTTGCCGGACCGTTAATACATCATTTAGAGAATTTTTCTTTACCTCACGCGCAAGGTTGTAAACTCGGAAAGAGGACTGTCAGCGCGCATATTTACGGACTAGAAGAACTCGGTGTAAAAGTAAAAGTAACAAATCAAAGCTATGAATTTAGTTATAAAAAACTTAAACCAGCCAATATTGTTATGTATGAATCGGGAGACACAGCTTGTGAAAATATTTTAACTGCAACTTCGTTAGTGCAAGGAAAAACTACGATTAAATTCGCCTCTTCAAATTATATGGTCCAAGAAGTTTGTTTCTTTTTGGAAAAATTAGGAGTAAAAATAGAAGGCATCGGCACGACGACTGTCATCGTCTATGGCATAGAAAAAATTCAAAAAGATATTGAATATCACAATAGTGAAGACCCAATAGAATCTATGATGTGGATTACCGCAGCCATTGCCACAAACTCCAAACTCGAAATTAAAAGATGCCCGATAGAATTTCTCGAACTCGAACTTTATAAATTAAAAAAGATGGGATTGAAATACAAGATCCTAAAATCTTACAAATCAAAAAACGAACGCACAAACTTAAACGATATCAGCATCTTCCCTTCAAAGCTAAAAGCTCTCGAAGATAAAATAGAGGCTCGACCATATCCTGGAATCAATATAGATAACTTGCCATTCTTTGGACTCATCGCCGCTTGCGCAAAAGGCCAGACACTTATCCATGATTGGGTTTATGAAAATCGCGCGATATATCTCACAGAATTAAACCGTCTCGGTGGCACTGTCCTCCTCGCTGACCCGCATCGTGTCTTTGTACAAGGTCCAACTGTTTGGAAACCAGCACAAGTCGTCTGCCCTCCTGCTTTACGCCCATCTGTGGTCATCATGCTTGCCATGCTCGCAGCCAAAGGCACTTCCACATTACTCAATGTATATATGATAAATCGTGGTTATGAAGATATAGCTAAGAGATTTAATAGCATTGGCGCAAATATTAAAGCTATCTAATATATGAAAAAAGTTTTTGTAATTCTCGGACAGACAGCTACTGGTAAAAGTAACTTAGCGGTAAAAATAGCCCTTCGACTATGCTCAGGACCTTCGGCCCAAAAACTCGGTGGCGAGATTATTTCTGCTGATTCAAGACAAGTATATAAAAGTCTAAATATCGGCACAGGAAAAATTACTGCAAAAGAAATGCATGGAATTCCCCACCATTTGCTCGATGTTGTAAATCCAAAAAAGAAATTCTCTGTTACTGAATATCAAAAACTTGCTGAAGAAAAAATAAAAGAAATAATAAATAAAAATAAAATACCAATCATTTGCGGTGGCACGGGTTTTTATATTGATGCTATTACTAAAGGAATAATTTTTCTTGAAGTACCACCAAATTGGAAACTACGCAAGAAATTAGCATTAGTGGACGACCGTCTACTAATGCTAAAACTTCAAAAACTTGATCCGGAAAGAGCAAAAAATATAGATGCTAAAAACAAAGTCCGCCTCATTCGCGCTATTGAGATAGCGAAAGCTCTCGGCAAAGTCCCCCCTTTAAAACAATATTCTGATAACAATGTTACAAACTCTGCTATAGCAGAAAATGTATCACCATATAGATTTATAAAAATTGGCTTATATTTACCGGAAGATAAACTCAAAAAGAAAATAAAAATTAGATTGGAAAAAAGAATGAAAATGGGAATGTTAAATGAAGCCAAAAAACTTCATGAGCATGGACTGTCTTGGAAAAGGATGGAAGAACTAGGTCTTGAATACAGGTTTATGGCATTACATTTACAAAATAAAATTAGTAAAAAAGAAATGCTAGACAAACTAAACTCAGAAATTTACAAATATGCCAAACGTCAAATGACATGGTTTAAAAGAGATAAAAGTATCAAATGGTATGATGCGTCAAAACCAATAAAAATTAAAGATATTTTTTAACCCACCATTTCCACCCTTTTATTTCTCTCTTTCAAGAGTTCAATTTCTTTTTCTAAGTTTTGGATTTTATTTTCCATATGGCGGGCGATGAGAGAATCGAACTCCCGACATCGGTTTTGGAGACCGAAGTTATACCACTTAACTAATCGCCCGTAGCCTTATTTATACCTTAATTTCTCAAAAAGGGCAAAAGAAAACCCCTATTTTAGGGGCTTTCTAGAAATTAGTTATTTCTTGATCTCTTTATGCTTAGTCTGCTTTCGGCACCATTTGCAATACTTTTTAAGCTCGATTTTTTTAGTAACGAGTTTCTTGTTTTTGCTGGACCAGTAATTTATCCGTTTGCAAGTTCCGCAGGCAAGTTTTATAAGTCGATCTTGTGACATAATGATAGATTAATATAAAAAGTTCTAAAAAGCAAATATACTTCATTCCCTGCGATAGCAGAGTTTAAAGTATTTTACTAATTTAAATCTTTACGTTTTGGGCTTTGATATTTTCTTTCATTAACTTACTCGCCACTTTAGAGAATTTTTCGGAGTCGCTGGTCGTAAAATAGACGACACTCCCCCTTTTCTTTTGATTGTTTTTTATAGAATTATTTTTAAGTAGCCATTTTGTTCGTCTTGCTATCGCTTTTCCGCCGTCTATGAGTTTAATATGAGAACCGAGAATTTTTCGTATCGATTTTTTTAGAAAAGGATAGTGCGTACAACCTAAAACTAAATAATCTGTTTTGGAATTCTTTACTTTATCTAAATATTTCAAAAGCAATTTATTTATTTCCGTACTTTCAAGCTCACCGTGCTCGACGGTGTCTTCCAGATTTTTACAACCAATATTTATGACATCTACATTTTGACAAAAATCTTTAATTATATTTTTTAGACGATAACTTTTAGAAGTAGAGGGAGTAGAAATGACAGCCACGGTGCCACTCTTTGATTTTTTAGCGGCGAGTTTTACTGCTGGAACAGTGCCGACAATAGGAATAGAATATTTACTGCGAAGTTCTTCTATGGCGCCACAAGTAGCAGTATTACAAGCCACTACCATCATTTTAATATTATGATTTTTGATAAAATAATCAGTGATTTTATAAACGAGCGTAATGAGTTCTTCTTTAGTTTTTTCTCCATAGGGCACATATTTTTGATCGGCCAAAAAAACAAAATCTTCATTTGGTAATTTCTTTTTTAATTCTATTAGGATAGAGAGTCCACCGACACCTGAATCAAAAACGCCAATTGGTTGATTGTTTTTCTTTGACATTCCGAGCATTAAATTACTGAAGTTTTTAATTTCTTCTCTCTATCAAATCGCTCTATCGCAAGCGTAATCAATTTATCTAAAAGTTTCGGCAAAG
>ERZ1292629.3784-Hain-H43-01um-R1-3784-length-11465-cov-4_pt1 | contig 11465 bp, 12 predicted proteins | sample MGYA00564399_ERZ1292629 | MGnify/ENA primary metagenome ERZ1292629 (study PRJEB36523, sample SAMEA6512636) | groundwater metagenome | collected 2019-01-08 | study: AquaDiva: Metagenomics assemblies of 32 groundwater samples | reverse complement strand
CCAAATCCTCGGCCTCTTTTTTAATCTGCGCCTCGCGTGCGGCGCTTTGGGCCGCTACCTCGGCCATTTTCTCGGCGGTGGCGGGCTCGGCCCGCTTGTGGGTAAAAAGGTAGTTGCGGGCAAACCCGTCGGCGACCTCGCAGACGGCCCCGTGGGCCCCCACATTGCGCACATCCTTAAGCAGAATCACTTTCATACGTATAGCGTAGCAAAATACTCCGCAAAGGAGTAGGGGTCGTGTTCATCTCTCCGGAGTGGAGTATTTTGCGAAGCGCTTACTGTCCCGCGAGCCAGGCTTTGGCGGCGGCGGTCTGCGGGTCGCGCAGTGCCGTGCGGTCCTCGGGCGTCCGCTTTGCGGTAATGTCGGGGGTAAGCCCGCCGTCCGAAATCGATGTCCCGTTGGGGGTCAGCCAGCGCGCCACCGTCACCTTAAGCTCGGCGCCGTCCCCTATCTCCATCAATTGCTGGACAGACCCTTTGCCGAAGGTCTTTTCCCCCACCAGGGTTGCGATGCCGTGCTGCTGCAGCGCGCCTGCCAAAATTTCGGACGCGGACGCCGAGCCCTCGTTGACCAAAACCGCCATCTTAAGATTTTTGCCCGCAAAGACATTGTAGCCGACGGAGCGGTGCACGATATTGGGGCGGTTGCCCTTGTAATCCTCCGTGACGACCACTTCGCCGACCGGCAAAAAGTAGCTCGCCATCTGCACCGAGGCCTCCAAATACCCGCCGGGGTTGCCGCGCAGGTCGAGTATGAGCTTATGCTTGCGGCTCGTGACAAACTCGCGCAGCGCCGTGCGGAAAAGCTCGGGCGAGTTCGCCGAAAAGCTGTAGAGCTCGATAGTAAAGGTATCGCCCTCCTGCGAGGTGGTAATGAGCGGGATATTAATGGTGTCGCGCACCAACGTGAGCTCGATCGGCTTCTCCACCCCCTTGCGGCCAAAGACGATCGTGACGCTCGTGCCTTTCTCGCCGCGGATCTTTTTGACTGCCTCCTCCACCGCCATGTCGGAGGAGGGCGCGCCGTTTATCGAGAGTACGATATCCCCGCTCAAGACCCCGGCGCGTTCGGCCGGCGTGCCTTTAATAGGCGAGACGACCGTGAGCGCATCGTCGCGGATACCGAGCTCCATGCCGACCCCGCTAAACGTGCCGCTAATCTCCTCGTTAAACTCCTTGGCTTCCTGCGGCGGCAAGAACACCGTGTACGGGTCGCCATAGCTCTCGGTAAGGCCTTTTATCGCGCCGTAGATCTTTTCCTTCTCCGTAGGGTTGGTAGATGAGCCGGTCTCGATATGGTTCGACTCCAAGAGTTCCCACACGCGCCAAAACTGCGCCAAATCCGCCGCCGCCGTCCCCGGGATGGCGGCTGCCGCGCTCATCCCCGCGCCACCGGAGACGCCCGCATACATACCGGCGCCAAAGGCAAGCACCACCGCAAGCAAAACCCCCGCCGCCGTGACGCGCGTGCTGTTCATATACTACGAGAGTATATCACGGGCGCTTGGTATACTGGTACTACATGGGGCTTTTTTCTTTTTTGCGATTTTTTTCTTTTGCGTCGCCCCGGCCGGCGCGCGCCGACCTGCCGCCCCTGCGCGTCTTTAACACGCTCTCCGGCACGACCGAGAAGTTCTCGCCGCAGGGCGGACGCGTCACCATGTACAACTGCGGTCCCACCGTCTACGACCGCCAGCATATCGGCAACCTCCGGCCGTATGTGTTTGCCGATACGCTCCGCCGCACGCTCGAGGCATGGGGCCACGGCGTCATACAGGTTATCAACATTACCGACGTCGGCCACTTAACCTCGGATGCCGACGAGGGCGAGGACAAGGTGGAGGAGAGCGCCAAGCGCCGCGGGGTACGCGCGCAGGACGTCGCCACGGAGGTTACCGACTGGTGGTTCGCCGACCTCGACCTGCTCGGGATAGACCGAAAAAAAATAGAGTTCCCCCGCGCGACGGAGTATATCGACGAGATTATCGCGTACGTAAAATCGCTCGAGCAAAAGGGGTATGCCTACCGAACGGCAGACGGCGTATACTTCGACACCGCCAAATTCCCCGATTACGGCAAGTTGGGACACCTCGACCTTATGGGCCAGCGCCCCGGCGCCCGCGTTGAGGAAAATTTAGAGAAGAAGAACCCCCACGACTTCGCGCTCTGGAAGTTAAGCAAGGAGGGCGCGGGGCGCGAGCAGGAGTGGCAATCCCCCTGGGGAGTCGGGTTCCCCGGTTGGCATATCGAGTGCACCGCCATGATCTTTAAGCTCCTCGGCAAGCAAATCGACATCCACACCGGCGGCGTCGACCATATCCCCGTGCATCACAACAATGAAATAGCGCAGGCCGAGGTTTTGACCCATAAGCAGTACGTGCGCTACTGGATGCACAACGAGTTTATTACGATCGAGGGCAAGAAGGTCAGCAAGTCGCTCGGCAACACTATCTACCTGTACCAAATTACCGACCGCGGCTACTCGCCGCGGTCGCTGCGCTATTTATTTTTGACGGCACACTACCGCTCGCCGATGAACTTTACCTGGGCTGCGGTCGAGTCGGCCGACACGGCCTTAGGCAAGCTCAACCGGATGTATCTCGAGCTGCCGCCCTCGGGCCTGCCGCCGGAGGACTCCTTTGCCAAGGATTTTTATGCCGCGCTCGCGGACGACCTGGACACGCCGCTCGCCATAGCACGGCTCTGGGAGGCGTTGCGCGACCAGCGCCTCTCCCCCGCGGTTAAGCGCAGCTGCCTCGCACTCGCCGATGCGATGTTGGGCCTCGGGCTGAGCGAGCCGCGTAAAAAAATGAGGCTGGAGGTCATCCCGCTCTCGCAGTTGCCCGAGGAGATCATCGCATTGGTGGACGAACGCGAGCAGGCAAGGCTCGCCAAAGACTTTGGCGTGGCGGATGACCTCCGCGCAAAGGTAGAAAAGCTCGGGTATACGGTCAAAGACTCCCCCGACGGCCCTAAAGTCTCGAAAAAGTAGTTTTTTCACTATCCCCTGTTTGTCCACCCGATACCCCACACGGCACACATTTGCCCCATGACTAAAGAATAGTACTCTTAGGGCATGGCCAAGGGCAAAAACGGTATGCGCATCCCGCCCCAGGCGCTCGAGACCGAGCGGGCCTTCCTCGGCGCCTTGATGATCCGCCCCGAGGCGATGGTTGAAAGTTCGGACATTATCGCCGAAGACGCCTTCTACGCCGAGAAGCACCGCATCATTTACCGGGCGGCGCTGGCGCTCTACTCCAAATCCGAGCCCATCGACATCGAGTCGCTCCGCGCAAAACTCGCCGACCAGGGCCTTTTGGAGCAGATAGGCGGTGTCGACTACCTCGCCGAGCTTGCGGCCGACGTCCCTGCGGCCTCGAACGCCCGCCACTACGCCGGCCAAGTGCAAAAAAAACACATGCTCCGCTCCTTAATAGACGCGGGCGAATATGTAGCCGAGCTCGGGTTTGACGAGAGCGAGGATTTGGAAGAGACCTTGGACAAGGCCGAAAAGAAGATATACGAAGTCACGTCGACCCCTACCCTCTCTAAGTTCACCTCGCTTAGCGATTCGCTCAAGGGCGCATGGGAGCGGCTCGAGCACCTGCACGAGCATAAGGACGAAATGCGCGGCATCCGCACGGGCTTTAAAGATTTGGACAACATGCTGGCGGGGCTGCAAAAATCCGACCTTATCATCCTTGCCGCCCGTCCGTCGGTGGGCAAGACGTCGCTTGCGCTCGACATTGCGCGGCAAACGGCGGTGCAGCACGGCACAGTGGTCGGGTTTTTTAGCCTCGAGATGGCCGCCCAGCAGCTTATCGACCGCATGGTCGCCGCCGAGGCCAAGGTCAACTCGTGGAGCTTGCGCACCGGCCACATCAACGACCAGGGCGACTGGGACCGCATCCGCGAGGCCTACGACAAGCTGGGGACAGCGCCGATATATATCAGCGACGAGCCGGCCAACAATATTTTAAAGATGCGCGCCACCGCCAGACGACTTAAAAAAGAACATGGCTTGGGCCTCCTGGTGGTCGACTACCTCCAGCTTATGGCGCCTACCCAGTCGCGCGGCTCGGACTCTATGGTCCAGCAAGTGACCGAGATATCGCGCTCGCTTAAGCACCTCGCCCGCGAGATGGACGTGCCGGTTTTGGCGCTCTCCCAGCTTTCCCGCGCGGTCGAGCAGCGCGGCGGCAAGCCGCGCCTCTCCGACCTGCGCGACTCGGGCTCAATCGAGCAGGATGCCGACGTGGTGATATTCATCCACCGCGACGACAAGACCAACAAGGAGAGCGACCGCCCCAACATCGCCGAAATACTCATCGAAAAGCATCGCAACGGCCCCGTGGGCAAGATAGAGCTCTTCTTCGACGAGAAGCGCACCACCTTCCAGACGCTGGAGAAGGCCGACATGGCGGCGTTCGACAGCACCGTCCCCGACTTTTGATATGCTTCGGCATAGCGAAGCAAAAAGTTCTCGAGAAAATAGTCTGGTGGATGTCCCCAGAGAGGGGCGGCCCGAGGACTTTTTCGAGAGAATCTTTTTGCGCAGCACTCTATGAACCCGATTGAGAAACTCACGCAATTATTCGAGCGTTTCCCCGGTATCGGGCCGCGGCAGGCGCGGCGGTTTGTGCAGTACCTCTTGGTAAGCGGCCAGGGCTCGCGCAACGAGATCGCCGAGCTCATCAAGAACATCGGCACGCAGACGAGCCAATGCAAAAAGTGCTACCGCTGGTTTTCGGCCCAAGGCCGATCCGCCTCGGGCGGAGTTTGTCCTATCTGTATCGAGCCCGGGCGCGACACGTCGCTGCTCTTTGTGGTCGAGAAGGATGCCGATATCGAGCCGGTCGAGCGTAGCGGCTTTAAGGGCCTCTACTTCGTGCTTGGGGGCACTATCCCCTTAGCGACTGACGACACGCAAAAATATATCCGCGAGCGCGAGCTTCTAAAGCGCGTCGGCGAAAACAATTTAAAAGAGATAATCCTCGGGCTCTCGGCCACGACCGAGGGCGACCACACCCGCGAAATTTTGCAGGAAAAGCTCCGCGAGTCCGGCGTTGCCGTATCCTCGCTTGGCCGCGGGCTCTCGACCGGGACTGAATTGGAGTACGCCGACCCGGATACGATATCGGAAGCTTTAGGCAACCGCCACTAAACAAACATCCAGACAGGTAGATCAAATCGTTCTCCACTTGTTGTATCTTTCGAGCGAATAGGGGGTATTAAGAGATTAGAGTGATTTGAGAGGACCAAGAGCTGACTGAGGTATATGTTTTGAGATAGAAAAGAAAACATTGGTACTCCTCTGTTCCTTTTCAAGGATGCCTGCTCCTGCTAACAACGCCAAATGTTTTGAGGTCGCTTTTAAAGAAAGTTTTAGTTCCTCTGCAATAGCAGTTACTGATGCATCTTTCCTCTTTTGTAAATATGCAACAATGGCAAGCCTGCGGCGATTGGCAAGTGATTTTAATACCCGTTCAGTCTCTTTATACTTCTCTACACCCATGGCAGCATAATGTACTATTCGTTCGAATAAGTCCATAAAAGTTCGAACTCGACCACCTTCCCGTGGTACTAGACAAAAAATGTTCTGAGTGTTAAAAGTTAACCTGAGTTTGTTCCCACCACACGGACACGGAGATTCACCATGTTCACTGTTGCTCTCTACACGACCCATGGTACACACGAGAATTTTCATGATAGGCGCAACACCCTATCTAAACTTGCTGGACATGAACTAAGAGGCCTCACCCTCCCGAACCCCCAAAGTCCTCGTAGGACAACTTCTGACCATTGCACTGCCTATCATCTAAAGGGCGGGGTCATAACGGTGTATAATCGCTCCAAATATATGTTCTGTATGGAGACCCCCGAAGCCCTTGACCCAATATTGAAGGAACTCAAAATCGATATTGAAGAAGTACATTTCTTGAGACCTCTTCGTTAAACCGACGTGGAAATCAAAGGGCCGCCCCTTTCGGGACGGCCTTTTCCTTTATGCGAGCTTCTTTATCTTGACCTCGAAAAACGGCTGGCGATGGCCGCGCTTTTTAAAATAGTTGGACTTTGCCTTGTACTTAATAACCACGACCTTCTTGGCGCGGCCGATTTTGGTGACCTCGGCCGAGACCTGTGCGCCCTTAATAAACGGGTCGCCGATAGTGGTGTCTTGGCCGTTGTCGACCAGGAGCACGTCGCTAAAGACGACCGAGTCCCCGACCTTGTGGTCGCCCTTAAGCTTCTCTATCTTGACGGTAGAGCCCTCCTCGACGAGGTACTGCTTGCCGCCGGTCTGGATTATCGCAAACTCTTTTGCCATGTAAAAACGCCCTCTGGGCGTCCTCGTACTCTAGCCCAAAAACCCCGGGTATGCAAGAAGGGGCCTAAAAAGGCGGATTTTCCTAATCCTTGCCCTCGAGTACCGGGCGGTCGAGCGCCGCAATATCGATATTAATCTCGGTCGCGCTGTCGATGCGCAAGACATCCTTTTCTATCTTGCCGAGCTCTTTGGTGCCCGCGTTGTAGTGGTTGACGGTGGTACTAAGCGACGCACCAAGTTTTTTATAGTAATCCTGATAGGCGTTAATGTGCCGGCCCAGGGCCTCGACGTTTTTGGCGATGTCCTTGGCGGCCTCCTCGATCTTAAACGCCTTAAAGCCGTAGAGCACCGACTGCAGGTACGCGGCAAAGGTCGTCGGTGACACAATGATGACCTTTTTTTCGTTGTACGCGTAATCAATAAGGTTTCTTGTATTTACTTTGACTGACCCCACTTCATTAATTAAAAGGTCGTAATATATAGCCTCGGCCGGGATATACATAAAGACAAACGGCAGGGTGCCGTCTTTAGGCCGTACATACTTGGCGCACTCGTCGATGCGTAGCTTGAGGTCGTTTTTAAACAGCTTCTCCATCTCCTCGCGCTGGACATCGTCGACCGCGCCGACCACGCGGTTGTAGTTGTCGAGGCTAAACTTTGCGTCAACCGGTATGACGCCCTCCTTGGTAAAGATGACGGCGTCGACCGTCTCTCCGCCGGGGAATCCGTATTGCATTTGGTAGGCAGTCGGCGGCAAAATGTTGCCTAAAATAAGCTCGAGCGACGCCTCGCCCAGGTTGCCGCGCTGTTTTTGGTGCTTAAGAACCTTCTCTAAATTTTGCAGCTGCTCGGCGATGGTAAACACCTGCTTGGTCGACTCTTGGGTTGCCGACACGCCCTTAACTACCTCGATAAGCTGGTCTTGCACCTGCTTGGTAATGGCCGACATAAGCCGGGCCCCCTGCTCGGACTGCGTCGACATAAACTCCGACATGGTTTTAGTGCCCTCGCCGAGCTTGCTGTCCATCGCGCGGGTAAGCTCGGCAAGCTGGTTTTGCAACAGCATCATGCCTTGCGTGTCCTGCGGCGCGGCCTGCCCGCGCTTAAAAAGCAGGTACACGGTGGCGATATTCCCCACCACCAGGACAATAAGTAGAATTATGAGCCAATCCATTGTAGTATCATGACATGACCCAAGCAGAGCTCAAAGAGGCGATGAAAGACGCCATGCGCGCCAAGGATAGCGTTAGGTTAGGCGTTATCCGCGGGCTTATATCGGCAGCAACCAACGAGGCCATTGCCAAGGGCAAGGGCCCAGACGGCACCTTAAGCGAGGAGGAGATACTGACCGTCATTACCCGCGCGGCAAAACAGCGCAAGGACAGCATTGAACAGTTTATAAACGGCGGCCGCCCCGAGCTTGCCGAGGGAGAGAAGGCCGAGCTTGCGATACTGGAGACCATGCTCCCCGCCCAGATGTCCGAGGCCGAGATCGTTGCCGCCGCCAAGGCCAAAGCGGCCGAGCTTGGCGTTACCGACAAGACCAAGGCAAACCAGCTTATGGGCGCGCTTATGAAGGACCTTAAGGGCCGCGCCGACGGCAATGCTGTTAAGGCGGTGGTTGACGCCCTCTTTGCCTAACCTCCCTTCTCCAAGGTGACACCTCGGATAGCCTGCCTGGCGTCTTCATTTGACTTTTAGGCCAAATTGGAGTATAATTGACACAGGATAGATTTTTGAGGAGGTCTCGATGGCAATGGCCGAGAAAAAATTCGATGCGGGCTTATCGAAGCTTCTCCCTGGGGAAGCCCCCCGGGCCACTAAGTTTGAGGCGGTCATCGCCCGCATCGAGGAGCAAATCGATCAGGGTCGTAAACGGCGCAGGTTTCTCACGACCAAAATGGTCGAGGGAACTAAAGCCGCCGAGGAGGAGGTGACATGAAATACCTCCCCTGCGATCAGATTGCGGCCGACACGCTGGAGACTCAGCGCAAGGTTGCAAAAGAAAGCGGTGTCCCGCTCTCTTTGTCTGTTACGATTGTCGAGCGTATGGTAAGCGAGGTTGAAGAGATCTATGCTGCAGGGACGCTCGACTTCGCGGAGACACTCGACGTCGTGTTATGGAAACAAGAATTCCGTCACGACGTCGAACGGACCGCTTACCACAAAGTGCTCGAGCTCGTCTTTAAGCGACGGGCAATCCACAAACAACAGGAGAACAGCCGGAGAGGAAGATATGCTCCGTTTACTCCTTTTTAAGCACGAACCGCCACGGTTTGTGCACATACTCCCCCGCATTCGGTATACCGATGCGGGGTGTCCTTTTTATATGCCGTGGGTTAATGGTGACTCCCCTATCCTCGACCCACAGGCCCGCCGCCCTGCCGAGCATGCGGCCGTTTAACTTTTTGTCTATTTTTAAAAACTTGGTCAGCTTTGCCGGCCCATCTAACGCTACAACATCCTCACATACTCCAGTATGTTGGGATGTCGTATTCTTGGCTAACCCGCGGATAAGTACTGCGGCGGGGTACTCCTCCCTCTCGGTCACGATGTTGAGCATCCAGTGCATGCCGTAGGTAAAGTACACATACAGGGTGCCTGGCCTCGCATACATGGGGGCGTTGCCCGGCGTCTTGCCGCGCCGCGCCTTAGACGCCAGGTCGTTAAACCCGTGGTACCCCTCCGTCTCGGTGATGAGTAACCTTGTTTCTTTTTTCCCAATTTTTCGGACCAGGTACTTCCCTATCAAATCCTTCGCCACCGCAAGTGTCGGGCGGTCAAAAAACGCGGGGCCTAAAACCTTTCGCATGGACTCAATATAACAAAAAGCCCCGCGGATGCGGGGCCTTCGCCATTGTGGACGTATTACCAGCGGAGATAGCCGGCCATGTCCTTAAAGTTTGCGTGCACGGGAACCTCGGTAAAGGCAAGCTCCTCGCCGACCCCTGCCTTTGGCGCAAGCAACAGCTGGCCTCCGACCGCGATAGTGCGGTAAAAGCAGCTGCGGGCATTGGTGTGGCAGGCGACCTTGTTGCCGAGCGGCTCGACCAGGTAAACAAGGGCGTCGCCGTCGCAGTCGATAAGCATGTCCACCACCCGCTGGACATTGTCGCTGGTCTCGCCTTTTTTCCATCGCGCCTTTTTGGAGGTCGAGTAGTAGACCGCCTCGCCGGTCTTAAGAGTCTCGTGCCAGCCCGCCTCGTCAACATAGGCGAGCATAAGCACGTCCCTGGTATTGGCATCTTGCGCGATAACCGGCAAAACGCCTCCTCGCTTCGCAAAATTAGGTTGTAACACTTTCATAACCCGCCTCCATCGATTGCCCAAACTCTGGGCGACATAGTATGCCGAAGATTGAAAAAAGACAACTTTTTTGCTATAAGTACTCTCACGGCCCTTTCGTCTAACGGTTAGGACAGTTCCCTCTCACGGAACAAATACGGGTTCGATTCCCGTAGGGGTCATGCAGGCAAAAGACCGGCTTACCGCCGGTTTTTTGCGTGCATAATTATCGACCGGGAATCGAACAAGGGAGGGGTCGGGAGGGAGGCTCAGCGTCCCTCCCGTGGAGGAAGCCTACGAAACCGAGAGGTTTCGTAAGAGCCGAAGGCTCAGGAGTGAGTGTTCCCGTAGGGGTCACCAAGTCAGAGTTTTTGGCACTATTCTCACCATAAGCCTTGGGTTATAATGGCGGCCCTCACAAAGAGTCGAGTGTTACAATTACTACCGAAATGGAACAGTCAAATAAAGGGCTTATCCTAAACCCCGAGGTCTTAAAATGGGCGAGGGAGACCGCTGGGGAGTCTCTTGACTCCACCGCGAATAGGCTCAACACCACTAAAAATGTGGTGGAGGAGTGGGAGCAAAAAGGTATGCCCCTCTCCTTTGCACGCTTACACGCGTTGGCTGATTTTTATAAGCGCTCGGTCGCGGCGCTAATGTTGCCCGCCATCCCTTTGGAACCCTCATTTCCTACAGATTTTAGGAGAGCGAGAGGACAATCAAAGACTTCAAAAAAGACTCGCTTGGCAATACGTCGAGCATGTCGTTTGCAAAATCTTGCGGCAAATTTAGCACAGGAATTGGGCGGCGATATTACGCTCAAGCTCTTTCGTATTTCAAACATTAACAACCCTGCGGCGTCGGCACAAAAGCTGAGGGAAGTCCTTGGTATTACCATCGAAGACCAAAGTGGTTGGGAAAATGAACGAGCGGCCCTAAAGCAATGGATAAGCGCTTTAGAGAAGGCGGGTGTCAGCGTCTTCCAAATGAGCATCCCTAAAGCAGAAGCGCGAGGCATCGCTTTGTCTGGCAATGGAGATAAAAAGTCTGCAATTGTACTTACCACTCAAGATTCAGTGAGGGGCCGCATATTTACTTTGTTCCACGAGGTGGGCCACTTGTTGTTGGGAGAGTCAGGCATTTGTAATCTAAAGAATCTCAATAGTCGCGTACGAAGTGAAAATGAATATGAGATATTCTGTGATGAATTTGCGGGCAATTTTCTTCTTCCCGTTGGTACTCTTAACAGTGATGGACTCTTTACCACTTTTTTGGACGGACTCGGCCTCTCAATTCTTCGCAGAATTTCTCTCAAATATAAAGTCAGCCAAGAGATGGTGCTCGTACGCTTGTACCGCACTCAGAAGCTCTCTTATACCGTTTTTAGAGAGCTCTTGAAATTGGCTCAAGAAAAGAGAAAGCCTACGTCTGACGGCTTTCAGTTACCTCACCAAAAGTGTATAGGGGAAGTTGGTCGTCCTCTCATCTCTCAAACCTTTGACGCCATGAAAAAGGGCAAATTAAATGTTGCTGATGCGGTCTCATACCTTGGATTGAGCAGAAAACATTTCAAACGCTTACATGGGCTTATTTGAAAAGTATGAGGACACTCTTTACTCCCGAACGGATTTACTGCTTCGACTCCTCAGTATTAATGCAAATAGCGGAAGACTATCCGCCTGACATTTTTCCTACGTTATGGTCACAGCTGGAGGAACTCATAAAGAAGGGGGTGGTGCATTCGGTACACGAGGTGTTGGCGGAGATAGAGGCAGGTAACGATGACCTTTGTGACTGGGCAAAAAGAAACAGCGGACTATTTATATCGCTCGAACTTCATCACCAACAACGC
>ERZ1292629.3782-Hain-H43-01um-R1-3782-length-11468-cov-4_pt1 | contig 11468 bp, 9 predicted proteins | sample MGYA00564399_ERZ1292629 | MGnify/ENA primary metagenome ERZ1292629 (study PRJEB36523, sample SAMEA6512636) | groundwater metagenome | collected 2019-01-08 | study: AquaDiva: Metagenomics assemblies of 32 groundwater samples | reverse complement strand
GTTGCATAAGTTGCATTATATGTTGATAAATAAGAAGCATTATTAATTAAACCATAAGAATTTATAACATTTGTAACAGAACTGTTAAACACTGTCTGATTATATCCTATTGCAGTGCCGTTGTTCACTAAAAGATTATCTGCATTATTCCCAGTCCACAAACCATAAACCATACTTGGAATCGAAGTCAAATAACTCCATGCCAAATTAAAAAAACCAGTGCCTGCAGAAATATTTCCTCCCACAGTTAAATTATTTCCAACACTAACATTCCCAAGCAAATTAATATTTTTAATTAAATGAGTTCCATTAATCTGCGAAGGATTTATCACAGAAGCATTAATCTGCCCCACAGAACTTTGAAACATCTGCCTTGCACTTCCATTAAAAGTAAAGGGCTCATTATTAACAAAAATTTCCATATAATAAGTTTCTCCAAAAGCCAAATTCAATTCATTGCTTCCATTTCCAATCATTACATCATATTTCCCGCCAGAAACAGCGCCATTAAAGTTAGTTGTTGAATTATAAATCATATTTCCTCCAGAATAAGAATCCCAAATTGTAACAACCAGGTTGCCAGAACTCAAATCAACTCCAGACTGCTGAACATTACCCTGCAAAGCAATCAAATCATTAACTGCAATAACAAAATTCAAGCTTCCAATTAACAAAACAATAAATATTACACTAACAAATAAGTTTTTCCCTCTTTCCATATGAAGTTACTCTTGTAACGAATATACTGAAAATCTTTTCAGATTTTCACCATGCTCTCTTTTTATAACAAATAAAGAAAAAAGAAGTATATAAATATTACTCCTATAAAAAACATGGTTCTCGTCGGTATAAAATAAAATAAATAAGTAAGGTAAAAAGTTTACCTTACCAAAGAAAATAAAGGAAAAGTAAGAAACTTTAAATAACAAAAAAACCTAAAAAAGATATGGAAAAACAAGACAAAATAACAATAGAAAAACTTGAAAAATATTTTCATTTAACAGAAACTGCTTTAAAAGAAATTAAAAAAAATATAATTAAAGGAAAAGAAAAACAAGCCAAAGAAATTATCGACATGGTTTCTAACTACTTAAGCGATGCAAAACACTTTCAAAAAAAAGATGATTTCATAAACGCGTTCGCAGCAATAAACTACGCACACGGATGGATTGATGCAGGAGTTAGATTAGATATTTTTAATGTGAATGATAACAAGCTTTTTACAATAAAGTAAAATATTCCCACCCACCCGCCCTGTTAATCGACATAACCCCTATCATAGAATAGCATCTGAAATAAATAGATGTTTAAAAAAGAGGTGATGACAAATTCTATTTGTAATACTTAACTCAAATCCGCTAAACGCAGGATTTTCACATTAAAAACTTTAGGCAACGAGTAAAATTTAATATCTCTTTATAAATCTACCAACTGCTTATACCTTTTAATCAATATTGCTAAGCATGATGACTACTCTCCACAAAAAAAGAGGTGATAAATATTTCATCTTTTGTAAATATTATCGTGATGATCAAAATCTTCGAAAGAAAGAAAATCTAATCTTTTATTATAACTAAAAATTAAGACAAAATGCCCAATATGGACTCGTTTTGACTCTTTCATGTTATATCTCAAATTCTTGTAGGCTTCTACATCATAACAATTAATCACCTCGTAAATTTTCTTCATTATCTGATCATGAAGTTTTTTATCTTTTTTGAATAATTTTTTAAGAATTTTCTCCAATTCAGGTTTAATCTCAAACTCACGCATTTTTTTCTATATGCCGCCTCAATTCTTCAACACTGCTAAATCTTATTCCCTTTTGTTTTTTAATTCTTCTTAATCTTTCCAAATATTCAGGCCTTACTTCAGGCTCTAAAAAGTTCTCTCCATAAATATTCAAGATTAATGCAATTGCCTGGCTTTTATTTTTCAAACCATGCTGAGCCTTGACTACATTTAATATTCTGTCTTCTTTCTCTCCGATATTAATTATACCTTGCACCATTTTATAATAAAACATAATGAATTATAATGTTTATATATTTTTCTATTCTGTTAAGTCAAGTTCATAGCTTAACATTTTACACTCATAAACTCGTGAATTACTCGGCTCATAATCGATTTCATCAGATTATTCGCTTGAAGATGATAATGCAATGAAATAATATATCATCGTTAGTTTAAAATTATGCGTTGACAACTTTTTTAAGAGAAAAAACATGACCGAAGGCTGATTGCGAAGCATGGTTGCAGGAAGTGTGAGAAACCAGCTGGTGGTTTTCATTTTCGAGTATTTATTTGCAACTTATTGCACACAAATTTTAATTGAATATTAACTATTCTGTCGGGAATTTTGAAAACCACATTCTTTAGAGTGTGGTAATTCCCGAGCATCCAAAAAACGAGCGCCATCCAAACCACATCTTTTAAGATGTGGTGGCGCATCGTTTTTCTGATAATGCAATGTCAACTTATCCAAAACAATTAAAAACATATTTTTCCTAAATCAATTATGCAAAAGAGGTTGAATAAAAAAGGTTTATCAGAAGTGATAACGAGTTTAATAATCATTTTATTAGTTTTCGTTGCAATAGGAATTGTTTGGGTCGTTGTTGTAAATATTCTAAAAGGAGCGAGTGATGATGTTTCTATAGAGCAATTCTCAGTGCAGCTAAAGATTGATAAACAATACACCAAAATAAACGCTGATACTATTGAAATAAAAGTCCAAAGAAAAGCAGGCGAAGGCAATTTAGCAGGAATAAAATTTATTATAGAGGATGAAAATGGGGCAATAAGTGTTAATCAAGAACCTCTAAATGTCTTGGAAGGAAAACCATACATTATACCGCTAAATGGACTTTCAGGAAATCCCACAAAAATCTCAATAGCTCCAATATTTAATTCAAGCAATGGAAAAACCAAAGATGGAAACATTGCGGATTTCCAGGAATTTGATGCCAGCGGGCCAAATTTAAACAATGTATATTTATGGTTGCCATTAGATGGTAATTTTCAAGATATTTCCAGGGAAGAAAATTCTGGAACACAATATGGAAACATTGGTTTTACAACAGATCCGATAAGAGGAAAAGTTCTCAATTTACTTGGACCAAATGTAAACCCAACAAATGATTATTTAGAGATAAATGTTACAAAGAATCCAGAATTACAATTTGGAACTAATCAAGATTTTACTATCTTACTCTGGGTAAAAACAAATTACATCACAAATAACAGATTTGTCTTTGATACCGGTTATACACCACACCAAAATGGAATAAGTTTTTATGGAACTAAGATAGCCATATGGACACCCACCGAGATATATTGTCAACCAGGAATTGGACTTCCAAGTAATGATTGGAGAAATGGACAGTGGTACCATTTTGCTTTTGCAGCTAATAGAACTGAAAACAAGATTACTGCCTATAGAAATGGAGTTTCAGTATGTAATATACAAATTCCAACAAATTTCAATTTTGGAACCAACCCAATAGTTATTGGAGCACAAACTATTTCACATGGTTATCCTTTCAACGGCCAAGTAGATGACTTTAGAATTTACTCAAGAGCATTATCACAGCAAGAAATTAATGCCATCAAAGCAGAATCACAATAAACATGAAAAAAACAATAGTCATCAGCCTCGGAGGAAGTCAAATCATCCCCAACGACATAAACATAAAATTTCTCAGAGAATTTAAAAAAATAATAAAATCCAACACTTCTAAATACAAATTTATTATAGTTTGCGGTGGAGGAAGCATTGCAAGAAAATATATTTATGCATTAAGAGAAGAAAAAATATCAGAAAAACTCCAATCTTTTTCAGGAATTTCAGCTACAAGAATGAATGCTCGTTTTATGGCTTATTTTTTCAATCAGGATTCTGAAGAAGGAATTCCTACAACAATGAAAGAAGTTCAAAACTATCTAAAAAAACAGGACATAATCTTCTGCGGTGCATTAGAATACAAACCACATCAAACTTCAGATTCTACTTCAGCACAAATTGCATCAAAACTAAAAACTATTTTCATAAATATAACTGATGTTCCTGGATTGCATGATAAGAATCCAAAAACACATAAAGACGCTAAATTCATAAAATTCATTTCCTGGAAAGATTTTTACATAATGGTAAAAAAAGTTCCCTTCAAACCCGGACAGCACTTTGTCTTAGACCAGACAGCAGCAAAAATAATCCTTAAACACAAAATTCCCACCTACATAATCGGAAGCAACAAAGCTTTGGATAATTTTCTGAATTACAAACCTTTTACAGGAAGTGTGATTAGGGGGTGATTAAAAAACTATTTGTTGTGTCTACATAGAAAGATTTATAAAGATTGTAGACATAAGATTATTATGGCATACACAGAAACCAGGATAATTAACAAAAAGAAATATTATTATAGAGTTATCTCTGTAAGAAAAAAAGATAAAATTTCAAAAAAAAGGATATACCTTGGGAATAATCTATCAGAATCAGAACTTCCCAAAAAAGAAAAAGATGCAGATAAAAAATTACTGCCACAAAAAACAAGAAAAATAAATAGAGAAATTGAGAAAATTAAGCCAAAAATAATAAAGATACTTAAAAAGAACAAAGTAACACGTGCAGGAATTTTTGGAAGTTATGCAAGAGGAGAGCAAAAAAAGAGAAGTGATATAGATATTTTAGCAGATATCCCTAAAAATGTCAATCTTCTTGGTTTTGTTGGAATAAAATTAGAATTAGAAGATAAATTAAAGAAAAAAGTAGATTTAGTAGAATATTCTGCAATTAAACCCTTAATAAAAGAGAATATCTTAAATGAGGAGATACGAATAATATGATAAGAGATGAATCGCTCTTTTTAGAGGATATTTTAAACAGTATAAAGAATATAGAAGATTTTTCAAGAGGATTGGACAAAGAGGGGTTTATTAATGATAAACTAAAACAAAGTGCAATAATCAGACAGATTGAGGTAATTGGTGAAGCTGTAAAGAATATTTCTGATAAAACAAAGAAGAAACATCCTGAAATTGAGTGGAGAAAAATAGCAGGAACAAGAGATATTTTCAGCCATGCTTATTTTGAAATTACGCTGGATAGAGTATGGGATATATTAGAAACTGATTTGCCAAAACTTAAAAAAGACATAAGCAAAATAAAGATAGACAAAATTTCATAAAATTATTTCTTGCAAAAAACAATTTAATCACTCCAAAACTCTTCAAAACAGCCAAGACTATAATTATAAATTTTACATAGAAGCTAGTGCTTGGATATCACTCGCACTCAAAGCACGCTTATAGATTCTCACATCATCTATTGAGCCGTCTATATTTTCCCCACCTTTTGGATCATCCCCAATTCCAAGATCTGTTCCGCTGTAGGAATAAATTACACCTGTCTGCGTCACTGTTCCATCCTGAACCCCATTAATATAAATTCTCATAAAACTCCCATCGTAAACTAAAGCCACATGTGTCCATTGCCCAATATTCAATGAAGAAGAGCTTGTTGCTATTTTCATATTTCCAAAATTATTCCAAATATAAGCACTAACTCTGCAATCTGCTAACATTCTTAAAATATAAGAATTCTCTTTTTTCACAATATTATCTGACCCGCCACCGCAATCATCAGGTTTCACCCATGCAGAAATTGTCAATTCACTCATTCCATCTAACGCAGAATCATAATTTACCTTAATCCTATTATTAACGCCGTCAAAATCATAAGCCCCACCACTATATCCACCTGCCAAATAAGTTGGACAGAGTGAAGAACAACAGAATCCATTTAGCTTGTTTCCGCTGCTGTCTGTTGCAATGCCGTCAGTTATGTCATCATCAAATTTCAAGTGCAATGACAATCCTGAAGTTAAACAATCATTATCATTTGCACTTGTACATCCAGAAGGACAGCACCCATCAGTATTAATGCATGAAGTTATCGTTCCAGTTCCGATGCAAGTTCCAGAAGAGCATTTATCACCTGTCGTGCATACATTTTTATCATCACAATTTAGAGTATTAAATTTATTAGAGCAACCAGGAAGATATCCACCAATTCCACCATCACAGACATCATTAGTGCATACATTCCTATCATTGCACTGAGAGTTTAAAGTGCATTGTGGAAATTGTCCAGAACTAAGAACTGTCTCCCAGTTCTCTGGAAGCTGAATCCTATATAATTCCATGTTGCTGGTGCCATACCAATTAGAACCAATATAAACATTATTTCCAGACATATCAATACTCGCAAATGCTTCAGTATAATAGCAATTCTTGGGACACCCGCCCTCATTACCGCATGCAAAATTCTGTATGTTTTTATTATATGAATCTCCAATTCTCCAGATTCTTGGTTTTGGATTAGAATCATAAGATTTAATCTCTATCATAAAAAGCTGATTATCTTCCCATCCAGCATAATTATTCCCGTATGTAGAAAGCAAAAACCAGCCTCTTTTAGCAGTATTAATTGTTCTTGCAATATGTTGAGAATAACTCCAACTGCCCAAGCCTGGATACTGAAAAATTACTGTCTGCTCTCCAGTGTTCGGATTAAATGCCTTGAAATAATCATCCCTGTTATCCTGATAAACCAAAACATTATATCCATTATAATCTATTCCCCAACCATTATGTCCCACAGACCTGAAAAGTCCTGGGGGGTTGCAATCGTTGCTCCATTTAGCAGCAGAAGGAAGTAAAAGCGGATTTGAGATGTCACCTGCTCTTAAATTATCTATGCTGTAAAACCTAAAACTATTCGCCTCAATGCAGCTACTTGTAAGTATAGCAAGCCATTTGCCATCAGGAGAAATGTCAAGTCCTGATGTAACTCCTCCAACAACAACCCCATCTAACACTCTGTCTGCAACTCTATCATAAACAAACCCGATTTGTGGGTCAGTACCTGTTTTGTAAAGTTTAAGCGGAAAATATCTTGAATTTTCATCAGAATCCATATCAGCTGTATAACTTAAATAATAGCCCTGTGAATAATATGGTGCTAAAACAGAATCTTTTGCAAAATTATATAGCTCAACTGCAGAGAGGTATCCTAGCAAAACATCCTGCTGATAAAATTTGTTACCTTGATGATAATAGATAATTGTTTCTGTCCCAGAAATTCCTGATTTATCCCACCTTAACTCATTTGTATCTGTTAGAGCATTTGTCGCATCTGGAACTATAGGACCAAGATACTGGCAATCAGAAATTCTATAAAGATATGCCCTGCCAGCATTCGTACTGAAAGCAATAACATACTCTCCTTTTATATTCACATTACTCCATCTTGCATAACCATTTTCAAACCCGTGATAATTTATTCCATCACTTGTCCAGGGATATGCATCATTCAAACCAGGAGGAGCAGGATAGGGATGATAAGTATTTATATCATTTCCATCACTTATTTTTGTAATTCTATGCCCACTGTCGGGGTCAATAAAGGTAGCACATTGATTAGGAACACCAGTCCCTAAAAGTGACAAGAAATATGCATGACTGCCTCCAAAATTCTCAATCACCCAATTACTCGACGCCAATCCACCACAATCAGCCTCGCAGTTTGAAGAATCTTCATTCCCATTGCAATAATTATCCCCGCACCGAGCTGAACTGACAGCTAAATTTCCTCCTGAACTTGTGATTGTTTTGCTTGCATCCTCAACTAAACTTGCAATAAAATAATAATTGCCGGTTTCTGCATTCCAGCTTCCCCTGGCAACTCCCCTAGAGAACACAACATTTACAGGCTGATTATTTGCCAATGTATCTATTATCCCATCTTTCCAAACTCTAAAACTAATTTGCTTGCCATCGCAATTTGTTCCCTGAACATTCAGATTAACTCTCTGTTCTTCCACTGCCGAAGTAGTGCTCCACAACGCTGAACTCAAACTGCAAGGTTCTGGAGGGGCAACTGTAGCAAGTTCTGCGATTTCTGCTGCACTCAAACTTTTATCATAAATTCTAATTTCATCTATGCTTCCTGTAAACCTCGCTCCTGTTCCTGTATTTCCAACATCTCTTCTTGCACCAATTAAAACATCTGCACTAGAAGTAATGCTTCCAGAATTTCCCCCGCCAGAATCAACTCCATCAACATAAATTTTAAATTTATATCCATTCTCATTATAATTAACAACAAAAACATGATGCCAAGTTGAATCACAAACAGTTTTTCCGCTATCAATTGGACTCCCTCCACCAACATAAACATTAGCGCGACTATTTGTAGTATAAATTTGATACTGCCTATTAGAAAAATCAGCTTTAGAAACTAAAGTTCCAACAACATTAGGACTGCATTTTACCCAGCCCCCAAAAGAAAATTCCTTTGCCTGTGGATTAAAATTAAGGCTTGAACTATTACTTAAAAGAATATAATCATCTGTTCCGTCAAAATGATAGGCTTTACCTGCAATCAAATTCCTATCTGCTGTCAAGGTTGCTCCATTAACAATTCCATTATGATTGTTTCCGCTTTCATCATTTGCATTCCCATTAAATGGAAAATAAGCAACTAAGTTTGGCTCTCCTTCAGGAGGTTGCTCAGCACTTTCCTGGCAGTTTCCTGAAACAAGCACGCAATTTCCAACATTACAAACATCATTTGCACTTGCACACTCTTCATCAGAATAATCTGCACAAGAAGTTATAGAACTACCACAAACTTCTGATTTGCTAACACAATTTTCTTGTAAAAATAAATTTCCTTTATAATAGCAAGCTCCAACACACGAGTGACATTCATTATAATTACATCCAGAGAAAAGAGTATCGCAAGCAGAACAACTTGCACAAGTCTGGGTAGGAGGAGTATCTCCACCTCTCCTACTACCTCCTTTTCCCTTGCTCGGCCCTAAACTAATCGGCTTTGATTTCTTAGATTGAAAATCATATTCCACACCCATACTACTGGAAAACATTTCATCACCAACCCCTAAAATTGGAATTACAATAATTGAGCCTTTAGTTTTCAGCTCTTCAACATTCAAACTTCCAAAAGAAAAAGAATAAATTTTTTCATCTAATTCATCTAAAGAAACATCCACTGTTTCCTCGTATGTCGAGGTTCCATCAGATATTAAAAATTTTACAGAGTTTACTTCTCCTCCTCCTGCTTCTCTTTTAATCTTTAAAGAAATATTTTTGCATTGAGCGATATTTCCATTGCAATCAGTTCCATCATCCTGAGTAAGTTTAACATATTGGGGATCAACCTTCACATTAACAGAATAAGATTCAATCTCAATCCCCTTTCCCTTATCAAAAATTTTCACAACAACAACCCAAATAATTCCAATTGCTACAAAAACCAAGAGAATAAATATCAAAGTTGTTACAATAGTTGATAACCCCTTTTTCTCCCCTCTTTTCATAAAGGGAAGACAGAACTAAAACTTATAAACTTTATTATTCATTTAACTATATGGAAAAACAAATAATTGTCCAAGAAAAAGAATTTGAAAAAGCAAGAAAGCAAATCCAAAAGCAAAAAAAAGAAAATCCAAAGAATATTACAATTTTTTCAAGTGATGATGATGAGCTCAACAGGAAAATTCTTGAAAAACTTCCAATAGATATTTTGCTCCTCAATCAAAAACAAAGAAAAGATTTCCAAAAGCAGAGAGACTCTGGATTTAATCAGGTTCTTGCCAAAATTGCGAAAAAAAATAATATTGCAATTGGAATAAATCTTGACGAAATAATTGAAGAAAAAAGCCCAAAAAATAAAGCCGAAATTCTCGCACGAATAAAGCAAAATATAAAACTCTGCAACAAAAATAAACTTCAAATGAAATTTATCGCGCAAAAGCAAGAAAACGAAAGAAATATCTATGACCTCAAGGCACTTGGATTAATTCTTGGAATGCCTACAAGTATGATTAGAGATTTATAATTTATATCAGATTTAATATTTATTATTTAACAAGATTAGTCATATATAAAAATCAACAGAGGGTTTATAAGTAATGCCTAAGTTCTTTCAGCGAAAATTCTGCGTTTAGCGAATTTGAGTAAATAACCCATAAAAGTTTTATCTCACAAAACTTTTTAACCCCCATCTCCTAACTATTACTATGAATAAAAATAACAAAATTATCGAATCTCTTTCGCCTCACGAAAGAAAAATTCTTCCGTATTTAGGAGATGGAGTAAATGAAATTTGCAAAAAAGCCCAGTTAGACAAGGTTTCTGTAACTCGTGCATTAGAATACCTGCAAAATAAAAAAATAATAGAATTATCGCAGGAAAAAAGAAAAATAGTTGAAATTGGAGTTAATGGAGCATTATACAGGAAAAAAGGACTTCCTGAAAGAAGGCTTTTGAATTTGTTAAATGAAAAGAGAATTATTGCATTAGATGAAGCAAAAAAAGAAGCAAAACTTTCTGATGATGAGTTTAAAGTTTCAATTGGTGTTTTAAAAAGAAAAGCAATGATAGAACTCTCTAAGGGAAATATTATTTTAAATGCAAATAAGCAGGAACTTGCAAAAAAATCTTTAGAAGAGCAATTTATTGAAAACCTGCCATTAAAATACGACTCGCTTTCACCAGAGCAAATCTACGCATTAAATTCCTTAAAATCCAGAAAAGATATAATTCAGATAAACGAACAGAAAAAAATCAACATAAAAATTACAGAATTTGGAAAAGAATTATTAAAAGAAAAAATAGACAACAGGGAATTAATAGAACAGTTAACACCAGCACTTTTGAAAAATGAAAAAAATTGGAAAGGAAAAAAATTCCGAAGATATGACATAACTTCTCATGTTCCAGCAATATATGGAGGAAAAAGGCATTTTGTAAATCAAGCAACAGATTATGCAAGAAGAATATGGACAGAAATGGGCTTTCAAGAAATGACAGGCGATATAGTTCAAGTTTCTTTTTGGAACTTTGACGCATTATTCACTGCGCAAGACCATCCAGTAAGAGAAATGCAAGACACATTTTTTTTAAATAAAAAAACAGAACTTCCAAAAGATAAAAAATTGATAAATGCAGTAAAACAAGCCCATGAAACTGGTGTTGGAAAAGGTTTGGAAAAAAGCAAGGGTTGGAGATATAAATGGGATGAAGAAGAAGCAAAAAAATTAGTTCTAAGAACACATACAACTTGTTCGTCAGCGCATAAATTAGCAGAAATTTCTGAAAATTTAAAAGATAATCTTCCTGCAAAATTCTTCGCTATAGGTAAATGCTTTAGAAATGAAACAGTAGACTGGAGTCATGGATTTGAATTCAATCAAACAGAAGGAATTGTTATAGATGAAAATGCAAACTTCAGGCACCTCTTAGGATACTTAAAACAATTTTTCAAAAAAATGGGTTTTGAAAAAATAAGATTTTCTCCTGCATATTTTCCTTACACAGAACCTTCAGTAGAAATTCATGTATGGCATCCTGAAAGAAAAGTCTGGCTTGAAATCGGAGGT
>ERZ1292629.3779-Hain-H43-01um-R1-3779-length-11475-cov-6_pt1 | contig 11475 bp, 11 predicted proteins | sample MGYA00564399_ERZ1292629 | MGnify/ENA primary metagenome ERZ1292629 (study PRJEB36523, sample SAMEA6512636) | groundwater metagenome | collected 2019-01-08 | study: AquaDiva: Metagenomics assemblies of 32 groundwater samples | reverse complement strand
TATATCTTGTTAAAAAGTTATATCCTTGTTTGCTAAATTGCCAATATCCATTATCAGCAGAATAAAATATAGTCCCTTTATAATTCACATCTTGTCTGTTATCATTATTGCTTTGTCCTCTGTCTAAAAAAGAATATCCTATTGTGCTTAAGAGCAGAATAAGCACTAAAATACCTCCAATAACTATCTGATTTCTCTTTGTTTTCTTTGCTCTTTCTTCCTCGCTTATTATCTTTCTCATCTTTAAACATAAAATAATAGGTTAATAAAGTTTTCTCGCAATCTACAAAGCAGTTAAGTGCTTCTCTAAGTTAGATTTTAAAATCATTTATTATCTCTTTTAAGAACACATTAAACTCTTTTAGAAATTTAGGAAAGCCTTTGTCAATCGGAGTCAACATTAATGCCTCTTCTTCTCCTAAAATTAACTCTTCATTAAGTTGAGTCTCTTTGTTCTTTATGTTCTGATTGTATTTATCAAACTTCAACATATCACTTATTTTGGCTATTATTTGTTTCTTAAAATCATTTAAGTCTAACTTATTCTTCTTTGCTATTAAAAATACATCAACAAAATCTCGTGCTTTGATGCCTCGTCTTGTTAATATTGCTCTAATCTTTTCTATAAGAATCTCCCTTAAGTCATAGACTTTAATTTTAAGTGGCTTCAAAAGAATATCTGCATCTTCACCTGCTATAAAAGAAAAATCTTTTTCAAGATTCTTTGGCAGAATAAAGTTTACGTTTAATTCCTTTATATGATATTCTAGCTTTTCAATGTGATTTACTTGTATTTTAACAAAGGTTTCCTTTCCCAATTCTGCAGAATCATACCAGATTTTCAATGTCACAAAAGCATTGCTTCCACCAAATTGGAAGTATCTTTTATTCCCTTTCTCCATCTTAAAATCCAAATCGAGTTTTTTAGCAATAGCCTCAATCAAATTTCCTAATTGATTAATTTTGTCTGACATTGTTTCTCGAAGTTTATTTTTTGATTTTCCAACAAAATCCTTTTGATTCAAATATGTAAAATCCATATCTTCAGAAAATCGATAGTATCCCAAATAGCATTTTGTTAAGCAAGTTCCTCCTTTGAAAGCATAGTTTTGTGAAAAAGATTTATCTTGCATTAAATGAAAAAGAATTTTGCTTAGGATAATATCTTTTTCTATCAAATCCCTGCTTGCTATTTTTAATCTTGTAGAGATAAAATCTGTAAGTTCTTTATTTATCATTTCAACTCCTTTACAATATTTATAACACTTTTATTGTAATTTTTAGCATATTTAAGCAGTTTTGTTTTTGGTAATTCTTCTGCAATTTCATCAAATTCTTCTTTAGTATAATGTTTTAAATATAATAGGTCAAGCAAAGTTTTTTCAGAATCAGAATAGTTAACATCTTTCTTTATTATTCCAAATGAAAACATTTTAGATGATAACTTATAAAACTTTACTTTTCTTCCCATGATGATTATTGGTTTTGCCCTGAAGAGCTTATCATTAATAACATAGTCGATTGTAAAGTATTCATGGGTTAAATTATTAAATTTCAAGCCAGTCTCCAAGCCAAAATACCATTTTTTAATTCCTTTAATTTTCAATGCTTCTTTTAAAATTTCAAAAGAGTTCATTTCAGACTTGCCCAACTTTCTTTCCTCAATAGAATAAATGTAGAATATGCCTCTGAAGACTCTTGCGACATACTTATTGCGAAGAAGATATTTTATTGTTGGTAGATATTTAAGAGAGAGCTTTCTGCAATAATCTTTTAATTCTTCTGCTAAGATAAATTTTTTATTATCTCTTGCTAATTTCTCAACAATCAATTTCAGCGTCATTTTTGCCTCATAAGTTATGTATCAGTAGGATACATAAATTGTATCCTTTTGATATTTATAAATATATCTATTTTAAACTCTTTGGTTTACTAGCAAGTCTTAATCAACAGCAGAGCCGAGTAATTATGCTTAACAAGTTAACAAAAAATTAATTTTTTATTTTTCAAATAAATAAAGCTCTCGCACTCAATTAAAAAAAAGAAAAAGAAAAATAAAAAATTAATATGTTTACGCAGTTGTTGGTCCAACTATTGCAGTTCCAACATCAGTTGCAGGTTTGTCAGCTAATACTTTATTAACAGCTGTTGTTGTATCAGCAGCATTGTATCCAGCTACAAGCATAGCGATTTTTCCGCTATCTGAAGCAGCATATGGCGAAGCAAATACTTTGATTATATATTTGCCAGCTCCTGCAGTTGTTGCAGTTGTCCATGCAGCTTCGCATTTTGCAGCATCGCTTCCAAACAATAGTTTAGCAGCAACTTTATTAATACAGCTTCCTCCTACAACAAACAAATTCTTTGTAGCAGCAGAGTCAACTTGTGCATCTGTTACAACTAGAACCTGTCCAGCGCCTCCACCTCCACCAATTACAGTTGCAGGTGCAGCTAAGTATAATTCACCATACATTTGACCGCCATGATATGTGATTGTTACCCAATCTCTATCACCGCCAGTATCGTAAACCATTTTTGTACCTAAATCTGACTGAACATAAGTCTCATAATCATTTGTATCACCTATTTCATATTCAGATTTAGCAGAGTCTACATCACTTACATGTGGATTATTGCTTGTTCCAGATTCATCAATACTAATATTGAAAAGGCTTAAGCCTAAATTACCATCTTTGTCTTCTTCACCAAAAGATAACCAGTATTTATCTGGTCCATGTCCACTTGAGAAGTTCCCGTTAACACTAAATATACTGCTAGCAGCATTAGTAGTATTAAGATAACTAGTAGTAGTTCCATTACAAAGTGTTAAACTATTTGCTCCTGCTGAGTCAGGTCCTGCTTGAGCATTACAAGGATCCCAAGGCAAATTTATAACCAAACCTTCTTTTGTATATATTTTGTTGAAGCTTCCACCAGAATTTATAGTAAATAAAGCAGCTTTGTGACTGCCTGTTACATTAGCATCTGTAACTGTCAATATTATATTACCAATATTACAGGTACTAGCTATTGCGATTTCTTTACATATATCATTACCTGTTATTTCATTTTTAACAGTTACTCTTGGAGCACTTGATACAGTAGTCATTGTTGCTGATAACCAATAAGACTCTCCTTCTGAAGTAGAGTTCCATGAAGCAACAAATTTTCTAGCTCCTGCACTATAATTATACCAGAGCTTTGTACTACTATTACCAGTAATAAGTAACTCTGTGCTTTTTTTACCCATTCCAACAAGTTCTCCTGTTGCATTTGTATAAAATAGGTCTATAGCAGCAGTTCCATCTTTTATAGGAGCTGTTAGCTTAACTGTATCAGAACCTCCTTCTACCTTGGTTACTTCTTCTTTTGGAACAATTATATTAGGAACACTTATTTTAAGTGCACCAAATCCAGGCATTAAAAGCTCTGTTCCAGGTGCAATAAATGCTTCATCATCTGTTTTCCATTCAAGAACAACCTTATCAAGATTAAAGCTACTATCTACAAATACAAATCCAACTATTTCTTGAACACTATCATCATTCAATTCAATAGCTTTAGTTGTTTCAACTTCTAGTTTTCCAGTACCTAAACTGATTTCAGCTTTGCTTATTCCTGTATCTTTTGCATTATGCAAAATTTCTTTTACACCTACATAAGTTCCATCTGTTAATTTATATGTTCCGCCTGTTGCCAGGCTATTAGTCTCTTGACCACCTATATTAAACTTAACAGCAGTTGAAGATATATAAGTAATTGATACAGTATAAGTTTTGCTTCCTAATGTTACTTGTTTTTCCTCTCCTTCTGTAACTATTGCAGAACTTGCAGAGTCAAGAAGAGTTAATTTATAATCAGTAGCACTAGCATTTGTAACATCTAATACATAATAGTCTCTTCCAAGCAATTTCATTATAGTTGTTTCTAATTCAGCAGCATCAAAATCAGGATTTGTAGTAAAGTCCATTGTGTAGTTAACTATATATGCTGATGATGAAGGATTGATACCTAATGAAGGTGTATCACTTTTATAATCTGAATCTTGAAAATGAGTCAGATTCAAACTATTGCCTAACTCGATTTTTTGAGTATAGTCAAATTCTGCATTTAAATCATCAAGATAAGTTCCATCTGCTAACAAAGTTGGTAAATTATCATCTGTAACAGATGTTACAAAAACAGTAGCAGCATTATCACCTAAATTCCATTTATCACTTGACCTTTCTAACTTAACACTATCTCCTCCTGTTGAACTTGCAGCTGTGCTTGAAGTTCCTCCTGTTACTAAGAGATTAAGCTTTCCCTGCACATCTATTGCAGCAGCTTTATCAGTATCAGCAGCAGAACTGCCATAAACTACAGCACCATCAGCTACTCCTCCGCTTACGAATGGAGCAGGATAATTTGCTGCAGCAGCAATTCCAGCTGTGCTTAATAACATAATTGCGCTTGTTGCGATTGAAGCTATTTTTCTAAAATTAAATTTCATTTTTTATACCTCCTTTCATCATTTAATACTTTGCCATGAACATAATGATAGGGGCATTATGTCTTAGACACTTGATTATTGTTCCCTATTTAGAACACTGTATTCTCTGGCCAGTATTTTTTTGTAATAAAGATACTATTAAAATTTGATTTAAAAAGCTTTTGTTTTATACACTCTAAAACATATATTTTTAAAGAGTTTATTTATAAAGCTTTCGATGTAACTCTATTATAGATACAGTATCTTACATAATTCCTCTAAATTAACAGAATTTATTTTTCCATATATAGATAATTATACCCTATATAGCCAATATATATACTACAGATATATGGAAAAATTTATATAGTATCCTGCTTTTAAGTAAGAATGGCTGAAAAAACAAAGACCATTTATGTTTCAGGAAAAGAAGGCACATTTTCATCAATAATACATAAGTTTAAAGGAAGTAAAAAAGACTATGATTATTCTGAAATCTCAGAGTTCAGGCAGCTGCTGAGCAATGAAAGAGCAAGGCTTTTGCATATAATAAAGACAAAGGAGCCATCTTCTATTTATGAGTTAGCAAAGCTTTTAGGCAGGGATTTTAAGTCAGTAAGGCAGGATATAAGACTTTTAGAAAAATTTGGTTTTGTTGAGCTTATTGCAGCAAATAAAAACAACAGAGAAAGGTTGAAACCAGTAGTAGAAATAGACAAACTAATAGTTCACATAGACATCTAACCTGCTTTGCAAACCTCTAAATAAATATCAAGATTACCAGCTCCTGTTATGTATCTTGAATAACTTGTTCCTAAAATCTGCTTGCAACCATCAAAAACACCCTCTTTTATTTCTAAGACACTTGAATTATTCCAGTCAACTAGGTTTAGCTTAAATGCTTTGTTTGGTTTGTCTTTGTTTACATTTAATGTTTGCTTTATAGTTATATTAAATGTCTCTCTTAAGCTATCGCATACATTTTTCTCATTTAAGCATTTTTTATTTGAAAACTTATAACATTCTTTTATTAAGTCTTCTAGTTTTAAGTATTCAGGAATAAATGTAACAGAACAATCACTTGTATACATCATGCTTGCTTCTAAAAGACTTGAAAGCTCAGAGCTTGTCTGGCTGCTTGAAGATGGTTTTTTAAGAGAAAACATTAAGAAAAACACTCCAACAACCATGACTATGATTATTATTAAAACAAATCCAAATATCTCATGCTGTGCTCTTTTATCTATCATCTTGTTTTCTTTTACCATTTTTTATTTTATTAGTAATTTTTAATATTTTTTACTTTTGGAATAGCTTGATTAAATTTAGCTTCTGCTTCTCTAGCTTTGTTGTTTATTATTAATATTTCAAATTTTTTATTTGCCATTTTTATTTTTTGAAATCTGATTATACTATTCACTCAGCTCTGCTCTAGCAAAGATTAGCTTTAGTTCCTCCTCCTCTTGTCCTGCAATATGTTTTCAGATTTATTTTCATGTGGTTTTTTATCATTTTACTTCAATTCCTGCTATCACTTTAGCAATCTCGCATTTATCATAAGTATATTCATTTTCTAATTCTTTTCTGCATAAAGCAACATAATTAGAAACCTTCTTAATGCTGGCTTTGTTTTTATCAAACACTAAAAACCTGTCACAATCAGGATAATTTGCTCTATTGCAATCTATTAATTGGCTTTGATTGCCAGTTTTTATTACTTCTAAGCTTGAATAAAAATAAAAATCAGAATAATTTTTCCTGTTCATCATGACTAACAGCTTGTCTGCATCAATGCAATTAGGTTTTCCGCAGCTGAATTCAGGAGTTTCTGCAATAATAGAAAGCCCTGTTCTTGTTCTTTCTTCTGCACGCTGGTTTGCGCTTTCATGCAGGTTTGAATACATTAAACTAACAACAAATAATCCAACAAGAGCAAAAAATAAAAACACAGCTATAATCATAAATGACATCTCTTGAATCTTAAGTTGCCCCTTTTTTGTTTTTTCTTTTATCATTTTTTGTTTATTTGAAATCTTATTAAACTATTTACTCTGTTCTTCTCTTGCAAAGCTTATCTTCTGCTCTTTATTCTAATCTCTTTTGCAACCTTTTGTAAAAGGTTCTTGTTCTGCATAACAATTTCAGATTTAAGTTTAATAGTATTTTTTTTCATGTCAGTAAATTTTGCAGATTGCAAGCTCATTTTTTTTATTTGATTCTTTAGCCATTTCATATAAATCATCTAACTGATAAACACTAGAAGTTGCAATAGCATTTGCAGCATTAGCTATTGCTATAAAATCAGCACTCATAGCAGAGCCACATCCTTTAGCTTCAACAACATTTATTTTATCAATATAAACATAAGACAATTCAGAAGCTCTTTTCATTAATCTTTTTACATTGCATTCATAAATCTTAGAATCAGAAAAAATAGCTCCATATACTAAATTTCCTGCATAATAAAGTTTGTCGTTGCCTTTTAATACAAAACCTGTTTCATAATCATCAATGCAATTTTCAGAATTGCAAGAGCCATAGATATTGATATCACAGCTAATGCTTCCGCTAAAGCAAACTTCTTTCATTGTTTCATCACAATTGTCAAATTTTATATTTTCAATGTTTAATTTAACAAGTTCATCTTTTATTCTGTTAGGAGTCATTTTAAAGCAATATTTCTCACTAGAAATAAACAATAAATCAGCTACTTTAAATCCTAAATCAAAAGATTTTGAAAAAACATGCAATTCCTTTCCTTCAACCTTGCTTGCTGCAAAAACATATTTATCTCTAAAACTAATAGCATTTCCTTTTTCAGGAATTCCTATATCTTCTTGCGAAAAAGCAAGAGTCTGCTTTCCAAAAGGTAGTGGATATACAGAGCAATCAAAATAAATCTGGCTTTGTTTTTTAAAATTTAGCTTAGAATAGCTTCCTGAGTTTAATCCTGCTTGAAAAGGATCTAGCAATGCAACAACCTGTGCTCCTGTTTCAGTATATCTTGTTTGTTTTCCAGAACTCATCAGCTTTGTAACACCATAAATAGCTAAAAATATGATTATAATTCCAGCTATGATTGCAAACATAGTATTAAAACTCATTTCAAAAGCTTTTTTTTGTTTTATTATTATCATATCAATAACCTCTTGCATCTTTTTACTCAGCTCTTGCGTTAGCTTTCTTTTGCAACCCTTTGTAAAAGGTTCAAGTCCTGCATCACATTTTTAGATTTTTTTAATTAAACACAGCTTGACATTGATTATTAACACACTTGCAGCTTCCTGCTCCACAATCTAATGTTCCAGGTGCGCAATTTAAAGTGCATGCACTGCCAGTGCAGTCTGGTTTTTGTGAAATATTAACACATGTGCTTGCATGACAGCAAATAGCCCTAACACATTGATTATCATTAATGCAGCTAGCAGTCTGAGTTCCAGAATCTTCATCATCTTCAGAACCTGTGTCAGAAGTTCCAGGCGTGTAAGTATTAGGATTAACTAAACTTCCTTTTTCTCCTATTTTTACTAATGCACTGTTAAAATCTAATGCAACATCCATTTCAGCTTTTCCATTTGTTGCAATGCAAAAAGGATTTTTAGTGCTTGTAATCCATGAAATATCAATATGCTCTAATTTATGCATGCCAAGCTTGCATGCTTTTTTTCTTGGATATAAGAAGAAATTATAATTTGCAACAGTATATGCTTTGAAATCAGCATAAACTTTTTTTTCAATATTTCCTGTTGTTATTGTCTGGTTCAAAATTCCAAAGCAAACATATTCTATTCCAGATGGCAAGCTTGCTGAAAAATTAAACTTGGCAGAATCAGAATTCCATGCCCTGTTAATTTCGCTCTGCAAGTTGTCTTTGAAAACTCCAATAGAAGCACAGTTTCCTGTATTTAAAAAAGTCTTTATTACAATAACAGCAACAACAATAAAAGCAATTATTAACAGTATTGAAAATATTGTTCCAAAAGACATTCCAAGTATTTGTTGTGCGCGATTATCTTTAATTCTCACACTCTTTTCCATATTTAATTCAATTAAAACTTATTCTTAAATGTTTTGAAATTTGTTATTAGCCAGTTAAACAAATGCATAATAACCTTTAAATATAGATTTGTGTTGCAATATTTAACAATTGTAAGGAGGAATATTGAAATGAAATCAATAAAAAAATTAATAGCTATTTTAGGTTTAACTGCTGTTGTATCTACAGGATGCATAGAAGGAAGTGGTCCTGGTGGAGAATATACTCCTAGTGACTGGGCTACACTAGATCTTATGTCAGATATTACAGATGAGTTAAGTGGTCCAAAAGGCACAAAAACTCCAAAAGCTTTCAAAGATTATTATAAATGGCAAAAAGGCAAAAATCTTAATATTAGAGATTACAGATAAAAAATAATTTTTTAAATTTTTTTACTCCTGATTATATGCTCTTACAATTACAGAGCAAGTATCTGGAGCAGGCTGATTATTATAACTATCTCTACATTTTATATAATAGTTTTTATTAATCTTCCACTCTGTTGTATGTTTTTTGCTTCCTGTTATAGGCATGCTTATTCCATCTTCAAATCTAAAATCACAGCTTAGAGCAGAGTAAACACATTCTGAATTTTCATTTGTTATAATTTGCAATCCTTGTCCTGGCTCATTATAAGCTCTTACAACAACAGGAGTTGCTTTATCAGATACAACTCTAAAGCTCGTGTTGCTCTCATCATAATTTCCACCTAAATCAGTGCATCTTATGTAATACTTGTAATCTCCTGGTTTTAGAGTTAGATTTTGTTTGTGTATATTTCCACCTGTTTCATAAAACTCAATATAACTTCCTTTTGCCAAGCCATAACCGCATCTTGCTTCTCCATTTTTATATCCATTAATTGTCCTGACTTCTATTCCAACATCAACATCTTCAATAGGCCCTGTTATTGTCTTGTTGTTAGGAATAATCTCTTGAATTTTTAATGGCTCTGTTCCAATTAAAGTGAACTTATAGCTTTGCTGATTGCAAATTCTTTGAGTTTCTTTATCATTAGGACCTGCATCACATCCATAATTCCCAAGCCATGGCTTGTCTTTGCATCTGAAATAAAAGTCATTAGCTTGCCTGTCTCTTATTCCTGTCAAAGTTCCAGCACAAGTATAAGTTGACAAAGCATTCATTTGCCAGACATTTGTAGCGCATTCAAAACTATTGTTCATTGCATCATAACTTTCATCTCTTCTTGACCATTTGCATTCACTAGGTTCATTTAAATAAACTTCTAGGAAAACACTTGATTGATTAAATCTTACAGGCATGTTATTGTCAATGCTTGTTGATTCAATTATAGGAGCAGAAGTATCAGGTCCTTTTTCAACGCAGAATTTTATTGCAAATTCCTGAACATTCCAGTTGCCCATTGCATCTGTGCATCTTGCATATAAAATATAATTGCCATCATTTTTTATTGCAGGTGTCCCATTAACATTATCATTTAATGCATCTGTGTTTGGTATGCTTAATATCTGGGTGTGATTATATGCAAAACTAGTTGACTCAAAAGCAAACTGCATTTCATCAAAAGTATTTCTATGAACATAATCTAGCTTGCATTTTGAAGGCTCGTCTGTTTTAATTCCAAATTTCAAAGGAGTAAAGGCTTTTATGCAGCCATCTTTTCCAGTATCACTTGTGATTCTCATTCCTAGTCCAGGAGGTGATTTTTTAACTTCTTTATATTGATGTCCTATTGTTAAAACACTCCATAAAGCATCAATTATAGGAGCAGCAGCATCTCCTTTTCCTCCATTAATGCATAATTCTCCGTCTTCAATAAATTTGCAAGCCTGCCCTAAACTCTCGCATCTATAAAGCGAGCAAGGTTCATTTCCTTTATTGCATTGCTCGCAGTCAGTTCCTCCATAAGGAGCTTGCCAAGGCAAGCATTCAAATGTTACTGTTTCTTGAGTATATTCTTTATAAAAAATCAAAGACAAAACAAATCCTGCAATAAATGCAAATTGCTGCCATCCTGCTGATAACTTAAGCATGCTCATTAATCTGCTTGCAGCAACACCTGCGCTAAAAGCGCCTCCAATTGCGCTTGCAATATCTTCGCGTCCTGTTGCTATTCCAATAACCTGTGTAAAAGTCTGAATAGTTGCAATAGCTTTTACACCATCTTCAAGTGCAGCAAAACCTGTCTTGTCTGAGGTTGTGAGCCCCTTTGTAAATTGCCAAAACCCAGATGATTTTTTAGATGATGAATCTTTTAAAAAATCTTCTACCCTCTCTTTATCATTTGGGTTTAATATATCTGTCCATGTTTTACCATTATCTGTAGACTGTTGAATTGTTCCAGCGCTTCCTTTTCTATAATAATTCTTATCTTCATTACCAGAACCTAAAGTGAAAGCATTTCCAAAAGTTTCTGCTTCAGAACTTTCTTTATTTTCTGTAGTTGTAATTCCTGCTTCTTGTGTTTTATAAATAGGAATAGTGGATAATCTAGATTCTCCTGATGAATAAAGCCAGCTGGGTGTATAATAATTATATACGCGCTCTTTTAAAGCTAAAGATTGATATTCTTCTTGTGATTTCTTAAATTCTTCATCTAGTTTATCTAATTCTTCTTTATTAATTTCCCCGCTCGCACTCCCCATATTCAAAATCACTGCAAACGCAAACGTGCTGGAAATTATTAAAAATATTTCTAAGATTGATAAAATCTTTTTCTCTTGATTTATTTTAATGTTTTCTTTTTTTCTCATTTTTTTATTTGAAATCTCCTAAGCACATTTACTCGGCTCTGCTCTTGTAAAGATTAGTTTCTCTAGCAAAGTTTAGCTTTAGTTCCTCCCCTTGTCCTGCAATATATTTTTGATTTTTTATATTCCATATTCTCTTTTGCAACCTTTTGTAAAAGGTTCACGCAACAGCACCTGCCAAAGCCTGGCTTATTGTTTTTGATTTTTTAAAATCACCATAATCTCCGTCATATTGG
>ERZ1292629.2541-Hain-H43-01um-R1-2541-length-15169-cov-19_pt2 | contig 11476 bp, 10 predicted proteins | sample MGYA00564399_ERZ1292629 | MGnify/ENA primary metagenome ERZ1292629 (study PRJEB36523, sample SAMEA6512636) | groundwater metagenome | collected 2019-01-08 | study: AquaDiva: Metagenomics assemblies of 32 groundwater samples | reverse complement strand
TTTTTTATATCTTTCTTCATCTTTTTTCTGCAAATAGCTCAAAAGCCTTCTTCTTTTAGCAACCATACCCAATAGTCCTCTTCTTGAGTGTTCATCCTGAGCGTGTTCCTTAAGATGTGCAGCCAATTTATCAATCTTAAAAGACAGAAGTGCAATTTGAACTTCTGGAGATCCTGTATCGCCTTTCTCCCTGGCGAACTTTTTAATTAGATCTTTTTTCTCTTCTGCGTTTAGTGCCATATTGTCATGTCAATCAAAGTAATCCCGAGAGCAGTCGAGGGAAAACCTTGCTTACATCTTTGGGAATGATATCACAACTTGTGAACAAGTTCAAAGAGGAAAAAATATCCTCAACCAACCGAGGTTCCTTTATAAATTTTGGGTTCCAGCCAATCTTGTGGAGTTTCCTGGGAACTTTCTTCGGTTGCATCCTTTTCGACGGATTCATTACGGGTAGTTTGGGGTCGTCTCAACCCGGGAATCGATCCGGGAGGATAAAAACCCTTAGGAGTCGGACTTTTTGCAAATCTCTTTCCGCCCGCTCTTAACAGGTGGGCAAAAAGTTCAAAGGTTTCTGCCGTAACTTCTTCGCTTGCAAAGTGGTTGCTTCCTTCTTCAATTCCCAATATGAGGTCCGTTGCAGCGTCCCCATCCAAAACCAAGCCGCTTTCTTTAATTAAAGAGGTAACAACTTCCGAAACGGATGCCGCCGGTCTTGCAAGAGACATCACTCCTTTGTCAGGCAAAGCCTGAAGTTCTCTCGTTCCGATGTGCACCATTTTCGCTCCCTGGTTATCTTTACTTTCAAGAATAGGGAAGTGGCTTTCGTTTCCCCCACCTATTAGGATTATTGTATCGGCAGCGATTCCCGAATAACTAAACTCAATTTCTTCTTTTTTGGGAGAAATCATCCCTGGCTTCGGAATTATTGTTAAGTAGAACTTTCCGCCTTCAACGTCGGCGCTTACCCTTTCGACATTTTCAGCCGGGTAGCCTGCAAATTTAATCGTCAAATTTTTGTTACCCGCTTCGGAGACTATTTTATTAACTCCCACAAGACGATTAAATTCGACCAACATCGGTGAGGGACACATAATAGAAACCTCCTTGGAACCTTTTAGGGAAAGATAAAGGGCAAGACCCGCCGCCACCTGATCAAAATAGGGTTTGGTCGGCAGAAGAATTAATACTCCCGATGCAGAGTCTATAAGAGAAGAAAATGAATTATCCATTGGCGACCGATACTACCACATCTCCGACTTCAAAATCAAGTTGGGGTTCAAAAAGTACACCAAACTCTTCACCCGCCCCAACTTCCTTTACCTCCAGTTTTTGTTTTTTGATTGAATTTGCCTTAACCTTCCCCAACTCTTTTTCCCCCCGCATTAGAATTAGACTATCATTTTTCTTTATCTTTCCGGAAGCAACTCTACAACCGGCAACTTGCTTATTGTTAAAGGGAAACTTGGCAATTATTTCGGCTTTACCTAAAATTTCAATATCACCCTCTTTAATAATTTCGCCAATTCTGTCCAAAAGTTTGTAAATAATATCAAATTTTTCGATTTTTACTCCTTCGGCATCGGCGAGTTTGATTATTGCCGAGGAAGCTTTGGATTCAAAAGCAAAAATTCTTGCACCCGAGGTTTTTGCCATTAAAACGTCGTTTTCGCTGACATCCCCAACCGAAGCTTCCGTAACTACGACTCCCTCAGGCAAACTTGCAACCAAAGCCTCAAGGGATCCTTTTGTCTGGGCCTTGATACTAACTATCAATCCCTCTTTTTGAAATCTGTCCCGGATTGTTGCCTGAAAACCCAAGACTACGCCGGACGATTCTTGTTTGGTAGTGGAAATAACCGATCCAACGGAAGGGAGCTGGCTAAAACCCAAGATTTGCGTTGGCTCTCCGGAGAGAATCTCCTTAACCGTCTCTAGCTGAAAATCAAAAAGTCCCCTGATTTTTGTTTCTATCCCTTCCGTGTAAACAACCTGTCCGACGGATAGTTTCCCGCTTTTGACTACCGCCGAAACCAAAAGCCCTCTGTTGTCCTTGGCAGTCTCGATAACAACGGCTTCCAATGGGTCATTAACACTCCCTTTTAATCCGATAACTTCCGCAAGAAGAGAAATTGTATCCAAAAGACCCTCAATTCCCTCTTCTTTTTTAGCAGAAAGGGCAACCACCGGCACGTCTCCCCCACGGCCTTCAAACAATATCCCTTCTTTCTCAAGCTGCCCCTTAGCACTTTCAATATCGGCAGACGGAAGATCGGTTTTGGTCAGCGCAACAACAAAAGGGACGCCTGCATTTCTAATCATTTCTAAAGCCTCCTTAGTTTGCGGTTTTACCCCGTCATCGGCAGCAACCACCAATATTGCAATATCGGCAACCCTAGCTCCCCTGGAGCGCATAGCCGAAAACGCGGCGTGTCCGGGAGTATCAATAAAAGTTATACGCTTTCCGTCCTTTAAAGTTATCATCGAAGCCCCGGTTCCCTGAGTAATTCCACCCGCTTCGTGTGAGACAACATTGGTTTTCCTAATCACGTCAAGAAGGGTTGTCTTACCATGATCAACATGACCCAAAACCGCAACAACGGGAGGGCGCAATGCAACCGCTATAGTACTTTCGTCTTTTTTCATACAATAAATATTTCCTTAAACGAACCCTTAAAGATTTGGGCTTGAAGTCTAACTGCTAAATTGGAAGTTTGAAAAATATATTATATCTCTTTCCATTTTACTTTTTGTCGTCAGACTTCTCACTTACGTCTCCGGTGGTTCCAATATTTTCTTCAACTTTTTCTTTCTTTCTTCTGGTTATTTTTTTCTTTGCTCCCTTACCGAAATCTTCGGTAACAGCTTCCTTCTTCTCGATTTTTTCCTCTGGGACAGGTATTCCCTCTACTTCGATCCTGTAACCGGTCAACTTTGCGGCAAGCCTTACGTTTTGACCGTCTTTTCCTATAGCCATAGAAAGTTGATCCTCGGGAGCCCTAACCCGGGCTGTTTTCGTCTTTTCGTCAATTGAAACCGTCATGTCCTCGGCCGGGGACAAAGAAGCTTTAATAAGTTCTGCCTTGTCATCGCTCCAGGGGATGATATCCACCCTTTCCCCTCCCAGTTCGTTTGTAACAGCCTGGACTCTTACTCCCTTTTGACCCACACAACTGCCTACGGGATCCACTCCTGATTGGCTGGAAAACACGGCTATCTTCGTTCTTACCCCTGCTTCTCTGGAAATTGCTTTTATCTCCACACTCTTTGAAGAGATTTCGGGGACTTCTCTCGCAAAAAGCTTTTCAACAAAGGAAGGATCGGCGCGGGAAAGGATTAATTCTTTTCCTTTGGGACCTTCAAGAATTTCCTTAAAAAGAAAGGTCAGGCGTTGGCTAATATTGAGTCTTTCGTTGGGAATTCTTTCTTCGGCCAGCATAACAGCTTCCGTTCTTCCGATATCCACCTTTACATTCGGTCCGTCAAAGCGAAGTATCATTCCGGATATTAAAGTTCCGACCCTTTCGGAGAATTCATCCATGATGGCCCCTTTTTCGGCTTCACGGATTTTCTGATGAATCACCTGTTTTGCGGTTTGGGCCGCAATACGGCCAAAACCCGGAGGGGTTACGTCTTTCTTTTGTTTTTTGCTGGCCGCTTTTTCTTCCTCCGTTGCTTCCTCACCCAAAACGGGCCAGGCGTAAACTTTAGCCTCACCGTTTGTGGAATTTAATTCAACATCGTATTCCTGACCTTCATCATCCTCCCCACGTTCCTTTGCGTCCCTTCTGTATGCGGCAATAATCGCCTGCTTTATGGTTTCCAAAATAACATTGGGGTCCAGCCCCCTTTCGGTAGCTATGGCTTTTAGTGCTTGCGCAAATTCTGTTCTTGGTGTCTGCATATATATTTAAACAATTTCTAATAAAAAAGGCGGGCCTTTCTTCCCACCTCCGGCTAAATTCTAAACTCTAATTCCTAAATTCTAAAATTAGTCTACTCCAGAAGCCCCCGGAAGTCAAACAAAAATAGCTGCAACTATACGAGGATCGCGTTCCTGAACTATATACCTATTTGCTTAATTATAAACCAGTTTCTTCCATTTCCTCAATAATTCTTTTTTGCTCGCGGGTGAGTTTTTCGGGAACAAGAACATTGAGGCGAACATACTCATCTCCTTTTCCTCTACCGTGAAGGTGTATTGCGCCTTTACCCCGAAGCCTAATCATTATTCCCGACTGAGTCCCTGCTCTTATTCTTATCTTTACCTCTCCGTCAACAGTCGGAACTTTAATTTCTCCCCCCAAAACAGCCAAAGAATAGGGAATATTTATCTTGACGTAAATATCGTCATCATCTCTTTCAAAAAGATTATCCGGCTTAATGTTTACTGAAAGCATAAAATCACCGAAGTTTATCCTTGCTCCCTCATATACCCCCGCCGGGATCTTTATTTTCCTCTTCTTTCCTCCAATCCCGACTTCTTTAGAAACACCATTTACAGCTTCCATGAAATCTATAGTTATTGAATACCTTGGAATGCTTTGTTCTTGGCGGGCACCGAACGGTGTCCCCCCTCCGAAGAATTGCTCGAAAATTTCAAAAGGGTCACCAAAGTCAAATCCGGCGAAAGGATTTCCCCCGCCACCGCCACGAGTGGTATATGTATAAGTAAAAGGGCTACCGGCTCCTCCAAAACCTCCGGGCATTCCTCCGGGAGTAAAAACATCGTGACCGTACTGATCGTATGCGCTTTTTTTCTCTCGATCGGATAAAACTTGGTAGGCTTCGTTTATTTCCTTAAAACGCTTTTCCGCCGTTTCTTTGTCATCCTTGTGTCTATCTGGATGCCACTCCAAGGCCTGCTTCCGATAAGCTTTTTTTATCTCATCAAAAGATGCAGATTTGGAAATACCTAATATGTCGTAATAATCGGATTTTGAAGCTGCCACATTTATTATTCTACTACTTCTCCTTCTTCAACCTTTTCTTCTTTTTTCTTGTCTTTTTTGTCTTTATCTTTTTCTTCTTCTTCGGTCTTGACTTCTTCACCTTTCTTTTCCTGTCCCGGCTGAGCTGCCCCGTACATTGCCTGACCCACCGAAGACAACGTCTCCGAAAGCTCTTTGGTTTTCTCTTCCAAATCTTCTTTGTTTCCCGTTTCCAATATATCCTTAAGGGTTTTTACTTTCTCCTCTACCTTTTCTTTTATGTCGGCGGGGGCTTTATCTCCTGCATCTTTTAAGGCTTTCTCCGCCGTTGCTATCATCGCATCGGCTGCGTTTCTGGCTTTTATTTTCTCCGCTTTTTTCTCATCTTCTTCCTTGTGCTTTTCCGCTTCTTCCTGCATTCTTTTTATTTCATCGTCGGAAAGCCCTACCGCTCCCGTTATGGCTATGTTTTGAGTCTTTCCCGTCGCTTTGTCCTTCGCGGTTACTTTTAATATTCCCGATGCATCGATATCGAAAGTAACCTCAATCTGCGGTACGCCACGGGGAGAAGGAGGAATTCCATCAAGAATGAATTTACCCAAACTTTTGTTATCGGCTGCCATCGGACGCTCCCCTTGAGTCACATGGATTTCAACTTGGGTTTGATTATCTGCGGCGGTTGAAAACACTTCCGTTTTTGAGGTCGGAACAGTGGTGTTTCTGAGAATCATCGGGGTTGCAACCGAACCTAATGTTTCAATCGCCAAGGTTAGGGGAGTAACATCCAATAGGAGAATATCTTTTACTTCCCCACCCAATACTCCGGCTTGTATTGCAGCCCCTATTGCAACAACTTCATCGGGATTTACCGATTTGTTAGGCTCTTTGCCAAAGAAGTTTTTGACGGCCTCAACTACCTTAGGCATTCTGGTCATTCCACCCACCAAGATAACTTCATCGATATCGTGTGGATCCAGTTTTGCGTCTTTCATGCACGCTTCAACAGGCTTTATCGTCTTTTCGATCAGATCCCCCACCAAACTTTCAAGTTTTGACCTTGTAAGTTTCAAGGTTAAGTGCATCGGTTGTCCGTCTTTTTGGGTAATATAAGGCTGGTTTATTTCAATTTGATCCGCGGCAGAAAGTTCTATCTTTGCTTTTTCGACAGCGTCTCTCACTCTTTGAAGCGCTTGTCTATCGGCGGCAAGGTTAACAGCGTTATCTTTCTTAAATTCGGCTACAACCCAATCGACTATTCTTTCGTCAAAGTCATCTCCCCCCAGGTGAGTGTCTCCGTTGGTTGCTTTTACTTCAAAAACCCCCTCCCCCAATTCCAAAATGGATATATCAAAAGTACCCCCTCCGAGATCATAAACCGCAATCTTATGAGCATTTTTCTTGTCCAAGCCATATGCCAAAGCGGCTGCGGTAGGTTCATTGATTATTCTTTCCACTTTAAGTCCCGCGATTTCCCCTGCCTGTTTAGTGGCTTGTCTTTGTGCGTCGTCAAAATATGCAGGAACGGTAATAACCGCTCTTTCCACTTTCTCTCCCAAATAGCTTTCTGCGTCTTTCTTAAGTTTCATTAAAATCCTTGAAGAAATCTCCTGCGGAGTAAATGTTTTTCCTTCGATTTCCACTACCGCAGAACCGCCCTTTCCGTTTGTTATCTCGTAGGAAATCATCTTTTTGCTTCTTTCAACCTCTTTGTCTTCATACCTCCTGCCCATTATCCTTTTAATGGAATAGACGGTATTTTTGGGATTCAAGACTACCTGTCTTTTCGCCACGTCCCCAACCAAATTTTTTATCGGTTCGACAACAGACGGGGTAATGTTTCTCCCCGTATCTGCCGCAGGGATAACCTTGGGTCGTCCCCCTTCCATAACGGCAACAACCGAATTTGTCGTTCCTAAATCTATTCCGACTATTTTTGACATATTATATTTTATCTCCAAAAACCTTAACTTCCGCAAATCTTATAACAGGACCGTCGGTAAATCTCCAACCGGAAAGGACCGTTTCTGCAATTTGTCCTTTCTTTTCCTTCGTACTCTCAATAGATTCTACAACTTCATGAATCCTATGGTCAAAGGCATCTTTAGGTTCAGGTTTAATTTCCTCTAAACCCTCTTCCTGCAAAATTTTCCTAAACTCCCCCAAACCTATTGCCAAACCGCTGTCTTTCAAATGGCTTTGCGCCAATTCGAACATATCCAATATCGGTAAAAGTTTACTTATAATTCTTTCCGACGAAAACTTCACCCAAATCTCTCTTTCCGTCTCGCTTCTTTTTCTCAAATTGTCATAATCGGCCAGGGCTCGTGCCAACTGCGCTTGCAATTGCACTGCCCCACCAACTATTTTATCTTTTGTTTTTTTTGTACTCATGCTCCCACAACTTCCTCAATCATATTTTTAAAATACCTCAAAGTCGGAATTACCGTGGGATAGCTTAGTCTTATGGGACCGATAACTCCCAGGGCTCCCTTTTTACCCCCTGCACTAAAATGGGTTGTTACTACCCCAACGGGCCCAATATCGGGCCAACCCAATTCCTCGCCAAAAAATACGTCAAAGGGATTGTCCAAGTTTGCCCGTCCGAAAAAAAGTTCATTTATTCTTTCCATCTCTTCGAGAAAAGAAAAAAGTCCTGTGCAAACACCAAGGTCGGAAAACTCGGGATTCGCAAAAACACTTGCATATCCCGAATGCCACACTTTCCCTTCGTCCGTCGCAGCAAGAGCTATATTTCCGGTTCTTTCGGCAAGCGACTTTGTCACCCCAGCCAAGAGCAAATCCAAATCTCCTCTTGAATCCCAAACCTCTTCTTTTGCCTTCACTTCATCCGCAAGACTCATCTGTTTCTCCTCCATCAACTGATTAATGTAAAATTTCATTGCCTGGGGAGAGGGAATCCTTCCCGCTGAGGTATGGGGTTGTCTTAAATAGCCGGCTTTGGTTAACACCACCATCTCGTTTCTGATAGTCGCAGGGGAAACCCCCAAATTGTATTTTTTATCAAGGTTCTCTGATCCGACAGCATCGGCCGTTTCGATATATTCATCAATCAGCGCTTTTAAAATCTGTGTCTGCCTTGCCGAAAGACCATCTGACATTGTATATTAGCAGTAATATAACAAGAGTGCTAATTATTGTCAATAGGCATTGGGGATATCGGCTCCTGCTCACCTTGAGAAATTGAACCGACGCTTCTTGCTCTTATCATTCTCTTAACTAGAAATGAAAAATATTTTAATTCATTGGATCTTAATATAAGGGAGGCAAGGTAGTAAACAAAAATACCGACAATAACCACAAATATCGTCAGTACCAGCAGATTTGCAGTAAGTTTCGTGTCCAGAACGAACCTCTCAAAAGGAATGTTTTTGCCTGCGTCCAGTCTACCCAAGAAGGAAAGTCTTTTCACCCATACGGACTTATCAAATATTTTAAGGATGAAATACATCACTCCTCCGGAAAGCGTTGACGCCACGGTCGCCTTAATAATCGGATTAATATTTCCAAAATTAAATTTTATCGAAAGCTTTCTTCCCATAAAGAAGGAGAGAGCCAAAACCTGAACAAAGGACGCAAAGGAAAATGCAGCCGCGAGACCCCAGACGGGAAATCCAAAACGTTTAATCAAGACAAAATCGGCGGCTATATTTAGCATTATTGCCGAAATAGATATAACAACGGGCGTTTTTGTGTCGTGTAAAGCATAAAAACCGCGAGCCAAAAGGGCTGCCAATGCCTGAAAGACAACGCTCATGGCAAAAGCCGATACAACCATTCCGGTCTGTACCGTTGCTTCCCAACTGAAAATGTCCGTACCGAAAATGAGCCTTACCAGGGGAATTCTTAAAACAATGAGCATGGAAGCGACAGGAAGAACCAGAAACGATACCTGATACAGGGCGTTAAGTAAAGTTTTTCTAAACTCATCCGGCAGGTCCGCTTGCCGGGAAAGGGTGGGCAAAGCCGCTTTCGCAATAGAAGTCCCGAAAAGACCAACCGGCAGTAACTGCAGACTATTGCCAAAAGTGAAATATGTATAAGAAGCGGTAGAAATAATAGATGCCAAATAAAGCTCAACGGTTTTTGTAATTTGCAGAAAAGAAACTTCAATTATTCTGGGGAGCGCGAGTTTACCAACCTTTTTTACTTCGTCGTCAATCCTGATTCTGGACGAAAATCTAAATCCCAACTTAAAAGCAAACGGAAGTTGTATCAAAAAATGAAACGCCGCACCCAAAACTACTCCTACAACAGGACCCAAAAGGCCAAGGGACCGTGAAAGAAAAACTGTCCCCAAAATTATTCCGATATTATAAAAAAGCGGGGCTATAGCAGGAACCAAAAACCTCCTAGAGGATTCCAAAACCGCCGTAAGCACGTAACTGATTACAAAAAATCCTTGAGCCGCAAAAAGAATCCTTGACAAAAAAACTATTTGCTCTCTATGATCCAAACCAAACCCCGGAGCTAACAATCCATAAAATTGGTTCGCGAAAATTATCACCACCACCGCCAAAACAAAAAAGATCAACAAACCGATGTTGGCAATAGTTCCCGCCAAAAGCCAAGCTTCCTTTTTTCCTTTTTTTAATGCCCTCGTAAAAACAGGAATAAAAGCCGCCGAAAAAGTCCCAAAAACCAAAACTTCAAAAATCAAATCGGGTAGTCTAAATGCGGCAAAGAACAAAGCGAGGTCTTGTGGAGAGAAAAAATACGCAAGAGTTCTTTGTCTTACAAGACCCAATACTCTTGAGGTCACCACCATCAACATGATTATTGTGGCGGCGGAAAAAACCGACGTCTGTTGAGAGAAAAAAAGTTTCTTGCTCTGGTTTATTATTTTGTTCACCATGTTGATATCAAAATCTTTTTAGATTATACTCGTTCCATGCCAGTAACGAAAACTGCAAAAAGAGCCCTCCGGAGTTCGAAAAGAAAACAAAAAATAAACAACCTTATTATCTCAAAGCTTGAGGCAGCGCTACGTTTGGCCAAAAAAGCCAGATCCAAAGAAGCGATCCTTAAGGCCACTTCCCTCACCGACCGGGCCAACAAAAAGAAAGTTATACACAACAACAAAGCCGCAAGGATAAAATCGGCCCTTTCAAAACTGTTGCCAAAACAAAAGTCCTAGACTCTTCTTTCACGCTTTTCCATGTGTTATATTGAAAGTGGCGCAGAGTGTGTATTTGTTGCTGCGCTCTATATATATGCCTGCCAAAAAAGAAAAGGGGATAAACCTACTTCCGCAAAACGAATTTGAAGCTTCCATAACGGGAAGGGTCCTCCGTTGGGCCCTTTCAACCTTCAGGTTCATTGTTATTATCACCGAGCTGGTCGTAATGGGAGCTTTCCTGTCGCGTTTTTGGCTTGACGCCCAAAACTCCGATCTAAACGAAACCATTAAACAAAAGGTCGGGATTATAAGCAGTTATCAAGACATCGAAAATAAATTCAATCTTGCACAAAAAAAATTGGCAATCGTCTCCGGAATCGCAAAACAAACGTCAAGAACGGAAGAAATAAAAATTATTTCTTCCTATTTACCCCCCGATGTATCCCTAATATCAATATCGTCCGATAGTGTTTCGTCTCAAATAGAAGGAATCTCGGGAAGCGAACAAAGTATTGCACAACTAATTGCAAACCTTGAAACGCAAAAGCAGTTCGGGCAAATTGAACTTTCCCGACTTGATACCGACAAAGAAAATCAATCTTATATTATTTTTACAATTAAACTGACACCCGACGCGAGCAACAAGAAAGGATAAACAAACATGGCGCAAAATTGGAAGGCAGGATATTCAAGATATAAATCGTTTTTTTTGAATATTTCCGATCTTTACAGGAAAAAAAGGGAATTACAGATGTTTCTGGAAATACTTCTTTCACTGGCAACGGTTTCATTTTTCGGTATATTTGCACTAAGACCAACATTGTTGACCATTTCCCAACTGGTTGTAGACATAAAATCAAAAAGAGAAACGGTAACGGTAATGGATACCAAAATAAAAAATCTCGAAACTGCCCAACAGATACTTGATAGCGAAACATATAGACTGTCACTTCTGGATTCTTCCGTACTTGATACCCCCAAACCAGAAATTTTTGCACGACAAATAGAAGGACTATCTAATAAAAATTCTGTTAATGTGTTGGGTATCTCTGTAGAAGAAACTGTTATTCTTGGAAAAGCCAAAGAAGCAAAAACGTCAACGGAATTAAAACCCCTCCCCGAAAATTCTCAAGCCATAGTTTTTTCCACTAACACAACCGGTTCTTATCAAGAGCTTTATTCGTTTCTACAGGATTTAGAAAACCTACGTTTGTCTTTAAAAATCGACTCCTATGGATTAACATCGTCTAAAGTTGAAGGCCAAACACTTTTAACTCTTGTAGTTTCCGGCAGAATTCCTTATCTTGGAAACCATGAAAAAAAATAAATTGCCAAGCATAGTGACCACTGCGATTTTAACTTCAATAACCATCGTCACCTGGATTGTTTTTAGTGTCTTAAGAATATT
>ERZ1292629.603-Hain-H43-01um-R1-603-length-39772-cov-8_pt1 | contig 11481 bp, 9 predicted proteins | sample MGYA00564399_ERZ1292629 | MGnify/ENA primary metagenome ERZ1292629 (study PRJEB36523, sample SAMEA6512636) | groundwater metagenome | collected 2019-01-08 | study: AquaDiva: Metagenomics assemblies of 32 groundwater samples | reverse complement strand
TAAAAATCCATTTATATTATATCATAGCAAGTTTTTTAAGTAAAAGAGAGCGATATTTTATGAAAATTAAGCCAAAATTACTCAAACGATTTCTTTTTATCATTTTTTGGTTATTGCTAATCAGTTCTTTTTGTTTTTTTGCATTTCTGATAATTTTAAAGGCAAATGGATACACAATTAATCTAAAGAGTCGTAAAATCATTAAGTCTGGAATGATTATTCTTGATGGCAAACCCAAAAACGCCATAATTTATTTAAATCAAGAAAAAATCTTGACTACCCTGCCAGGAAAAATAACCAATCTTTTTCCCGGAGATTATGAAATTACTATAAGTTATCAAGGCTATAAACCATGGCAAAAATCAATCACGGTCTTACCCGGGAAAGCCTCTGCTTATCAAAATGTAATGCTTTTTCTCGAAACTCCGGAAAATATTAGCGAACCCTTAAAAATTAATCTTGAAGATTTCAAAAATGAAGCCCAAAATAATACTCAAGAAATAGAACTCTTAGGTGCAGAAATTTATCTGAATAAAAGACTTATTACCCGTTTTTCCCAAAATATCACCGCCGCTTTTGTTTTTCCTGATAAATACCATCTTGTCGTTCAAATTGAGAATGAAATACTGATAATTGACCTTGATGGTTCCAATATTCAAAGTCTCTTCAAATTGACTTTTAAAACTCCGACTTCAATAGTATTTCGAGATTCGGGAAAGACAATTTATTATCTTAAAGATGATCAAATTTACGGTAAAATTATTCAGAAGTAGAGATTTGACTTGCCTGGATAATTAAACGATTCAAATTAGTCCCTACTGGCACACAGGTCATTAAAGTTAAATTTTTACCCGCTTTATAATCCATCACCGATAAATCTTTCGGATTAATAACTTTTATGTTCTCAACTCGATATTGAAAAACGATATCCTTATATTCAATTAAAATATCATCGTTTATTTTTATGCGATCTAAAAGAGTAAAGACGAATTTATAATCAGATTGCACCCAAGGATAATATGATGAATGACCGGTAATAAAAATATTGCCATCTTGACCAGGTAGGGCAGTTCCCAAAGAATGAACGACCCCTTTGAGCAAGTTATCATCTATCTGGTCTTCGGAAACATTCCAAACAATTGGTGCATTTACGCTAATAGTAGGAATAATTAATCGAGCTGAACTAGACGGGGAAAATAAATTAATTGTTGGGCTTGGTTCAGAGTAATTTTTTTTAGCAACACCAGTTTGCCAAAAATATTGAAATTGTTTAGAAAGAGCGGGAAAATTAATTAAAGTATAAGAAATAAGAAAAATTATCACAAAAATAATACAAAATATAGAATAAAATCTTAAATTATATTTTTTAAGACTTGCAAAATAGTCTCTTATTCGGACGAATTTGACTGGTTTAAACAAAGAGCTATCTTGGGTAAATAAAACTTTTAAATCTTCTTCTGTAAAAATATTTTTCATCTTCCTCCTTGATATCATTGGTGGCCGAAGAGAGAATCGAACTCTCACCCCCCTTGCGGGGGACAGGTTTTTGAGACCTGCGCGTCTGCCAGTTCCGCCACTCGGCCTTTCTCGCATTAATCTTAGCAAAAATAATCATTATTTACAATCGAGAAAACTACGCCACTTGGGCAGGACTTGAATTCATCGGTTGATACCTATATAAATCTTTTTGCTAAAAGGCCAATAATATGAGAAAATATTAGTGATATTGGGCCTATAATTTAATGGTAAAATACCGCATTCGCATTGCGGAGATGGCAGTTCGATTCTGCCTAGGTCCACTCGAGATACAATCTCAAACCATCCAAACATCACCTCGGAGGTGATAGAGGAATGGTTTGTTTCAAAATTACTTGATTATTTGTTCTCAATTTTGTATGATATTAAAGCCGTCTTCTACTAATATGAAGGCGAGTACAAACGAAAAGGAAGGTAGAGAATAATGTCTGCCCAGAGCCGTGCTGATGTAAAACAGCTACAGAGGGAGTTAGGGTAAGAGCTTCGTATATTCTACCACGGTATTAGCCCCATAAATGATAGTCCCTCATACAAAACCTTAATCAGGACCATCGAGGGATTCGCATTCCGTTATAATATTGGACGATCGGGTCTAGGTAAGTGGGCCAGCGGCAGATTGCCAACTTGCCGGCGAATATTGGAGGCGGTCGATAACATCAGTCGAATTCTTAAGTTTCTTCCGGCCCATCAGACCATCAAGATGATAGATAAAGGAGAACTCAGAAGGCTTCGTGATGAGACCCTTCGACTTCTCGAAAGTCATGATGTAATCACCGCCGTCTACTTCACCTATTATGGGAAAAGAGGGATCGTCGTTTCGCACAAACTGGCAGTCGGCTTTGACTCATTCGATCAAGACAAAATGGACAGCACCCTCGAATCTTTATCACGGGATCACCTCTGTCATACTGATCATTAAATCCGCCCTGCATCAAAGTAGGGCTGTTTGCATTTATGAAACTTTGACGACAAAACCCACTAAGGGGTTGGGGATAGTTGACACTTCGACGACAAGCCCCAATGCTTGTCATTGGGGATTCAGAGTCGCAAGCCCGAAGGGCTTGTCTCTCAGTGTCAACCCTGAGCGGAGTCGAAGCAACATATAAATAGTCAAGCCCCGATGCTTGCCATCGGGGTGTTCCGCTGAGGGTTGACAAATCAGCCTATTTTTAGGATGATATATTGTACTAAGGTAAACATGAGAAAAAATAGGACGTTGCTAAAAATTATCAATTTATTTTGTGATGCCGGAATTATTATCTTAATAATTTTATTTTTGGATAGTCCTTTTATTTTTGGTTTAATTTTTTTAACTACCACAATTTTAGTTTTGTTTTTTTTAAAACTTTATACCACTCGTTTTCAATCATTCATTAAAGATATCGGGATTATTATTGTTGGTATAATTTTCGCTTTTTCTTTGACAATCACCTTGAATTTTTTATTTATTAATATTAATTTATCAACTATCCAAGGTCTAAATATCTTATTTATATCTGCTGGCGCGTTGATTATTTTTCATTTATTATTTAAAATTATTGAAGTCTTACTTATTAGATTTAAAAAATGGCAGTTTAGAATTATAATTTTTGGCTATAGCCAGAGCGCAAAGCGTTTAATTGAGAATTTTAAGGGTCAAAATGCAATTAAAGTAGTTGGAATTGTTGATAATATTATAAAAAAAGGCACTGATATCAATGGGGTAAAAGTATTGGGGAAATTAAACGAAATTGAAAAAATCATTAAAATTGAAAAAATTGACCAAATATTCCAGGCAAGTCAGACAGAACAAACGATAAATTTGTTAAATATTGCTTGGAAAAATAAGGTAGAACTAAAAATTCTCCCTAATTTACTGGGCGTTTACCGCGATAAAATTGAGGGGGAGGAAATATTTGGCACATCCGTTTTAAGGGTTTCCCCAACCGCGGTTATCGGCTGGCGAGGAGAGATAAAAAGAATTTTTGATATTATCGCGGCAATGATAATTTTATTAATTTTATTCCCATTAATATTAGTAAATTTTTTTCGATTAAAAATTATTTTTCCTCAAAAATCAACTATTTTAGGACAAAAAAGATATAATGGCTTCAAGCAGAAAGAATTTGAACTCCTGCATTTTAGAGACGCTGATATTTTAAAGCCTAATCTAATTACTAAAAACTATTATAAAAATACTTATATGTTACAAAAAAAACGTCATCAAAGTCATAAAAAATCTTTTAGAAAATTTTGGCAAATTCTTGCTCAAACCCCCGAGCTATTAAATGTTTTTTTAGGCGATATTAGTCTTATTGGTCCACGGCCGCCGTACAAAATCGAGGCTCAAAATTACCAAGATTTTTATTTAAAAAGATTCATTATTAAACCCGGATTAATTAGTCCAGCAACCTTAACAGGGCAGAATCAGAGCTTTGAATCTATGATTGAGGCAGAATATCTCTATATTGAAAAATGGTCGCTTTTATTGGACATAAAACTGTTATTTTTCAGTTTTGCATATTTAGTCAAGAGGATTTTACTTTGAAAGCCATAATATTAGCTGGCGGCAAAGCCACCCGCCTTTGGCCGCTGACCGAAAAATTTGCCAAACCCTTGCTAATTGTTAATGGTAAACCCTTAATATCCCATATTATTGATAATATTCCTACAGATATTGATTGTCTTGTTTCCACTATCAGGGAATTTAATAAAGACTTTTCATTATGGGCAAAAAAATACCATCCCGATCGTAAAATTGAAATTTTTCTGGAAAAAATTCCTAAAAATTTAAATAAAATAGGGGCATTAAAAGCCATCGATATTGTTATCAAAAACAAAAAAATTAAAGAAGATATTTTAGTAGTGGCGGCGGACAATTACTTTTCCTTTAAAATCAGCGATTTTTTGAAAAAATTTAAAGGAAAAACCGCTGTCGGCGCCTACGATATTAAAAGTTTAACCGAAGCAAGAAAATTTGGAGTATTGTTAGTTGACAGAAAAAATCGAATTATTAGTTTTAAAGAAAAACCATTGCATCCAGAAAGCAGTTTAGTAAGCACTGCCTGTTACCTTATCCCAGCTAAATTTCACCAGCCTTTAAGCGAAATTGCCGCTGAATTTCCTGACAATATCGGGATTTTTATCGAAGAATTTTTAAAGCGGGGGCTGCCGGTTTACGCATTTCGTTTTAGCAATCAATGGTATGATATTGGTTCTTACGAATCCTATCTTGCCCTTCATCAAAAAGAAAAAAAACAAATTATTTTAAACAAAACTAAAAATTGCCAATTATTCGGCTCAATTTATATTGGACAAAAATCAATGATAGCTAACACGGTGATTGTTGATTCGGTAGTTATGGATAAATGTCAAATTGAAAATTGTACTTTAAGAAATACAGTTATTGCCGATGGGGCAAAGCTTAAAAATATTGATTTAGAAAATAAAATAATTCCCCAGAATACCATTCTCATAGGTTAATTTGAATTTGACACCATTATTTGTTAAGCTAAAATAAGTAAAATGAAAGGAAGTTTAATGAAAATCCTTATTACCGGAGGAGCCGGTTTTATTGGTTCAAATGCTGCCAGCATTTTGCAAAGTAAAGGATATCATATTATTGCCTTTGACAATTTAAGTTTGGGAAAAAAAGAAAATCTCGATAAGAAAGTTATCTTTATTAAAGGCGATGTTGAAAATGCCGCTGACTTAAAAAATCTGCCGGCAGGAATTGAGTATATTATTCATTTGGCGGCCGCTTCTTCGGCGCCTATGTTTGAAAATGATCTTATTGGTTCCTATAAAAACAATTGTATTGGCTTTTTGAATATTTTAGAATACGCTCGAGTAAAAAAAATCAAAAAAGTCATTTTTGCCTCCACTTCCTCAATTTATGGCGATAATCCAACCCCATTAAAAGAGAATCAGCCAGTTACTCCGCCAAATTTTTATTCGGTGACTAAGCATACTATGGAGGAAACCGCTTATGTTTATAGTCAATTATATAATTTAGAAATTATCGGTTTTCGATTTATGAGCATTTATGGACTTCATGAGGAACATAAGGGCAGATTCGCTAATTTAGTCAGCCAATTTATTTGGGAAATTGATAAGAATCAATCGCCAATTCTCTATGGTAACGGCACCCAAGAGCGCGATTTTACCAATGTTGCTGATGTCGTGGCGGTATTTGAATCCATAATTAAAAAAGATAAAAAATATGGCTTTACCGTCTTTAATATTGGTACGGCTAAATCATATAATTTAATAACCTTAGTAAAAATTATTAATCAAGTATTCCAAAAAAATATTCCTCCTAAATTTATCAAAAGTCCATTAAAATGGACCGCCAAAGAGCAACTGGCGGATTTAACTAAAATAAAAAAAGAATTAAATTATCAGCCTAAAATATCACTTGAGCAAGGAATCAGCGAAATTATTAACAATATTAAAAGGAGAGGTTTAAAAGGAGAGGATGAGAATTGATTTAAAATTTTATAATCTTGATATTGATCAAAAAGCTATTGAAAAGAAAGCTCTACAATTTTCTTTAGATCCGGTACCGGATTTTGTTTCTTACCAAGAAGATTTTGATAATTTAAAAAAAATTTTAGATCCTTGTTTAAAATATGAAAATTTGATAATTATCGGCAACGGCGGGTCGATTAATTCCTTTCTTTCTTTTGAAGGGATGCTTGGTACCAACAAAAAAGTATTTGTTTTAGATACCGTTGAACCTGATGTTTTAAATAATCTTATTCGACTTTACCCCAAAACCAATACCCTGATTATGTCAATTTCCAAATCTGGCGAAACAATCTCGGTCATTGAAAATACTCTTTATTTTGTCAATTTAGGCTATCAAGGAATAGCGATAACAAATAAAAATCAAGGGTCGCTATCGCAAATTGCTAAAAAACTATTTTGGCCAATAATTCATCATCCAGAAATTTCCGGTCGCTATACCGGCCATACCTCCAGTGGTTTTGCTCCCGCCTATTTTGCGGGGCTGCCAATTGAAAAAATTAACCAGGGAGTAATTGATTTCTTTAATTCATCGGCAATAAAAACTAGTAAACCAGATTTAGCCTTGATACTATCTTTGCTTTTATTTCAAGCCGAAAAACAAGGCTTTATCGAGATTTTTTTATCCGTTTATTCTAATTTTTTAGGGGCATTTATTAGATTAATTGATCAGCTTTTTCATGAAAGTTTTGCCAAAGATGATAAAGGTATGAGCGTCATTGCCGGCATTGGACCAGAAACTCAACATCATTCAATTCAGCGGTATTTTGGCGGCCCCAAAAATATGGTTGGCTTATTCACAATTTTAGAAAAACAAAATCAAGATCTTAAAATAAATATTTCTAATAATCTAAAAGATATTAGCTATAAAAATAAAACTCTCGATATTTTTAATAATCTTTTTTTATCTCGATCCTTATTTCTTGAAGCCCAAGGAACAATTCAAGATTCAATAAATTCTCATCTGCCAACAATAGTTATGAGTATCAAAGATAGGAATCCTGAAACTGTTGGCGAATTATTGGCCTTTTTCCAATTAGTTGCTTACTATTCATCAAAATTGCGTGGGGTTGATCCTTTTAACCAACCTGAAGTAGAAGAAAGTAAAAATATAACTTTTGAGCAAATTATCAAGGAGGGTTATGAGCACAATAAAAGATATTGAAGCCCAAATCATCAATGATTCGCGGGGAATGCCGACAATAGAGGTTAAAATTCGTACTCAAAGCGGGGCGAGTGGAATTGCCTCGGTTCCTTCAGGAACATCCACCGGCAAAAAAGAAGCCACTTTGGTTGATCCCAAAGTTGGATGTGAAAATATTAACAAAATCATCGCTCCTAAATTAATTGGTATGGATATTCAAAAACAGGCTGAAATTGATCAAACAATGGTTGAACTTGATGGCACCGAAGAAAAATCTCAACTGGGAGCTAATGCCATTTTAGGGGTTTCGCTGGCAACGGCTAGAACTGCGGCTAATTTCTTAAAAATACCTTTATACCAATATTTAAACCAGTATTTTTGTCAAATTTCCGGGGTTGAACTTAAACCAGCAGTTCCCACACCGATGATGGTAATGATTTGTGGCGGAAAACACGGGGGCAATAAATTGTGCATCCAAGAATTTTTAATCATCTCGCAAGTCAAAAATGGTATAAAAATTTGGCACCAAATCGAAAAAATTCTTCATAACCGTAAAATTCAATTCAAAATCGGCTTAGAAGGCGCTTTTTCCCCTGATATTGTTTATGATGAAGAGGCCTTAGAAATTATTGTCCAAGGGCTCTCAGAGGCTGGTTTTCAAAATGGCCACGAGGTATTTTTAGGTTTAGATATTGCCGGAAATCACTGTCATATAAGCAACGAAGAAATTTTGAAATTACACAATAAATATAATATTTTTTCGATAGAAGATCCATTTGGGGAATATGATTGGGAAAAATTCGGACAACTAAAACTTGAACTTGAAGAGGGATCAAAAGATTTCCTTCTTTTAGGCGATGATTTATTCGCTACCCATAAAAAACTTCTGCAAAAAGGGATCAATAACCTGGTTGCTAACGGTATTATTATTAAAGTAAATCAAGTTGGCACTTTGACTGAAACTATGGAAGTTATCGCCTTAGCCAAAAAGGCTGATTATACTCATGTTGTTTCTCACCGATCAGGAGAAACAAATGATACTTTTATTGCTGATTTAGCGGTTGCCACCGCAGCTAAATTTATTAAATCTGGCGCCCCGATCCCCAAGGAAAGGCTGCTTAAATATCAGCGATTAGAAGAAATTCAAAGAGAGTTTAAATGAATCCCTTAGTTTTAGTCGTTTTGGACGGCTGGGGCTTAAATCCCTTATTTGATGGAAATCCAACCTTGCAGGTCGCTACTCCTTATTTTGATTATTTATTAAAAAACTATCCCCATACCGGACTTCATGCCTCCGGGGAAGAGGTTGGATTATCTTGGGCAGAAATGGGAAATTCGGAAGTCGGTCACTTAAATTTAGGCTGCGGAAGAATTATTATGCAAAATCTACCTCGAATTAATCAGTCAATTGAAGACAAATCATTTTTTAGTAATCCCGAATTGCTTTCAGCCTTTGAGTTTGCCAAAACTCATCACTCTAACGTCCATTTGATTGGTTTGGCATCAGCCGGCGGGGTTCATTCACACTTAAATCATCTTTTGGCTTTGTTTGATTTGGCCAAAATGCAAAAATTTGATCGAATCTTTCTTCATTTAATTACTGACGGTCGCGATACCCCGCCAAAAGCGGTCTTAAATGATTTAAGTATTATCAAAGCTAAATTTAATAGTTTGGGCATTGGTAAAATTGCCTCGGTCTTAGGAAGATACTTTGCCATGGACCGTGATCAGCGGTGGGAGCGGACAAAACTTGCTTATGATTGTTTGGTAAATGTTAATTCATCTGAAAATTCTGACCCCGATCAGGCAATTAAGGCTGCTTACGATCAAGGTCAAAGCGATGAATTTATTAAACCTTTGACAATCAAAGATACCCCAAGAATTTCCGATAATGATGCAATTATTTTGTTTAATTATCGTCCTGATCGGATGAAACAATTATCGACCAGTATAATTGATATTGATTTTAAGTCTTTTGATCGGCATAAAATTTTGAAAAATATTTTTTTTGTTTCATTTACTAATTACGGTTTTGAACCGCAGCCTCAAGTTAAGGTGGCTTTTTTCGCCGAAAAAATTACAAACCAGCTGGCTAAAATAATTGCTGAAAATAATTTAGTTCAACTTCATTTAGCAGAAACCGAAAAATATCCTCATGTAACCTACTTTTTCAATGGAGGTACCGAAAAACCCTTCCCCAAAGAAATCAGGTCATTAATCCCCTCTCCCAAAGTTGCAACCTATGATTTAAGTCCTCAAATGAACGCTAAACAAGTTGCTGACAGTTTTGAAAAAATTTTTGATCAAGATAAACCTGTTTTTACCGTTATGAATTTTGCTAACCCGGATATGGTTGGTCATACCGGCAATATGGAAGCTGTTAAAAAAGCAATCATTACTGTTGATAAGTGTCTAAAACAAGTTAGTGAAAAGGTTTTTAGTCATTCTGGAAGATTAGTGGTGACTGCGGATCACGGTAATGCTGAACAAATAATTAATCCGGAGACCGGCGAAATTGACAAAGAACACACCACCAACCCAGTTCCTCTTATCCTGGGAATTGAAGAAAAACGCTTTAGGGAATTAAAAACTATTGATTTGAATTATAAAATGAATTATGCTGCTCTTGAGCCAACAGGTGTTTTAGCAGATGTTACTTCAACAATTTTAGATCTGTTAGGTTTACCGATTCCGGCAGATATGTCCGGTAGATCATTAAAAGATGTTATTTAGTAGGTTAAAATGAATATTCAAAAGTTAACTTTAATTATTCTTGACGGCTGGGGGTACGCTCCTTCTTGGGGCGGTAACGCGGTTGAAACTGCCGAGACCCCAACAATGGATTCGCTTTGGCGAAAATACCCTCATACTATCTTAAAAGCAGCCGAAGAATCGGTCGGCTTACCAATTCATGAACCTGGAAATTCGGAGGTTGGTCATTTAAATATAGGTTCTGGACAAATTGTCAGACAAAACTTGCCTGGGATCACGGCTTTAATTAACGATAAAAGTTTTTTTGCAAACCCAATCCTTTTGGAAGCAATTGAACATTGCGTTAGATTTAAAAGCAATCTTCATATTATGGGATTGCTTTCTGACGGCGGTGTCCATTCCCATATTGATCATCTTTTTGCTCTTTTAGATTTGATTAAAGCAAAAAATTTTCCTCGGGTGTATCTGCATATTTTCACTGATGGTCGCGACACCGATCCAATGAAGGCTTTATCTTACATTTCAAATCTAAATGAAAAAATTAATTCAATTTCATTAGGGAAAATTATTTCGATTTCAGGTCGTTATTATGCGATGGACCGTGATAATCGCTGGGATAGAATTAAAAAAACCTATGATATTTTAACCTTAGGTTTAGGGCCAGCGGCTGAAAGTCCTCAACAAGCCGTCAGTTCCGCTTATCGTCAAGGTATGACCGATGAATTTATTCCGCCGACTATTATTGCCAATAAAGATCAGCCCTTTATTCCGATTAATGATAACGATGGCTTGATATTTTTTAATTTTCGAGCTGACCGAACTCGGGAAATAATCTGGGCTTTTTCATTAGAAAAATTTCACAGTTTTAATCGAAAAAAATTTATTAAAAATTTATATTTTGCGACTTTTTCTTTTCACGAAGAATATGAAGAAAAATTACCTATTAAAGTGGTTTTCAGACTTGGTGGAGTTTTAAACCCAGTGGCGAAAAATATTGCTAAATACTCGTTAAAACAATTTCATTTAGCTGAAACCGAAAAATTCGCTCATGTAACTTATTTCTTCAATGGTGGCAAAGAAAAACCTTTTCCGCGCGAGACAAGAGAACTTATTCCTTCTCCTAAAGTTGCCACTTATGATTTGAAGCCGGAAATGAGCGCCTTAAAAGTAACTGATGAGATGAAAAAATCAGTTGGTGCTTTTGACTTTTCAATTGCTAATTTCGCCAACCCGGATATGGTTGGTCATACCGGCAACCTGCGAGCCACCATCAGGGCCTGTGAGGTGGTTGATAAATGTTTAAATGTAGTTTTAAAAGAATTACTTTCTAAAAAACAGGTGGTAATTGTCACTGCTGATCATGGTAACGCTGAACAAATGATTAATCCCAATTCTGGCGATCCCCATACCGAACACACAATAAATCCGGTTCCTTTTATCATTGCCTCTGAAGACAGCCGTTACCAAAAACCGCTGGTGACTTTTTCGCGTCAACCAATTTTATCGGATGTCTCCCCGACAATTTTAAAAATAATGGGTTTAGAAATACCACAAGAGATGACAGGAATAAGTCTTTTTTAGTA
>ERZ1292629.3778-Hain-H43-01um-R1-3778-length-11481-cov-7_pt1 | contig 11481 bp, 8 predicted proteins | sample MGYA00564399_ERZ1292629 | MGnify/ENA primary metagenome ERZ1292629 (study PRJEB36523, sample SAMEA6512636) | groundwater metagenome | collected 2019-01-08 | study: AquaDiva: Metagenomics assemblies of 32 groundwater samples | reverse complement strand
GAGTATCGGTCTTTCCAAGCCGACGAGTTCAAGAAGAAGGCCGAAGCGGTAGCTTTCCCCGCCATTGCCCGGAAAGCCATCCCATTACACGAACAGGGTATCCCACTTCAACCTCCTCCTCCTTTGGAGCCCCCGGTTGACGCCGGGCCGGGGGCTCCCCCTTTAGAATATAGTCCGTCGGCCCCCGTGCCGGCGGAGACGCCGATTAGCACCGGGATGACGATGCCGACCGTGGGGCTCCCCCCGGTATCAGCGCCGCCGCTGCCGCCGGAACCGGAAGCGCCATTGCCGGGCTTCTTGCCCCCAAGACCCGCGGGTCTTCCGGCGGGGGCCATGTCCGCCCTCGTCCCGCAACAGCGGTTTCAAATGTATAATTTGTCTGGGCAACCATCCGAGTACGGGTCTGTCTACGGTCCTCCTCCAGAAGCACCCCTGCCAGGGGATATAACTACGCTCTGGCAGAAGGGCATCCGTCCGGCGCTCGATTTCGGGGGCCCTGAAGCGCGGCGGGCTCTGGCAGAGTTCCCCCGCTCCCCAGAGTCTGTCATTGGTGCTCTGGGAGCGTATCCTGGTGGCGGATTCATGGGCCGGGCTGGTGCAGGGGTAGCCCCAGCGGCAGCAGGCGTAGCGAGAGGCGGAACGGCTACGGCTGTGGAGGCCGTAGTCAGGGCACAGGAAGCCGTTGTCAAGCTGCCGAAACTCATGGACATTATCACTGGCATGGGAGAACGGGCAGCAAAGCTTTCCAGTTACCTCGACCCTGGACGCTACTTCCGTATAGAGGATACCGGGGGCTTGCCCATCGTCCGAACCAACGACCTGCATCTCTTAATAGATGCCGTCCGGCGACAGCGGGGCCAGATAGACCAGGCGGCCGGAGCCATGTCTACGGCTATCCGTGGCAAGTGGAACGAGCTAAAGACGCCCTTCCAGGTCAAGGATGGCATTATCCAGGATGGCCCCGCGGCCGGCAACGCCTTTCTGGATGTTATGAGCTGGTCGCCAGAAGATTCCCACGCTCTCCTGACTCCTCAGCAGGCTGCCTTCTCAGACTATTTCCACCGCCTGCAAGACGACTTCGTGCGCATGATCGAGGCGGGCGGCACGAGGATAAACAAGATCACCTTGCCTGATGGCAGGCGCTACATCCATGAGGTCTTCACCATGGTGGACGACTACCGGAACCAGATCGGGGCTAAGGTAGGGACTGGGGTGAAGCAGACTTTTGAGTTCCGTAGAAGCCATACCGAGGAAGATGCCGTCTTGAATCTCTTGAGGCAAGGTAAAGTTGAAACCCTTGATGATCCTGCCAGCATCTTCTTTATGTATGCCCAGGAGGTCTTGAAGAAGGCTGCCGACAGCGATTTCACCAACCTTATCAAGCCTCTGGGAGTATCGGTAAGGGAGCGCTTGGGGCAACCCGTGATAGATGCCGCTATATCCGCGGCTCAGATGAAACGGGGAGCGGAGCACCTTGTTAGAGTCGCGAAGCAAGTTGTGTCTGGAGCATCCCCAGCCGGGGCAACCCTACGTGTGCTGAGACAGAACTTCCCGCAGATCGGCAACCAACTAGATCAGGCCTTGGCGATAAAAACGCCCAATGTGGATAGCATCATTAGCAACATCGGCAAGGAGATGTGGGACAATCTGGCTACCACTCCTGCGCGATTCCGGGAGGCCCTCAATCAGGTGACGTTGAGCACAGCGACCCGCATCCCGAAGCAAGTGAGCTATTCGGACATCATGGATACCTTGGGCCTTCTGCGGGCTGACCAGAAAACAGCCGATGAGATGATTACCCAAATCTACCGCAATGCCTTCCAGTTCAATAAAGCCCAGCGCGGTGCTGCCCTCAAGGATGTGTTGATAGCAGCGCAGGATGAATTGGCATCCGCCTCACAACTGGCTAAATCGACGAAGAGTCAGTACACCAATGCCCTGAACCGTGCCGCGGATGTCAGGCCGGGTGAGGGGCGATTGAACATCCCTGGGCTGAGGCAGGCAGGACCCGCAGGGGAAGCCACCTTCAAGGGCAAGCGGGCGCAAGTGCTGGCGGAAGTGATTTTCCCCTCCATGAACGATGGGGGTGTGACGATAGGCAATACGACCATGGACGGCGCCGATTTCGCCGCTCAGATCAGGAAGGCCCTGGGAGCCCAAGGGGAACAGAGGGGCGAAGCCTGGCTCAAGTTGCTCACTATGCCCAATGCCGTGATAAAGACAGGGCAGGTTCTCTTCGACCTCTCCGGGCCCCTCATTCAGGGCTTCCCTGTTCTTATGAGCAACCCCAAGCTATGGGGAAAGGCTGCCGCCCTCTCCTATAAAACTTTCGTGGCCCCTGAGACTCGCACCAACTGGCTGGCTCGTCCTGAGAACTATCGGGCGATGAAGGAGTTTGTTGAGGCTGGTGGCAAACTAGGTACATCCGATTGGATGGAAGCCCTGGAAGCCGGCGGCGGCCTGGCGGGCTTGACCCAAAAACTTGCCAAGCCCATGGGTAAGGTTCCTGGTGCAGCCTTCCTTGGTGAACACATCAATCCGGCGGAATCATTTACGGCCTTCTCCGACCTGGTGAGGGTTATGACTTACGATTCCCTCAAGGATGTCGCCACCACGCCGGGAGTTGCTTCAGAGGTGGCTGACTTCGCCTCCAAGCTAACGGGTGGCCGCGGCATGTATGGGCCTATCTACTCTCCTGTGGGGCGGGGCTTAGGACAACTAGCTGTCTACGCTATGGATTACACCAAGGCGAGCCTGTCCCTGGCGGCCGATGCCTTCAAGCCCGGTGTAGGGGGCGATCTTTCTCGCCATGCGCTGGGACGTATGGCGGGAGCTTATCCTGCCGTGATGTATGCTGCTGCCTTGGGCGTGGATGCCGCCGCCGGGGAAAGCCGGTACAGCAACCCCGATCACGAGGATTTTGTATTCAATCCTGACGGGCGGTACTTCATGCGTATTCCCATTGGAGGCGATGTCATCAACTATGCTGGCATCTGGCCCGCCCTGGTGCGCACAACGGCGAAATCCACTTGGGAAGCAGCCAAGGGCCACCCGGAGAAGTTTGCCCAGGCATGGACGGACTTCGCTACTTCCCGTATGGGTCCGCTACTAGGACTTGGCCGAACCCAGATAAGCGGGCAGACATTCCGGGGCGAACCGCTGACACGTGAAGACAAGCTTGAGGAAATTGGTGTACGGGCCCTGGAGTTAGCCAAGTCTACGGTGCCCCTTACCGCGCAGGCTGCCCTTGAGGGCCAAGAGGCCCCCTCCCTGATTATGCAGTTTGGAGGCGCCGGAACTGCCCGCAAGACCCTTTCTGCCCAGAGGGATGAACTTCTAGATAGATACGCCAAGGAGGCTGGCGGAGGCAGTTGGGATGCCCTGGCACTGGATGAACAGCGGGCACTCCGCAAGAAGTACCCGGACATCATCCAGGCCCAGGATGTAGCCAGGGCAAGGCAGGCAGCCACGGGTCGGGGGGAGTGGAAGACCTACGCGCGGTTCAATCAGCTTGTCGCCGGGGAGCGGGAGAAAATCAAGGCGGACATAACCGACTTGACTGCCCAATTCAAGGCCAGGGACATCAGCGGGCAGCAATACCGGGACGAGATACAAAAGCGGGAGTTCGAGATAGGGCGCCTATCCGCCCGCTTCCAGGGGCAAGCGGAGTTCAAGAACATGCCCGTCACGCCGGAAGAATACACAGCCTTTGAGCAACGCATGGAACTAAAGCCTGCTGTCAAAACGCCGGAGCGCACCGCGGTAGATGCGGGCATCGAAGGATATTACGCCATCGGCCGCGAATGGGCGGACGAAAGCGGCTTCATCAAGGATATGTCTGGGTTCATGCGGGCCAGGGAGAAGTTTATGGCAGGGCTCCCTGAGAACGTGCGGAGTAGAGTCGATACATACGTGAACGAGAACAAGGACCCGGAACTGGTAGAAGCGCAAAAAATCATGGCAGAACGTCAGCGCATCCCCCGGTACCGCATGGGACTAAGCCCCGAAGAGGAAGATGCCATCGTGCAGGCCGAAAAGAAGATTGAGGCGAGGGCTGGGCTCCTGCCTCCCTTCGTACCGAACCGGCAGACCTTCGCCTTCTTCCAAGAGATGGAGGCTGCCAAGACGCCAGAGGAACGGAGGGTCTTGGAACAAGCCTTCATTATAATGAAGAAGCCCAAGCTGCGGAACACCATAGAGCGGGGCATGTTCTGGGCGCAGCACCCGCTCTTGCAGAAGTATTACTCGGACGTGGTGCTGGATTGAGCACTATCGTAATGGACCGGACCATCTACTGCCGTGGATGCAGCCACATCCTGGCCAAGCCCCAACCTGATGGTCAGTACCAACTACGGCACCGGGGCTTGGTCGTCATCCTCCGGCAGGGGAAGGTGATCTGCCCCCAATGTGGACAGGACAGGACTCTTGACAGGCAGTGATTTCGTAGTATACTGGTAGGCAAGTAAAGGGGCCTGGTGCCCCTCTGAGAGCGGGGAGCAAACGTTCCCCGGAGCAATGATGCCCCAAGGGTACATCCCTTGGGGTCTTTCATTTTCTGGAGCGTGAACATGGCAGATGAGCCCAATTCAGCGGTAGCGGTAGCGGAGCCACCGAGTAGCACTGACTCAGGAGTTCCCTCTGAAGGTCAGGCGCCCAGGGAGGCTTCTACACCCGCGGCCCAGGCGGATTGGAAGGAACATGCCAAGAGCCTATCCCGTGAAGACCTCATGGCCTTCCTTAATGAACACCCAGAGGGTGCCAGCATTAAGGAGAGTCTGGGCCAATCTCACGCGGATAAGGTACTCCTCAAGGACCGGGAACGCATAGCGCACGAGGTCAAGTGGCAGGCCGAGCGTGACGCTCAAGAGGCAGCCTGGCAAACCAAGTGGAACAACATGCCCCGCGAACAGAAGGCGGAATGGATGCTCCAAAACCAGGAGATGCAGGAGCAACATGCTCGGACCATTGGTTCCTGGTGGGTGAACCAGAGCAAGAGTGTCAAGGAGGCTATCCCAGAGCTGAAGGGAAAGTCCATCGAAGAATGGGAGGGATATTTCCAGAAATACCCGGAATCTTGGGGACAGACCATGGCAGCCCTCGTGGAGGAAGTGGTCAAGGAACGGTTGACCAAGGAGCTGGAAAGCAAAGTCCCTGCCCAGGCAAAAATCATGGCCGAGGCCAAAACGAAAGAGATGGTGGGCAAGACCTTAGCGGCTGGGGGAGAGCCTGACTTGCGCTCTGCTGGCGGAACCCCCGCAGGGGGCGAGAAAGAGTTTGTGAAAGCCTATGCCACTGGCGCGAGTAACGATCACGCCGCCGGGAAGCAATGGCTCGATAGAGTGCTAAAGGGGGCATAAGAACATGGCTACAGGCGAAACATTTACCAGCAGCTTAGGCGACAGCCTGGAGACCATCATAGCGGCTGCCCGTGCCGTCCGGGAATACGAAGGCGTCATGCAGCGCCTTGCTCAGGTAGAAACCCTGGAAGAGAACACGGGGTTGTCTTGGCGGGAGATCACCTACGCCAAGCTAACCGCCAGCTCGGTCTCCGAGACTCAGCGGGTATGGAACCCGCAGCAATTCAGCGATTCGGCCTTCGCCCTCACCCCGACTATGACCGTGATACATACGTTCGTGTCGGATCGGGTGAAGCGAAGGCTCAACCAAAAGGCCCTGGCCAAGATGGGGTCCTTGTCCCAGAAGGCCATCGAGCGCAAGAAGGACACGGACGGCATCACCCTCCTGGATGGGGCCTCCAACTCCCAGCCAGGCGCGGGCAATGCCCTGAGCTCTGGGGTCATTGCGGCAGCCAATACCAATATCCGCAGCAACGCCACAGAGGCGTCCGAGGGTCCCGTCAGGTGCGTCCTACATGGCTTCCAGCGCAAGGACCTGTACGACGAACTGACGGCGGGTCTGGGCACCTACCCCGTTCCCGAAGGCGTGACGGCCAGGGTCTTCAAGGAGGGGTTTGCCGGACGCATCGACACGGTCGAGGTGTTCATCGACGACAATATCACCGTCGACTCAAGTTCCGATGCCAAGGGCGGGGTCTTCGCACAGGAAGGGTGCCTGCTGATTCAGGGGAAGAAGCCCTGGACCGAGACCCGCCGGGAACCCGATATCGGTGGTGGCGGGGAGAGCATTTGGCACTACGACGAGTACATTTGGGGCGAGAGGCTAGCGGCAAACACAACTTCAGCGTGGATGTGGGAAATTTATAGTGATGCCACTGCCCCCACGAGCTGAAAATCGTCGTAATAGCGTGTAATGGGAGTGCGTGAAGAATCAACCAGGTGGCGGGAAGCAATCGTAAGGGCGCAGATGGCTGTATGATGTGCGACTTGACAAATCCTTGTAAAGCGTGGTATACTCTGCTCGGAGGTGAACAGAATGACCGAGACAGAGAGAGCATACCTAGCGGGCCTGTTCGATGGCGAGGGGCATCTAGGGATAACCCTCGCAAGACCTCGCCTTGCCGGACGCAAGGATTGGCGTACCCATGTCCTCATCATGACCATCGCCAATACCCATATGGATACCATGACATGGTTGCAAGCATCCTGGCCCAAGGGGACCCTGGTAATTCGCCAACAAGCAACAGGTCGCATTCCCGTTGGGTATCTGCGCTGGACTTCGGCCGGAGCACGGACCGTCTTGCTGGAAATCTTGCCATATCTTCGCATCAAGAAGCCGCAAGCTTTATTGGCATTGCGTTTTGTGGAAGAGATGGCAGAGCGGCCTTACAAAAGCAAGACTCTCTCCGAGGAGGAATGGCTTCGGCGAGAAGATTTGCGGATAGCCATACGGCACCTGAACCGCCCCGATCCTACGCTGAAAGTGGAGCCATTCCCCGGGCACCGGTTCCAGAGGGGTTGCAGCAGTTGCGCTCAGAAGTTCACTCTCATGGATGGCAGCCGAATGGCGTACTGCTCACCCGAATGTCAAGCGAAAGGATACGCCGCGAAAGCCAAGGAGCGTCAACTGGCCGAGCGGACCTAACAACCGAATACATCTACTCACGCCCAGCCCCAGGGAGACTACTCCTTGGGGCGTTCCCTTTTTAAGGAGTAAAGCATGAAAAGCTTCATGATCGCAGTGCTGACAGTGCTGGGACAGTTACTCTCGGCACAGTGGGGTGCCAAGTTGCGGGACATGCCCCGGTATCGGCGGCGTGCCTTGGGGTATCGACTGCCCATTGAGCCGATGCACTGGCGGAAGAGGTTGGCTCTCGGCCTGCCCCTATTGCCTATCGCTGGCGCCGCAACTGATACTGTTCAATTCGGGCGAGTGGAGAAGTTCGAGGACTTCTTGGTCACCGCCCTCGCCGACATGCCGGAGATCGACACACAGTCCGTAACGGGTGGCGGTAACGCCATCGTCTCTGGTGGAGCAGACGGCCGACTCCGCATCGATGTGGCGGCAACCAACGATGACGACGTGGGGGCCATCACGTTCGGCGCTCTACAGTGGACGGCAGGAGACGACCTCTACATGGAGGCCCGCATCTTCCTGTCCAGCATCGTCGACAACAAGTATTTCGTCGGCTTCGGTGACACCGTCGCCACCACCGACGAGACGACCTTCTCCGCCACAACGGACACCATAACCCTCGACACCATGTCCGACGCCATCGGCATCCTGTACGACGAGGACTCGACGACCAAGGTGCTCTGGGCTGTGGCTGGTGCGACGGATGCCGTGACGGCAAACAAGGCGTTGGCTGCGAGGCTCAAGCCGGTGGCTGACACGGCCCTGACGCTGGGCGTCTACTTGTCCAGTGACCGCAAGTCTGCGCAGTGGTACGTGAACGGGGAAGAGGTCTACCGCCTAGACTCCGCCACCGTACTCGTAGCAGCCGTTGACCTTGTGCCGGGTGTGTGGGCCTACGAACAGGCTACCGCGTTCAACCTGGACATCGACTACCTGTACGGTCGCAAGTCGAGGTCCACCGCCTAGACAACTGAATAACTGAGGGGGCGGGGTTGGTTCCCCGCCCCCAGGGACCCTTTCTCAAGTGCCTCCTCGTGAGGCGGAAGGAGTAACAACATGGCTGTTTCGGGAATGCATAGGGGCTGGATTTACAGCCCCAACAACGGGATACTCTCGGCCTCCCTGATTGGCCCGGTCAAGGCGGGGCAGACCGCCCTGGCCACGAACACTGCCCTCGATGGCATTCTCTTGGGCACCCCGATCACGCCGGCCGTGGCCCTGAATACCATCATCATCTCTAACCTGGTGGCGTCGGGCGATATCCTGATCGCCGCCAACAACGGGGGCAACTCCCAGGCGTGGTTGTGGATCGACGCATCGGCCAGTACCATGACAATCTACAGCGCCGGCGTGGCTCGTGCCGAAATCGGCAGCAGCTATGTCCAACTTCTCGATACGGTGCTGTTGGGGATTGGGACGGGGAACACAGCGCGCCTTTCCTGGGGCACTTCCGATGCCAACGCCAACGAGCTGTTGCTGCAACTGCCCCCGGGTGGCGCTGTAGATGTGCCGGTAATTGTCATTGGTCAGAGCATCGAAACCCTAGACCTGGGCCTCTACAACGGCGTGGTTGATCCTCGCATCGCCATATTCGGCGTTGGGGCCGTTACCACAGGGCCAGTAATCGAGTTCCGCAAGGCGCGGGGAACTGTGGCAGCTCCTACAGTCGTCACCAGTGGCGACGATGTTGGGACCATCCGCGGATATGCCGCCGTGGCTGCCGGGGAGTATGTCCAGACAGCGGAAATCCGCTTCGACTGCGCCGGCACCATCGGGACCACCAGGGGACCAGGTACCATCACCTTCTTGACAGCCACCGATGCGGCCCCGTCTGTACTAACACAAGCCATGATCATCTCGGCTGCCCAGAAAGTCACCATAGCCTCTGGTGAAAGCACGGGTGACTTCAAGCTAAACCTGACCCTGACGGCAGGCGCTGACGGCGTGGGGACCTCTGGTGAGCAGTTGACCTCCGGGGGCGCGGCCGCGGAAACCAACTGGGCTGCCGCCGCCTCTCTCCGGGAATACAAAGAGCTTGAGGGGCTGGCTGACCAACGGGAGGCACTTGAAGCTGTGCTGAACGCCCCAGTCTACAACTTCCACTATAGGAAGGGTGCCCGCGGGACGAAGGACTATGACACCCAGTACGTGGGGGTTGTTGCCGACGAGGCACCGTGGGCGATGCACTACCATGGCCGTATTCTCAATCCCATCAACACCTTCGGCTACGCTGTGCTGGCTATCCAGGCGCTACAGGCGCAGATAGACGAACTCAAAAGAGGTCGAAAGGGGAACTAATGCCGAAAGACAACCACCGAGAGGATAGCAATATCCTGGAGATGCCCACGGCGGGCCATGACCCGCTGGCGCCGCGGCAGCTAACCATGGCCGAGCGGCTGGCCCTGGAACTGGTACAGCAACGCATAGGGTTTGCTCAGGGCCAACTACGGGCTCTCCTGGAGAGCATGGGGCTAGACCCGGACAAGAGTTGGCGCCTAACGCCGGAGGGCACCATGTTCCCCGCAGTGAACCCCGTGATTCCAGCATGAGCGAACTCCTCTGCACGGTGGCTCCCCAGAAGGAGAAGCTGGTCCATATCGTTACTGCCATCATCTCCTTCGACGAACCCTGTCTGGCCCTGACGGAGCAGAACATCCAGTCGCCAGGCAGCCGGGGTTTTCACCGTTACCGCACGGTCGCCGTGGTGCGAAATGACCGGACAGTGACATTCATGGAGGATATGGGCGCGGTAGAGAAGTGGTCCCAGGTCCAGCAATTCCGTATCCCCGGTGGCCTCGTGGATGATGAGACTGGTCGTATAGAGATCGTTCACACGGTAGGGGAGCTGTACGACATAGCCGACTTCCTGCGCGAGAGAGTAACCCCGCCGGAGCGCCCACCCGCCGATCTCTGGAATCAAGCCCAGCTACAGGCAGAGGAAAAGCAGCGTGTGTTGCGGCGGGCCAGCACGTTTTCCAAGTCCGTAGCCATCCAAAGGAGCTGATAGCATGGAAGGCAGAGAGGGCACGGCAGTCCTCGAAAACGATACCGCCCAATTCACGGCCGAGGATATTCAGAACGCTGCCATCATAGCGGACATGCTGAAGCCCAAGGCTGTCGCAGAGCCGGGAGGCTTTATGGTTGATCGGGTGATCCATCCGGGGGATGAGGACCTGCCGGTCCCCATGGTGGCCGATAGCCTGCGGTCTGCCGGCCACGTCCAGGTCTACCACACTGAGACGGGCGATTGCAGCCTGGTCAATCGCAATTTCCTGGCCATCCAACTTATGAAGAAGCTCGCGAATGGCCAGCGGGCCTTCTCCCTGACGCCGCCGGCCACGCCGCCACCTGTCGGCAAGCTCCTGTGTATGCTGCATTCCGATGCTCCCAACCGCAAGGAATACAGTACCTACGGTTTCAGGTCATGCCCCAAGTGCAACCTTATGACTGAGGCCGATGTCGAGCAACACATGAGGGCTCGCCACAAGCGCGAGTGGGCCATCATCATCCGGGACAGGGATAAGAGGGAGCGGGACGAAGACCGGGCCATCCAGCGGGAGACCCTGCAGTCATTGGTTGCCGTGGCGAAGGCCAACGCCCCGGCAGTTCCAGAGGCACGGCCCCGGAAGCAACCCAAGAAGAAGTAAACAGCAAAGCCCTCCTTCCCCTACAAGGACGGCCGGATGGGGATGGATAGCCGAAAGGAGGCGACATGGCACAAGAGACGTACGAGGCCCCCTATGGGGAACTGAGGGGCGCCGGCACCAGCGCAGGCACGGCCCTGAGCACAACGGCAGCCTTCATCCCCCTTCCTAAGGGTAGCCACCACCTGTTCATGACACCCCGCAACTTCGCCACGGCAGTAGTGGCGCGGGTTGCCATGAACCCTTGGCTGGTGGTACTCAAGACCCAGGACAACCTGGTGACGCCGCCAGTGGACTACTCAGAGCTTGCACAGGATGGGGACGCCGCTACGGATGTGGACCTCTCCGACCTTAGCACCCTGGCCCTTGGCGACTTCCTCCTCGTGGGCTCGCACCTGCCCTTCCGAGGCGTCAGCATAGACGTGGATGGTGCCAATGCTAACGCTGCCCTGCTCACCGTCTCCTACTGGAACGGCTCGGCCTGGGCAGCCATCAGCGAGACCGACGGGACGGAGACTGGGGGCACGACCACGCTCGCGGCGGATGGGACAGTCACCTGGACTATCCCGGCGGGGCCTCTCTGGAAGGCCGAAAGCCTGCGGGACATCTTCGCTCGCGTAGGTCCCGCCGTCCTGGATGCCGTCTACAACGCCCCCTCCATGGCGCAGTACGCCAGTGAGCGCATGTACTGGACCCGGTGGGAAGTGGATGCTGCCCTTGATGCCGCCACGACGCTAAATAGCATGTATGCCATGAATCGGAGCACGGCCTACTTCGAGCTACTGCCCAGCCAAGCTTGGAGTGAGCGAGTACACCGGGGATTTGGTGGCGACGGCTGCATAGA
>ERZ1292629.3776-Hain-H43-01um-R1-3776-length-11487-cov-7_pt1 | contig 11487 bp, 9 predicted proteins | sample MGYA00564399_ERZ1292629 | MGnify/ENA primary metagenome ERZ1292629 (study PRJEB36523, sample SAMEA6512636) | groundwater metagenome | collected 2019-01-08 | study: AquaDiva: Metagenomics assemblies of 32 groundwater samples | reverse complement strand
GCCCGCCGCATTTCGGACATTTTGTTTTCACCCATTTTTCAATCGCGGCCAGCGGGGATTCTCCGCTGTCGGTCGGCTGATATTTTTTTACTTTTGGCAATTCCAAAGGCAATTCTTTTTCCGGGAGAGGAATCCAACCGGTCTCCACACAAGCGTCAAGCACTGCCGGTTCTACTGTAACCGAACCATCTTGTTTATCGCTACTGCTAAAATGCGGCACGCTCGGATTCACCATCCAAAGACCGCAACTTAAATTTAAACTTAATTCCCGAAGATGCTCCTCTTTTATAATTGGAAAATTTTTGTCGCCCACGACAACAAATTCATTCGCGTGATTTTTTATTTTTTGCCAATCAAACTTCCAATCTGTGCTTTTGAGAACCGCCGGACGCGGTTTGTCATTATATTCGGGTTTATAAACCGGATCAACCAGTATAGCCTTGGCGATTTGACTTTTTACTCTTTCCAATAATTTATATACAACCGCGCCTCCCAAACTATGCCCCACTACGATCGTATCTTTATCAATAGAAAAAGGCGCATTATCCAAAATAAATTGTACTTGTTCGGCGACTTGCGGCTCGCTAGCGTTGGGCAGATCCGGATTCCAAACACGATATCCGCGTTTTTCCAATTCATCCTTTAGCCACGGCTTAAAACCGCGCTTTGACGACGAATTAAACCCATGAATGATAATATAGTTATATTTTTTTTCCGCGCAGGTCTCACAATGTACTAACGGAATCGGCTCTCCCCAATAGCGCTGGCGGGAAAATACCCAATCGCGAAGTTTATATTGGACTTGTTTTTTCCCAACGCCTTTTTCTTCCAGCCACCGAATTATTTTTTCTTTGGCTTCGGGAGTTGTTAGCTCATTTAAAAATTCCGAATTTATCGCTACTCCTTCCTCTGCGAAACAAATCAAACTTTTATTTAATGCTCGACCGATGAATTCTTCTTCACCTTTTAATTTTGTTTTTGTAATTTCATTTTTTGCAGTTTCGGTATCCAACCAATGAATTTCGCACTCGCCTTTTTTTATTAATTTTTCATCTTTTTTTTCATTGATCAGCTCAACTACAAAACCATGAGTTTTCCTATGAACATTTTGATTATATAATCGCTCTGAATAATAAGAGTTGTTTATTTGCCCAAGATAATCCTTAATTGTAAAATTAATATACCCTGTTTCCTCTTTTATCTCTCTCCCAAGAGACGCGCGCAAATCCGTTTCTCCGTCGTCCATTCTGCCGCCTAACAAAACATACGCGCCAACACGATCTACATCTTTGGTTATTAAAATTTTTCCGTTTTTGATAATAATACCTCTGGTGGCGACCACCTCTTTGGAACCGGGCAGTACTTCGGTTACCTGCTTCGCAACAACAAACTTCGCCGGCAACCCAAACTTTTTCGCAAACTCCCAATCCCGTTCATCATGCGCGGGCACGGCCATAATGGCGCCGGTTCCATAACTTGCCAAAACATAATCCGCGACCCAAACCGGAATTTCCTCGTTTGTCGCCGGATTAATCGCCTTGATTCCTTTTAATTCCACGCCTGTCTTTTCTTTCTGCAATTCCGTACGTTCTAAATCAGTTTTTTTTCTGGCCTGATCAATATATTTTTTCACTTCATCCCAATTTTTAATTTTTGGCTTTAATTTTTCTATCAAAAAATGTTCCGGCGCCACCACCATATACGTCGCGCCAAAAAGCGTGTCGGGACGAGTCGTAAAAACTTCAATCGTCGTTTTGTCATCCTGAACTTGAATGAAGGTTCTCTGTCCTTTCGTTGTTTGAGACAGAGATTCCTCGTCGGCGCGAGCCTCGCTCGGAATGACAATAAATTTTATGCTCGCCCCCTCCGAACGTCCAATCCAATTCTCCTGCTGAACTTTGGCGCGTTCAATGTAGTCAACATTTTTCAACCCATCCAAAAGTTTATCCGCGTATTTTGTAATGGCCAGCATCCATTGCTCTTTGTCGCGCTTCTCCACCGGCCCGCCGCAGCGCTCACATTTCCCATCAACAACTTCCTCGTTGGCCAAACCTATTTTGCATTTCAAACACCAATTGATCGGCATTTTCTTTTTGTACGCCAATCCGTGTTTAAAAAATTGTAAAAACAGCCACTGCGTCCATTTGTAATATTTTGGATCAGAAGTATCCACTTGCCGCGACCAATCAAAACTATAACCAAGCATTTTTAACTGGCGCGTAAAATTGGCGATGTTTTTTTTCGTAACCTCGGCCGGCGGCTTGCCGGTTTTAATCGCGTAATTTTCCGTAGGCAAACCAAAAGAATCAAAACCAATGGGAAACAAAACATTTTTGCCTTCCATTCTTTTTTTGCGGGAAATCACATCCATGGCCGTAAAAGGACGCGGATGGCCCACATGCAACCCCTCTCCGCTCGGGTAAGGGAATTCAGTCAAGGAATAAAACTTTTCTTTCTTCGCGTCTTCTTTAACTTCAAAAGCCTCATTCTCTTCCCAGAATTTCTGCCATTTTTTCTCAATTAATTTAGGATTGTATTTTTTCATACACAAACTTATCCGCGTAATATATTCTATCCAATCCTGAACGAATAATCAAGCGTCGGACTATTTTTATGAACTAAAAAAGACGGCGCGAATGCCGTCTTTTCAAATTTCTTAAATATGCTGTTCTATCATTGATTTTAATTTTTCTTTCTGGACTCCTCCAACCACCTGATCAACAACTTCTCCATTCTTAAATATAATAAATGAAGGGATGCTTAAAATATTATATTGAGCCGCGATATCGCCATTCTCATCCACATTGCACTTGCCGATCTTCACTCCCTTGCCCTCAAACTCTTTTGCCAATTCATCCACCATCGGCCCCATCATCTGGCATGGCCCGCACCAAGAAGCCCAAAAATCCACAAACACCGGAACTTCTGATTTTAAAACCTCTTCGTTAAAATTGGCTTGGGTGAATACGTTCTCCATACATTTGTTTTATTGTTCTAAAATTAATTTTTTTATTTTTTCCTCTTCTCTATACGCTTCCAAAACATCGCCAACATCCAATTTTGTCTTCCCCTCATACTGCACACCGCATTCGCTTCCTCCCGGAATTTCATTCATTGTCTGTTTCGCGATTTGCATCTGGGTTAATTTTCCTTGTCCAATTATTTCGCCCGCTCTTTTAACTCTGACTCGGCAATCTTTTACCAATTTTCCGGTTTCCACTCTTCCACCGACGATCATGACGTTCTTTTCGGTTCTGAAAATCGCCAATACTTTTAAATTACCCAGCTCAATAACAGTCTTTTCTTTTACTAGCAATTTACCCAATTCCTCCTTAACAAAATTCAATAAATCGTATATTACACTAAATTGCAAAAATTTTAAAGACTTTTCCTGTATTGTGTTCTGGACGTTCGGAAGAGCGCTGACATTAAAACCACAGAGTGTCGCTCCGGCTGTTTCAGCTTTCGCTGTGTCATCGGCTGAAATATTTCCCAAACCCTTGCCAACGACTCTAACACTGACTTCTTCATATTTTATTTTCTCCAAAGAACCGATGATGGCTTCCAGCGAGCCAAGCGTATCCGCCTTAACAACCAAATTCAAAACTTTCTTTTTCTGGTCCTCTTCTTTTTCCAGTTCTTTAACGGAAATTCTCTCCGCGCCTGATTGTTTTACTCTTTTTTCTTTGAGATTAATTTCCTTAGCGTTTGCCGCGCCGGCGACATCAAGGACATCTCCAACTTGCGGCGCCACTTTGAAGCCTAATATTCTGACCGGACAGCTTGGCGGAGCTTGAACCAAATTTTCTCCGCGATAATTTTTCATTGCCCGAACTTTGCCGTAAATTTCGCCATTTACAACCAACGGATCATTCAGTTTCAAAGTGCCGGCCTGAACTAAAATCGTCGCGACAGGACCTTCACCTTTGTCCACATGCGCCTCAATCACGGTTCCGGCGGCCGGACGATCCGGATTCGCTTTTATTTCCTCGGCGTGAATATCTGAAACCAAAAGCAAAACATCCAAAAGTTTATCTATATTCAAATTTTGCTTGGCGGAAATTTCAACCATCGGCGTATCTCCGCTCCACTCTTCCGGAACAATATTGTATTTGGACAAATCAACGCGAACTTTTTGCGGGTCAGCTCCTTCTTTATCTATCTTATTTATCGCGACCACAACCGGAAGTTTCGCCGCTTTAATAATGTTGATGGCCTCAATCGTTTGAGGCTTCACGCTATCATCGGCCGCCACAACCAAAATGGCGATATCCGCCACCTTCGCTCCCCTGCCACGCATCACACTGAAGGCCTCGTGACCCGGCGTGTCAATAAAAGTGAGTGGGGATTTTTCTTTAGTTTTTGGATTTGTCCAAATAACCTGATAAGCGCCGATGTGCTGGGTGATTCCTCCGGCCTCCTGCGCGACAACATCCGTACTTCTGATCGCGTCCAACAATTTTGTTTTGCCATGATCAACATGACCCATGACAACAATTACCGGCGGACGCCGCGTCGTGGCTCCGGAAGCCAAAATATTTTCAAGATTTTTTACATGCTCGGTTTCTTCAGCGACAGCTTCGGTTTCCGCGCTTTCCTCAACCGTGAAACCAAGATCCTGCGCGACCAACACGGCTGTATCGTGATCAATGTTTTCGTTTTGAGTTGCCAAAATTCCATTCTTCATCAACTCCATTATTAATTTCGTGACAGGCATTTGCAGAACATCCGCGAATTCACGAACCGTTAATTTTTGCGGAATTATAATAGTGGCGCCTTGGCTCTTGCGCTCCTCTTTTTCAAGCTCCATCTGTTTTACCTTTTCTTTTCTCTCCCGCTCATCCAAAACCGATTTCATGCGCCTCCAGTCACGACTGATTTGCTGGGCTACTCTGTCATCTATCTTAACCGCGCGCGCGCCAATATCAAAACCAAACTCGGGCAAAATTTGCAAGAGTTTTTGCGGGTGGACTCTTAATTGTCTGGCTAATTCCGATACGTTCACAAACGAATTTTTACTTTTAGATTACAGATAATTATATAACATTTCATTAGATAAGTCAATTTTTAGGCTTAATTTTGAGAAAATGATTGACAAAAAATAAGTTTTGGTCTATAATCTTGGCTATGTAGAGGGGGAACAAAGCCCTCTATGACCACGCAAGAGGGAGGCGCCACCATCATGTCCGAGCCCGTCAAAAAGCCCGAGAACGCAGTCATGCTCGACCCGAAGAAGGAGCCGGCGAAGCTCCAACTTGTCCTAACGATCAAAGACGGCAAGGGGAGCCGTATGATCAAGGTCGTCGTCAGGGGGAAGAAGGAGCCGAGGTACACGGACCGGCACAGATTCGTCTTCCTCGCGGAGGAGTTCAAGGGGAAGTTCGGGCGCGAGATCCCGGGCTTCAACTTGAACTACGAAGGCATCGTCCGCGGCCAGTTCAACATGAACACCTTCCTCCTGCAGGCGACGCCCGAGGAGATCGTGTTCGTCCAGCAGAGGCTGGACATCGGCGATCTGGATGACCTCGTGGCGCGCGCCGCCGTCGCGAGCATCCGGGCCGACATGCAGGTGCAGGTCAACTGAACCAGGGGGAAGCCACCATGAAAACCCGAGGCAAGATGGTCTGCGTTCTCTGCGGAGCGATCTCGCGAATCTACGCAGAGGCGTTCTTCAACAATGTCGTGGTGAAACGGCTCGTGAAGGAGCACGTCCTCTACGAGGACGCCATCGCGATCCGCGCCGCGTCTCGCGGCAACGACCCGCACTTGCTGTTCGTCAGGGTCGATGCCAGCTCGATCCCGCGGGAGGTCGGCGCGCTCGTACCCGGCCTGAAGAAGGTATACGGCAAGAAGATCGGCTGGGAGTTCAACATCGCCGACTTCCTCGAGGCGGCGACGCCCGAGGAGATCGCGATCGTCCTGGAACTCCCCGGCCTCGGCGATCGCATCCTGGAGCTGTGTTCGCGGCTCCAGCCGCAACTCGGGCTCAGCACGCCCGGCACGCAGAAGAAGGCTCCCAAGATCGCGCACTACTCCCACAAGCGCGGCCCGGCGTTCGAGACCGCCGCGCGCTAGCCACCCCCGCCCCACCCCCACCGACCGTTCCTTCCTCGCCCTAATCCAAAGACGCACACGCGTCTTCCGGATCACACGGGCAATCAGAGAGCGCCGCAACCAGCGGCCTCTTTTCGTTTATAAACATCTGGTGTATATTGCTGTTATGCCTTTCCTATTTATAAACAAACCCGAAGGATGGACCAGCCACGATGTGGTCGCCTTTTTGCGAAAAAAATTGAAAGAAAAAACAATCGGCCATGCCGGCACGCTGGATCCGTTCGCGACCGGACTTTTGATAATCGGCGTTGGCCGCGAAAGCACTAAACGGTTGGACGAATTCAAAAATCTGCCAAAAACATACATCGCCACAATTCGGCTCGGCGCAACTTCGAACACTTATGATAAAACGGGAACAATCACTAACTGTCATTCTGACCCGCCGACTGGCGGGGAAGAATCTCTGTCTCAATCGTTGAACGGACAGAGATCCTTCGCTACCACTCAGGATGACAATCAACGCCACGCTCCTTCACTAAAACAAATCAAAAAAACAATAAAATCATTCATCGGCAAGCAACTCCAAACCCCACCCATGTTCTCCGCCAAAAAAATCAACGGGCAAAAACTTTACGACCTCGCGCGCAAAGGAATTGAAATTGAGCGCAAGCCATGTGAGATTGAAATCTACGACATCGCAATTTTAGATTACTCTTGGCCTATTTTAAAAATTGAAATAAAATGCTCAACAGGAACATATATCCGCTCTCTCGCGAATGACATTGGCGCGAAACTCGGCGTTGGCGCGTATTGCGAAGAACTGGTCCGAACAGCCATCGGCGAGCACAACATCGGCACGGCCGAAAGCGTAACATAAAACGTTTATTTTTCCCCCAAAAAATCCAAACGCAATACAACAATTTGACAACCCGCGCCAGAGCTGATATACTTAATCTAGAAATTAATTATTAATGGATTGAGCCATTATCTACAGGGAAAACACCGCGCAGATCATTTTTCTGAAACTGCCAGTACGGCGCTTAAATTATGCTAATTAAACAAAAAAAACATCGGTCTGAAATGATTTTTTCGCGAACCGCCGGAGTTTTTTGTGATATTTCCTAATTAGCCGTAATTGTCAGCAAAGTTTTCTACTCACAGATAATGACTTCTAAATCCTTAGGAGTTTTTTTGTATGACCAACATAATATGGGCCGGGCTGGTGGTAGCCGGTTCAGGAGCCGGTCTGTTTATCGGTTATTTTTTACGCAAAAAAATCGCCCAAGCGGAAGCAAATTCCGTAGAAGCGAAAGCGGAAAAAATCCTTACCGAAGCCAAGACCCAGCAACAGCAATTTATTCTTCATGGAAAGGAAAAGGCGGTCCAAATTATTGACGAAGCAAAAAAAGAAGAAAGACAGCTTCGCCAAGAACTGCATAGCGTCCAGCAAAGACTGGAGAAACGGGAAAACATGTTTGACCAAAAATTATTGGAGTTCCAAAACAACCAGCAAAAACTCCAAGAAAAGGCGGAAAAAATCCAGCAGATCAAACAAGAGATTGAAAAAATGCGCGATGAAGAAGTCGTAAAATTGCAAAATATAGCCAGCCTGACAAAAGATGAGGCGAGGGAAGAATTGATAAGAAGAATTGAAGATCAAAGCAAGGCGGATTTAACGGCGCGGATTATAAAAATGGAAAAAGAATCAACTGAAGTTTACGAAGACAAAGCGCGCGAAATCATTACGGACGCGATTCAACGATGCGCCTCTTCGCACGCCGCCGAAGTTACTTCAACAAGCGTAACCCTGCCAAGCGAAGATATGAAGGGCAGGATTATCGGAAAAGAAGGACGAAACATCAAAACAATTGAGAAGCTCACCGGCTGTGAACTGGTGATTGACGACACTCCGGATACGATTATGGTTTCCGGATTCTCCCCCATCCGCAGACAAATTGCCAAACTTGCTTTGGAAAAATTAATGGCTGACGGAAGGATCCAACCGGCAAGAATTGAGGAATTTATTGAAAAGGCAAAACAAGACCTGGCATTGGATATTAAAAAAGCCGGCGAAGAAGCCCTCTATAAAATGGGTATTACCGGCATTGACCCAAAACTTGTCAGTATTGTCGGAAGATTAAAATATAGAACAAGCTACGGGCAGAATATTATAAATCATTCAATGGAAGTTGGATATTTATCAGCGCTGATTGCCAGCGAGCTTGGACTTGATGCCACCAAGGCAAAAAAATGCGGATTCTTCCATGATATCGGAAAATCCGTTGATCAGGAAACACAAGGTTCGCATCCGGAGATCGGCCACATGATCCTTAAAAAGTTCAACATGGATGAAGACGTCTGTCAGGCCGCGCTGACTCATCATTCAGACAGGCCGTTTAATGTTTACTCAACCATTGCCAAAGCGGCGGATGCCATTTCCGGAGCGAGAATCGGCGCGCGCAAGGATACATACGAGCATTTCGTTGCCAGATTGGAAGAACTTGAGAAAACAGCCGGTTCATTCCCGGGAATTGAAAAAGTTTACGCGATTCAGGCCGGTAGAGAAGTGCGGGTATTCGTTAAACCAAACGAGATTGATGATTATTCCGCATTCCAGTTAGCAAAGGACATCTCCCGTAAAATTGAACAAGAATTGCAGTATCCTGGCGAAATTCGCGTTACGATAATCCGCGAAACAAGAGTAGTTGAATACGCAAAATAAGCTGGGGATAACTTTTTTTGCTTATTATAGGCAAAAAACCAATGGCGTGATACAATATATCAGTTGCAATTTAAATCAACTTAACTCCCAAAGAAAGGGGGTGACACTATGAATAAAGCAGATTTAGCACAGCATGTAGCTGAAAAACTTAATTTACCAAAACGGCAGATTGAGGACACGATAAACGCCGTCATTGACGCAATCGTTGAAAACTTAAAAAAGGACGAAGAGGTCGTTTTCACCGGTTTTGGAGCTTTCAGCGCGAAAAAGCGCGCGGCTCGCCAAGGCGTAAACCCGCAAAATCCTACACAAAAAATCCAGATTCCAGCCGTAACAGTGCCAAAATTTAAGGCAGGAAAAGCGCTCAAAGACGCATTAAAAAACGCTTCGAAATAAATTTGAATTTAAAAATATAAATATTAAAAACTCCCGGAGAAATCCGAGAGTTTTTAATATTTTCTAACAAAAAAAATTACAACACCGCTTCTTTTGCCGCTTTAGCCACGCGGAATTTTACCACGGTCTTTGCCGGGATGTGAATGCTGGCTCCGGTAGCCGGATTGCGCCCCTCGCGCGCGGCGCGATGCGCTTTTACCAACTTACCAATCCCTGGCACCACGAATACCCCGCTCTTTTTGACCTCTTTGTACGCCAACTCCACTACGGCGTCCATAAGGCCTTCCACGTCCTTTTTACTTAACCCGGTTTTCTCCGCTAAAGCGGATAACAGGGCTGACTTGGTCATGCCTGCCATACTTATATAAATTAAGAATTAATTTTTTACGACTTTTAAAGTTGGATTTATTATAGCACACTATTTGTATTTTGGGAAAGTTTGGTATTGTGACCCCACCGGGAATCGAACCCGGATTTCCGCCTTGAAAGGGCAGCGTCCTAACCATTAGACGATGAGGCCATAAACAGATGAGCCGTATTATACCTGTTTTTTAGTAAAAGTCAAGATAACCCGCCCGAAACAAAGGAAGAACGACCCGACACGATGTACGGCCGTTGTGGATAACTCACAACTGCGCGGTTTGACAAAAAAGAAGCTATGATATATAATCTCGTTTGTCTTGATTTTTTGGCGCTTTTTCTTGAATAAAGAGAACCCGCTTGAATCAGAACGACGTACATTAAAATTCATCACACCTATATATAATGGGATTGAGATGCAAGGTCGTTTAAGCGGCTTAGCATCTCAATCCCACAGCCACCGGATAACCCGGCACGGCTAACCCCAGCCAGGAGACGACCATGCTCTACCGCCGCAACAGCACGTACCTCGTCGACCGCCTCACCAACATGAACGACCGCGTCCAGATCATGAAGACCATCAAGCAGAACGACGTGGTCGACCCGTTCAACAAGCTGATCGGCCTCGACGATGCGGTCCGCGAGTACGCAGCGTTCTACGGCATCGACATCACCCGCAAGGAGGGCTACAACACGGTCATCAAGACCATCGGCAACGGCCTGACCGAGGACACCTACGTCCGCGAGCAGCTGGCCGAGCGGTTCGCGACCCACCTGCGGCACGGCGACCCCACCTTCATGCAGAAGTGGGACACGACCGCGGCCTTCGCGGAGCTCCAGAACGTCGCCCTGACGATGATCGCCAACGAGCAGTCCTGGAGCTAGGCACCACCTTCGCGGCGCGCCGACGGGGCCCCCAGCGTAACTGGGGAGTAGGTGTGATGAACAGGTTCGACCAGACCCCTTCAGTGGGCGTCTAGCGCCGACCTGTGCGCACTTCGCGAGGGTTCACCAGAACCCTCGACTACTTCTGCTTATCATCTCTGGTAAAAAGAAGCAGGGAAAGAATCGCTCACAAAGCGATTTTTTCTTTTACCCTCGCTAGCCACAACATTGACTTTTGGAGTTTTTTTCTGTATATTATGTAAACTTAAGTCAGGGTAGCTCAGATGGTTAGAGCACGGGATTCATAACCCCGAGGTCGAGAGTTCGATTCTCTCCCCTGACACCAAAGCGACACACCTGCGTGTGTCGCGTGAGAGAATCGAACGCCGGAGCGATGTCGAGCGAGCTTGATGGCGAGCGAGACCGCGAGGCGGTGGCCAGGCCGAGGAGGCGGAAGCCGACGAGAGCCGAGGCCGATTCTCTCCCCTGACACCAAAGCGACACACATATGTTAATCCTCGGCATTGAATCATCATGCGACGACACATCTGTCGCTTTGCTGGACTGTTCCAAAAACGGCCATGTTATAATTTCTGAAAAAACCGCTTCGCAGATTGATCTACATAAAAAATATGGCGGAGTGGTGCCAGAAATCGCCGGTCGGGCGCACGCTGAAAAAATTGTTCCGCTGATTGAGGCGATTTTAGAAAGACAGCCAAAACCTGATGCCATTGCCGTCACCGCCGGACCGGGTCTGATTACCGGCCTGCTCGTTGGTGTTGAAGCGGCGCGAACTTTATCTTACGCGCTGAATATTCCTTTAATCGGGGTGAATCATATTGAAGGACACATATACTCAACATTAATAGGATTGTCATCCCGAGAAGCGTCGCGGCGACGAGGGATTTCTGTCAGGTCAACAGACGAACGGACAGAGATTCTTCGCTTCGCTCAGAATGACAATGATAAAATTACTTTTCCAGCCCTCTGCCTAATCGTCAGTGGCGGACACACGGAATTAATTTTTATAAAAAAACAAGGAAGCTACAAAATTATCGGCGCCACCGTTG
>ERZ1292629.3775-Hain-H43-01um-R1-3775-length-11489-cov-5_pt1 | contig 11489 bp, 23 predicted proteins | sample MGYA00564399_ERZ1292629 | MGnify/ENA primary metagenome ERZ1292629 (study PRJEB36523, sample SAMEA6512636) | groundwater metagenome | collected 2019-01-08 | study: AquaDiva: Metagenomics assemblies of 32 groundwater samples | reverse complement strand
CGACAATAGGTAAGGGTGCTGTAAGTGCGGTGGTAGTTTTGGCAGTTTTTTCTTCTCCTTCGATACTAAGTAACATTAGTGTGTTCTTTATAATCCCATTCTAATTGATTTGTATAATCTTCAATACCTCTATATAAAGAGTGAGTAGGATAGTCCAATTTAGAAAAAATAAATTTATAGCATAATTGACAATGCATAAAACCTACAGTAGATTTAAACATTAAACCATTCTACTTCCACTACCAGCGAGAATACTCTTAGCATCACACAATGATTTCCAAGAGCAATTTTTACATTCCCAAATCATATTAAATTTAAAAGGTGTTGGTGCTACACCACTATTAACAGCCGATTCATATATCTCCGCACGATTCTTAATCCATATCCAATTTTCATCAACTTCTTGTTGTGTAGCCTCTAAATGCCATACAATAAACTCTGGAAATGGTGGACTGTAAGCACCCATTAAATGTAGGATGGCTAAATCACCTTCAGTTATCCCACTTATATAAAAGTAAGCAAGAATTTGTTTTTGCCATCCCTCACTAATATCATCACTTCGCTTACTAGAACCTCTAGTAGACTTAACTTCAATAAATTTACCAGTATCAGTATTTAGATGGTCAACATGCCACTGAATACCTTCAGTAATACCTTTTTCAGCGATTTGTCTACCTGATAAAATTACTTTTTCTAATCCTAATCCTGTAATAAATAATAATGTTTGTTCTTTAGTATGTTTACTATCACGTCTACCATTTTCATCAGGTAGTATCACATTATTTTCATTATATGTTTTAGTTAAACAATAAATCATCCCACTTACTGACGGTTGACTTCTATCATCATCAACCATAGAGTCGTCAATTTCTTTAAGTAATTCTGTTTCTAACTGTTCATTACGAATTAATTTCAATTTATAATTTCCTCTGCTTGTGCATGTTCATCTGTATAATGAGAGACGTATTTGTACGCTACTCTCCTAGCAGTCGTAGCGCTTCTTTAAGTGCCATTTTTGCAGCGGCTACATTGGGTAAAAGTTCTGGGTAAGCGTCAAGGTCAACCATCGGCACGCTTGCGACCGTACTTGTACCCGCATACTGTTTCATCGTAGCCTTAGTCCAACCTCCGTAATTTACTGCTAGGGTTTCTGGGTCACCGTCATATTCCGCGTTCCATAGCGGCAAATGCGCCCACTCGGTAGAGTTACTAGCGCCTGGTCGCCACCACCATTCGGCGGTATAAATCCCCGGAGCGTACCCCATGGCTGTTGTAACGTCAACTGCGGTACGAATATGCATAGACACTGGCTCATTTACGTGGTCAAACGGTGGCGTATCTAGTGCCGTCTGTTCACAGTCCAACCACATACGCTTTGTCACACCGGGAAAGTCGTCAAATTCTCGACAAGCCCACTCTACTCGGTTGGCAACAAATTGCGTGTCAGCACTGAACCAAACGTAGACGTAACCCTCAACCTCAAACCCTGCTGTTAATAATACCGGGATTTGCTGGCGATGAGTTAATACACGCTCGTTGACCGCCTGTACAATAACACGACGAATCCCGACGACATATAACGCTCTGGCCTGTTCAGGGCTAATCTCCCCTGAATAATTTGATACATCAATTGCGCGAGTAGTAGTCATTTCGCCCCCTCCATGTCAGATCCCCACCACAGCGCCACTACGGCGGTCACGATGATGCGTACCTTGGTCATGATGTCTCCTCCTCCACGATCTCCGCCGTGCCGTCCTGGTGCTGCGCTGGGAGTGCTATCGGTAGTGTAGTATTGTTCGATAAAGTTGTCATTAGTCATTTAACATAATCTAATTCAATTCTATGTGCTATATAGTCTAAAATACTACTCGCCTCCGTAATCTCACTATCGCCTGTAACTATTCCTTGTGGGTCAAATTGCGAGTACCTAAAACTTTTAATAAATTCTTCCACTGGCATACCAAACTGTAAAGCCTTAGCAGTTTGTAATCCAAAACTATCTAACATGCCCCTGGTAAATGTACCAATTCGAGCTGCTTTAATCCAAACTTCAGCAAGTCTACCATCAGGATAATTACCAAAAGTAATATAAATAGTTTGTCCACCAATTTTTGCTTTTATGTTTTCGCTTTTAATTCTATTAGGTAATTCTTCCTGTTCGCCACGTTGTAATGGAATTAAAGATTTTGTAAAAGTTGTAGGTGTTAAATCGATAGCCATTCTTTTTCCTTTTTCCTAAATATAACACAAGTACACAAATTACAGCGCAGTTGTATCAATACATAATCATCCCTAATCAAAGAATAATGTTTTTACCTTCTATGCCGATGTGAACATTCACAAATATTATCATAGTGTTTAATGTTTAACATAATTGTTTTTGGTGCTCCGAGAGGGATTTGAACCCTCAATCCCTTACGGGCACTTGTTTTTAAAACAAGCCTGTATACCTATTCCAGCACCGGAGCAATATACTACTTTAAATATTTATTTCCATAAAATAAGGGTATTCTTCAATACTATAAACTACACTCCTAACTCCAACAAACTGCAACCATTCAATACAATGATTACAAGGCTTAGCAAGTAATGGTTGTTTATTAAGTCCATGTTCTCGATAGCAATAAACTGTAGTACCTTTACAGTTAATATTTAGTGTAGCCCTAACCTCAGCGTGTCTACTCCACGAACCGATAAATTTAGGCTTACCTGTAGCGTTACATGCGACCTTAATAACTCTGCTACCCCGAACAACTATAGCACCTACTTTAATATTCATCAAAGATTCAGTACGGACTTTACCAGCAATTTGTAGAAACTTAGTTGTTCGATTCATCTACTACCACCATAACCTAACACCAATTCTTCGATTCTTATTAAAAGGGTGTTTAATAAATAACTTTATACATTCCCAACAAACTTTATTCAACATATCACTTATTAATTTCATAATTACCCACACGTCTACACAAAGGACTACGCCAAGTGTAACCACAAAAATCGATCCAAGCAAAAATTACTAAACTGGTTAATCCTATAAGAGCCTCAACAAGTAAACCTTTAGCACTTAGTCCAATACTTGATGCCAAAATACTATGTGCAGCAATAATTCCAATAAATATATAATGAAAATCATACAATCGTTGCATATTAATTAATATCCTTAATTCTTTTAGCCCAACCCATCGCTTCTATTTCTTCAGCACATTTTAAACAATAATTTCTTCTATTATCAAATGGAATTAATCTTTCTACTTTATCACAACCATCACATTTCGTTACTATATTGAACATAATCACACCTTTTACAATCTCTAATTAAGTAATACCCAAACCCTTGTTGCCACGGCCACCAATTATGACCAAAAATAATACAAAGTATGTTTATTTTCATTTTACTGGTACCTCCAATGAGACTCGAACTCATAACCTTCGACTTATAAGGTCGATGCACTAACCATTGTGCTATGGAGGCACAATATTATATATTAAACAACTTACTAACTAATTCAATAGTAGCAGCATCCTGTTCGTTAACTTTAGCCTGAATTTTATTATTATAATTGATAAAATCCTTGCATAATGCTACATAAATACCTTTAGCCAAAACATCGTCAGGAACTACTATTACGAATTCAGTTTTATTTCCTGTATTATAACCATCACCAAGTATTACGCTGAAAGTAAGTTTCATTTTATTTCTTTAATTTACCGGCTGGTACATTTTCATACAATTAACCATAACTCACTCCCCAGAGTCATTATAATTAAATTATATAGCACCATTCACCTAGCCACAGTATTTATTTACTAGGCACCGGCTAATCTTTTACTTAATTAAATGCTTTTTAACATGTGCCCAAAGCATACCATCATTGATACGTTTATTCAATACATTATTATAAACATTACTCAAAGGACTGGTTTCAGGTTTATCTACTAATATTTCAAGAAGTAAATCTGCTTCCTCAGTAGTCATACTAATTTCAAGCATTATGCTACCTTACTATACAAACCATCAACACCCTTAGTTAATTTGCCACTATTGACAAGCATATCTAAAGCCTGATTGTTAGCCACACTAACTAACATTTCCGCATAGCCAGTCATAGTACGGATACTATTATCACTCATAAAGACTGTTTTAAATGTAGAATCGTTTACACCGTTAGCCAATGCAACAGTAGCATCTAGAAGTCTATTAGATGTATTCTCTACACCTTCAATTTCGACAACCTGCCAACAACTACCCGGTTCGTTACTATAAATAAATTTACCGGCAGCCTCTGGATTAGGCTTACGCTGACTAAGAATAGCATCTGTATACTGCATCCTTAATCGCTTACCAATAAGCCCATTCAAATCACCAATAAAGCCACAATTTCGTAGACTTGCCTTAAAAGCCTCCCACGGACTATTAGGCATATTCAATTCAAGAATCTCAACACTAGTTACAGGAAAATTATATGGTTCCTTCGATGCAATAACATCAATACTCGCAAAGTCAAACTTGATAAACGTATTAAACTTAGATGTATCACTGATACGAAGTTTAGAATAATCGTTAATGTCAGCCAAATCACCCCAAAAATCGTTCAGTGGGTGACGATTATCCGTAGCGGCATCAGTTGTTCGCTCAGTACTTAAAGGCAAAGTATATATATCTTTCTTGAACTAAACTTGACGTAGTATTTGTGGTTACGTGTTAAACTACTAATATTATTCTACTACCTTTTCTTTCTTTATATACGGACCAATATATGCAACCCATAATTCATTATTAAAATTAACTACTTGAACTGATTTACCTAACATGCGTGCAGCACTTTGTAACGTTCCTCCTGTATTCTTTACCGTTTTACCTTCAGGAACATTAACCCTCGTAGGACTATTCAATGGTAACGCATTGATAAAATCTTTCCAAAAAGAAACCTTAGTGCGTCTATTACGCAAAGCTTGAAACTCAATCATATCCATTATAACTCAATACCTTTCTAAACTAATTATTCACATTACACGCTTCTACCTGTAGGAATAAAATCAAGTTTATCTAAATCTACTAACATTACTTTCGCTTTAAGTTCTTCTTCAGCGTGTCTGACTACTTCAAATTTAACAATAATTTCTTTATCTTTTTTGCGTTCAACTTTTATAACACTATCAGCCCACGCAGAAAAAATAACACTCCCCAACATATCATCACTACCGGACTCATCATATGTACCTTTTCTAGTATGATGTACCATCATGACACTGATATTGCACTCAGTAATTAATCGGTCTATCATATCTACTAAGTTTTGCACATGACGAGTATCCAACATATCTCCCGACATAATTTTATATATCGGGTCGATAACTAAAATTGCAGGCTTATATCTTTTGACCTGTTTTTCAATTCGATCATAACCATCCTGCAAATCAATTTTAATACTAGGTTCTGTCCAAATAAATAAAGGTTCATGCTTTTCACCCAACGCAATCATCTTTTTAATTCGTCGCTGTAGCATTTGATTAGGTAATTCTAACTGCAAATACATTACCGACGACTTAACAGTATCAAATCCTAACCACGGTAAACCTCTAGAAATATTAGCACAAAACCGAATAGCAAGCATTGATTTTAATGATTTGTACTTCCCGTAGATGATAACTCTAGAACCCGAATACATCAAGCCTTTGCCGATGATTGGGATTAACTTTGGTGGTTGCCATTTAAGAAAGTCGTCTAATTCAAGAGGTTCCGTCAACCTTTCTCCTTAGTCTTTCTTTAGACAAGGTTTATTTAATTCAATTCTTCTCGAAGAAACTCAATTTCAATTTCCTCTAATTGACCACATGATAGTTTAGAAGAATCAATTTGTTTATAACAATGAATTGAATGATAGTGTTGAGGATTATAAGTTTCAATCAATGATTGAATAAGATTATCACCTACTTGGACTTTATCACATTCATAAAAATGGGTAATATTCATCATTAAATTCATATAAAATGACTTTTTACAGATATTACAGCGTTTCCTCATTATTTAACTACTTGTGGAAATTTCACACGCCACCTACTTATAGTTCTAGGAGGAACCCCTACTTTTTCCGCTACATTATCTTTACTATCACTCCAAATTAATTCTTCTATACTCATTACATGACGAGCCTCAACGTGTCTCATTAACAACGACTTACAACCTGTATGGTCTACAGGAAGTAAAGCCTTATTAGTAAGTCCAGTTTTCAAAACTCTTAGACCTTTACTTGATAATATACTCTCCCGTATTTGTGATGCCGATGGCATATGTTCAACCTCTATTTCTAATTGGCTGGTAGAATATAACGCAATTTTTCAGCGTGGTTTTAGAACCAGTAATGACTACTACTACCATTTAACCTATACTTTAGGACTTTTATAGGCACCAATCAATTACATATTAATCTAGGCTGGTTAATTGCGAGTGTAGTCCCCATTTTCTACACTATAACCATTTACCAACACTGACGCAATTATTTGCTGGCACCTAGAATAATAACTAATTAATCACGTTTTCTACTACCAGGTTTATTCAATCCGGTACTATTCTTTGATTCTCGTTTACTCAACTCATATCCTGCAACACGTTTTTGATACTTTTTATCGGCATTACGTTGTTTCATTTATTCCTCATCATCTTCATCTTCATATATATCTTCATTACCTTCATCTGCACTTGAACATTCGTGATCATTAATCCACTTTAATACAATAGTCTTATCGCCAGTAACATCTTCAGCACATTCAGTACATTCAACAAAAAATTCAGACATTGTTAATTAACTTTCTCAACTGTTCTAGCAGGTACATATTCAGGTGTAGGCGTTTCTATAGTTTCAATCTTCCTTGTAGGAATATAACTAGGCGCCCGAATAGGTTCGTCTGTTTCAAATGTACGAATCTTCTTACCTAAATCAGCCATATTATTTACACTCCTTAGGATCTGTATACCAAATTTCTGTAAATCTACACTGTGCTTCAGTGAGTAAATTATAATTACTGAAACATGTAGTATCGTGTTTATGCAACGTAAAATAAATTTTAATGTTTCGTACCATTTTATTTACCCACTTCGTCCTGCAAATTGCATCACTTCGGGATCATACAAAAAGTCTGTAAACTTTGCCCCACTAACAATTTGATCTAACTTATAATCATCTATCAATTTTTTATCTTTATCCCAAATCCATAATCTAGATATTTTACACTTTTCTACTCGATAACCCTTTTCAAATTCGGCAATTACACCCCAACCATAAACTAATGCTATTGCACTATTTAAAGACTCTGTTTTACCATAATGATACAAACACTCACTAGGGTCTTTATAAACATAAATACCACAATCATGTTTACCATCTGCACCATTACTATCAGCGCCCGGTCTACCACGCCAATCAGCATCTATTTCACTAATATGTTGTTTAAAGTCTACACAGTCTACAGTTAAAGATTCAGTTTTCCAATGTATACCAAAATTACCAGTCAAACAAAATTGATCCCGTTTAAAACTATTTAGTTGTAAGTTATACGCCCTGAATCCAATAACCAACTCATGTGTATTTTCTAACGGCTGATTCTTTTTAATTGCTAAGGTTAATTTATCAATACTATTCTGTTCAAATGTCCAACCATATTGTTGAGCGTATTTAACTCCTTGCTCTAATACTACTTGAGGATTATCACATTTACTAATATCTCCACTCAACGCTAATATTTTATTATTTTCCAATAAATTACATTTAGAACTATTAGGTATAATGCCTTTATTTAAATTATACCTAAACCAATCGCATGACCACCAATAAGGTTCGTCCGTATCTTTTAGAAACGTTACCTTTATAATACCATATAGAGTATTTAATTCGTAATAATCTTCACCAGCAATTTTGAATTGTTCTAAACTTTTTTCAATAAATATCTTAGCGACAGAATTCGTTGTATAATCTATAACGTATTTATTAATTAAAGAACCAAACAATGCATCCCGAACAGTCTCACCCACAAAATCAAATGCAATATCAACATCAAGAAATATTTGTCTCTTGACTTCTTTAGCAATTGAGTTTAATTTAACAGAAGCAGGAGTATAATTCATAGATTGAACCGTAGTAGAAACATTGGAGGTATTTCTCAAAGCATCAAAATATTTATGACAAGGACATTTACAAGTAAAAACTTTACCTTGTTTTGGACATGTATCATGACCCTTACCACGCATTGTTTTTACTCCAGCCTTTGCTGGATAATAACAATAATTTGCAAAGGTTTGAGAAACCCATGGAACATTAGGATTATCTACAAATAATGTAGCCCAATCAGGTTCTATAAGTACAGAATTCCAAATATTAGGAATAGTAGCAATAGTAGCAACTATAGGCTGCTTTGCTACATTAAAAATAATAGTTTGTGGAGCATGATGTGAACAACTACAATCAAAATAAAAACAACTATCATGACGCCCATTTCTACAATTACCAGATCTACTAAATTTATTAGTATGATTATCTAGTACAGGCATTTCATGACAATAACATGGACAATCTGCACCGGATTGTTTATAACAACTATTATGTCTATCGTGAGTACAATCAGTTGAACGTCTTGCTGACATATTACTTAAAGACTTTCCTATATTACAGCCACATGCACATTTACAACCTATTTCTATACAATAACTATGCATTTTAACTGCACAAATACGAGATATAGGTGTACCATTGGCTAGAGCGATTAACATTATGATTTATATTTATGGATTCCACGCTCTACGAATATCAGCATTAATCCGACGAATAGCCTGATCAACACCTTTACCCGGTGAACAACTAATAGTCACATTATTCCCATTAGGAAATCTACAAATATAATGGCCCCCACTATTCCGACGAACAATGACGCCTTGTTTTTGCAAATTATTAATAATTTGCTTTACTCGATTAGTTGCTGAAGGCAATTTTTACCAACTTATTTACACTAAAAGCGTATTAAATCTCTTCATTGTGTATTAAACATGCATTCATATTATTCCATTATCCAACCCATTCCGTGCCGCAAACCACCACAACTACAAATGCACAAAGGCCCATGAGCCTTCATGCACCTAAAATCACACTTGCCCTCAGGATTACGAATTGCAATAACATCTACGTTCTCCATACCCTGATTACAAGTTTCACATCTACGGTTGTCTATATTAAAGCCCACATAGACAACCGACCCATCCAGTGATTGAAATTCACTACTAATTGGATAAGTAGTACCATTATTATCTTTATCGCTCCAATCAGTAATTACTCGATAGTCAATCCGAACATGCGTAGTAGGATGATTACTACCCTTGCATGTATAAATCCGATGGATTTCATTAATAGTTTGCATAATTATTTACCACTCCGGCCATTGTTCTTTACAACTTTTTGACTTCCGAATTGCCAAAATTAATAAATTACACTTCAATATATTTAACTCACAGTTTATAGCAATTGATTTACCATTGTTACTAAAAGGACTAATTAGATACGTAGACTATTCCTTTCAACAATACATTACAAAAAGAGCATCGGTTTAGTAGTCTAATCTACTACTTAGAATGAGTAGAGTATTTAGCCCTTACATTTCTCTACTACCGCAAATTTACTTGCAAATCGCAAGCAATAAGTGGAGAGATATATTTCAATTTCTCCACTATTTGCTGACTACTTACAACGATTCGTCAACCGACCCATAAACATGGACGTTCTTATAATGGTATGTGTTGCCATTAATCCATGCGCCACATTCGACGCAACGTACTACAGGATACGAAAAAAACGAATACTTCCAATTAGACATTCAATCGTTCCTTTCAATCATGATTTTTTGGCTAGGTGTTAATTGAGTTTTACAAATATCACAATTTCCACACCAGGTTGCCATCCATTCATTTGTTGGCTTTATTGTATGATTTTCTTTAGAGTGATTACAATTAACACACATTCAATCGTTCCTTTCAATTATGCATTAGGCAATTCGATTTTTACGTCACAGACCGCCCCGCAGACCCATTCTACACCCGGAGGGTGCCGGTTGTCACCCCTATAACGGTCAAGTAGCCCATAAAGATTGTGATATTTTGCAACACCCTGACACATACGTCAGGTATCCCTGAATCGCGCAAATCTCTACCAAAAACTTTATAAAAGATTTTCCTAAAAAAGTCCCCAATATCGCTTGACTGTGGTATACTTTTCGCAGGTCAAAAAACGCTTGATCGCACGATTTAGGAGTTTTACGATGGTTTCTAGTGCAGTTGAAAAGGTTGTGGTTCCGTTCAATATCGATGTTGGGCGAGCGGAATTGGAGTCACTTTCGGATTCTTACAATTCGATGATGGGCGATTTGATCGCGGCTGGTCAAAAAGCGGATATTGCAGAAATGCAACGTCTCGGTGCTGAAATGGCCGCGATTGCGGTCAAACGGGATCGTATTGCCGGGAAAATTTCTCGCGCTGAAAACGGTTCGGGTGGCGTTGACATTAAGACGCGAATCAGCGCTCGAACTGAGGCTTACGCGGCGATTGCGCTTTTTGTCGAATCCAACAACGAAATCAAGCGGTTGCTTACCCTCGTACCGAGTCTTAAGGCGATTAAATTGTCCTTCAAAAAGGGCAAGTATGTTTCCGCCGGTACGGTTGGTGGTTTCAAGACTGGCGCTGTTGGGACTAAGCGGCCTCGCGCATCGTGGATTGGTGGAGATCTCGCGGAGCCTGTCACGACTAAGATTTTGATTTCACTTTACGGAGTGAAATACGGTCAAGTCAAAAACTGGGACAACCTGACCACTGCTGAACGTGTCGCACTTGCGACCGTGATCAGTCAAGATGAAGGTTTCACGAACGCGAACGCTGCTAAGTAGACGAAACCCCGCGAGGGGTCGAATACAAATAGCATTCCTGACGAATCTTGGGGAGTAGTTACTATGTTGAAAAGTCGAAATGTGGTAGTGTTGCAAAACTCCGAGATTAGTGTTTTTTATGCCGCACTAATGGACAGATTGGATTTTTTGACAAAGTCTCAATACGCGAACAAAGCCAACATGAAAAAACAGGCTAAACGTATTGAGCAAATGTTGCTTGAATTGAAAGGGCGTAGAACAGTCGCGTAATCTGTTAACTTAACTTAACAGTTAGATAGATGCCCCCTGAAAATGGGGGCATCTTTACGCCCGGTGACGTCTAGCACATACGTTCGCTTACTATTCGTAGTCCATAATATATATGGCGCTCACAGGAGCGAACCTACCCAACCCTCCCCATACCTACGCGAATTTAACTTGACAAAATAATTAACTGGCAAGTCTACTTAAACCGGCCCATATCTACCTAAATCTACAATGTCAACCCCTTGACAAAAATAAATTCTAACTAAAAGTCCATAGAAATACCTAGATATAGATAGATTCTAAGGCTTCGTGTTATTGTA
>ERZ1292629.3774-Hain-H43-01um-R1-3774-length-11489-cov-6_pt1 | contig 11489 bp, 8 predicted proteins | sample MGYA00564399_ERZ1292629 | MGnify/ENA primary metagenome ERZ1292629 (study PRJEB36523, sample SAMEA6512636) | groundwater metagenome | collected 2019-01-08 | study: AquaDiva: Metagenomics assemblies of 32 groundwater samples | reverse complement strand
TATTTTTCTAAAATTAAAAAAAAGAAAGTTAAAAAATTAAGGGAGTTTTATGAATATTCTTTAAGACGAATATAATCTTTAGCTACTTCTTCCACCCCAAATTTTTTATCCTTTTCATCATCAATAATATTTATATTTCTTATATCTCTACGATAATATAAAGGAACAGATAATTGGTTCTTGCAGAAAGTCATAACAAATACATCTTCGTTAATAATCCCTGAATAATATAATCTAATATTAGGATCGCCTGTATGATTGCTCCAAGAGATATGCTCCCCAATATTTAAATTTAGCACTTTTACCATTTTTACTAAAAAGATATTTGCTTTAAAAGAATTTATATAGTAAAAAATAGCTCACTGCGTTCGAATTAATTAGAGATTGAAGTAATGCGAGAAAAATTTCGCAATCACTAATTAATTTAACTTATAAACAATATCAAAAAAACGATGCGCCACTACACACTGAAGTGTGTGGTTTGTCCGGCGCGTTTCCGCGAAAATCAGTAGATTTTCGGGACCCTAAAAATCCATCAGGATTTTTTTGGTTAGGATTTAGAAATTCTCCGCACACTCAAGTGTGCGGTTTCCCAAGAATTTCTATATGATGCCGAGTATTTTTTCTATTAATTAAATTTAAAATCAATTGAGCAACTTGTTGCGAACAAATTTTTATAATAGAAATAATTTATATCCTTAAACTAATTATTTTTGAAATTCCGTCATGCATTTGAAGACAACCTATGGTTTTCTCTCACACATTTTCCTTCTCGACGCTGAAAGGTGGCATTTTTTCTAAACTCGCGACTTCGCACGAGTAATCTATTTTTTATTTACTCTCTACCACGAAATCACTCGGCCTCCGGTGAAATCACAAGCATGATGGAATTATATTTTAAGAGAAATAATTTTACTAATACCATCATGCATACTTACTCCAAAAAGATTTGTTGCATTGGTGATTATCTCGTCGTTGTGAGTTATAATAATGTACTGCCCTTTCTGCATATATTTTTTCAATAAAGATGCGAGCCGTTCTGAATTTCTTTTGTCCAGCGCCGCGTCAATCTCGTCGAGAATGTAAAAACAATAGGGGCTCAGCTCCTGAATTGCAAATATAAGTGAAAGCGCAACCATTGTCTGCTCTCCTCCTGAAAGAGAAGTCACATCAAAATATTTTCCATGCCCGATTTTTACAACAATTCCAACACCTGCTTCAAACGGCTCTTTTTTATTTTCCAACTCCAAAAATACCTGTCCTTTAGTGCTGATTTGAGCAAAATTTCTTGAAAATTTTTCATTTAAATCTTCCAAAGTTTTTAGGAAAACTTTTTTCTTTCTTACATCAATTTCATTTATTATTTTCAAAATTCCTTCTTTTTCCTTGTTTATTATCTCGGTTTTTTCTTTTATAGAATCGTATTCTTTTTTAACCTCGTCGTAAACTTCCAAGCTTCTTAGATTCACCGTTCCTATTTTTGACAAAATATCCTGCGAATTATTTAATTTTTGCAATAAAACATCTTTGCTTATTTTTATCAATTCAACATCCGGGTAAGAAAGCATTTCTATTTCCAAATTTTCCAATTCAGCGTCGATTCTTGCCTTGTCAATTTTCAAATCATTTGTTGACTGCTCAACTCCATGAACATTCACCTGCCTGTTCATAACATCTGTCTCTGTCTCTCTTATTTTCTGCTGAAAAGAATTTTTCGAGGAAATCATCTCCTGAAATTTTTTTGTTAATTCTTCTTCCTGTTTCCTTTTTTTGTCCAGCAACTCTTCATTCTCGTCGATAGTTTCTATAATTTCATTTAATTCGCTTATAAAATCAATTTCTTCCCTCAATAATTGCTTCAGCGCTATTTTTGAACGTTCTAATTCTCTCTGCTTAAAAGAGACTTCAGAATTAATTGTTTGCTTACTTCTCATTGAAATTTCCCTTAATTCCACAGAAAGTGTTTCATATTTTTCATCTATATTAGAATTCTCGTCGAAGTTGCTATCTAAAAATTTTTTTCTTCTGCTTAATTCAGACAAATCTTGATTCAATTTTTCAATTTTTTCCTGCAGAGACTTTATCTGGTATTTTTTATCTTCAATCGAGGACAGCTTAATTAAATCCATTTCTCTTTTTGATATTTCTTTTGAAAACTCATCTGTATCCTGCTTAATAACATTTTTTCTTTTGTATAATTCTGACAAGAATTTATCCAGTTCAGAAATTTTATTTTCAAAATCTTTGATTTTTGGATTTGTCTCTGAAGAAATATTTTTTATATGCTCGTGACTAATTTTACTTTTGCATAACGGACAAATATTTATTTTTGAAATTTCTTCTTTCAGGGAATTCAGTTTTTTAATTTCATATTCGAATATGTGCATTTTTTTCTCTGACTCCACTTCAATTTGGTTTAAATTTTCCAGCATATTTTTTTTCTCAGTTAAAGAAGCCCTGATTGAATTCAATTTTTCAGAAGTGGTTTTTGTGTCAAATAATTCCAGAGAAATGGAATCGATATGCTTCAGCAAAAGATTTGATTCTCCCTGATAATTTTGAAGGGTGGATTCCTTATCCTGAATTCTTTCTCTTACAGATTTCAACTCGGATTTTAAGGTGTAAAATTTTTTTCTTTGCTCTTCTAATTTTTCAAGTTCTTTCTTTTTATTTTCAATATCTTTTTCCTTGCTGTCTGTAGGAGATTCTTTTTGCAGTTCGTTTATTGATAATTGGTTGTCCCTTATTTTTTCGTTTAATTCCTGCTTTTTCTTTGAGACTCCTGAAAGTTTTGCTTCATAATTTTCCCGTCGAACAATTAATCCGGCAAGCTCTGCTCTGATATCCGCAATCTGCTGGTTCAAAGATTCCTGCTCCAAACCCGTTGATTTTTGTATTGTTGAATTTATTGAATTTATTTTTGATTCAAAATTTGTAATTTCTGTCTGAAGAGAAAGGATTATTTTTTTTATTTTTTCAAGCTCTTTGTTTTTATTTTCTATTTCGGTGTTTAAAGATTCTGCCTGTTTTTTCTTTTTTATCAAATCGTGATAAATTATGCTCGCCTTGAATTTTTTAATATCACTCTCGAGTTTCTTGAATTTTAATGCCTGCTGTCTTTCTTTTTCTAAATTATTTAAATAAGAGGTTCTTTCTCTTAATATTGCCAAAATTTCTTTTAATCTTTCTTCGGTTTTTTCAAGTTCTTTCAATGATTTTTCTTTTCTTGATTCATAGATGGAAATTCCCGAAACCTCCTCGATGATTTTTCTTCTGTCTTCGGTGTGCATCCTTACAAAATTCTGAATTTCTCCCTGAAGAATTATATTAAAACCATAAGGGTCAATTCCCGCCTGAGCCAGCAAAAATAAAACCTCGCTTCTTGTTTTTGTTTCGTCGTTGATTTTGTATATGCTTTGCCCATTTCTTCTTACTATTCTTTTTATTGAAATTTCTTTTTGTTCGATGGAAAAAGAGCTGTCTGAATTGTCAAATATAATTTCCACAACAGCTTCTTTTGATGGGGCTGCGGAACTTGTTCCGAGAAAAATTAAGTTACTTGATTTTGTTGCTCTTATAGATTTCATGCTTAATCTTCCCAAAACAAAACAAAGCGCCTCGGAGATGTTGCTTTTTCCAGAACCATTCGGGCCAAGAATTATATTTATTCCCTTGTCAAAAGGTATTTCAGTTTTTTTAGGAAAACTCTTAAAACCATGCATAATTAATTTTTTTATATAACTCATTTAAAGAGAAAAAGAACGCATATTTTTAAAGATTGGGATGATAAGAAAAATATAAAATAACTGCTCCTCATTTTCTGCTCGCGACTTCGCACGAGTAATTTATTTTTTTATTTACTCTCTACCACGAAATCGCTCGTCGTCGATTAATATCAATTAAGTAATAGAAGAAACTGATGATTATTATTATTATTTGATTAAGTCATCGACGAGAATTCGCACTACTTCATTTTTATTAATCTGCGACGTCGAGAGATTTCACGAGCCACTATGTAATCTAATGTCGAGTGAAATTACGAGAGAAGGGAGCAGGTAGATTATTCAAATAAATTACATCAATATAATACTTATGATAAATTAGAGAGGAAATATATTAAAAAAATAAAATAAAAAAATATAGAAAATAGGAAATTTTCTATCTCATTCAAAACAAGAAGTTTTGAAGATAAAAAAGGGATTTCACTAAGGAAAACTTATCTCCTCTTCTTCTTAACTGCTTTTTTCTTTGCCATTGCTGTCACCCCTTTAAATTTTATAATATATTTTGGTAATTATTATTTTTATACTTATCTATTTACTAAAAAATGACATTTAATATTTTAGATAATAATTCAATTTTGTCGACGGAAAAATTAATAAAACTCTGAAAAGAAAATATTTTGAAGAAAATGGAGAAATATCAGGAAGATAAAAAAAATTAACTCACTTCGTTCGATTAATTTAAATTTAAGTAATCAAATAAACAATTTATTATCAGACTATCAACGAGGATTTACATTACATATTTTTAATCAATCTGCGAATGAAATGAGCAGCAAATATTATATCTTTTATAAGTTATGAGGAGGAATAACTTATAAACTGAATTTTTCTATTTATTTTATGCTGTATATTATAGGACTTGGATTAAATCCTGACGGAATTTCGAGAGAGGGATTAATAATTGCTAAAAAATGCAAGAAAATTTATCTTGAAAATTATACTGTGGAGTTCCCTTATTCCTTAGAAGCGATTGAAAATTTAATTGAAAAGAAAATTTTTCCTGCTGACAGGGAATTTATAGAAAGCTGTAAAATCGTCGACGAGGCAAAAAAAACAGATATTGCTTTGCTGGTTTATGGAAGCCCGCTCACAGCAACTACACACATAACTTTAGTTCAAGAGGCAAGGGCTTCAGAAGTCAAATACAAAATAATTTACAGCGCATCTGTTATCGACGCTGTTGCTGAAACAGGATTGCAATTATACAAATTTGGAAAAATAGCATCGATGCCGGAATTTGAAGCAGATAGTTTTATGGAAATTGTAAAAGAAAATCAGAAAATTGAAGCACATAGTTTAATTTTAGTTGATATTGGTTTGAGTTTCAGCAGGGCAGTTAAAAAATTGGAAACTGCGTCGGAAAAACATAAAATTAAATTAGATAAGATTATTGTTTGCTCTAAACTTGGAACAGATAACAGAAAAATAGTATATGAAAATATTGAAAATTTAAGAGACAAGGAATTCAAAACTCCCTTTTGCTTTGTAATTCCAGGAAAACTGCATTTCCTAGAAAATCAGATGTTGGAAAGTCTCTGATTTTCTGGACCACGAAATTTGCGACTATGCACAGAAATCAACAAAATTTCATTGGTTTTAGAAAAAGAAATTTTGGACAGCTGGAGTGCCGGATAAAATTTAAAAAATGCTTACTCATTTTTTAACTCATAGAAAATCAAAGATTTTCTAAGCCCAAAAATGTCTTTGCATTTTTAGGCGTTCAACTCTTGCGAGTTGAAGATTTAAATATTAAAGAAAATAACTGATAATATGGTATACGACAACAAAATCTTTGATTTTGAGTCATATATTTTTGGAGAAATAAAAAATGTACGATTTTAAAAAAATAGAAGAAGAATCTAGAAAAGTTTGGAAGAAACAAAAAAAAGAAATAGAAAAAGCTGTGCAGGATAATCCTAAGAAAAAATTATTTTCTTTTCTTGAAGGACCACCGACGGCAAATGCTCCTCCGGGTTTGCATCATTTAGAAGTTAGAACTTATAAAGATATAATTAATAAATTTAAATTTATGCAGGGATTTTCTGTTCCGAGAAAAGGAGGATGGGATTGCCACGGGCTTCCAGTAGAAGTTCAGGTTGAAAAGCAATTAAATCTTAAAGATAAAAAAGACATAATAAAATATGGTGTTAATAATTTCATAGAAAAAGCAAGAAAAAGTGTTTTCTCTAATATTAAAGATTGGGAAGAATCAACAATAGAATTAAATTATTGGATAGATTTGAAAAATCCTTATGCAACCTTAGACAATAATTATATTGAAAGTGTGTGGTGGAGTCTTAAGGAATTATACAAAAAAGAAATGCTTTACGAAGGATATAAGGTTGTTCCGTTTTGCCCAAGATGTGGAACTCCTCTTTCAAGCCATGAAGTTGCGCAAGGTTATAAAGATGTAAAAGAAGATTCAATTTATATCGCATTCAAATTAAAAAATAAGAGTAGAGAATATGTTTTAGCATGGACAACAACGCCGTGGACTTTGCCTGGAAATGTTGCGTTAGCTGTAGGAGAAAATATTAATTATGTGAAAGTAGAACTTCCTGACGGAGATAAAATAATTATTGGTAAAGACAGATTAAATATTTTGAAAGAATATAAGATAATCGAGGAGATGAAAGGGAAAAAATTAATTGGATTGGAATACGAGCCGTTGTATGAAATTAAGGAATTGAAAAATGAAAATTCTTACAAAATAATTTCTGCGGATTTTGTTACAACTGAAGATGGAACTGGAATTGTTCATACTGCAGTAATGTATGGAGAAGATGATTATCGTGTTGGAATAGAAAAAGGCTTGCCTGCAATCCACACCGTCGGAGAAGATGGAAAATTTTTAGACAATACTCCTGAATTTTTGAGAGGCAGGCAGGTTAAAGAAGCTGAAGAAGATATTAAAGAAGACTTAAAAAAAAGAAAACTTCTTTTCAAAAAAGAAAAAATAATTCATTCGTATCCTTTTTGCTGGAGATGTGATACTGCGCTGCTGTATTATGGAATTACATCATGGTATATAAAAGTCAGCACTATCAGGGAAAAAATGAAGAAATTAAATGAAGAAATTAATTGGTATCCGTCGCATATCAAAGAAGGAAGATTTGGAAATTGGCTCGAAGGTGCGAAAGATTGGGCATTATCAAGATTTAAATTTTGGGGAACTCCTCTTCCTGTCTGGAGATGCGAGTGCGGAAAGCAGGAAATTATTGGAAGTATAGAAGAATTAAAAAAGAAATCTTCAAAAAAAATAACTGGAAAAATTGATTTACATAAACCCTGGATTGATGGAATAAAATTAAAATGCTCGTGCGGAAAAGAGATGAAAAGAATTCCAGATGTAATTGACTGCTGGTATGATTCTGGCAGCGCGATTTTCGCGCAGTTTCATTATCCGTTTGAAAATAAAAAAGAATTTGAAAAAAGATTCCCCTATGACTTTATTTCTGAAGCAATTGACCAGACTCGGGGATGGTTTTACACAATGCATGTGATTTCAACTATCCTATTTGAAAAACCTGCCTATAAAAATGTAATCTGCGCAGGACATATCATCGACGAAAATGGAGAAAAAATGTCAAAGTCAAAAGGAAATATAATAAAGCCGAGAGAAATAATTAATACTTCGGGAGTTGACGCTGTGAGATTGCAATTCTGCACAAGCGACGCTGGAAATTTCAAAAGATATTCATATAATTTAATAAAAGAAGATACAATTCCTTTCTTAACTGTTTTATACAATGCAGATAATTATTACAAACAGCTTGAGAATAGAAAGTGCAAAAAAAGAATTGAAGATGGGTGGATATTAAGCAGATTAAATTCTTTAATAAAAAAAGTTACAAAAGATTTAGAAAATTATTCTTTAGACAAACCTTTTTCAGAAATTCAGAGTTTTGTTGTAGATGATTTCTCCAGAAATTATATTAAAATGACAAGAGACAGAGAAGACGCAAAAGAAATTATTGGAGAAGTTTTGGAAAAAATTTCTTTGCTGTTGGCTCCTTTTGCTCCATATATAACAGAATATATTTATTCTCAGTTCAGCAAGAATTCGGTGCATTTGTCGTCGTGGCCAAAAGCAGTAAATAAAAAAATAAACAAAAAACTTGAAGAGGAAATGGAAAATGTTTTGAAAATTATCGAGATGGGTTTGAGAGAAAGAGATAGGGTTCAAATTGGTTTGAAGTGGCCTTTGGCGAAGGCAAAAATTATTTTCTACGGAAACTTGAATAAGGAAATGATAAAAATTATTGAGGGGCAGTTGAATGTCAAGAAAATTGAAATAAAGAAAACAGGAAACAGCAAAAACCTTCGGTTTTTGAGTGCCCCGAAAATTGGAAATTTTCGCGGTTTTCTATCTCGTCAAAAACAAGAAGTTTTTGAGATTAAAAAAGGAAAAGAATTTTCTGTTGAATTAGACATAAAAATAACCTCTGAATTGGAATCTGAAGGTTATGCTCGGGAGTTAATGAGAAAAGTGCAGGCGTTGAGGAAAAAAGAAGGATTAATAAAAACAGATAAGATAAAATTGGCTGTTGTTTCTGAAAAAAATATTTTGCAGATGTTTGAGAAGCATAAACAATCTATAAAAGAAAAAACAAATGCAAAAGAATTGCGGTTTATAGATATTCATGAAACAAACAAAAGATTTATATTATTGCTTAAAGATTATTCCAGTAAACTTGAAGACAAAATCAAAGAAAATAAAATTGAAATTCGGTTGAAGAGAATTTAAAAATGAATAAAATAAAAAAGAAAGGAAACAATACTTTTTTGAAAGTAGAGTGTGGGATTACAGGGATAAGAAGCAAAAATAGGAAAGATGTTCCAGCAGGATTTGTTGAAGTCGAAGTATATGAATGTAATGGAGAAAGAAAAGGACAGCATTATTCAGATTATTTCTCAATTGATTTATTGACGAGAAGTGGAATAGAAATAAAATATGACACTATTTTTAGAGCATACATTGAGCGAATAAAACCAAGAAAACTCTCGAGAAAAGAAATAGAAAGTGTAATTAAAAAAACAGAGGAAGAGTTTCCGGACCTTGAATGAAATTTTTCTGAGGTTTATTCTCAAGAAATCTCGAGACGAATACAGGCATTTAGAAAAAGTTTAGGATTGGAGAAAAAAGACAAAGTTGATACAATAATAATTGTTGACGACGATTTTAAAAAAATATTGGAAAATAAAAAATCGTTCATAGAAGAAAGAACTAATTCAAGAAAATTAAAAATTGTCACAGGGATTATGGAAACATTTAAAAACAAAATAGACTTTAAAATAAAAGATAAAAGAGTGACTATAATTATATCGAGGGATTAACTACCTGTTAGTAATCCACAAAATTTACTCTTTTACCATAACAATGTTTAAAAAGAAAAAGGAGATATGATATAAATGAAAAAAATTTTAACAAATTTTTTGCCTCTCAAAAACAGGAAGTTTTCAAAATGATAGTAAAAGATGAATTTTTGAGCAGACTAAGAAAAATTTTTGATTTAAATTTGTATGAAGTGAAAGTGTGGACTGCGCTTTTGTCGAGGGGAACTTCTACTGCCGGAGAGTTGAGTAATATTTCTGATGTTCCTAGGTCAAGAACTTATGATATTTTGGAGAGTTTGGAAAAAAAAGGATTTATTGTTATGAAATTGGGAAAACCAATTAAATTTATTGCTCTGAAACCTGAAGAGGTTGTTGAAAGAGTAAAGAAAAATTTGATGGTAACTGCTCAAGAAAGGACAAAAAGACTTGACAGCTTAAACGGCGACGAGGTTTTGAATGAACTTCATATTTTATTCACACAGGGTATTAAATTTGTTGAACCTACAGATATGTCTGGAAGTTTGAGGGGAAGACAAAATATTTACAATCATTTAGATATGATAATAAGAGACGCTGAAAAAACCATTACAATTGTTACCACTGCCGAGGGTTTGAACAGAAAATTTGAAGCTTTGATGCCGAGTCTTGAAAAATGCAAAAAAAGAGGAGTTAAAATAAGAATTGCTTCTTCTATCGATAAAAATAATCTTAAGATTGCAAGAGACTTCAAAAGAATTGCAGAAGTCAGGGATATGCAAAATATCAAGGCAAGATTTATAATTATTGATTCTAATCAATTGATGTTTATGCTTTTAGACGACGAAAAATTTCATCCAAATTATGATATTGGGGTTTGGATTAATACAGAATTTTTTGCACAGGCATTAGAGCAGATGTTTGAATTGGCTTGGAAAGAAATGAAATCTATAAAATAGATTTCAAACCTTAAATTTCTCTTTGAAAAGAAATTCAAGGAAATAAAAGTTGTGAAGTAGGAATATGAAATTATCGGAAAATTAAAAAAATAGTTGTGAATATTAATTGCCGTCGGATTTTTACATTACTAATTAATAGAAAATCGAGGTGAAGCCGAGCAATTTTTAAAAAATAAATTTTTACGAGAAATTAAAAAAACAAATAAATTTTTATACTCTATTAATTTAATTTTTATGAGATGGTGAGGGGAAAAAAGAGAATTCCTTGGGGGTATTGGATTGTGTGGGCTTTGAGTATTATTGCTATAATCCTTCTTGTATTTCAGATAGTTAGAACTTTAATTGGATAAAATGAAAAGAAGCGATATTCTTTCTATATTTTCACATCAATTTTTTCAGCAAGAATTTGAGAAATATTTGGAGTTTCTTTTTTCAAATCTTCTAATCCTAATTTTTGCTTTTCTAACTTAATTGATTTAAGATATTCTTTAAATTGTTTTTTTCCTTCGTTAAAAACATCAGGGGATTTATCATCATATCTATTTATAATACTATTATTTATTATTTCAATATAATCTAGTCTTAAATATCCGCAATCCACATAGATTACAACTTTTCCATCTGGTTTTGTAACTTTTAGAATATTTCTTCCACATACAGCACCATGAAGTGTAGAATACATTTTAATTTTTTCATTTCCAACTTTTCCCTCAAAATAATATTCCGAATAATTATTATCGCATCCCATTATTGACGAAATTCCGAGGGTTAACCCTGCTAAAATTCCCAGTGTTCTTCTTTTAGTTTTATTCAAAATATTTTCTAATTTTACCATCTATTAACTGAAAATAATTTATTTATAAAGTTATATGTTTTTTAGAATATAATTGTTGGGAGGAAAAAATAGTGCTCATTTCATGCTCGCGACTTCGTACGAGTAATTTATTTTTTGTTTACTCTCTACCACGAAATCGCTCGTTGCAGATTGATAAAAATGAAGTAGTGTAAGAAAATTTATTTATCAGCATAAATTAATCGATATTTTTCCACATTACTTTTATTTTCATATTAATCTACGAACTTGTGAGCAGCAAATTTTTACGAGAAATTAAAAAAACAAATAAATTTTTATACTCTATTAATTTAATTTTTATAAGATGGTAGGGAAAAAAAAGAGAATTCCTTGGGGGTATTGGATTGTTTGGATTTTGGGAGCTATAGCAATTGTTTTATTAATTTTTCAGATAGTTAGAACTATTTTAGCGTAATATGAAAATCAGCGACGTATTTTCTATTTTTTCCCAGATAGTTAATTTTTTAATTTTCATTTATTTTTCTATCATCTTAATAAAAATAAATTTTCTTGATTTATCTGGTTTGTTGATTAGCGCATTTGGATTGTTTATTTCTTTGATAGCAAATATCATTTCCG
>ERZ1292629.3773-Hain-H43-01um-R1-3773-length-11490-cov-6_pt1 | contig 11490 bp, 13 predicted proteins | sample MGYA00564399_ERZ1292629 | MGnify/ENA primary metagenome ERZ1292629 (study PRJEB36523, sample SAMEA6512636) | groundwater metagenome | collected 2019-01-08 | study: AquaDiva: Metagenomics assemblies of 32 groundwater samples | reverse complement strand
CAGAGGTTATGAGATTGTTGTTATTTCCCAATACCGAAATATTTATTTCCATAAAGCCCTCAGCCGATTCTTCCACGATTACCCGTGAGTCATAAGCTTTGGCTACTTCTATGGCATCTTTTAATTCTTTGGCATTTCTGGCTTTGGTAATGCCAATACTTGATCCGCCATTGCTTGGTTTGACAAACAAGGGGAAGTTTTGGGAAAGTTTTACTTGTGGAATTCCAGAGAACACTTTTTTCTGAGCCAATTTGTCCATGCCGAGAGCCGAAGCCATGACTCCACAGCCTGTGTAGGGGATACCCGCCATTTCCAGAAGACCTTGGACACAGCCATCTTCACCATAAGTCCCATGAAAGGCCAATATTGCACAGTCGATCCTTTCTTGTCTTTTCAGAAAATAATTTTCTGAATTGACAGAGCCGTCCCGCAACACAATTTGAGGCTCTCTAATTTGGTCTAAATTTTTATAAAACTCGGGTTTGAGAAAGTTTGGGTTGCCTTTGATAAACCGGCCGTTTTTGGTAACATAAATAGGTATAATATTGTATTTGTTTTTATCCAGATTGTGCATTACCTGTAATCCCGTAATTACCGACACCTCATGTTCCACCGACCTGCCCCCATAAAGTACTGCAATGTTTATCATATTTCTTCAATTTTAGCACCTAACTTCTTGAGATTCTCAGCAAATTTGGGATGGCCACGGTACAAAGTGTCGGCGTTTAAAATAGTGGTTTGGCCATGAGCCATCATGGCGCACATGGCCATGGAAACTACCGCGCGGATGATATAGGGAGCTTCCAAAGTGGCCCCATGTAGTTTTTTGCCACCCATGACCATCACCCGGTGGGGATCGCAGACCACAATTTCCGCTCCCAGCTTGGTCAATTCCGGAGTCCAATACAATCCGGCTTCGTACATCCAATTGTGGAACAGCACATGGCTATGCCGGGCTTTGAGAGCCAGAGGAATAAAAATAGGCAATAGATCAACCGGGAGAGATGGCCAAGGTTGGGCGCGGACGATAGACGGTGATTGATTAACAGATTGATGGGGTAAAACAGTGGTACTGCCGGAAGTATGTTTTAATTTGATGCCAAATTGAGCAAATTGATACCAGATAGGATCCAGCAGTTTGTGCAAGGTGTGGCGGACGGTAATTTGGCCGCCAGTGGCCGCTCCCAAGGCCAGAAAAGTACTGATTTCGTAATGATCGTCAAGCAGAGTGTGTGCATGGTCCAGGGGCAGTTTTGCTCCGGTTACTTGCAAAATATTGGATCCGGTTCCGGAAATTTTTATTCCGGCCTGAGTTAACATTTGGCACAAGTCCTGAACTTGAGGCTCGCAGGCGGCTCCGAAAATCCGGGTGGTGCCGGGCAGGGAAGTGGCCAACATAATCACATTTTCAGTGACGGTAGGGCTCATTTCCGAAAGCCAAATCTCTCCGGATTTAGCATTTAAGGCATTCATTTTGATGCCATTCTTGTCGTCAATTGTGACTCCCAGATCATGGAAAGCTTGATAATGCGGATCGAGGGTCCGCACTCCCAAGCTACAGCCTCCGGGAAGATCAGCAAAAGCAAATTTGCCAAACCGGGCCAGCATTGGTCCCCAAAGTAGGGAAGTCCCGCGCATATTTCCCAGGTCGTCGCGGGAAATATTGGCCAAATTCAAATTTGAATTGTCCACATGTAAAACACAAGTTTGCTTATCCCACACAATCTTACTGCCCATTTTTTCTAAAATCTTGATGAGTCTATTAACATCGGTAATATCAGGAATGTTTTTTAAGGTAAGTTTCTGAAACAATATTGAAGCCGGTATCATAGCCACGGCCGAGTTTTTGGATCCAGAGGGAGTAATGGTGCCAGACAGCGGTGTCCCGCCGGTAATCTTGATATTCATGCCCCGTCTATTATATCAGGCTGGGATTCTGGGGGCTTAGAGGTTGATTTTATAATCAATCCGGCAACAATAGAATGGATCCAGCATAACACTTCCTTGGAGTTTATGCCGGGTTTTGGTGCCTGCTGTAATCCACTTTTGACACATTTTAGGCAAATCATCTCTGGTGTGGCAAACATAGTATTACTTGATTATACACCTTCTGGGTTATAATTGGGGCATGCAAAAGGTACCGGTGTTGGTGCGGCCCGTTGATAGTAAATTCAAAGTCTGGCAGGGGTTTGGGGATATTAGACCGGAAACGACGTGGGCATATGCAGAATTTGGTGGTCAACATTCCGGAGTGGATTTTTATATGCCTGCAGGGAATGAAGTTAGGTGTTCGTTTGAAGGGGTGGTGGTGAGAAGGGAGTTTCATAAAGGTATGGGGAATGTAGTGGGAGTCAGAAATGGGAATATTGTGGCTTTGTACGCACATTTAAGCGGGTTTAAAATAAATTTTGGTGAAATAGTGGGGGCGGGCGATCCGATTGGATTGTCCGGGAACACCGGTGCGGCAACTTTGCCGGATGTTCCTCACTTGCATTTTGAATTGCGGAATATTACTAAGCCATCGCTTAAAGAAATGGTGTTTGAGCCGGTGTTTGGAAAACCAATTAAACAGTGGAGAGACACATTTACTTACCAGATTAACAATCAAAACACTGTTAAAACCTGGCGCTTTTTGGCACTGAGATATTTAGGTGATGAAGATGGGTGGATAAAGATCAAAGGCGTTAATTCCCAATTAAAAAAGTTAAAAGATGGTACTAAAATTGTTATTCCAAATTATGTTTAGTAACAGAGAAATACCAGCAATAGTTTTGGCGGGCGGGAGAGGAACAAGGATGGGCAAGGGTCTGCCTAAAATTTTGAGACCTTTGTGCGGGAGGCCGTTGATATTTTGGATATTAGATACTCTCAAACAATGTGGACTGAAAAACATAATAATGGTAATCGGCTATAAAGCCAAATTGACAGGAAAGAGCGTAAAAGATGCTGGATATAAAAAAATAAAGTTTGTCAAACAAGATAGGTTATTAGGAACTGCTCACGCTGTAGGGGTTGGATTATCGGTTGTGCCTGAGACGGCGGAAGATACTTTGGTATTATTTGGAGACGACTCGGCTTTATATCGTCCTGCGACCTTGGATAATTTTATAAAGTATCATCAAGAAAACCATGCGAAGGCAACCGTATTGACTGTGATTTCTGATGTCCCTACCTCACTAGGAGGACTACGTAAAGATGATCTGGGGAGAATTGTGGGAGTAGTGTCAAAACAGGAAATGCAAGAGAAAGGCATAAACAGACATAGCATATTGTGCGGTGCTTTATGTTTTGAGACAAAGTGGATAAAAGAAATTTTGAAAAAAATTCCCAAGAACGAAGTAAGCGGAGAGTATCTTTTGCCCGGCTTTATGAAAATTGCCGCGGAAAGAGGAGAATTCACCCAAGAATTTATTCTTCCCGACGCGAGGGAATGGACAAGTATTAATTCTTTGGAAGACCTAAATATAGCGGAAATGTTAAAATTGGAGTTTCTCAATGAGCGAAGCAGTTGATTTCCATGTTCATTATTCTGACCAAACTGGACGGACGGTGGTGGAAGTGGCGGCGGCAAATGGCTTGGTCTGTATCGGGCTGGTGAGGAGACTGGAGATTTCTTCTAATCTTCAGGAATTTGTGGATTTTGGTCGGGATAAGGGTATAAGGGTTGAGCCAGGCGTGGAATGGGTAGCCAGGATTGGGGTAGATAAAGCAGAGTTGATAGCTTTGGGTTTTGATGTTAGTCACCCGGTAGTTAGGAAATATTTTGGTGTGGAGGAAGCGGTAGAAAGAAATGCGGAGATAGCTCGTAGACAAAAGGCTTTTTTGGAAGAAATGGGCTATGTATTTGATGGTACCTCCAATAGGGACATAGAGACAATAAATAAATTGGAGGCCGGACGGATCAGTGAAAAAGCAATCGCCTGGTGCAGACTTCTAATTGGGGCTTCTGGTAATAAAGAAAAAATTGAGAGTTACCTTAACTCTCATGCAAGTTCCTGGAATGAGGCGGTGAAAAATTATGGAAAAATGCCTAGATATTCCAATAAACAAGAATTGTTAGCGAAATTTTTTTGGTCGGAGTTATTTGCGCTGGGGAAACCAGGGTGTTTTCCAACTCCCTCTCAAGGGGCCACGGATGAAATTATTCGGGGGGTTCACGATGCTGGTGGAATAGTGATTTACTCTCCAGAAGGCAGTTTTTCTTGGAAGATTTTTGAGAAATTGGCGGACCTAGGAACCGATGGAGTAATGGGGTGGCATGGAAGCCGCTTGGAGTTAGACAGACAGAGTGTGGCTCGGATACGAAAGAGGGGATTGTTGGTACTAGGCGGAAGCGATTTTGATCCTGAAAAAAATCATTGGCAACTAGGCGTAGGAGACGGAAGGATGTATGTATCATCTCGGCGTCTGAGAGACTATTTGAGTTATAAGTCTAGATATAATCATGCCTGATATTTTTCACCGATGGTGGCGGAATAACCAACATTATTTGGAGTCAGTGTGGGAGGTAGTGAAAAATGGATACCCGGCCAGGAAGTTAATCGTAATTGGAGTGACAGGAACCGATGGCAAGACAACCACCTGTCATTTGATTTATGAGATTCTCAAAAAAGCCGGATTAAAAGTGGCTATGCTTTCGACGGTGGCAGGATATATCGGAGGGGAAGAGATAGACACTGGTTTCCACGTCACTACTCCTGATGCCAGGTTTCTCCAGCCGTTTATAAAAAGAGTTGTCGATGCGGGCATGACTCATTTGATTTTAGAAACTACTTCGCATGGCTTAGACCAGCATCGAGTCTTGGGTTGTAACATAAAAATAGCGGTGATTACAAATATTACTCATGAACACCTCGATTATCATAAAACTATGGCCAATTATATAGCTGCCAAGGCCAAAATATTGCGAGGTGCCCGTGTAGCAGTGCTTAACCAGGATGATCCCGCAACTGCGGGACTTAGCAGTCGAGTAAATCGACTGACAAAAATCGTGCCCTTCACTAAATGGTCCGATAGTAGGCGTAGTTTGGCACTGGCAGGGGATTACAACCGGTATAACATAGCCGCTGCAGCGGCTGTTGTAAAGGAGCTAGGAGTTAGCATTAAGGAGCTAGAAGTGATAAATAACTTTACCGGGATACCCGGTAGGATGGAGGAGATCAAACTAGGTCAAAACTTCCGTGCCATCGTTGATTTTGCTCATACTCCTAACGCACTTGAACAAGTTTTGTCCACACTAAAAAATTCGAAATTCGAATTTCGAAATTCGAAATTAATTTTAGTGTTTGGCTGTGCGGGACTAAGAGATAAATCCAAAAGACCGTTGATGGGACAGATTGCTGTCAAATATGCGGACAAGATTATTATTACGGCCGAGGATCCGAGAACGGAAAAGTTGGATGATATTTATAAAGGTATTATTGGTTCCCTGAGTAATGAGCAATGCGCAATGAGCATTCGCGTGGATGACCGCCAGCAAGCTATAAACAAAGCAGTTAAATTGGCCAAAAAAGGCGATATTGTAATAGTCACAGGCAAAGGTCACGAGAAATCAATGTGTTTTGGCAAGACGGAATTTCCCTGGAGCGACCGGGAGGCTGTGGAGAAGGCCATCAAAATGTTAAAATGATTAAATGAATAAATGGCTAAATCTTGCCCGCGCAGAAGCTCAGGAATTTAAAGAATTTTTGACAGTCTTCGGTCACTTTTTATTTAAGCGCGGTTACCGGGCTTTCAGAGTATTTGAGTGGGGGAAAGGGCTTTTGGCCAAGCTTTTGTACCGTCAACGGGGCCGGTTCAGCCAACCATTTTTACATATGTCCATGGCGGCCTTGGTGGCTCTGGCCGTGGCTCTGGCTCCAGTCTTGGCTACCTCACTACCCAGTAACAGTAATGATCCGCTGGCTGGTCTGACTCCCAGTCAAATGATCCGCGAAGTAACTTCAGATGTTACTTCCACCCAAGAATCGGCCAAAGTCCGTGATTCGGTTCAGGATTATGAGGTCAAGTCGGGAGATACAGTGTCCAAAATAGCCACCGATTTTGGTATAGATACCGATACGGTGCGCTGGGCAAATAATTTGAGCAGTGTAGATGACATCAAACCCGGAAAGATTTTGAAAATTTTGCCGGTTTCCGGCGTTTTACACAAAGTGGCCCGGGGTGAAACCATTTTTTCGATAGCCAAAAAATACTCGACCGGCAGTCAAGGTATTGTTGATTATCCGTTTAATACTTTTGTCGATGACGAGACTTTTTCCCTGGCTGTTGGCCAGGAGCTGATTGTGCCTGATGGCACAGTCCAGAATGTTGTTTACCGGGCCCAGACCACTCCCAATGCCGGAGCAGTTTCAGCCACAGGCAGCTTTGTCTGGCCCATTTCCGGGGTAATTACCCAGCGCTTTGTCTGGTATCACCGGGGCGTGGATATTGCCACAGGTTTTGGCACGCCGGTCTTGGCGGCCGACGCGGGCCGGATAATTGTGGCTGGTTGGCCAGATAATGGAGGTTATGGCAACAGGGTAATGATTGATCACGGTAACGGTTATGTGACGCTCTATGGTCATTTATCGTCAATATCCGTCTCGGCCGGTCAGACAGTCAAGCGCGGGGACAGAGTAGGATTAGAGGGATCTACCGGCCGGTCCACCGGCCCGCATTTGCATTTTGAAGTCCGTAAAAATGGTGTTCCCCAAAACCCGTTTGAGTATCTAAAATAAGTCTTTTTGTGCTAAAATATAGCCATGTCAACTAAACTGCCAGCCGAGTTTAAAAAGTATTTTTGGGATGTGGATTTTGCGGATCTAAACCTCGAAAAAGACAGCAATTTTATTATCAAGAGAGTCCTGGATAGGGGAAATACAATTTCATTAAAATGGCTTCGGTCAAAGTGTTCTGATGCCAAAATTTCAGATGTAATAAAACAGACACGGGATTTATCTTCGCAAACGGCAAATTTTTGGTCAGATGTTTTTCAGTTAGATAAATCTCAAGTCGTATGTTTACAAAAGCCGTACTCCCCGATACCTTTCGGGCTATCCAGTTAGTTGGTAAGATTCCCATTGTCCAAAATTCATATTTGGCCGGAGGGACAGCTCTGGCATTACAGCTCGGACACAGAATTTCAGAAGACTTGGATTTTTTTACCCCAGAGGAGTTTGACGAAAAAATTCTTTCATCATCGCTGGGCGAATTTCCTGAATTTATACAAGAGGGTACGGCGTGGAGAACCGTTTGGGGGAAAGTGGGTGAGACAAAATTTAGTTTGTTTTATTACAAATATCCCTTGATTGGTGAAACCATTGGTTTTGAAGGACTTAAATTGGCCAGTAAAAAAGATATTGCCGCGATGAAAATTCATGCAGTTTCGGATAGGGGAACAAAGCGGGATTTTGTGGATTTATATTTTTTGGCCCAAGAATTTGGCATGGATGAAATTCTCTTGTTTTATGATGACAAATATGGTGATCTGGAAGAAAAATCTTATCACTTAATCCGGTCATTGGACTATTTTTCGGATGCTGATCATGATATAGGTGACAAAGCGCCAAAAATGCTGGCAAGTTTATCTTGGGATGCGGTCAAAAAATATTTTTCTGGTGAAACTCTTCGCTTGGCAAGGAAATTTTTATGATGACTTCACGAGCTGGTTAAATATTTCGGCTTGCTCTATTGACTTTATTTTAGATTTAGCCGTCTGGCTCCATGAAGTTTTATGTTTTCCCGCAAAATAAGCCTTTATATCTAGGCCACTTATTCCAAATGGGTCACTACCTAGATATTTCATAAAATACCAATGAGTAAACATCCAATCAAAGGTCGCATTAAAAGCGACAAACACTGGTCTATATCCAATAGATGTTTGTTTAATCCAAGTTTCAAAACGAGCCATGGCGGCGGCAGGAGGCTCTCCGGTAAGTTGAAGTTTCTCCCAAATCAATGAGTTAACTTTCATTGCTTCTGACTCAAAATGATTATTTATGGGTTTTATTTCACAATAGAAGTTTCGGGTGGTATCAGAAACAACACAAGCACCTATAGAAAGTAGGCTATATTCTCCGGGAATTGGTCCGGACGCTTCAATATCAACACTGATGTAGAGTTCTGGTATGGATTTCGACATTGAAATATTTTATCATCTACCGATCCAACAATGAATGCCGATTGCATGCCAATGGTATGATCATTGAATGACAAATTAATTAAGGTATGACGCGAAGCGTATGACAAATGGTTTCCTTATTGACAAATAAGCCTATAGATTTTGGTAGAATGTAGAGCATGATGCTTAAAGATCTAATTCTCATTAAACTGGGAGGAAGTTTGATTACAGATAAAAATCGGGCATTTTATGCAAAAAAGAAGGTTATTAGCCGATTGGCCCATGAAATAAAAGATTCTTTATCTGATAAGTTTGATTTAATTATTGGTCACGGCAGTGGTTCTTTTGGCCATACTGTAGCTTCTAAGTATCAAACTCAAAAAGGGATTATTAACAAAGATAGTATTTGGGGGCTAAGTTTGGTAGCCGATGCTGCCATTCAAATTAATAGAATAGTGGTGGATGAATTTCTCAAAACAAAGTTACCTGTGATTTCTTTTGCTCCAGCAAGTTTTATGATGGCCAAAAATCAAAAGCTAGATAAAACATTAACCAGTCAGATTAAAAATAGCCTGAAAATTGGAAGTATCCCCATAATTTATGGGGACATGGTCATGGATAGTAAGCAAGGCTTTTGTATTTTCTCAGGCGAAACAACTCTGGATATCTTGGCCAAAAATCTAATGCACGATTATAAAAACGTTTGGATGATCTTGTGTGGAGATACCAATGGTGTCTTGAATCCAAACGGTCAAACTATTCCCAAAATTAACAAACAAAACTTTGCCAAAATTTCAGTTGAAGTTGGAGGATCAGCAAGCACCGATGTTACTGGAGGCATGCTTCATAAAGTTAAAACCAGCCTAGATTTAGCCTCAAGTTTTGGTATAAAAAGCTATATTATCAATGGTAAAACTCCTAATAAATTAAAGGAAATTTTGATGGGGAAGAATCTCCAAGATGTAACTTTGATTTGCAACCAATGACAATTTATGACCATTGTATGCCGCGAAGCGAATGACAAGGTATTCCCACCCTATCGTTTTGACAAGCTATTTCCTGACTAGGGAAGCAGTCATGCAGTTAACTCTTATGAAATTTACCCCCATGTCTTTGGCTACTTTTGAGTAACCTCCATCATCGAACCAGTAAATGTTTTTCTTATTTAAATTTTTGAACTGGGGTTTAGATAGGATTTCCTGCACCATTACTTCTTTGGGACATGGGCCAATCCAAAGCCTGACGTTAAAGGCTTTCTTGTCGACATGTTTCCACCAACCTAATAGTTTTAATACTGATATGACCACTTTTGGTTGATTATCGCTAACTATGCCGATACTTCCTCCGCTGGCGTTTATAGACTTAAATATTTTTTTGATTCCCTTTTTGGGACAAAAAGCGACCCCATCGGCTCTTCGGATTAAAATACCTTGTTTGAGATAAAAATCAGAAGTTACACGACTGACATACTCTGACTTGTTGGTCAGCCACAGGGTTTGATCGCAGTCAAATAAGAATAGCTTTTTTGGTGTTTTATTCATGTTTCTCCAATAAAGTTAATCCCGCTTTCATAAAACCCAGTTTTGAGATTTGTTTCCATAGGTTGTCTCCGGGTTTAAGCGGGCTTTCTTGATAACTTCCTTGAAAACAATCGCTTTCCTTGTATATTCGGACAACATATACGGCCTGCCCAGCTAATCCTAAGGGGAATTTTCTATTGTTCCCAAAAGCTAATTCTCGTATTTCCAAAGATCTCCCAGCATATCCCATTCCATATCTAATTCCATAATCTCCCACTGAATTAGTTATTTTCCCTATTAGGTCGTTGGATAAGCCGGCCATATTTGCCGTCCAGGGTAAATGGATTGTGGAGTTGAAGCTCCATAAATAGTTTAATTTTTCTGTAAGAATATCCAATTGTTCCCCCAAAGCTTTGTCTACTTGGCCTGCAGTAATATTTTTTATGGTTTCAAGTAATATGGCAAACTCGTAGGCTGGGGAGTGAAATGCTTCTGCCAAGGCCAGAGACTTTGGGGAAGTAAAATCTTGATATTTTTTCATTTCAGACCAGCTGGGTAAAAATGCGCTGCACAGCACAGATACTCCTTGAAATTGCTTATTTTCTACTTCTGACAACTTTTGTTTAAACTGCTCAATTGACATGGCATGAGCTAGCGCTGGAAACGCGGATAGGTCATTCTTCAAAAGCAGGTAGAAAATGCCTATTCCGGGGTAGTACCGTTTATCCTCGGTGACTTTCAATTTCACAAAAGTTTTAAAATCGGTGACGAAGTTCCAATCTTGGTCGTATCGCAGACCACCTACTCCAGTTAGGGTTCTTACGCTAGTCAGTGGTTGACCGCCTAACGCGGCCACAACATAGCTGGCCAAATTGGGGGTATCTGTATCTGAAGGGGTAACTCCGGGGAATAGAAAATCTTGAACCCCGCCGTGTTTTTGGGCGATTCGTACCAAACCCTCTGCGTCATTTTGATCCAACCCCAATTGTGAACCGATCAGGATTTTTGCCTCTTCTAAATTTATGGATAAGCCTAGGAGTTGGCTCTCATAAATCATTCCTCCTATCAAAATGGCTTCCCCGGCAACTTTTGAGAGTTTTCTATGGGATTGACAAGAATCATAACCTACTTCACTATAGACAACTTCTTCGCCAGGCAAGTTTTTAGTTACGACGTCCAATAAAAGATCAGCATCTGTGGGTATTAGGTTTTTGGAAAGAGAACTATGCATCCATTTCAGAGCTTCCGGGATACTGGGATCGGTTAACCACACAAATTCTGCTGCCCTGGCTAAATGACTAGCCAACAGACCAATTTGAGCTTCTGATACCCCCATCGATTGTAGTGAAATGAGTTCATTTTGCATAAAATCGCCCCTATAAAAGGGGCGATTGAGGCCAATCACTGTACCACCCTATTTTGAGAACTCTAAAACACTAAAAAAGACCCCGTTTTAACCTTGACGATGATCTTGAGTTCTCCTCACTACGGCTATCATGGGCCTACCCATATTGCATTTGTACAATCAGCTCTCCCGTTGCGAGCGGGATCAAACGCTTTTCAAATTGTAAGTGTATTCTACACTAAGTCTTACATTTGTCAAGTTCTCCGTATAGCTAAACGATTTAATCTGTTTTATAATACAATTCCGGTTCTAAGAACCGAAGACCCACGGTTAAAAGAGTCTAGGGTCAAACTTGTTGCCTCTTCTTTGCAGGTAATATCTAATGGTCTAGCAATCTTGGGAATTGAGATCCCCGTTGCTATGTAAGGAGTATTCCATTTTCCCCCTCCCATCGTTTGCAATCCTTGACTTTGATTTGCCTCAGTTAACTCTTCCATGAAAGGGGTATAATCAGTTGATATGGT
>ERZ1292629.3770-Hain-H43-01um-R1-3770-length-11496-cov-3_pt1 | contig 11496 bp, 10 predicted proteins | sample MGYA00564399_ERZ1292629 | MGnify/ENA primary metagenome ERZ1292629 (study PRJEB36523, sample SAMEA6512636) | groundwater metagenome | collected 2019-01-08 | study: AquaDiva: Metagenomics assemblies of 32 groundwater samples | reverse complement strand
CGGGATCCCTTCCTCTCGCACCACCCCTCGCAAATAATAATAGCGAAAATTTCCCAAGCTCCCCGCGCTATGCTAAATACAAAATACTAGATACTTAATACTACTTGAGGCTGATTGTGTAGAGATTAGGAAGTATCTTACTGTTTCCCAAATTAGTTAATAAAACAATTCTTGTTGAGTCAGGCCATGGGAAAACATAATTTTCAATAAATGGCCCAGCATAAACAGTAGTATCGTTGAGAGAGTCATACTCAATCATATGAAGCTCTTTATTCCTTACAAATATTAGGTGTTTGCTGTCCGTAAACCAGCTAAATGCGCCTTGAAAATTAGCTTGATCCATTTGATAATTTCTGTCTTCTTTAACGTCATAAACGTAAATTCTGCCTATCTCTATAGTTCTTACCTCAGGCGTAGAATTTACTCCAATCAGCCTTGGCTTTATTATAACCGGAAGAGTTCCGGATCTTGAAGCTTCATATAGTATTTTGTTTTGGTCAGGAGAATAGCTAATAACTTTAAAGTTTTGCCTTACAACAGTACGTACCCTGGATGGAAGAGAATTCAAAACCGCTCTTTCCTTAGCGTCTTTAATCCTTGTCCAGCTTGTATTAACGGTAGAAAGAGTATCTGTTACGTCATTTGGCGGATTATTTGCTCTATCTGTATCTAGTAAATATGTAGTTTCGAATCCGTTTGAGGCTGAAATAGTAGCAATCAAGTCTTTTCCGTCAGGAGACCAGCTGATTTTGCTTTGTGAGAAAAGATCTGTTGTGTCATCTACTATTTGGGTTGAGGCGCTTTGAAGAGTCAAGAGAGGACTGGATTTCATATCAAATACATAAACACCGTTTCTTATAGCGGATTGTGAGGCGACTACAAAGGCAATTTTAGTAAGAGTCGGGTCAATTACGGGACTTGCGGCTCCTACATCAGTTATGCTCTCAAGCTTGGGAGCGGTTGGGATGAGAAGGGCTTCAGCCCTGCTTACAGCCTCAGTTTGGACTTTTATTTTCTTTTCCCAAGGGAAATAGCCTTCTTTTTCTATTTTTACCTGATACTGTCCGGGAGCAAGATTAATCGTATTATCAGTTGCAGTCTTTAGCTTTCCGTCAACAAAAACAGAAGCACCGTCAGGAATGCTTTTCGTAACGAGTATTCCTGTTCCGCTGAGCTCAACTTTGCCTTCTCCAAAGCCAAATCTATAACCTTTGCCATATAACACTACGAGAATTGTGGCAAATACTAATGATGCAAAAATTGCAATCGATAATGCTATTTGTTTATTCACTAATTTAGATTATATGATTTAGTTTGTGTGTCTTGCAAGTAATTGAGGGGGTGTTATAATTGATTCCAACCCAAAACTATATTTGATATAGAAATAATATATTATGACAGGCTTAAATGAGAAATTCGAAATCCGAAGCACGAAATCCGAAACAAATTCAAATGCTTTAAATTTTGAAAATTCGAATTTAGATATTGTTTCGAGTTTCGAAATTCGATATTCGGATTTTTAAGCACTATGTTATCAAAAAGAATCGCAATAGATCTCGGCACTGCAAACACGTTGGTTTATCTCGTGGGTGAGGGAATAGTTATAAATGAGCCTACGGTTGTAGCCGTAACCGCGGAAGAAAATAAGGTTGTGGCTGTTGGTAAAGAAGCTAAGGAAATGTTAGGGAGAACTCCCGGAAATATTGTAGCCATGAGGCCTCTTAGGGATGGGGTTATAGCCGATTACACCATAACAGAGGCTATGCTTTCTTATTTTATAGATAAAGCGTGCGGTTCAAGCCGTTTTTTCAAACCTGAAGTCATGGTTTGTATTCCTTCAGGGGTAACTCAGGTAGAACGCCGTGCAGTACTTGATGCCACAATGTCAGCAGGGGCAAAAGTAGCATATTTAATCGATGAGCCTTTGGCTGCTGCAATAGGAGCCAAAATTCCAATTGCTCAGGCTGCAGGGAATATGGTTGTTGATATGGGTGGAGGTTCAACTGAAATTGCTGTAATCTCACTTGGTGGAGTCGTAGAGCATGATTCCGTACGCTTAGGCGGCAATAAAATAGACGAGGCAATTGCAGGATATGTTAGGAAGAAGTTTAATCTTTTAATTGGAGAAAGAACAGCAGAAGAGATAAAGATTGAGATAGGAACAGCCTTGGTAGAAGATAAGGATAAGGCTGAAGCAATAAAAATGGAGATCCGGGGAAGAGACAGCATAACAGGACTTCCTCGCACGATTGAACTGACTCAGGAACAGATAAGCGAAGCTATAACACCGGCTTTACTCGAGATAGTCCAAGGAGTCAAAAGGGTTCTTGAAAAAACACCACCGGAATTGGCATCAGATATAATAGACAAAGGAATCGTTATGAGTGGAGGAACATCACTCCTTAATAATTTTGATAAATTTATGACAAAACATACGGGAGTACCTTGTCACACCGCAGAAGATGCGCTTTTGTGCGTAGTGAGAGGAACAGGTGTGGCTATGGAGAACATAGAACTGTACAAAAGAAGTATTTCAAGAAAATAATCCTTCGCTAACTCAGGATAAACCTCTAGTATTGAGGACAAATATGAATTTAACTGCAAATCCAATAAAAGAGCTTTCATTTTTCACACCTCGTATTGTTTATAGTTTATTTATTATGTCTAAATCTAAAAACAGCAGATTTTTAGCTTTAAAACCTCATATTATGAGCGTAAACTTGAGTAATTCTTATACCCATACTATCAATATTTCCATGTACAATTCTGTTATAATACAACTTATAGTAAAAGATAGATAATATGAAAATAAGAGATGCAATTTTTCAAATAAAGAGTTTATCTTTTGATGAAACCCTAGAGTATTTAGTAACAAAAGCTAAAAAAAAGGGAGAGAAGTGTTTTGTTGTAACGATAAATTCTGAAATTATCATGCTTGCAAGACGAGACCCTGAGTATGAAGAAATCCTAAAATCAGCCAATTTAGCCTTGGTTGATGGTATCGGTGCGGTTTGGGCGGGCAAAATGTTTGGAAAATCATTCAAAGGAAGGGTCCACGGGTCGGACCTCGTTGAAAAGCTCTCCCAAGCAGTTACCAAACAGCCTATAACGGTGGGCTTTCTTGGAGGTAAGGGAAACGTAGCAAAACTTACCGCCGAGTGCTTAGTGTCAAAGTATCCGGGTTTGAAGGTTGCATTTGCCGCATCCGAGTGGCCAGGCTTAGAAGTTGACAAAGAAGTATCCAGTATCCAGTATCCAGTATCAAGCAAGAAAATACTCAATACGGGATACTCAATACTGAATACTCCGATCGACATTCTCTTCGTGGCCTTTGGCGCGCCAAAACAAGAAATTTGGATCTATGATAATTTGCCGAATATTGATGTAAGTGTCGCAATAGGGGTAGGAGGTGCGTTTGACTTTATCTCGGGAAAAGTCCGCCGTGCCCCAAAATTTGTCAGAAGTTTAGGTTTAGAATGGCTTTTCCGTTTGATAATTCAACCATGGCGCATAAAAAGACAAACAAATCTTCTAAAGTTTGTTATATTAGTCTTAATAGAGAAAATCTCAGGATAGTGTTATAATCCGGCAGATTTATATGAAGATAGGAATGCTAGGACCAATATGGCATAATATTCCTCCAAAAGGATATGGGGGAACTGAACTTGTTGTCTATAATTTAGTAAATTGTCTCTCCAAAAATAACGAGGTCTATTTATTTGGGCCAAAAACCGCAAAAGTTAAAGCTAATTTGATCCCAACAATTGATAAGCCCTTAATGGAAATGGATTTAGGTAATGCATGGGAGAATAAGAAGTATACTTTAAGTCATATTAAAAAAGCTTTTGATATGGTAGATGAGTTCGATATTTTACACATCCATTTAAATCGCTTCCAAGATTACTATGCACTGGAGCTAGCATCTAAATCAAAGACTCCAGTTCTTTTCACTCCTCATTTTCTTCTTCCCGACAATGAACTTTATCCAGATCGGGCAGAAATTTTAACAAAATATTCTTTTCTTCCCTTTAGCTCAATTTCGGATTCTCAGAGAAAAGGATCAAATTTAAATTTTGTGGGAACTGTTTATAACGGCATTGATCTCACGCTTTATAAATTTAATCCAAACCCAAGCGATTATTTTGTTTGGATAGGAAAAATTATTGCTGAAAAAGGCACAAAAGAAGCAATACTAGGAGCTAAAAAGGCAAACAAAAAGCTTTATTTGGTAGGACCCTATGATAAAAGTAATCCTTTAAGCGTTGGTTATTTTGAAAATGAGGTAAAGCCTTTAATTGATCGTAAAAGCATAATTTGGCTGGGAGAAGTAAGCTTGGAAGAAAAGGTAAAAGTTTTAGGTGGCGCAAGAGCCTTTATTTCGCCTCTACAATGGGACGAACCTTTTGGACTAGTCATGATTGAGGCTCAAGCCTTAGGAACTCCTATTATCTCTTTTAAGAGGGGAGACGCTCACGAACTAATACAAGATGGAAAATCAGGTTATCTTGTTGAAAATATTGACCAAATGGTCGAAAAGATGAATAAAATAGGCACTATCGATAGAAAAGAAACAAGAAAACAAGCTGAAAAGTTCAGTCAAGAGAATATGGCTAGCGGTTATGAGAAAATCTATAGGCAAGTGATACGAGATTGGAATATTTATTTAAAAAATAGTAAAATTTAACTCTATATGACAAATTTTAAAGATCTTCAAGCATATTTCCTTGAACAGGATTTTAAAATGATAATCGCTGCGGATGCAGAAACTCTTACGCACAGAAAATCAAGTTCTGGCAAGTTATCCGCAGCCATGTCTGCAGGCGGAGTTTCTACGGCATTTGATCCTATTGCAAAAGCTTCCAAGGCTACATATATTGCGAGAGCTAAAACTGAAGAAGATAGGGAAGTTGTTGATAAAAGAGGAATTTTTCCTGTTCAAGCCCCCGACGGAAACTATCTGCTTAAAAGACTTTTTGTGACGGATGAAGAACTTGAGAAATATTATTATGGTTTTTCCAACCAGACTTTATGGCCGCTTTGTCACGTTTCGTTTGTTAGCCCTAAATTTGATGACAGTTGGTTTGAAGGTTTCAAGAAAGTAAATGAAAAGTTTGCAAAGGCAATAAAAGATGAAACAAACGGAAAATCATTTATCTGGATTAATGACTATCAGCTTTGCATGGTCCCAGCTTATTTGAACAAACCTAAAAACACTACGATAGGACTTTTCTGGCACATTCCATGGCCAACTTGGGAAACTTTCCGCATTTTACCTCAGAAAAAAGAAATTCTGGAGAGCATGTTAAACTCTGATTTCATTGCATTCCATAGGAATTATCAAGCGATTAACTTTTTGAATTGCGTAAGACGTGAGCTCGAAGCAAGAATCGATGAGGAAAAAAGACAGGTTTATTACAAAGGAAAAGTAACGACAATCGCAAATCTTCCTATGGGAATTGATACAGACGTTGTTAAGTCTTTGGCTATCCCAAGGGATTATTCTAAAATGGGAAGAATTGTCAGGAATATATTAGGAATTGATAATTCTCCGCAAAAATTAACCAGTCTTTTTGAAAAATATAAAGTAGTTTTAGGAGTTGATAGGCTTGATTATACAAAAGGCTTGATAATAAGGCTTCAATCTCTGGAAAAGTTCTTTGAGAATAACAAAAAATATGTCGGAAAAGTAATTTATCTCGGAATAATTGCTCCAAGCAGGGAAAAGATCGATTCTTATAAAAATATTGAGAAAGAAGTAAGAGTTATGGCTGAGAGGATTAATATTAGATTCGGAAAAGGAGATTACGAGCCTATACATCTGGTTTACCATATTCTAAAAAGAGAAGACGTAATACATCTTTATCAGGGAGCAAGCGTTTGTCTGGTTACACCAAGGGATGACGGAATGAATTTGGTTTCAAAAGAATTTATTGCGGCCTCCTCAGTAACGGAAAATCCCGGAATGCTGGTTCTTTCTGAGTTTGCAGGCTCATCAATTGATCTTGATTCTGCTCTAATTGTTAATCCATATGACTTTAAGCAGGTTTCAGAAGCTATAAGAGAGGCACTGGAAATGAGGAAAGAAGAAAAGGTCAGACGGATAAAATCGATGACCAAGAACTTAGACGAGAATAACGTTTACGAGTGGGCTGTTAATTTTGTAAAAAATGCTCTATCATCAAAAGTAGAGCGATAATGAATGATTTTTCTTTTGTTAAAAGTAAGTCCTCCGGTAAATGGGTAATTTTAGCCCCAAAAAGAGCAAAAAGGCCTGATCAAGCTAATGGAAAAGAGCCTCCTTGTCCATTTGAGCCAGGCTTTGAACAGGAGATTTATTCTTTAAATCAGGTGAGAGTTGTAAATAACAAATTTCCTTTCGCACCGATTCATGAAATAATCATCCATTCCGATGATCATCACAAAAATTTTGATGAGCTTACGCATAGTCAGGCCGAAGATATAATTAAAACCTTTCATCAAAGATTTGTTACACATAAAGAACGCGGTCAGGTATATATCTTCCATAACCAGGGTAAAAATGCAGGAGAAAGTCTTCCTCATCCTCATACTCAGTTGGTGGTAATTCCTAATGATATTGAGCTTGAAATACCCGTTTTAAAGCTAACGGACGAGGAGGTTAAAGAAACCGCATGTTTCTATATTTTTTGTCCAAATACCAGCCAATGGCCGGATGAAGTCTGGATTGCGCCTAAAAAAGAGGGGAGATTGTTTAGTGAAGCAACGGAAGAAGAGCTTATGGATTTAGCTTTTACGCTTAAGAGAACTCATGAAATTCTAGATCTCCGTTATGGCCACGATTTTTCTTTTAATTTTTATATATATCCGGGAAACGGTTGGTATTTGAGGCTTATTCCAAGGATTAAAATTTTAGGCGGGTTTGAAGTCGGCACTAATGTTTTTGTAAATACGCAGGTTCCAAATGAAACTTTTGCATTCATTAAGGAGCATTTTGACAATCCGGACCATGAAAAGATTAAACTGCTGCACCAAGCTGATTATACGCGAAGCGTTTAGCTTCGCTTCTGACTACTAGCCTCTGACAACTAACAGGATTGAAATTAAGTTATAAGTGAGTAGTTAGAAGTTAGTAGCTGGCTTCGCCTAGTCTTCTTTGATCTGGATGCCTAAAAGATAGAGGATTGCTTCTTTTCTGTATCTCCGGTCACCCCTGGAATTAATTCTGATTGCGGGGAGTTTTCCTCTTTTGCCCCATCTCTTTAGAGTTAAAGGGGATACGCGTAAAACTTGAGCGGCCTCGCGGACTGTTAGAAGATCGGGTAGGTTGCTGATTGATAGATTTTGATCAGGCATAGCCTCGAGTATATATTGATAATATTCAATATATAGATTAAGTATCTATAAAATAACAAACTGATACATCTCTGTCAATATATCAAAATTACTAAAGGATAAAAAATAGAGAGCGGCGGTAGATTTGTTGTTTGCCCGGAAGGGCGTGAGGTGTTAACCCCAACAACGCTTCGCGCACCGCTCTTTCCTGGGATAGCCTATTAAACCTGGTCAACCCTTGTTGCTATCGCGCTTGCGAAAGCAGGCAACCAAATCCCTTGGCGTTTCCCGTTTGCAGGAGGAGTTGTTCTAGATGTGGGCGCAGTAGGCCTCGATGAAACCGCTCTCGTCGGTGATGCTCTGGTATCCCGGAGTCAAGCTGGAGTCAGCAGCGTCGAGCGGATCATAGTCCCACGCGCCCACAGCCCTTCGGCTGATGAAAACCCCTTGCGGGATCTCGTTGATCGTGACCTCGGTCATCGGGTAGTTCGAAAGCTGCTTCGACGAGTCGAACGCGACACCAGGGCGAGACGGTTCAAGCGCCGAGTTGTCCTGCTCGATCCATGCTGATGAATCGGTATGGGTCAGCGCTGCGATCTTGTCGATCGTGTCCGGGCAGTCCTTGGCCGGGTTAGCGTTCCACTCAAATGGAGCCATCGGCTCACAGATGAGCGTGAAACTCCTGCCCATGAAGGTGTCCGGGTACATTACGAATGCGGTCATCGCGCCGGTAGAGTCGTATGCAACGACGTACTGGTCGCGCAGCGGCTGGATACTCAGGATCTTGTCGCCGGCATATGCCAGCTTGTCAAGGCTGAGCTGAAGCCAGCTATCCGAGTTGGTCTGCGTCTCGTCCGCCGCCGTGTAGACGTTGGGCAGCATGCAGAAATGGCTGGGCATCTCGGCGTGACGGATCTGAAACACGTTATCCTGGGCTGTGACGGGGCTGATCCCGATCAACAAGGTGATCACGATAATCGAACCCATGGCCTTGATTGAACGAAACACCGCGCACTCCTTTTGTTACTCCAGATTTCTCTGGTTTGGATGGGTGATCGGAATTTCCGAATCTCTCCTCCTCAAATTGTTGCTCCTGCGGCTAGAATTTCCCTGCCTTAAGGCATAGCTATTTCATTAGCGGAGAATCCTAGAAGAGGAGAGAAGTATACTGGATTGTGGTTGCAAAGTCAAACTATAGGATAAAAAAAGAGCGTAATTAATTACGCTCTTTTGATTTAAGATTTACGATTAAAGATTTAAGAGATGATTTCTATTCATAAATCATCAATCATTACTTCAGTTCAACAGTAGCGCCTGCTGCTGTTAGTTTTTCCTTTGCTTCTTCAGCCGTTTTCTTATTAACTGCTACCAATACTTCTTTTGGTGCTGAATCAACTAACCCTTTTGCATCAGCGAGTCCGAGCGTTGGGACTAATTCTCTTACAGCTTTAATAACCTGAATTTTATTTGCTCCACCCGAAGCAATAACTACGTTAAATACTGTTTGTTCTGAAGCTTGTTCCTCGTCTGCTGCCGGTGCTCCTCCTGCTGCCGGTGCCGCAGCCGCGTTTGACGCGGGAGCTTGCATAGCTTGAGCTGAAACTCCGAATTTTTCTTCAAGTGCTTTTACTAATTCTGAGAGTTCGAGAACTGACATGGTTTCGACCGCCTCCATTATTTGATCTTTTGTTAATTTTTTATCTGCCATAATATTTTGTACACCCCCTCTCGAATATTTAATTTGTATTTTTGAGATTTGATTTTTGATTTTTGATTTGATCTAATACCAAAGCAAGCTTTTGGATATTGCCATTGAGCGTAACAACCAACCCCTGAATTGGAGAATTTAATGTACCAACAAATTGTGCAAGAAGTGTATCTCTGGTTGGCAGAGAAGCAATTTTTAATACACCTGACTCATCAAGAAGCTGTCCTTCCAGGATTCCAAATTTTATTTTTGGAAGATTTAGTTCTTTTATGAGTTTTTGAAGCTTTTTAAGAGGCTCTATCATATCTCCTCCAATAAAAAGAGTCGCTGTAGGCAAATTCAGGCCCTCGTTATCTTTAAAATCAGCATAATTTTTTGATTGTCCAAGAGAGAGTTTGATCAGTGAATTTTTAGCAATTACTATTGTTGAATCCAGTTTTTTTAATTCTTTTTTAAGCGACTCAAGCTGTTTATGGGTAAGGCCTTGGAAATCAGCAAAGACTAAACCGTTAGAATTATCGATTTTTTCAACCAACTCAGCTACGATTTGTTCTTTTTTAACCCTATTTTGACTTTTTTTTGCTATCTGTGTAATTTTGTTCATAATCCTCCTTCGCTCCATCCTTCGCTAAAGCTTCGGAACGGTAAAAAAGCTTCGGCGGGATCGTACACTGTTTGTAAATTGCCTAAGGAGTACAAAAAAGCGCTCCGAGGAGCGCAATCTAACTATTTACTAATATCTAGTATCTAATTTCTAAACTGTGCCTCGGCAGGACTTGGGTTCCAACTGCTGACTACTAACTTCTAACAACTAACTAACAATTGAAACAGCCCGCTGTCTTAGGTTTGATCATGATAGCAAGTGAGGGTGAAGATGTCAATACCAACCTGTAGTCTAAAACCAATTCGGGAATTAATTTATCTTATAGTTTATCCAGCACCTTTTAAAACCCCGCAGCAGGCTTGGTAAGTGTCGTGGGAAAAGGTGCTGGATTTATTTAGGCACTATTTGAAGTAATACTGAAGATTTTGTTCTCTGCGATTATCAACGCCCCATTGCTTCCAGCCCTTCCAGTTAGTTCCATCACTAAAGTAAGTGGAGGTGGAAGTAAATTCAGTTATTCCCGCTCATTGTTTTGTGATGCGGGTGTTATTAGTAAAAGTTAAAGACCCTACTCCGGGAAAGTCCGCAATGGTGGCAACGTCCGAGATGTTATTTTGAATGATTACAATTGCAGTGTTGCGTATAGTCATTCGCATGTTGTCACCCGTTACTCTTTGGATGTCTATTCGTTTCTTTGTTGCCGTTGAATAGCCGCCCGCTGCGATGGCGTAGGGGCCATGGGCCGCCGCCCCCGGCAGGTCGCCGTGGCGGGTAAGACGGATATCACTGACGATACCTGAGATGCTCGTTGCCCCGAGGTCGTTGTTGGGCTCAAAGTCGATACTGTCGAGTCCGGACCGGTCAATATGTCCACCACGGATAGTTACCTCACCGGCTACAGGGCTGATGCCGTTACGCGAAGAACGCTCGATGTTCGGGTTATTGATGACGACACCGACCGCCGGCACATTCTTCCCGGCCTGATACCCAATGTAGATGCCGTCGCCTCGCGTATCGCGGATGTACGGACGATTAATGGTAATACGCCCGCCGCCGTCGATGTAGATGCCGTGCTCTCCTTGATTCGGGTCTTGGTTCCCAACCCAGTCATAGCCCGTTCCGTAGACCGTCGGGTCGTTGAGTACCACATCCCAAGAGGTATAGAAACGAAGGATGCCGTGTACGCCCGTTAGGGTACCCTGGATCTTTGCACCCGGCAAAAAGTCGATAGTCGTTACCGATCCTGCCGGGAGTGTGATCCCGAGCAACGTGACCGGAATGATGCCTGAAAGAGCAATGCGCTTTCCTTTGTTCGTCTCGATGAATGATTTGAGTGCGGCGGTCTGATCCGTAGCTGAGCTAGCCGTGTATGTCGCGGCGTATGTGCCAGGTGGAGGTGTGGGAGTTGGGGTAGTGCTTGGTCTAGGCGTTGGGGTTGGTGTCGGCGAGCTCCCTGGTAGAATCTCGCCCTCTTGATTTGCCAACTCTTTGAGGAAAAGAGTGAAATCATTTTCATTAACCTTGCCATCATCATTTAAATCAGAATTCTCCCTGTAATTAGCCTTTGTGTTGCAAAGAGTTTTGTTGCTTGAAAATATCGAGCAAGAAAGAAGTATATTATAGTCCAAAATATTTAGCTTATTTATAGACTTTTCGGTTTTGTTAATGTCACCCGTGATCAGCGTGAAGTTTGCCGAGTCTAGCCTAGTTTGACTACCTTTGTTTATTGTGACTGAGCCGGGATAACGGGCAAGAAGGTACTCCTCCCCGTCTATATAAAAGTTATATGTACTACTTGGGAAATTGTTTGGTAGAGAAAATGTGGAATCAAACTTCTTAAGAGCAGAGTTGTAAGAGAATTTCTGTTTAGATG
>ERZ1292629.3767-Hain-H43-01um-R1-3767-length-11505-cov-5_pt1 | contig 11505 bp, 10 predicted proteins | sample MGYA00564399_ERZ1292629 | MGnify/ENA primary metagenome ERZ1292629 (study PRJEB36523, sample SAMEA6512636) | groundwater metagenome | collected 2019-01-08 | study: AquaDiva: Metagenomics assemblies of 32 groundwater samples | reverse complement strand
GGTCTGCGTTCATTTTTGCGTTTGTCTCTGGAAAAATTACCAACCGCAACAGCAGGAATTATTTTTTCTCTCACTTCGCTATCGCTTCGCGGGACAAGTTCTTTTATTTCTTTTTTTTCTTTTTCAGGCATAGTTCAATTTAAATAATTAAAATTTCAGACCGGCTTCCCGCGCTCCATCGGCTATAGCAGCAACAGACCCAGTATAAAGGTAACCTCCTCTGTCAAAAACCGCTTTGGATATTTTCTTGGCTTTGGCTTGTTCGGCTATTGAGACTCCGACAGCTTTGGCCTTTTCCAAAACGCTCTTGCCTTTGGCATTTTGGCTGGTAGCCGCGGCCAAAGTAACACCTTTAGCATCATCTATAAGCTGAGCGGTGATATATTTATTTGACCTGAAAACCGAAAGCCGGGGTTTGTCAGCCACACCAAAAACTTTGGCTCTGACGCGCTTTTTCCTTCTTTCTCTTTGTATTTTTTTAATTTTTGTATCCACGATAATTAATTTTCAATTTTCAATTTCCAATTTTCAATAATTAAACTGACTTTTTACCTTGTTTTCTTCTTATGATTTCATCATGATATCTGAATCCTTTACCTTTGTAAGGTTCCGGCTTTTTCAAATCTCTCACTTTGGCAGCGAAGGAGCCTACGAGTTCTTTATCAATACCGGATATGGTTAGAAGGTTTTTCTCGGCTTTCACAGTGAGTCCTACCGGAATTTCCATTTCTACCGGATGGGAAAATCCGAGCGCCAGCACCAATTTGGTTCCAGTCACCTGAGATTTAAAGCCCACGCCTTCCAAAATAAGCTTCTTCTCAAAACCTTCATTTACACCCTTGACCATATTTTTGATATGAGAGGCATAAGTGCCCCAAAGAGCGTTTATCTGCTTGTTTTGTTTGGGCGCAGAAAGTGAAACTTGGTTACCTTCTATAATAATAGCAATGTCAGGACGAAAACTTCTTTCCAAAGAACCTTTGGGGCCTTTAACGGAAATTACGCCGGAGTCCATTTTAACCTCTGTTTTTTCCGGTATTATTATTCCTTTTTTTCCTATCCTTGACATTTTATTTTTATTTTTTAAAAAATTTCGTTATCATTTCGTAACTTTCGCATAATTTTCGTATCTACCAAATATTAAACAGAAATTCTCCTCCTAAATTATTTTTCTTAGCGTCAACATCCGCCATAATACCTTTGGGAGTTGAGAAAACCGACATGCCATAACCCCTGCGAAATCTTTTGATATTTTTGGCGCTTTCATAAAGCCTGCGGGAAGGTTTTGACATTCTTCTGACATCGCTGACAACCGGATTGCCATTTTCAGTGTAAAGCAATTTTATATTTAAATATTTAGTTTTGCCTTTGGTTTTTTCGGAAATAGCACCCATATAACCTTTAGCAAAAAGCAACTCGGCTATAGCCAGCTTCATTTTTGAAAAAGGCACCAAAATATTGTCTTTTTTTACAGCTCCGGCGTTTTTTATTCTTATTATAAAATCTCCTATTGGGTCATTCATATTTTTTCGAGGCAGTATTGATACTTCGCTTCGCTCAGCATTTCGCTAAGCAAGCTTGGCTCAACTTACCAAGATGATTTCTTAACTCCCGGAATTCTTCCTTCATTAGCAAGCTCCCTGAAGCATATTCGGCAAAGGCCAAAATCTCCCATATAACCCCTGCCACGGCCGCATTTGAAGCATCGGTGAGTTGCCCGAGTGCTGAATTTCGGCTTTTTGAGTGCTCTTGCTTTTACTGAAGTTTTTGCCATATCTATTAAAAAGCCCCTAAGGGCTTCTTAAAGCTAACAAATAGTGGGAAAATAGTCAACTTACTTTCTCCTCTGTACTTGAATAGCATTCGAATAGGTTGAGGTATTGCCGATTGAACCAAAGGCTCTCACCCTATAATAATATGTGCCAACTGCAACAGTTTCTGTATAAGTTTTAACATTTGACCCGACTTGGCCCACTTGGGTGTAAGTTTGAGCGCCACCCTTTCCTTTGGGGGCTCTCTCAATATAAAAGCCTGATTCATTGGTAGAATTATCATTCCAGTTAAGAGTGATTGTTGAACCGGATAACGAACTTCTTAAGTTTGAAGGTGCTTGAATAATATTCGGGTCACTTACAGATATTGCAGTAGTGACTGAACTTTGATCCCCATCATTATCGGTAACTGTAAGTTGCGCCGTGTATGTTCCTGCGGCCAAATAGATATGGGAAGAAGAAGCTCCGGTTCCTGTCGAACTATCCCCATAATCCCAATAATAAGAAGCTATCGTGCCATCAGGATCGGAAGAACTGTAGCCGTTGAAATTAACATTTAGAGGGAAACCGCCCGAAAGAGGTGTGGCTGAGATAATTGCCGTAGGCGGTTGATTAGGCTCATCAAATACAATCGACGGATCATAAACAACTGTGCCGTTAATGAAGTATTGGCCAAGACTTGCATAATCGGAATAACCGGTAGTTAGAGGGTCAGCTTCGCCAACACCGCTAATAGACAAATAGTAAGTTCCTCCGGCAGCTGTTGCACTTATGGAAGCGGATAAGCCCGAGGGATCAGAAGATGCCAAAACTGTGCCGGCGCTGTCTTTTAATTCTGCTTTAATGTTCAAATCACCTGCGCCAGATGGTATCGCTGACGTAAGAGAAAGATTAACTAAGCCTGCTCCAGCCGCAAATTTAAAAACATCAACATCAGACCGCTGTTCGGCAACCCCTTGACCATGAACTGTCCCGTCGGTATTAACCGATAACACACCAGCAACGGAAGTAGTATTGCTGTGGTCATCTGGATAAAATCTTAAACCATAATTTTGCATAACCTGTATTTGGTCTTCAGCATTATTGGCTCCAGTGTATTCCCCCTTGGCCCATTGGGTAACGGGTTTGTAATATGAATTGCCCATAATCGGCGCCCAATTCCCCTGCCCTTGATAATAAGTAACACCAGCAGTTGTACCTTCGTGGTGAAGGCCAAAAGCATGACCGCTTTCATGAGAAACAGCTTCACCAATATATTTTTCACTATTTTGAAGCATGTTTGAAAATGCCCAAGAATATTTGTAAGAAGGACTGCTGTCATCAAAAACTCCTACATAAGAAACTCCGCCGGCATTAGGGTAAAAATTAGTCGGAGTAATGACAACGGTATTTGTGTAACTCCTATTTAGATAACCCGCAGTTGGTTCTTCAGTGGTAACATCAACGTCAAATGGAGCATAATCCTCGGTAACTCTAAACCAGATATTTTGAATCATTTGAAGTTCGGAATTATTAAAGGTTGCGCGGTCGCTGTCGAGACTAAATGCCAGAGCATTGATAGTCTGGCCGTTGTTGTAATTTGAATTCCATACGGTGTTCGTCACGGTCGCCCCGTTAAAATCCAAATAAAGAACTTTGCTTGAACCCGGATTGCTGTGCAAAAAGAAAGTCTGGTCCAGAGAGAACGGCCCGGAAATAGGCGCGGCCCCCTGGGGTTCTGACCCCGCTATTGTGCCTTGAGCAACCATTCCTTCATCCAAATACAAAAGTCTGCCTTTTTTATCAACCCATAAATCTTTGTCTTTTTTAAGAAAATTTTTGAGTTCGTCCGCAGTATTGCCATACCATGCCGCGACATCGGACAGCTTGTCGCCCAAAGCAGTAATCGCTTCATCCGAACGGACCGCTTTAGACAGAGCTATAGTCGGAAACGGGGGTTTTACTTTCGTCTGATACTGATTTGAAGATAAATTTTTATTGATGTGTATGCCGCCGACCGCCACCGCAGCTAACGAACTTTCCGGAGAAATTTGTTCATCAATTATCAAATTGCTCATAATTTGCGCGGAACCCCCCATTACAACCACTGTAAAAACTATAAAAGCCACCCAATGAGTTTCTTTGTGCACCGGTTGCTCATGCCATTTTTTGTACCAAGAGAGTTTTGATGCCAAATAATCGTGGAGTTTGTTCATATTTTTAAATTATTTTTATAAATATTTATGTAACTAATAATAACACCACCATCAAATAGCCATAAATAAAAACTGTGTATTAAAAGCAAAAGGCGGCGAAGGGAAAACCTTGCCGCCTTGACCGAAAGCGCCTTAAGCGCGAGAGACGTTTTTGACGCATATGGAATCCGTGAACCTCCTGTTGATGTATCCCACACTGACCCTATCACCCACCGAGAGAGAGCCGTACATCTCTCGGCTGACAAAATGAACATGTTTGCGCCCCTACAATTCTACTTCTATAGACCAGACGCTTTGAGAAAATGTTGGAATATTGGCGCCCAAATCCATTTCCGTTTCGCCCGAAAGATGAAGTGGAATAGAAGGAACGAAATTCTTTGACACCACCTTGCCTTTGCCGTATTTCATCGGCAGATGATAAGGTTTCTTCAGTCCGGCAAAAAGAGATTGGATTACCACAGAAACCATGGGACCCTCCTTATGTTTTTACTTCTGTTTTTATACTGCCACTATTGATTGCAAAAGTAAACTGTAATATAAAAATCAGAGGCGTCCCCTATCCTGCCCGAAAACGGTACAGGAGGAACGCCTCCTTCAGCTTCTCGAATAGCCTGCTGTTATTATAGCAGACTAATAAAATGAACCTTCAAAAAAGCTTTGATAAAAGCTTGATTTCGTGCAAGAATGATGGGTGTCTTAAATGTATTGGAGAGTTGGCTGAGTGGTCGAAAGCGCCTCACTGCTAACGAGGTAAGGGTCTTAAAGCCCTTCGTGGGTTCGAATCCCACACTCTCCGCAAAGACAAATTTTGATATATTTCCGTATCAAAATTTGGCTTCGCGTGTGAGATGAGAAAGGCGGAGGCTGACGAGCCGAGCCGGGGTAGCGCAAATTTTCAGCAGAAAATTATGCGTGACCGAATCCCACACTCTCCGCCTTTAGTTTTTAGTATCGGACAGACCCCGAACACTAATTACAAAATATGTTAAAAAAATAAGAAAAAAATTATGAAAAACAACAAGATAAATTATTGGACCCAATTAAGCATTGATTATGCTGGTCAACGAAGCTATCTAGATGATTTGTTCCAAGTCTACCCAACAATACCTGAAGGAATCCGTGATATTGATAAAACTCTTTGGAAAGAGACAGAGCTTGCATTCAAAAAGAAAGATAATATTTCTTTACTCGAAAATTTACTAAAATTTAAACTTTTCCCAATTAAAGATTCATATGTTGCTTATCTTAAACGAGACAAAGATTCGCTTAAACGTAATCCGAAAACTGCCGATCGACTTGCTGGTCGTCTTTACGAAATGGGGTTAAAAGAAATTTTTGCTCGTGCCTCAGAAGCAAAAGAAACTAACCGGCAGATTGGTCCACTTTTTAAACGATGGCTAAGAAGTAAAGCACTGGGAATTGAACCAATAAAATTAGACGAATTTGTAAAAACAAAAGGAAACATGATTTTAGATGCAAGTGATGCGGAAATGATGAAATTTGCACGTGAACATCTAAATTATAAGCACAATAAAGGATTGGATTTTATCGGTCGCTTCAACGGAAAATATGTTATCGGTGAAGCAAAATTTTTGACCGATTTTGGCGGACACCAAAATGCTCAATTCAATGACGCTATTGCAACAATAAAAGCTAAAAATGTTAAGGCAATTAAGATAGCAATTCTTGATGGCGTCTTATACATCAAGGGCAAAAACAAAATGTATAAAGATATGACAGGTAAACTCAAAGATGAAAACATAATGAGTGCGCTTGTTTTGCGTGAGTTTCTATATCAGTTATAGCAAATATGCAAATAACTTATGACAACAAAAAATTTGAGAAAGATATACTCGAAAAAACTTCGAGAGCTGAACTAAAAACTATATCAGGCAAAGGAGCAAAAAATAAGCTAATTTATGCCGACAATCTTTCTACTCTGAAAACATTACTTGACGATTATTCTGGTAAGGTTGATTTAATTTACATTGATCCTCCATTTGCCACAAACGGACATTTTAAAATCAGTGATGATCGCGCAAACACAATCAGCAGTAGCAATGGAGACGCTATCGCTTACAGTGACACTCTTATTGGAGCAGATTTTTTAGAATTTTTGCGCGAGAGGTTGATTTTTTTACGTGAGCTTTTATCAGAACATGGGTCAATCTATCTCCATATTGATTACAAAATTGGACACTATGTAAAACTCATAATGGACGAAGTATTTGGTCGTGATATGTTCCGCAATGACATAACTCGTATTAAGTGCAATCCCAAAAATTTTGACCGTAAGGCATACGGCAACATAAAAGATTTGATACTTTTTTATTCAAAGTCAGCTACGCCAACATGGAATGACCCACACGTTTCTTTTTCACGAGACGACGAGGAACGTCTATTTAAGAAATTAGATAAAGATGGACGAAAATATACAACAATTCCACTCCACGCACCCGGAGAAACTTCTAACGGCAACACAAGCAAAGAATGGAAAGGAATGAAGCCCCCAAAGGGTCGCCACTGGCGAACTGATCCAGCTATTTTGGAAGAATGGGACAAGCAAGGACTGATTGAATGGTCAGTAAATGGTGTTCCGCGCAAAAAAATCTTCCTTGATGAAAGAGGCGGGAAAAAAATGCAGGATATTTGGGAATTCAAAGATCCTCAATATCCTCAATATCCAACAGAAAAAAGTTTGGATTTATTAAAATTTATTATTGAAGCGTCTTCAAATGAGGGAAATTTAATACTCGACTGTTTTGCTGGATCTGGTACAACTCTTGTCGCAGCGCAATTGCTCAATCGTTCTTGGATTGGAATTGATAAGTCAGAACCAGCTATAAAAGTTATTAAAAAACGTCTCAATGAATTACCGAACAGTTTGTTTTCAAGTGCTAATTATGAATTTTTGAGAGAGATTTAATTATGGAAAAGACAAAGTTAGTTGTAGATATTATAAATTCAATAGTGAATACTCTAGTTTTACTATTTGGGGCATTAATTGGAGGAATGTGGGCTTACTGTAAATTTGGACATGAAGAAAAAATAATAGAATTAAGAAATATCAAATCTTCACTAATAAATTTTAGAGAAAATGCAAATCTCTATTCTTTTTATAACCATCTGGCAAGTACCAACGTAATGTTTTCAGAAAATTTAAAAACCCAACAATTTAATTTAGAAACTTCTAGGTCCCTACTAAAAAGCGCTTTTGATCAATCATTTTACATTGATATGGTAAAGAAAATTCTTTGGCAAGGCTCTTTATCTAAATGGATGTTGGAGCCAATTTCGGAATTATTAAATGAAGAAAGTAGAAGAACTTTGAGCAAAGAAATTACTAAAATTGAAGTGGGGATAGAAATAGAAGCACAAAAACACAATATGTTTATTAGGAGAATTAGAAACTTTTTCAGAAAATAAATCAGACCCGAAAACTTCAACAGAGTCAGTCAAAACATGCTAAAATACTCTTATGATTACTAACCTCATGGGTACTTAACCCGAGACGCCCGCCAAGAAAAAATGAAACGGAAACTCCAAAAATTATATCTATATTATTGGTATAATTAAAAATTATTAGTTAACTTATTTATATGAACAAATCACTTATTGTAATTCTCGTTATTATTATATTGGCTGGTGGGTACTTCTTATTTTTCAAAAAAAGTAGTGCTCCGGCAGTAAATAACACGACAACAACTACTGACGAAAATACGGCAAAAACCTTTACGATTAATTACACCGGTAGAGGCTTTTCTCCAAAAACCGTATAAAACGGGGTGACACCGTCACCTTCGTAAATCAAAGCTCCGGAGAAATGTGGGCGGCTTCAAACCCTCATCCCACTCACACAAACTATCCGAGTTTTGATGAAAAGGCTTCCGTCTTAAACGGAGGCAGTTACAGCTTCACTTTTGACCGCGTTGGTTCATGGGGTTATCATAACCACAAGAACTCTTCCAATACCGGCACGGTAGTTGTAGAATAGCTGTAAATGCTGGCAAATAAAACATTTATTTTAATTTTTATTATCGTAGTCTTCATTTTTGGAGGGCTACTTTATATTTATAATCCAAATCCCGTTGAATACAAAAACCCGAACGAAAAGGAGCCGGTAGCCTGTACCATGGAAGCTAGGCTTTGCCCTGACGGCTCTTATGTCGGTCGCACCGGACCCGACTGTGAATTTACGCAATGCCCAACTGCAAGTTCCACGACACCTCAATGACAATCAAAACCGACACTCCTCTGGAAATCATTTTTAGGCTTTCGCCTTTTCAGAAAAAAGCGCTCTTGAAAATGCGTTTGAAAACCGCCGAGAGTTTGCTCCGGCATTTTCCGACCAGGTACGGCGAAGCCGGCTTGGTTAAATCTGTTGAATTTTTAACGCCCGGAGAAAACGCGGTAGTGTTCGGCAAAATTTCCAAACTCAAGACCGGCAAAACTTTCAAATCCAGAGTGGCTATCTCCACGGCCGAAGTTGAAGACGCCACCGGCAAGATAAAAATCATCTGGTTCAGCCAGCCATACATCGCCAAAATGTTTTTTGAAGGAAATTTGGTGAGACTGGAAGGAAAAGTTTCAGAGAGAAATAGCGAACTTTATTTTTCCAATCCCAAAATAGAAAAAGTGGCCGAAATTCCCGAGGGCACGAGCGAATCTTTATTTTCCGAAGAAGATGGTTTCAATTTGTCGCCGGTTTATCCGGAAAGCAAAAGCATTTCTTCAAATTGGATTTATCACGCTCTCCAAAAAATTATGTCAAAGGGCATCTTTGACAGTTTGGAAGACCCGATTCCTCAAGAAATTTTAGATAGATACCACCTACCTTCGCTTAAAACTGCTCTAATTTGGATACATTCTCCAAAGAAAAAAGAAGATGCCGAGATAGCCAGAAAAAGATTTGCTTTTGAAGAAATATTTTTAATCCAGCTCGACCGGCAAAAAGAAAAATACATCGCCCAAAGAGAAAAATCTTTTGCTATAATCAAAAAAGATAAAGAAATTAAAGAGTTTACAGGCACTTTCCCTTTCCCCCTCACGGGCGCCCAAAACAAATCTATAGAAGCCATACTTGGTGATTTCAAAACCGGCCATCCTATGTCTCGGCTCCTCGAAGGTGATGTCGGCTCCGGCAAAACCGCGGTTGCCGCTACTGCCACTTTTGCAGTAGCAATGAGTAAGCCCTTCGACTTCGCTCAGGGCCGTTTGCAAACTTTTGGAAGTTTGCAAACGGCTTATATGGCTCCGACCGAAATTTTGGCCGAGCAGCATTTTGAATCTTTTATAGAATACTTCTCAAAATTCAAATTACCTGTCGGACTCATAACCGGCAGTGGCGCCAAAAAATTCCCTTCAAAATCAAATAAAGAAACTTGGACCAAAATATCCAAGCCCCAACTCCTCAAGTGGGTGGCAAATGGCGAAATTCCTATTCTCATCGGCACCCACGCTCTCATTCAAAAAACCGTTAAATTTAAAAATTTGGCTTTTATCGTTATAGATGAACAGCATCGTTTCGGAGTGCAACAGCGTATGGAACTGCGCCACAAACATGATATCGCGCCACATCTTTTATCAATGACAGCCACTCCTATCCCCCGCACTTTGGCTTTAACTGTATTTGGAGACCTCGATTTGTCTTTGCTCGATGAACTGCCGCCGGGTAGACAAATTCCCGAAACCAAAATAGTTTTGTCTCACGAAAGAGAGAGTGTTTACGAAAAAGTCAGAACTGAATTAAAAACCGGCCGGCAAGTTTTCGTCATCTGTCCGCGTATAAATGATCCGGATCCGGATAAAGAAAACACCATCAATGCCAAATCGGTGATTTCAGAAACCAAAAGATTGCAGGAAAAAGTATTTCCGGAATTCAAAATAGGCGCAATTACAGGCAAATTAAAACCGGCAGAAAAAGAAAAAATAATGAGAGATTTTAAAGATAACAAAACCGACATTTTGGTTGCCACCTCGGTAGTAGAAGTAGGAGTCAATGTGCCAAACGCCACGGTTATAATAATAGAAAACGCCGAAAGATTCGGCTTAGCACAGTTGCATCAACTACGTGGCCGAGTTTTGAGAAGCTCTTTCAAACCTTATTGTTTCGTCTTCGCCGACACCAAATCTCAAAAAACCATCAGTCGTTTGAAATCATTCTCTAATTCCAGCAACGGTTTTGAACTGGCTGAAGCCGACTTACAGCAAAGAGGAACTGGCGATTTGGCCGGTGCCAAACAGTGGGGCGTCTCCGACTTGGCCATGGAAGCTCTCCGAAATATCAAAATGGTTGAAGTCGCCCGCTTTGAGGCCAAACGGCTTATTGAAGAAGATTTGGAATTAAAAAAATATCCCCTTCTCGTAAAACACATCGCTAACAAAGTCGCGGTGCATATGGAGTAAAATTGATGGTGCATGTGGAGGGACTCGAACCCCCAACCAATCGCGTATAAGGCGAGCGCTCTACCATTGAGCTACACATGCTTAATCAAAAATATAACACAAAAAACCATTAAACCAACTCCTCTTTCTTTTTTGGCTGGATACCGTTGGCTACCAATATTGATTCAAATTCATCACGTTCTATGGACTCTTTTTCTATAAGCCTTTTGGCTATAATATCCAAAAGCGATCGGTTCTCTTTTACAATTTTTTCGGCTTTTTCGTGCGCATCTTTCATTATTTTGGAAACTTCTTTGTCTATCATAGAACCGACTTCTTCGGAATATTCTTTTTCATTCACCCCCCTGCCAAAAAGAGCTTTGCCGCCTGCCCCTTCAAGAGCCACCGGCCCCAAGTTTTCTGACATTCCGTATTTAGTTACCATATCCCGAGCTAAAGCGGTAGAAACCTGTAAATCATTTGATGGCCCAGTGGTTAAATCTCCAAAAACAATCTTTTCGGCTACATAACCACCGAGTGACATCGCAATATCATCCAAAAATTCATTTTTGGACTGTAATTTCCTGTCCTCAAATGGAAGCTTGAGAGTATAACCTGCAGCGCGGCCGCGACTGATGATTGAAATTTTGTGAATCGGGTCGGCATTTGGCAAGAGACTGGCCACAAGAGCGTGTCCAGCTTCATGATAAGCGGTAATTTCTTTTTCTTTTCTGGAAAGAATATGGCTTCTTCTTTCGGGCCCCAACATAACTTTTTCTATAGAACGCACCAAATCAAACTGGGCCACTTTGGTGCGGTTCTCTCTGGCTGCCAGGATCGCCGCTTCGTTCATAAGGCTATATAAATCGGCACCCGAAAATCCCGGGGTGCGTTCGGCAATGACTACCAAATTCACATCTTCCGCAAAAGGTTTCGTTTTTGAATGTATCTTCAAAATTTCTTCCCTATCAGCCCTGTCCGGCAAATCAATAGTCACTCGGCGATCAAATCGGCCTGGACGAAGCAGGGCCGGATCCAAAACGTCGGGCCTGTTGGTTGCGGCCATAACCACCACTTTTTCAGCCGGTTCAAAACCGTCCATTTCCACCAAAATCTGGTTTAAAGTCTGTTCCCTTTCATCATTACCTCCGCCA
>ERZ1292629.3764-Hain-H43-01um-R1-3764-length-11514-cov-11_pt1 | contig 11514 bp, 9 predicted proteins | sample MGYA00564399_ERZ1292629 | MGnify/ENA primary metagenome ERZ1292629 (study PRJEB36523, sample SAMEA6512636) | groundwater metagenome | collected 2019-01-08 | study: AquaDiva: Metagenomics assemblies of 32 groundwater samples | reverse complement strand
TCTATGGCAAAAAAAATCGTAAAGGTTCTCAAATTGCAAATTCCCGGCGGTCAGGCGGTCCCTGGCCAACAGCTTGGTCCGGTACTCGGCGGAGCCGGCATTCCTATTGGCGAATTTGTTAAGCGTTTTAACGAAGAAACCAAAGACAGAATAGGGGAAACTGTTCCCACCATTGTTGAGGTCCACGACGACCGAACTTATTCTCTTACTTACAAAACCGAGCCCGCTTCTAATCTTATTCTTAAAGCTTTAGGTAAAGACAAAGGTTCCGGCAAGCCCAATACTTCCAAAATCGGCTTCTTAACCAAGGCTCAAATTAAACAAATCGCCGAAAAGAAAATGTTCGACCTTAACGCGGGCAGTCCAGAAGCGGCAGAGAAAATCATCGCCGGCACCGCTCGTTCTATGGGAGTGGATGTGAAGTAAGATTTACCCCTTAATATCTCTGTCTTTCCAAAGCTTGGGGAGCATATCCTTCGGTTTCCATTCTTTCTTCAAATCTTTGAAATTAGCAATTGTTTGATACTTACTATTTATAATAGTTGTATAGTCTTTGGAAATAATTTTCCCTGTTTCGTAGAAAACGATTTGTGCTATGCGTCTACCAACCACTAGTGGTATGGAGTAATGTCTGGAAATGTTTGTGATTTCCATTGTCCAGCGATTTGTATAACCAACATCACCCCAACCAGCGCATTTACATACTTCAATAAAGTTTCTACCCATGCTTGAGCGTGCTTTCATATCTGTAGAAATATGGTTCTTCCCACCTATGAATTCCTGTGTATGAGCCAGAATCGTTTCCCCTGGATCTATTAAAATAATTTTGTCATCTGGTTTGATTCCTACGAAATCAAATTTGATATCTTTGAAAATATCTCCAGCTTTCTCTGCTCTATGAGGTTTGATTCCCCAAACGTGATCTGTGTGTCTTTTGTCGTAAATGTTATAAACACTATAAATGTGCTTAGGTCTCTGTTCTCGGAAGTAGTATTCTCCCAACGAGACATCATAGCTGGAAGTAGCCAGATTTTTCCGCTTAAAAGGGTCAATGACAATATCGCCCTTCTTTATCTCTTCTAATATCCTTCTGTCAGATAAAGCCATATCGGCCATTCTAACACTTGAACTAGGCAAAGAAAAACCGGTTCGTTCTTACGAACGAACCGGGGTGTGTCAACGTGGTATGTTGACACGTTCTTATGTTAAATAGGTTTTAGTTGGTCTGGAACAAAGTGTTAATGTTTGGTTTCTCCACGGAGTTCTTATATAGCCGTCTTCGACCCGTACCTTCTTTTAAATTTGTGTATTTTCTGAACTCGCAGGCGATCCCTTCCCAGTTTTCAGCAGACAGGCAGAGGGGACGATTTTCGAAAGTGAGCCTCGTGGCGACATTAAGCCTCGATAGATCCACGACAAGCCAAGAAGAGTCTCTGTTTTGATTGATTTTTGCCAAAGTTGGTGCCGCTCCTGGACCTGCTGGAAACCGGTCAAACAGATCTATGAGATGGGGGAATTGATAAGCGGTATCGATTAAGACTTCAGTCCAATGGAAATGTAATTCGCAGCCGAAGATCTTTACCACTTTTTGAGTCCCTTCGTAAACTGACATTTTGTTCCAACTCGAAATTTCTTTAGCTACCTTTTCCATAACAGCTGGCAAATACTTGGCTATAAATAGTTCCCTGGTAGGTGTGTTGGTTCTTTGTATGACACTGATAGGAAAAACGTAAGGGGTCCCATAACGCGGCCTTGGGGAATCCATCAGTCTCTCATAAAGCGCTTCATTCTCGTTTTTGTCGAAAGAAAGCAGTCCGACTTGCCTGACCGTCTCGGGTCGTGCCACCATCCGGCAATAAAACATATTAAGTAGCCAGAGAGGAAAATTATTTCGCAATGGGTTGAGTAAGGTGTGGAATTCTATGGTTTGCCTGTCAAGCTCTCTAAAAACATTAGTGAATCTATATTTAGAAAGGGTTTCATTGTTGGTAAATGGTTCTTTTTGTGCAGCCGTTTTCTTTTTCCAGATATTAATTCTCTCTTTGATGAACCACAAAATTTCATTAAACAATTTCTCATTCTTAAAAAACACTTTAGGGTCCAGTTTGTCTGGATGGGTGTGGGTGTGATGTTTCCAGTGTCGATAGAGATCCTTTAAATTTTGTGGTAACTCAGTACTATTTGTTTTCATAAAATTTTTATACACTTCCTATCAAAAAATTCAACTTTATTTGTAGTGGTGATACAATCTCATGATGCCACAGATAAAAGGAAAACTCATAGTAATTGAAGGTGGGGATGGTTCTGGAAAAGCCACACAGACTCAATTGTTGGTAAAAGGTTTAAGTAAAAAACATAAAGTTACATTTTTTGAATTTCCCAGATATAAGCAGTCTCAGTTCGGTAAGCTTATAAGGAGAAGTTTGACTGGTGAATTCGGTGACTTTTTGAACTTGTCGCCGTATCTGTCCTCATTGCCTCATATGCTTGACAGAGTAAGAGCTAAAAATCTAATGCTTGAAGCCCTTAAAGAGGGCGATATTGTATGTGACAGATATACCCCCAGTAATCTGGCGCATCAATCTGCAAAATTACATAAAAAAGAAAGAGCAGCTTTTATTAGCTTTATAGAAGAGACAGAGTATGGAGAGTTGGGTATGCCTACGCCCGACATAGTTATTTATCTGTGGGTTCCTGCCGATATTTCTAGAAAACTTATGCTCAAACGGGCTAAAAGAGAAAAAAGTAAACTTGATTCATACGAAGATCGCACTGAGTACCAGTCCAAGGTAATAGATATGTATTTAAAGCTTGCAAAACAACGGTCTAACTGGTTCGTGGTAAAATGTGTTGATTCGAGAGGGAAACTTTTAAGTAAAAACACTATACATAAAATGGTTTTTCAGATTGTAGCGAAAAGACTCAAAATCAAGCAGTGAAAGATACTATAGAAAACCTGATAAAAGAAGCTCTTAAATCACTTGGTATAGAAGCGAGAAAATTTGTTATAGAACATCCGACAGATATCTCCCATGGAGACTACTCAACCAATGTTGGCATTGTCACAAAAAGAGGCCACGAAATCAAGGCATTTTTGGAACAACATCTACCCAAAGGTGTTGAAAAAATAGAACTAGAGTCCGGTTTCATCAATTTTTATTTATCCAAAGAGTTTTTTGCCGATTCGCTTGGAGAAATAATTGAAAAAGGGGAAAGCTTTGGTAAAAATAACCGATTGAAAGGAAAAAAGGTCATGGTGGAATACACCGACCCGAATGTCATGAAGCCCTTTCATATCGGCCATCTCATGAGCAATACCATTGGTGAGTCTCTCTCACGAATTATTGAATGGGAAGGAGCGGGTGTTATTAGAGCGAATTATTACAGTGATACTGGTCTTAATATTGCTAAAGCGGTTTGGGGAATGAAGGAAAAAACGAACGAACTTCCAGAAGACAGTTCTAACAATTCAGAAAAAGCAAAATTTCTCGGTAGTTGCTATGTTTTAGGCGTTCAACAATCAACAGCTAATCCTGAAATAGAAAGGGAAACAATTGAAATAAATAAAAAAATATTTGATCGCTCGGATAATGAAATCAACGGACTCTATGATCTTGGGAAAAAATGGAGTCTGGAATATTTCACGGAACTCTATACCCGATTGGGAAGCTCATTTGATTGGCTGGTAGGAGAAAGCGAAGTGGTTTCGGAGGGGAAAGAACTGGTTCTAGAGTTTTTGAAGAAGGGAATTTTTGAAGAAAGCGAGGGGGCGATAATTTTCCGAGGGGAAAAATATGGCCCGAAATTGCACACCAGAGTTTTTATTAATAAAGAAGGATTACCGACATATGAGGCCAAAGAAATCGGCTTAACAAAAAGAAAGTTTGAGGAATATAAACTTGACCAATCAATCGTTATTACTGGCAATGAACAAAACGAATACTTTAAAGTTGTTTTAGAGGCGATGCGCCAAGCGATACCAGAAGCGGCCGAGATTACAAAGCACTTCTCTCATGGCATGCTTCGTCTGCCGACAGGTAAAATGAGTTCGCGTACTGGGGATGTCATCACGGCCGAAGTGCTCATAGATCAGGTCAAGAAAGTGATAGAGGAGAAAGGAAATAAAGCCACGGACGATATCGCCATCGGCGCCATCAAGTACACAATTCTCAAACAAGGAATAGGCAATGACATTATTTTTGATTTTGATAAATCCATTTCCACCGAAGGCGATTCCGGACCGTATCTTCAATATACTTGTGCGCGAACCAATTCGCTTTTGGAGAAAGCAAAAAACCCCTCCCTGTCTGCGCAGGCAGGCCAACCCTCCCCTTGGCAGGGGCGGGAGAAACTTTCTCCCCCTGATAAGGGGGAGTCAGAGGGGGTTCGTACCATTGAACGGCTTCTCTACCGATTTCCCGAAATTGTTGAAAGAGCGGGAGAAGAATACGCTCCGCAACTCATTACCACTTATCTCATTGAGCTTTCCAGCGCTTTCAATAATTTTTACGCACACGAACAAGTAATCCCGCCCTCTGGACTGGGACGGGCAGGCAGTGATTCTCCTGAAACACCCTATCGTTTAGCTATTGTTAAGGCCTTTAACATTATTATCAAAAACGGCCTTAGTATCCTCGGTATCCCCACACCCGAGAGGATATAGTAGGATATATATCTAAATGAGCGAAAGATCAGACAGAGAAGAGAAGATTCTTTCTTTTTGGCAGGAAAACAAAATTTTTGAGAAATCCTTGGACAAGAAGTCACCCAAGGGAGAATTTGTATTTTATGAAGGGCCTCCTACGGCTAACGGGCGCCCGGGAATTCACCACCTTGAAGCGCGGGCATTTAAAGATGCGATTCCGAGATATAAAACGATGCAAGGTTTTCATGTCGGCCGAAAAGCAGGATGGGATACGCACGGTTTGCCGGTGGAACTAGAAGTGGAAAAAATTCTCGGCCTAAAATCAAAAAAGGAAATTGAAAAATTTGGTGTCGGCAAATTTAATGAAGAGTGCAAGAAAAATGCTTGGAAATATATAGACGAATGGAAGAATTTTTCCGACCGAATCGGTTTCTGGGCGGACATGGACCATCCGTATGTTACTTACCACAATCCTTACATTGAAGCTGTTTGGTCCATTGTTGCGGAAATAGAAAAAAAGAAACTGCTTTATAAAGATTACAAAGTTGTGCCTTGGTGTCCGCGTTGCGAGACAGCACTTTCTTCGCATGAGTTGGCGCAAGGGTATAAAGACACTAAAGACCTTTCGGTGACGGTAGAGTTTAGAGTACGTTCCGTCGGCGAAAGATTTTTTCAGGTCCTCGGAAAAAATCCCCAGACCATTCAAAAATCTTCCGCCGACTCCACTCCCGTTTCGTTACTAGCTTGGACGACGGCGCCTTGGACTTTGCCGGGGAATATTGCTCTGGCAGTGGGGGAGGAGATTGATTATGTGGAGATTGAGAAGAAAGATGTGGGGGTCGGAGAGAAGATTAGATTTATTCTGGCCAAGAGTAGGCTAAAAAATGTTTTTGGCGATGACAATTATGAAATTGTCAGAGAAATGAAAGGCAAAGATTTGGTTGGTCTTGAATATGAACCGCCCTATTCTTTCGTTAAAGAAGTTTACAAAGGTGAGGGGATGGATAAGGCCTATCATGTTTATCCGGCGAATTTTGTGACGACAGAAGACGGCACGGGCATCGTCCATACAGCGGCCATGTATGGGCAAGAGGACTTTGAATTTGGCACAAAATTTGGCCTGCCCAAATATCATCTTGTTAACGAGTCGGGACATTTCACGGATGAGGCCGGTTTTTTGGCGGGGAAATTTGTCAAAGACGAAGAAACCAATGTCTCTATCATCAAAGATTTAGCCGAGAGAAATCTTTTCTTCGCTAAAGAAAAATACGAACACTCCTACCCCTTCTGTTGGCGATGCCAGACTCCGCTCATCTACTATGCTCGCGATTCTTGGTATATAGCCATGTCTAAATTGCGGGACAAACTGGTTAATGAAAACAAAAAAATTAACTGGGAACCCGATTACATTAAAGAAGGACGTTTTGGCGAATGGCTCCGCGAGATTAAAGATTGGGCAATTTCCCGCGAAAGATATTGGGGAACACCGTTGCCGGTTTGGATACAAACTGGCGAAAATCAAAGTGCAAAAATCAAAAATCAAAATGAGAAATACTTGGTTGTAGATTCGGTTGAGACTCTCAAAAAATACACAAAGAAAAATGGCAATACTTTTATATTTGTTCGCCACGGCGAGGCGGAGAATAATGTGGGTGACATCTGTAATAGCGATCCTACCAAGGTCTACTATTTGACGGAGAAAGGAAAAAAAGATGCACAGACAGTAGCCAAGAAAATTAAAACTGCCGACGCTGTCTATGTTTCGCCTTTTCTGCGTACTAAAGAGACGGCAGAAATTATTGCTGAAGAAATTGGATTCAAAAAAGAAAAAATCAAAGAGGACGAGAGATTAAGAGAATTAAATTTCGGCGATTTTGATGGCCAGCCCTATTCTTCTTATCTTAAACACGACGAAGAAACTCTTACGACTTATGACATGCCTTTGCCTAACGGCGAAAGCTACAATGATGCCAAAAAACGATTGGCAGATTTTATCTATGATATTGATGCCGAACACCATAATGAAAAAATCGTAGTTGTTACTCATGGTATGGGGCTTGAGGCAATTGCAGCTGTTGTTGAGGGAGCAGACTTAAAAAGGTCTAAAGAAATTATTGATTCATATACCCCAAAACCAAGCGAAGTTTTGGAATTTGAATTTATTCCTTTACCTCACAATGCGAATTTTGAACTGGATCTCCATAAGCCCTATATTGACGAAATGGTGTTGGAGAAGGACGGGCAAGAATATAGAAGAGTAAAAGAGGTGATGGATGTTTGGTTTGATTCGGGAGCTATGCCTTTTGCCCAGGATTCAGATCAAAGGTCGAACCTTAAGAATTCAAAAAGGTTCGACCTAGGGGAATTATATCCTGCAGATTTTATTTCGGAAGCTTTGGACCAGACGAGAGGATGGTTCTATACGCTTCATGCTATTGGGATTCTGATGGGGAGAGGCGCGGCTTATCGCAATGTTATTTGCCTCGGATTGCTCATGGATAAAGACGGCAAAAAAATGAGCAAATCGGTGGGGAATGTCATTGACCCTTGGGAGGCGATTGAGAAACATGGGGCGGACGCTTTGCGGCTTTGGATGTACTCGGTTAATCAACCAGGCGACCCCAAAAATTATAACGACAGAGGCGTGGAGGAAATAAACCGCCGACTTTTTAATATTCTTGATAATGTTTATTCGTTTCTAAGCCTCTACACCGGCGGGGAAAGGTCTGACCTTAAGAATTCAGAAAGGTCAGTCCTTGAGGAGCCGATTCATATTCTTGATAAATGGATTATCGTTCGGCTGAATGAACTCATAGGTCTCACCACTAAAAAACTTGATGCTTATAATCTCATTGACCCCGTTCGAGCCATCAGGGATTTTGTTGATGACCTTTCAACTTGGTATTTGCGTCGTTCAAGAGACAGAATTAAAAATGGAGACAAAGAAGCAATCAGTATGCTCCACTTTATTTTAAAAAATCTTGCTAAAATTCTGGCGCCGTTCGCGCCCTTTGCGGCGGAAGATTTGTATCAAAAACTTCGCAATGACTCTGACCCCGAAAGCGTACATCTTTGTGATTGGCCTTCAGCTCAAAAAGGTCAGACCTTAAGTACTGATTCCCAAGGTCTGACCTTAGGATTCATGAATGAGGCAAGAAGAATTGCCTCTCTTGCTCTTGAACAGCGTCACAAAGCGAATATTAAAGTGAGACAGCCGCTACAAAAGTTGAAAGTTAAAAGTTCAAAATTGAAAGAGGAATATCTGGGACTTATCAAGGATGAGGTGAATGTGAAGGAAGTTGTTTTTGATGAAAATCTTGAAGCAGAAATTGAACTTGATACCGCCATCACTCCCGAATTGGAATTAGAAGGAAAGATGCGCGATCTGGTTCGCGAGATTCAGGATATGAGAAAAGAGAAAGGACTCAAGCCGGGAGAGAAAATGGATTATGCAATTTTGCCAAAAGATAAAGAAGTTTTTGAAAAATTCGGCGAAGAAATAATGAAGGTGACAGATACGGAAATTGAAAGATGAGCTATCACATTTACACGACCCCAGGCATTATTTTAAGCCACTGGCCTTTACGAGAGGCGGATCGGATTTATGCCATTCTCACCCGCGATTTTGGTCTTGTCCGCGCTAGCGCTTCCGGTGTGCGCAAAGAATCTTCCAAACTGCGAGGGGCTTTAGAGCCGCTCTCGCTCTCGTCCATTTCTCTGGTGCGCGGCAAAGAACATTGGCGCATTACTAGCGCCGTACTTGAATCAAAAATCCCTTCCGTTTTCGCCGCGCCTTTTTCGCTGTTGGAGAAATTGGTAACCGGAGAAAGCCCCAACCCAAAACTTTTTGACAGCGTCAGTACTTTAATCAAGTCAACTCAATTGCCCGATGACATGTTTGAACCGCGTTTAGTTTCAAAAATTCTTTTTCACCTCGGGTATTTGAGAGAAAGTGACTTGTCTCTTGACAAAAGAGGCCTAATTAAAGCCATAAATAAGGGCCTACAAGCCAGCGACTTGACAACTTAGGTGTTGTCGGTGTATAATAGTATTAGATAGAACATTGAAAGATTTTAGTTGCGATCGCCATAGCTTCGAGTTATCCACAAAAATCACAAAGGTTTAACCTTTGCGTGGATGATTGGGAGCTATGGCGACACTCGGTTGCCCTCTAGCGCTTCATCTTCGGTAGGAGCTGACCATGACTGACATGCTCGGCAGGATCGTGGAGTTGGTCGTGACCATTCCGGCGGATTTTCGCGGAGTGCTCGTGGACCTGCTCGAAAAGCTCGGTGGACCGAACCGCATGGAGTGGTTTGAGAACCTGAAGCGTTTCCTCCGCAAGGAGCCGTGCTGGGTGGAGGTCGTCGAGACGGTCAAGTCCGCCTTCGACCAGTTCTTCCAGACACGTCCCGGTCTCTACGTCGACGGGAGCTTCCAGCGACTCGTACTCGCGAAGGCAAGGGAAGGTGTGGCGAAGGAGACGAGACACCTCGATCTCCCTCACAACATGAAGGACGATGAGATCGAGGAAAAGCTCGGTGATAACCACATCTGGGAGGAAGGCACTCTGTGTGCCACTCTCCAGAAATACATCTCCGAACAGGAAGGTGGGAAGGAAGGCAAGCTGTTGAACAACGGCTACGCCAACCTCTTCTACACGAGCTCCTGCGTCGTGGGCGTCCGCTGGTACGCCGACGGCCGCGAGTGGGACGTGATTTCGTGGAGGCGCGACGACGGCGGGTGGTTCGCCGGTTATCGGGCGTTCTCTCCCGCAACCTGAACCTTTGTCCGCCGACTGGCGGATCTGGAGCTAGGAACTCCAGGACCCTCGGTTCCTTTGGCACTCTGCCACTTGGGGCCGGGGGTTTTTATTTGTATAATAAACAAGAATCTCGGCGATAACCTGGCCACGGCTTGGATATAGGGATTCTGAATGTAGATGCGCCAGAGTTTTCTCGGCCATGGCTTAGAAAAGTGTGTGCATCTGCAATCATAATAAAAGTTAGTTGGTATCTGAAATTAGTGGACTTATATGTCCCAAGTAAAATTCAACCTCGAGAATATTCAAAAGGTGGTGGTATGGATGATTTTGGATACGAGAGCTCCTGCGTCGTGAACGTCAACTGGAACGCCGACAACCGCAAGTGGAACGTGAACACGTGGAGGCGCGACGACGACAGGTGGAACGCCGGTAATCGGGCGTTCTCTCCCGAAACTAACTCGAACTATCCTCTGGTTCTAGCTGGAGGATTTTTCGTTTCTAAATCTTTTTTCCAACCGCCAACCATTCGGCCGATTTCTCCGGCTTTTTCAGATATGGCGATATATCGCTTGTTATCCAAGGAGCGCAGTTCCCACAGAATTTGCAGAAAGAATTTTAATAAGTCCGTTTTCCTAATAACTAGAATTATTGTTGGGAGTTTTTCTTCCCTGTTTTGATAACTTGCTACAAATAAATACTCCAGTATTTGAACGAATACGACATCTATTTTATCTCCTAAACTACGCCGCACAGTTAGGGGTAGATCGTTTCTATAACTATGCCACAGCTTATATAATTCAACCGCATGTGTAATTATCGGCAAAACCCTGTGGGGGGTCTTTAAAGAAAGAATCCATGCCTTTGATAATATCATCTCGCTTGAGAATCTCTTCACAGCCTGGCAAGAGTTCCTGAAAGGAAAGAGAAAGAGAAAAGATGTCCAAGAGTTTCAACTTCATCTCATGGATAATCTAATATCACTCCACCACTCCCTTAGACAGAAGACCTACACCCACGGTCCCTACCAAGCCTTCAATATTTCAGACCCCAAACCCAGAAACATCCACAAAGCATCTGTGGGAGACAGACTTTTACACCACGCGGTCTACAGAGTGTTATACCCATACTTCGATAAGAGATTTATACACGATTCATATTCTTGCAGATTAAACAAAGGTACACACAAAGCCATAAATCAATTCAGAAATTATGCAAGAAAAGTTTCCAGAAACAACACTAAACAATGCTGGATTCTGAAATGCGATATCAAGAAATTCTTCGCCTCCATAGACCACCAGATACTACGATATATCGTAGTGGAACATTTGGACAGAGATACCCAATGGCTTCTCAATGAAATCGTTGGAAGTTTTCATACGAACAGACCTCACCCCGTCTCTTCGAGCCACCCCTCTCCCCGCCTGTCCCAGTTCGGTGGGCAGGCTTACCAAGGAGGGGGGAAAGGGGGTGAGGTGTATAAGGGTCTTCCTCTTGGTAATCTCACATCTCAGCTTCTGGTAAATATCTACATGAATGAATTTGATCAATTCATCAAACACAAACTCAAAGTTAAACACTACATCAGATACACGGATGATTTTGTTATTTTCCATCAAAACAAACTCCATTTACAATCATTGATACCACAAATACAAGAATACCTAGAAACTAATCTTAAACTCACTCTTCATCCGAACAAAGTGTTCCTTAAAACTCTTTCTTCCGGCATAGATTTTCTTGGATGGGTACATTTTCCAAACCATAGAGTATTGAGAACAAGTACCAAGAGGAGAATGATGAAGAATTTGAAAGATAACTCAAGCAAGGAGACGAAGACTTCTTATTTGGGGTTATTGAGGCACGGGAACACATATAAGCTGAAAATCAAAATCAGCGGTTTAGTTTAGAGATTTTGATATAATGTTTTTATGGCTGAAGAAAAAAGTAGTTTTGATAAACTCTCGGAAAAACTCTACTCGCGCACGCGCTATAAAAACCCAGTTGATAGCCGAACGAGACTTGAGAGTAATGAGGGGCCGAACATTAATGAGAAGTGGCAAGGTCCAAATCTTGACGAGATGATGAAACATGAACAAGAAGAACC
>ERZ1292629.1353-Hain-H43-01um-R1-1353-length-24243-cov-9_pt1 | contig 11514 bp, 11 predicted proteins | sample MGYA00564399_ERZ1292629 | MGnify/ENA primary metagenome ERZ1292629 (study PRJEB36523, sample SAMEA6512636) | groundwater metagenome | collected 2019-01-08 | study: AquaDiva: Metagenomics assemblies of 32 groundwater samples | reverse complement strand
TATAAATTCATTGTTTTTAAGCCCCCTAGTGAGCCGAAATCTTATCCACAGGCCGGGGCTTGATTTTTATAGAGGGCTTATGATATACTTTAACAGGTGAGTGTGAGTTTTCCTTGTCTCTAACTCCGACTTCGGTCGGAGGCAGGGAAATCCAAGGAAAGCCCTTCCGGTTTTAACCGCCCGCAAGGGCGGTTTTTGGTTTTAAAAAGCTTTGCGTTGCGGGATTTTAACAAATTTGGCACAATTAAATGGGGTACTGGGCAGAGTACTCACTAAGTAAAAAAACTGGAGGTCACCACCAGTACCCCTTCGGTGTATTATGTTTCAGGAAAACGTAATTCTTTCACGTTTCAGCAATTATAAAATTGGCGGACCGGCAAAATATTTTTTTGAAGCAAAAAATGTTGAAGAAACTATCAAGGCTTTGGATAAGTGGAGTCGGCTGTATTCGGATGGGCGCGTTCGCATTGCCGAAGGCCGAAGGCCGGAGGCGCGCTATTCGCATGCTATTTTTATTTTAGCCGGCGGCACTAATGTTTTAATAAACGATGAGGGGTTTAATGGCTTGATTTTAAAACCAAATATTCAATTTATTAAAGAAGAAAGGGATTTAATTAGAGTCGGCGCAGGCGTTCCAATTACTGAATTGCTTAATTACTCAATTACTAAATCTTTTTCTGATTTGGAATGGGCAGCTGGCATTCCGGGAACAATCGGCGGCGCTATTTACGGCAATGCCGGCGCTTTTGGCGGTGAGATGAAGGATATAATTAAAGAAGTCGTCAGTTTGGATATCTCCGGCAAAAAGCCGAAAATAATAAAAAGAAGTCAACCAGAGTGTCGTTTTGATTATCGCCACAGTATTTTCAAAAAAAAGGGGAATCAGGAAATAATTATTGAAGCCGCCCTTTATCTTAGAAAAGGAGATAAAAAGAGAATTCAGGAAATTATGGAAGCGAATATGGATTATCGACGCCAAAAGCAACCACTGGAATACCCGAGCATAGGCAGTATTTTTAAAAACGTCGGCCTTAAAAAGGCCAAAGAAGCCCCAAAAATTCCTCAGAATATTATAAAAACAGACCCGTTTCCTGTTATTCCGGCGGCTTTTTTGGTTTCTGAGGCAGGACTAAAAGGAATTTCTTGCGGCGGAGCGATGATTTCACCAAAACATCCGAATTTTATCGTTAATGTCTTGGGCGCTACCGCTAATGATGTAAAAAATTTAATTGCACTTGCCAAGAAAAAAGTTTATAATGAATTTAAAATTAAACTGGAAGAAGAGGTTGTGCGTCTTTGAAAAGTTATCCACAGTTTGCTATTGACTTCAATGTAATTATTTTTATAAAATTAATTATAAGAAGTAATGTCGTTGAAAGTCAGCGCGGTTGATTGGTCGACAATCCAACACTGGCTATAAAAAATCTTTCCCGCCAAAATTTTTTCCAAAATTTAGGCGGGACGCCAAAAATGGCAAAGAAAAAAAAAGCAGGCAAAAAAAAGAAGAGATAAACTCTTTTACCCCGCCCAAATTTTTGGAAGCGTAGTATCCAAAAACTTGGGCGGGTTTTTTATTTGAGATTTTTGCTGTTTAAGTTATAATAAACGGTATGAAAATCATCTTAAAAGCCGGTCGTTTAGGGATTACTCCGTCAATTAACGAATACATAGAAGAAAAAATCGGTTCTCTCGAAAAGTTCGCCAAAAGATTTGAAACCAAGGGCGAGATTAAAGTCGAAATAGAGATAGCTCGCAGCACCCGACATCACCGCAAAGGCAATGTTTATTATGCCGAGGCGAATATGTATCTGCCTAAAAAAATTTTAAGAGCGGAACATTCGGACTGGGATATTAGAGTGGCAATAGACAAAGTCAGAGACAAATTACAACAGGAAATCAAGAAATATAAAGAAATAAAGATAAATAAAAGAAGATGACAAGTTTTTTAAAGAAGTTTTTTGGCAAGTACAATTTTGAACCGCTGATTAAAAAAATTAATTCCATAGAACCGGCCTTAGAAAAATTAACTGTTGAAAAATTAGGACTTGAAAGCGAAGAATTAAAAAAGCGAGTTCAAAATGGTGCAGGCCCTGACGAAGTATTAGCCGAGGCCTTTGCTTTGGCTCGGGAAGCCGCTCGGCGCACTCTGGGTCAGCGGCATTTTGACGTTCAGCTAGTCGGCGGCATTGTTCTGCATCAGGGCAAAATCGCCGAGATGCTTACCGGCGAAGGAAAAACTTTGGCGGCCACCGCGCCGGCTTATCTGAATGCCTTAACCGGCAAAGGCGTCCATATTATTACGGTCAATGATTATCTGGCGCGGCGCGATACGGTCTGGATGGGACAGATATATAATGCGTTGGGAGTTTCTGTGGGTTGTCTTACGCATGAAGCGGCTTATTTATATGACCCAACTTATACAGACGAAAAAGATAAAGAACGCGATGTTCTGGGCGGTTTTAAGGTGGTTCAGGACTATTTACGGCCGGTTTCGCGAAAAGAGGCGTATTTAGCTGACATCACTTATGGCACCAATCATGAGTTTGGGTTTGATTATCTTCGTGATAATTTAGCTTACGATTTAAAAGACCAAGTCCAGCGCGGCAATCACTACGCTATTATTGACGAAGTTGACAGCATTTTAATTGACGAAGCGCGAACTCCTTTGATTATTGCCGCGCCGGACGCCGAGTCAAGCGAATTTTACAGGATTTTCAGCCGCGTTGTTTCTCAACTTAAAAAAGAAGACGACTATCTTGTTGATGAAAAATTAAAGTCGGTCAGCATTACCGACGAAGGCATCAATAAAGTTGAAAATATTTTAAAAATCAAAGACCTTTACAGCCCGCAAACCCTCCGGCTGGTTCATTATTTGGAAGAGTCATTGAAAGCCAAAGCGCTTTTTCATCGCGACAAAAATTATGTGGCCAAGAACGGGGAGATAATCATTGTTGACGAATTTACGGGTCGGTTGATGCACGGTCGCCGGTATTCCGGCGGGCTTCATCAGGCGATTGAAGCCAAAGAAGGAGTGGCGGTTAAGCAAGAATCGCGCACGTACGCTTCTATTACCATTCAAAATTATTTTCGGTTGTACGAAAAAATCAGCGGAATGACCGGCACGGCCCAGACCTCAGCCGAGGAGTTTCACAAAGTTTATAACTTGGAAGTCATTTCTATTTCGCCGAACAAGCCGATGATTCGTCGGGATTTGTCCGACTTAATTTATAAAAATTCAGAAGCTAAATACCGGTCGGTTATTGACGAGATAAAAAAACGTCATTCTCTCGGCCAGCCGATTTTAATCGGCACCGCCTCAATTGAACACAATGAACTTCTTTCAAAATTATTAAAACAAGTCGGCGTTCCTCACGAGGTCTTAAACGCCAAAAACCACGAACGGGAAGGCGAGATAATCGCCCAAGCTGGAAAATTGGGCGCGGTTACCGTGGCAACGAATATGGCGGGCAGGGGAGTGGATATAATTTTTGGCGGCAATCCTCCTTTGGCCGACGAAGCGCAAAAAGTGCGCGAAGTCGGGGGGCTGTTTGTTTTGGGCACCGAACGGCATGAAGCGCGGCGCATTGACAATCAGTTGCGCGGTCGGAGCGGTCGGCAGGGCGACCCGGGCGAATCGCAGTTTTTCTTGTCTTTGGAAGATGATTTGCTGCGGATTTTTGGCGGCGAGAGGATAAAATCCCTGATGGAAAGTTTTAATCTGCCGGAAGACCAGCCGATTGAGTCGCGATTGGTGTCAAAGGTGGTCAACGAAGCTCAGAAAAAAGTGGAAGGATTTAATTTTGACGCCAGAAAGCATTTATTGGAATACGACGACGTTCTAAACAAACAACGAACGGCGATTTACAAAAAGCGGCAGGAACTTCTGGAGCAAAAAACACCCGCCCAAATTTTGGCAATGCTAGATATGCTTTGGATGAATAATTTGGAGAGTATGGAGGTCTTGAGGGAGTCAGTGCGCTTGCGCGCCTATGGCCAGCACGACCCTTTGGTTGAGTACCGTCGGGAAAGCAGTATTTTATTTAAGGAAATGATGGCGGGATTTGATAAGTGGCTGGAAGAAAATAAGGAGCGTTTAGCGGACAGCGTTCAGCGTATAGGGGAAGGGGAAACCAAAACCCAAGATTCACAACAAAAAATTGCCCCAAATGCTAACCGCTCGACGCTATACGCTGATAAAAAAATAGGGCGCAACGCTCCCTGTCCCTGCGGAGCAAAACATCCCGACGGCCGACCGGTTAAATATAAACACTGCCACGGAAAATGATAACTATGGAAGTTCAACTTCAATAAACTTCAATTACCGAATTATTCAATAATCTCCATTGAAAACCATAATGGTTCACCTGCTTCAAGATTTAGAGCGTCTGCTGAATTTTGCCAAACCTGCATTGTAAAATAATCTCCAGATGTAACCGAAACAACAGCGCTGCATATATTTTGTGACGTATAGGCACTAGCGGCGGATCTAATAGCCATTCTACCCGTTCCCGGAAAATAAGCTCCATTCTTATATAATCTCAGCATTCTGTCCCCCGAGTTATTTGTAGGCCAATAATCATTTCCGCAAATCTTTACTTTAGTCACTCCACTCGGAACAGTAAGTCTTTCATTATTGGTTACATTATCGTGTATATTGTCTGTATCATATTCCTCTGCGTCCCAATTTACATTCGTTACAGTATTGTTTGGGATTGACTGACTTGTTGTTCTTTTCACCAAAGCGCCTCTAAAAGGAACTATAAGCTTGCCGGTAATTCTTGCGTCGCCAGTAACATCAAGTTCGTAAGCCGGATTCGTCGTCCCGATTCCGACCTTGCTCTGAACTATCATTCCGTTTGTTGGCGCGGCGACAGAAGCATAACCAGTGCCAATACCCACATTCCCTTTTATGCTTAAGCTGCTAGCCGGGTTGTTGATATTAACGCCGACATTCCCCGAATTGCTGTTATAAATATCATTTCCCGACGCGGTCCATAAACTTTCTCCTAAATTAGCCCAGCCGCTGGGTTTGTATCCCCGAAAAGTGCTGGAGGCGGTGTTGTAATAAATGGCGCCTTCTTGCGAAGCGCTGGGGTCAGAACTGAGCCGGCCTAAGTACAAGAGATTGGAAATAAAGGCGTCAAGCCACGGAGAGCCCTGCTGGCCAATGGTATAATTTGTTGAACCGGGCAAAAGATTGGAATCAAAAGTGGCGGCGGAAACCCGGGCAATGGCGGAACGAAGCTCGCGGGTTAGCCGCTGTTGGGGATTTTGACTGTTATACATGAGTTGAATATCAACCGAAACCGTGTCGTGGCCCGGATATTGGGAAAATTTTGTAAATTCCAGATTGTCGGCTATAACCCGATTGTTGGTTAAATTAGAAGTCACATCAGTACAATTATTGGGATTGCTTCCGGGACCTTCGGCCAATTTAATCACTCCGTTGACCAAAGAGAGGCAAGTCGGGTCTTTAGCAGAGTCCTTCATTCGGAGTTTTAACGTTGAAGTGGCAGTGCTGGTGGCGATTTCAATGTTTGACGACTCTCGCACCAAACGGTTGATATTTTGCATCACGAAATTCAACTGACTGGTGACTTCATTGCTCGCTGATTCGCGGTTTTGAACTTTAAGGGTGGTGGATAGAATTCCGGTCAGCAAAGCGGCTGACACAGCCAAGATGCCCACATAAACAATAAGTTCCAAAAGAGTAAATCCTTCTCGCCGCCGCATACGCTAATTATAGCAAATTTTTATTCGCGATGTCATTGTGGATAAGTGAATTTTGGGCTAAACTGGAAAAATGACGGAAAATATCAGAAATTTTGTGATTATCGCTCACGTAGATGCGGGGAAGTCGACACTCGCGGACAGGTTTTTGGAAATTACCGGGACCGTGGAAAAGCGCCAAATGAAGGCGCAATTTTTGGACCAGCTGGAATTGGAACGAGAGCGGGGGATTACCATAAAAATGGCGCCAGTCCGTATGTCCTATACCCTAAACGCTAAACCCTATACCCTAAATTTGATTGACACTCCCGGTCATCCGGATTTCTCTTACGAGGTTTCCCGGGCTTTAGCCGCGGTGGAAGGCGCGATTTTATTGGTTGACGCGACGCAGGGCATTCAGGCGCAGACCTTGGCGAATTTTTACGCGGCTAAAAAGCAGGGATTAAGAATTATCGGCGCAGTGAATAAGGTTGATTTAAATCCGCCACAACTTCAGAGCGTTATAAAAGAAACTGCGGATCTAATCGGCTGCGCATTGGAGGAGATTTTTAAGGTTTCCGCCAAGACAGGAGAAGGTGTTAAAGCGCTTTTGGAGACGATTATAAAATTCGTACCAGCTCCAAGCGAAGTATTTAGAAATACGCCGCCTGTATTTCTGACGGAACCGCGGTCGGCTCGCTCCAGCGGCTCGCCGCCGCTTGACTCTCGCGCCGCCGAGTCCGACCGTGGTCGGACACCAAGCTCGGCGGCGCTCCGAGACATTCCGCACGAAACACAGGCGGCGTATTTGAGTAAAGCCCTTATTTTTGACTCGTTCTACGACGACCACAAAGGTATAATCGCTTCGGTGAGAGTATTTAGCGGTGAATTTAGAGCGGGCGAAGAAACAAAGCTGACGGCTGGCCGAGAAAAATTTAAAATCAAGGAACTCGGGTTTTTCACGCCGCAGCTGAAAATAACAGAGAAATTACAAAGTGGAGAAATCGGCTATGTTGCCACCGGCTTAAAAGACCCGGACAAATTAAAAATCGGCGACACCATCGGAAACGAGGCGCTTGCTGGTTACAACGAGCCGAAACCGGTTGTTTTTGTTTCCTTTTACCCGGACAATTGTGAATACGACGAACTGAAAAAATCCCTTCAGCGGCTCAAACTCAACGATTCCGCTCTTAAAATTGAACCGGATTTCAACGAGGTTCTAGGCAGGGGATTTAAAATCGGATTTTTAGGCAAGCTTCATTTTGAAATTACCGTTGAGCGTCTGGAGCGGGAATTCGGGATAAAAACAATCAACAGTTTTCCATCCGTGGCTTACAAAATAAAAGAAAAAATTATTGAAAACGTGGAGGGTTTACCGGACGATTTGAGTGAGATACAGGAACCGATGGTTAACTTGGAAATTATCAGCCCGGTTAAATACCTAGGCGACATTTTTCAACTTAAAGAAATATTTAGGATGGAGGATATTAAAACGGAAAATCTTTCTGCAGAACGGATTTTAATCAAAGCAAAAATGCCGCTTGTGGAATTGATTTCCGATTTTGACGACCGGCTGAAATCGGTTTCCGAGGGATTTGCCTCTTTTAGCTACGAATTAGGCGAATATCAAAGGGCAGAGCTTGAAAAAATGGAAATTCTAGTCGCCGGTTTCAAAGTACCGGGCCTCACCAGAGTGGTTCCTAAAAATAAGATAGAGCATGAAGCCAGAAAGACCGTGGATAAACTGAAAGAAGTTTTACCGCGTCAGCAGTTTAACCAGGCGATTCAGGCGAAAGCCGGCGGTCGGATTATTGCCCGGGAGAACGTGCCGGCTTTGAAAAAAGACGTCACCGGCTATCTTTACGGCGGCGACCGAACCAGAAAAATGAAACTCTGGAAAAAACAGAAAAAAGGCAAGAAAAAATTGGCGACCTTGGCCGGCCAGAGCAGGATTCAAATACCTTCAGAAGTCTTTAAAAAGATGTTAAAATAAAGTATGCGAATATGAAAAAAGTACTAGCAGTTGTTTTAGCGATAGTAATTACCTATCTTGCTGTCCAGGTTTATTTTATTTTTAAAGAGAGAAGTCAATTAAGAGAAAAAGTTACGAATTTAAGCGGCCGCCTTGACGATTTGCTTAAAGAAAACGAAAGAATTCAATCTGAAATCAGTTATTATTCCAAATGGGAGAATTTGGAAAAAGAGTTGCGTAGCCGCTTAAATTACAAAAAAATCGGAGAAAAAATGATGATTATTGTGCCGTAAATGAAAAATAAAAAAACAACTATAATAATCGCGTTGATTTTAACAATCGGCATCGGCGCTTATATCATAATCAGCCATTCTTATCCCGTGGTTTTGGTCGGCAGCCAGCTCATCAGCGCCGGCGATTTCCGGGAACATTACAGCGGCGCTTACAAATATTATCGGAATATACTTGAGCTTTACGCAAAAGACGCGGCGGTTTTGAACGCGGATGAAACAAAAAAAGAAATAGAGCGGGCGGTTCTGGACGGATTGATTGAGGATGTGTTGATAGATGAAGAATTAAGAAAAACGATGAGCGCAGCTGACCTTAACAGGATTGTTGAAGAAAGAATTTCCAAAATAGAGAACGGCGAAAAAATCAGCAAAGAAGCGAGCGTTCTGTACGGTTTCTCAGCCGATGATTTCAAAAAAAGAGTAGTGATTCCTCAGGCGAAAAGCGACATTTTAGGGAACAGGATATTTTTGGAAAACGGCAATTTTGAGGAAAAATTGAAAGAATTAAAGCGAAACGCCAAAGTCGTGATTTTAATTCCCGGTTTTTCCTGGATCGGCGAAGGCGTAGTTCTGCGGGATTAGTATAGTGGTAATACGCAACCTTCCCAAGGTTGAGTCGCCGGTTCAATTCCGGTATCCCGCTCAATATCGATGAAATACTTATCGTCTCTTCAAAACAAAAATCTTTCAGGCAGAACCTGTCTTTTGCGCGTTGATTTGAATCTTGAAGAAAACGAAATAAGGAGCAGAGGACACCTGAGGATTGCCGCCATCCTGCCGACTCTTGATTTTCTCTTAAAGAACAAAACAAAAATAGCGCTTTTAAGCCATCGCGGCCGACCGAAAGGTTTTGATAAAAAACAAAGTTTAAAGTTTTTCACAAAAATTTTTTCTGAAAAGTTAAATCGTAAAGTGAATTTTATAGATAATTTTAATTTTGCGGAAATTAGAAAGAAAATTAAGAATTCCAGTCCGGCAAGCGTGTTTCTTTTGGAAAATTTAAGATTTTTAAAAGGAGAAGAAAAAAACAGTTTAAGATTGGCAAGGCAGCTGGCTTCTCTGGGCGACATTTACATAAACGACGATTTTGCGGTGAGCCACAGAAAAGACGCCTCGGTGGCGGCGATTGCGAAATATTTACCCTCTTACGCCGGTCTGCTTTTGGAAAAAGAAATTAGAAACCTATCGAAGGTAATGAAAAATCCGAGAAAGCCGTTGGTGATTATCTTGGGCGGAGCCAAAGTTTCGGACAAAATCAGCTTAATTAGGGGGAAAGCCGATTATTTTTTAATTGGCGGAGCAATGGCGAATACTTTTATCGCGGCGCAGGGAATTCCGGTTGGCGATTCGCTTTACGACAGAAACGCGGACTTACGCGGACTAATACGCGGACTTACGCAGAAAATATTTTTACCGGTCGATGTAGTTGTTTATAAAAGAAAAATTTTAGATATCGGGCCAAAAACAGTTGATAAATACTCTAAAATTATCAAGCAGGCAAAAACAATTATTTGGAACGGGCCGATGGGTTATATAGAAGATGAACGATTTGCTAATGGTTCAAAGGCGATTGCCAAAGCGATTATAAAAAGCAAGGCGCATTCAGTAATCGGCGGCGGAGAAACAATCGCTTCGCTCAAAATCAAAAATCAAAAATCAAAAATCAAAAATAATGTATTTCTCTCCACCGGCGGAGGGGCGATGCTGGAATATTTAGCCGGCAAAAAACTGCCGGGGATAGAAGCACTAAAATGAAAAATATCGTAATTCTCTATCATAACGACGAAGACGGATTCGGGGCGGCTTGGGCGGCTTGGAAAAAATTCAAGGATAAAGCCAAATACATCATAGCCGAACACCAGACTCCACAGCCGAAGTTTTTAAAAGGCAAGGAAGTGTATCTTCTTGATTTTTGCTATCCGGAAAAAATTATGAAAAAGATAGTGCGGGACAATAAAAGAGTAGTGGTGATTGACCATCACATCACCCAAAAAAAGGCAGGAGAATTGGCTGACGATTTCTCATTCAGTTTGAAAAATTCCGCGGCGGTGCTGGCTTGGAAATATTTTCATCCTCAAAAACCGCTGCCGAAACTTCTGCTTTACGTTGAGGATATTGATTTATGGAAATTTAAAATGAAATTCACCAGAGAAATTATCGCTTCGCTGGACACCTACGATTTTAAATTTAAGGTCTGGGACAGAATCGCCCGCGATTTAGAAAATCCCCGCAGCGCCAAAAGATATATTACTGAGGGTAAAGCGATAATGAAGTATCAAAATATGATTGTAGAAAAATTGGCGAATAATGGCATTAAAGCGGCCTTAGACGGAAAGAAGGCGGTGGCGGTCAACTCTCCGATTTTGGAATCGGAAATCGGCGATTATATTCGTAGAAACAAAAAGGCAATGGGATTGATTTGGTCTTCAAGAAACGGAAGAATTGAAGTTTCTCTGCGTTCCGACGGCAGCATTGATGTTTCAGAAATTGCGAAGAAATACGGCGGCGGAGGACATCGGCAGGCCGCTGGGTTTACCTTTAAATCAAGAATTAAATTTCCATGGAAAGAGATAAAATAACAATTTATTGCGACGGCGGCAGTCGGGGAAATCCCGGGCCAGCGGCGATTGGCGTTTTTATTCCTCAATTTCCGAAAGAGTACTCCAAGTACTTGGGTGAAGCGACTAACAATGAAGCCGAGTATCAGGCGGTGATTTTCGCGCTAAAAAAGATTAAGCAGTTAATCGGCAAGGCAAAGGCAAAAAAAGAGAGTATTGAAGTAAGAATGGACAGCGAGTTGGTTGTCAATCAATTAAACGGCAATTATAAAATCAAAGAAAAAAATTTAATCCCGTTTTTCATTGAGATTTGGAATTTGAAGCAGGACTTCGGCGAGGTGAAATTTATTCAGATTCCGCGGGAAGAAAATCAGCGGGCCGATAAATTGGTAAATAGAGAATTAAATAGTCAAAGCAAATTATTTTTGTAAATCATTACTTAACAGTCTGACGATCGTCAGACTGTTAAGTAGAAATATTCATCAAATAAAAAATCAGCTAAGTGGTAGGCCGGATTCTGTTTCTAAGCGATAATTTATCTGGGCCCGCGATTGCTCTTGGGCTCTAGCGGTATTCCCGCCTAAGTTTTGGTTTTCCAAAATTTTGGCGGGCGCAACCTTGCACCCAGTAAGGATTTAGCCGTTTCACCTCTGTTTTTTTATCCCTATTACAGAGTTAAGCCGTCTACGTTGGGATCGGGCTTCTCCGACCCTTTCGCGTCGGAGCGTTTCTGTTCGCACCTCTCGTCTTACGACGGCGGGCTGTTAGCCCGTACCTTCTACTACCTGCCTGACGGCAGGCAGGAGTGTCCGGACCTTCCTCCCGCCTAAGTTTTGCTTCGCAAAATTTTGGCGGGCTATCGCTCCCTTAGCTGATTTTATTATATTATACTCATAAGATTACTATTGTCAAATTATAGTACTTGTATAGGCTGCCGGGCAGGGATTCGAACCCCGATACTGGGCTTCAAAGGCCCATGTCCTAC
>ERZ1292629.3763-Hain-H43-01um-R1-3763-length-11516-cov-4_pt1 | contig 11516 bp, 23 predicted proteins | sample MGYA00564399_ERZ1292629 | MGnify/ENA primary metagenome ERZ1292629 (study PRJEB36523, sample SAMEA6512636) | groundwater metagenome | collected 2019-01-08 | study: AquaDiva: Metagenomics assemblies of 32 groundwater samples | reverse complement strand
TGGATTTTTATAGATGAAGCGCACGAATTTCTTCCACTAAACAGCAAAACTGCTGCAACAGATGCTCTTGTGCAGTTGCTGAGAGAAGGACGACAGCCAGGAATTTCTCTTGTTCTTGCAACACAGCAACCAGGACAGATTCACAGAGATGTTATGACACAATCAGACATTGTAATTTCTCATAGGGTTACAAGCCAGCCAGATTTGGAAGCATTGAATTATATTATGCAGAATTATCTTCTGCAGGGAATAAGCACTTACATGAATGAACTTCCTTCGTTAAAAGGAAGTGCAATAGTCTTGGATGATAATTCAGAGAGAATTTTTCCTGTGAGAGTTCGTCCGAGATTCACATGGCACGGCGGAGAAGCTCCGACTTCTGTCAGTTATAAGAAAGAGATATAAAATGGTAAAAAAGATTATAAGATTATACCGTGCAGAAGGCAAAGGAGACAGTAAAGAAGGTGTTCCTGCTCCTAGTTGGGTAAAACAAACCTTAGAATATCAAAGAAATGTAGAAGCTAGTGGTCGTTGGTTCACTGATGACTTAAAAGAAGCTGAATGGTATATTAAAAATGAATATCCCTCGGGCAAAATTCTATTTGTAGATGTGCCAAAAGAGATTGCTAACCATTATCGCGTTAGCCAATTAAAAAAAACCGGCGGAAAATTAATAGGAGAGAATCCATTTGCTTTCAGCAGACGTCCGGAAAAGGAATATTTTCTTCCTAGAGAAATTGCTAATCAAAAAAGAGATTATACTAAAGGGGTTTGGGGGAGAAAAAACCTTGCAATGAAGTTTAGTATTTTGTTTATTTCTGGAGGAATTATATTGGGTATTAATTCATTAACAGCAACAGGAAATATAGTTTTAAATTTAACAAAAACAACCTCTGGTTTATTAGGAATATTGTTTTTCATTGTTGGTTTGGTAGGATTTTTATTATTAAAAAAATAACCAAATTACCTTTAATACCAAACTTTTATAAACCTCTTTCTTCTCAAAATTAATTTTATCAAACAGTTTAGGCTGTTCTAATTCTGTTTAAAATTCGTATCCAAGAACTTTCTTAATAAATTCCTCAATCTCTTTCAATTTATCTTTGTTCAAATGAATATGCAACCCATAATTTGTAGTTTTTTTCAGAATGTATCCTTTTCTAATAAGTTCTTCAGCAATCTTCTTAATATCTTTTCCTAAATGAGATGGAAATCCTTTTGTAATTGTATCAAAAGGAGTATGGACACCACCAATAACCTTTTTTCTTCTTAGATGATATAAGATGGTTGCTTTAATTTTATCTTCATTATTAAAATCCATAAAATAAAGAATTAGAAATAATATTTAAATATTCCTATTTTTGTAATATAAAAACATTAATAGAAACATTTAAATACTACAAGTACAACTACAACAATATGACAAACGAAAGTGCATTTATAGAAATCTTTGGAAACAACCCTGTAATGAAAGTTTTAGATTTCCTTATAACTTTTCAGTTATTTGATTATCCTTTAACAGAAATAGCAAAAAACTCAGGGGTTGGTTATTCTACTCTCCAGACTTTTTGGAATAATTTAGAAAGGAATAATATTGTTATAAAAACCAGAAGAGTTGGTAAATCTGATTTATACAAGCTTAATACGAATAACCCTGCTGTTAAGCAATTATTAGAATTAGATTGGAAGTTTATAAATGGAATAGAACAAGAAGTTTATGTTTAATTAAAACCAAAACCCCCAACATTTATAAATCCCTTTTTTCTCAAGATTTTATCAAACAGCGCAAGCTGTTCTAATTCCGTTTAGACCTTAATAAATTTCGGTCTCATTCGTATAAACCAGAATGAAGGAATGATTAACATGGAAAAAAATTCGATTTATGAATTAAGTCCTCAAGAATATAATCTAAAATTAGCATCAGCCTTGAAAAGCATTCCTGAATTTAAAGAGCCAGAATGGGCAAAATTTGTCAAATCCTCCCCAAGCAAAGAGAGGCCTATAGAAGATGTTGATTTTTGGTATAAGAGAGCAGCAAGCATATTGAGACAGATTTACAAAAAAGGAATTGTAGGGGTGAACAGACTTAGAACTAGGTATGGTAGTAAGAAGAACAGAGGGATGAAACCAGAGAGGTTTATGAAGGCTGGAGGAAAAATAATAAGGACAATTCTTCAGCAAGCTGACAAAGCAGGATTTACAGAAACAATCAAAGAAATTAAAGGAACAAAAGAAAAAAGACCTGGAAGAAAACTGACTGAAAAAGGAAAATCATTTTTGGAGAATTTAGAATGACTGAAAGAACATTTGACTATTATGGAGCAAGAATCTGCATATACAATAAATATGAAAATGGCGATGTAGATGCAAAGATATTTCCAGATAAGGATGATTTCCCATTTACCAGAGTCGTGTTCTCAAAAAAAGCATACGAGAAAATACTGGACGCAATAAAAAAGAGTAAATTAAAAGGAAAAACAATTGGAGCTAATTAAAATGACTTTTGATTATTGGGCAGACGATGAACAAGGCAAGCCTGCTACATTAGAATATTTAATGTCAAAATTAAAAGATGAGAAGAAAGGATACATAAGAGAAAAAGTAAGAGATGGGGGCTCTGTGTTGAATTATTCTTATGGGAAGATTGTTCTAAGAGGAAGACTTCCACATGAAATGGCAGAAAGGCTAACAATCCGACCAAAAGGAATTCTCAAAAGCACAACATTTGAAGAAAATCATAAGAGCTTAAAGAGCTTTATTGAATCATCAGGAATTAAATTAAAAAGGATAATGCCATGAACAGCAGAGATTCTGAAAAAAAAGCGAAGCTTGCTGTGAAAGCGAGACAGACTAAGTGGGCGCCTGTTTGGGTTGTGTTAAAAAAGTTTGGAGCGGGAAAAAAGATACATCCTTCTGCAGTAACTTCACATAGAAGGAGTTGGAGAAGAACAAAATTGCATATTAAACCAAGAAAAATCAGGAAGTGGCATCTAGGATAAGAATATGGCAGAAAAAAAAGAAATAAAAACAGAAAAAATTGAGAGAGAATATATCATTCCATTAAGACACAGATGGAAAATTGTTCCAAAATATAAGAGAACAAGTAAAGCAGTAAAAGCAGTGAAGGAATTTTTAGCAAGGCACATGAAAATAAGAGACAGGGATTTGGACAAGATAAAAATTGACAAATATCTCAATGAAACATTATGGCACAGAGGCATAAAAAATCCTCCTGCAAAAATAAAAGTGCTGGCAGTTAAAGAGGGCGACATTGTAAAAGTTAAAGCAGTTGACATGCCTCAAAACATAAAATTCAAGAAACTCAGAGAAGAAAAAGTAGAAACTCAGGCAAAGAAAATTGCAGAGAAGAAAAAAGAAGAAAAGAAGACAGAGCAGGAAGAAGTTCCAAAAATTGAAGAGAAAATTGAAAAGAAAGAAGAAAAAGAGAACAAGGCAGCTGTTGTAGAAGCAGGAACAGAAATGGAAAAGGCTGCTGCAAAAAAAGAGAAACACACTACAAAAGTTCAGTCTCCAAAACAGGAGAAAAATCAGAGGACAGGATATAACCAATCTGGCAGAGGACGTTAGTAAATAGATTTTTAAGTTTGAATGTCTTAGATAAATAATGGCACAATGTCCTGTTTGTAATTCAAAACTATATATTCAAAGACGCTTTATATCCAAGAAAAAATTTATATGTTTAGCTTGCGGATGGAGAATGGACGCTGAAAATGTCCATAGGAAAGGAGGGTTAGATAAAATAAAAGCAAATTTAAATAACAAAAATTCTCATTATCATGAATATTATTATCACAGGCATAGAAGTAGAAGATTACGACCATAGATTACATAACTTTCATTAATCAAAGAGAAATAGGTTTTTATAGATTAATTCTTTTTTCAAGTTATGTTAGAAGAAAAAATAAATTTTTTCATGCATCATAATCTTAGGAGAAGAGATTAAGATGGAAGAAATAGAACAAATTAGAGAGGAGTTAAAAAAATTAGGAAATTGGGAAAAGGCGGAATTTAATAAAAAATATCTGAAATCTCCTTATGAATTTTATGGAATCAAAGTTCCTGACATAAGGAAATTAGTTAAAGAGTATAAAAAATTAGAATTTCATTCTGCATTGAATTTATTTGATGAACTTTGGAATTCTGGAAATCATGAAGAAATGAGTTTTGCTTTGTATCTTCTTGAGGGATATGTAAAATCCCAACCACAATATGTCTGGAAATTTTTGTTAGACAGAATTGAAAAAGCAAAAACCTGGGATCATGTTGATGAGTTGTCTTCCCATATTTTAGGAATTATTCTTGCAGAAGATATCAGAATAATGGCTGATATAAAACAGATGAGCGAAAGCAAAAACTCCTGGTTTAGAAGAATTAGCATTGTTTCTACATATCCCTTAATCAAAAAAAATAAAATTGAACTCACATTAAGGCTGGCTGAGGATTTAATTTATGACAAAGATATTTATGTTCAGAAAGCCGCTGGCTGGATGCTGAGAGAAGCAGGAAAAAAGAACAGGACTGCTGTCAGAGAATTCATATTGATACACTTGAACATGAAACCAAACGCATTTTCTTATGCGACAGAGAAAATGACAGAATTAAGAAAAATTAAAAAGGAAAAGATGAAAAGAGAAAAAGAAGAAAATGCAAATAAATCTTGAAAAAATAAAAGAAAAGAAATCAACAAAAGAGCTTCTTGAATTTGGAATTATAAATATTGACAAGCCACAAAACATGACAAGTTTTGATGTCTCTGATTTCGTAAGAAAAAAATTAAAATTAAGAAAAACGAGCCACTTTGGAACTCTTGATCCCATGGTTACAGGAGTTTTGCCTATTGCATTGAACAGGGCATGCAAATTAACAGGATTTTTTCTTGGAGAGGATAAAGAGTACATAGGAACAATGAAGATTCATGGAGATATTTCTCTGGAAAAGACAAAAGAAGCAATCAAAAAAGGCTTCATAGGAAAAATTATGCAGCTTCCTCCTGTTCGCTCAAGAGTAAAAAGACAAGAAAGAGAAAGAGAAATAAAAGTTTTCCACCTTATTGAAAAAAATGGAAAAGACGTAACATTCAGAACAGAAGTACAAGGGGGGACTTACATAAGAAAATTAGTTCATGACTTAGGAGAAAGCCTCGGTGTTGGAGCGCATATGACAAAATTAAGAAGGATAAGGGCAGGAATATTTCAAGAAAAAGATTCTGTCCAATTGAGAGACATAGAACAATTTGATGAAAAAGATTTGAAAGAAAAGATTATTCCAGCAGAAACAATAGGCACGATTTATCCTTCTTTTGAAGTCAAAAAACAATTTGTTGACAAGCTTCTTCACGGAGCTCCGATAGATAGCAAATTCCTGGTAAAAAAAGAAGAACCCGAAAAAAATAAAATTGTCTGTATATTTGCAGGAGAGCAGTTTGTCGGTATGTATAAAATAGTAAATGAAAAAAATGTTTTTGCCCGTCCTGAATTTGTTCTGCAACCTTTAAAGTAGAAAACATATTTATTTAAAAAAGACAAGTCACTATCTGATTTATGAAAATATTTGTATTAAAATCAAAAATTCATACTGCAAGAATCACAGAAGCAAATTTGGAATATGAAGGAAGTATAACTATCGACGAAAATTTAATGAAAGAGGCTGGAATAGTAGAATATGAAAAAGTATTAGTAGCAAATTTTACAAATGGAAACAGATATGAAACATATGTAATGAAAGGTGTGGCAGGTTCTGGAATAATTGCTGTCAATGGTGCAGGTGCCAGATATAGCTGTGTTGGAGATAGGGTAACGATAATGGCATTTGCTAATGCTAATAAAACCGAAAGAATTAAACCTAAGATAATAATATTAGATGAAAAAAATAATATAAAAAAATAATCTGATTATAAAAAGCTTTAATAATTGAATTTCTTTTTCTATTATAATGAAAAAGCCTTATCTTAAAAAATTTTCAGAAGTTTCTGGGTTCAAGGTTTTTATAGTTGATGGAGAATACATAAGAAAAAATATGGATGAGGAATTCACTAATTTTGGGCAGCGCTATTTGTTTAATTTTATTCCAAAAAACGAGTTTTGGATAGACAAAGAAAGAATTTCAGGAGAGGAAAAATACTACATTAATTCTATGCTCACGATTAACAAGCTTTTAGCAAAAGGAATGAAGCAGGATGATGCGATAAAGATTGCAGACCAAAAAGAAAAAAGTGAAAGAGCAAAATCAAAATTAATGAAAAAAAGAATTAAATTAAGGAAATATCCTGAAAAATTAATAGATTCTGTGCATAAAAATCTTCTTCAAAAATACAGCACAAAAAAAATCAAAGTTTGGATAGTTGGGGGAGAATCTGTTAGAAGTTTATTTTTCCTCGATTTCACAGAAGGTGGACACGGTTATGTTTATTCTTTTATTCCAAAAAACGAGGTATGGATTGATGATGATGTAGAACCAGATGAAATTAAATTTGTTCTGTTGCATGAGTTACATGAAAGAAATCTCATGTCTAAAGGGATGAAATATGAACCAGCTCACTCTCGCTCAAGCAAAATAGAATATTACTGCAGAAAACATAAAGGGCAAGTAGATAAAGAACTGAAAAAAGAAATTAAAAAGAATAATGGAGATTAGTCATGCGTGAATTTGTTTATTTTTCTCAAAGTGCAAGGACTTCTGGAAATTTTAACACAAATGAGCTAATGAAAGCAGGGAGAATGGATATCGCAATCCATAGTTTTATTCAGGGAGTATTTTTGTCCCACGGTTTCAGAAAAGATATGAAATTTCACTTTATATTTTATGGGAATCCTGATCCTCCAAAGCACATAGAAATTCAGGTAAAAGACGAGCTAGAAATAAGCAAAAAAGATGTAGGAAACTTAATAAAAAAAATTTTGTATAAATATAAACCTGGAAAAAAGACAGAGGTTCTTCCAGGATGCTTTGTTGAGAAAAAAAGTTTTCTAAAAGTCATTGAAGAATTAAGCAAGGAAGGAAAAGAAATATTTTTACTTGATAAAAGAGGGGAGGACATAAGAAAAATAAAAATTGGAAAAAATTGCATTTTTGTATTGGGAGATCATGAAGGGCTTCCAAAAAAAGAATTAAAGAGGTTAAAAGAAATGTCAAATTTAGTTTCTGTTGGGAATAGAACGTATTTTGCTTCGCAGACAGTTGCAGTTGTTAATAACGAACTAGACCGAAGGGGAATTTAATTTATCTTTAACTTGTAACCTTGAATTCCACATCAAAATCTTTAATAATGCAAAGCGATTTATGTTCTTATGAAAAAGGCGGTAAGACTCTACATTGAAGGAACTGTTCAGGGGGTTTTTTTTAGGCAGTTTATAAAAGACAATGCAGAAAGGCAGAACTTAAGAGGGTTTGTCAGAAATTTGGAAGATGGAAGAGTTGAAGTTTTTATTGAAGGAGACAACGATAATGTTGATAAGATGATTGACTTATGTAAGCAGGGGCCAAAGCACTCACAGATAGAAAAAGTGGAAGTTAAGGAAGAAAAATTTCAGGGCTTTAAAGAATTCAAGATTTTGCATATTTGATTTATACAATAAAATTAACTCTTTTTTTCAAGAACAAATCCTTCTACTTTTGATGGGTCTAGTTTGCTTCCATTTCTTGGAAATAGAACAGCTGTTTCCCCTACAATTGAAGAATCAAGGCAGATTCTGTCATCTCCAATATCAGAAACAGCATAAATCTCTAAACTTGCAACATAATTTAAGTGAGCACTATCTTTAACCCATTTATGAGGTATTGGTGGAAATCCCTCACCTTTTGCATTCCAAGACAGTTTAACTCTTAGCTCATTATTTTCAACAGATGCTTCAGCTATTTCTCCTCTATAAAAATATTTTTCACCACGATTTTGAACTTCAAGCTGTCCTCCAACATATGACTTTAAAAGTTCTGTATCTAATCTCATTGTATAGATGACTCATTATAATCCTATTTAAAGATTTCTTTAATCGAAAGCATATTATTAGTATATCCTTTTCTCATTAAAAACAAATTATAAAAACTCCTCTTCATTTTCTAACTTGTGATACACACCAACTCAGATGGAGGAAGCCGTGGAAATCCCGGATTAGGAGCAATTGGAGTTATTGTCAGAGACAATGAAAAAATTCTCACAAAATACAGCGCTAAAATTGGAAAGCTCGTTACAAACAACATTGCAGAATACGAAGCTCTGATTAAGGCGCTTGAGCTGGCAACAAGGTATACAAAAGGAGAAATCACTTGTTTTCTTGATTCTGAATTAGTTGTCAATCAGCTTTTAGGGAAGTACAGAGTTAGAAAACAAGAATTATTGAAATTATTTCTCAAGGTACAAAAACTGCAGGAGAATTTTAAGTCAATAAAATATAAACATATTTCAAGATGGGACAGATTTCAGAGAATTGTTGATGAAATCTTAAATGAGGAATTGGATAGGAAATAAGAAACAAAATTTTATAAGATAAGGAATATTGAAAAAGTAATGATTGAAGAAAATGAGAAGCATTGGGCAGATGCTATTGCTGAAAAATTAATCGCGTTAAATCCAAAAAAGAAAAAATTTGTATGTGCTGCAGGGATTTCGCCCTCCGGAACAGTTCATATTGGGAATTTCAGAGATGTTATTACTATTGATTTGGTTGGAAGAGCGCTTAAAGACAAAGGGTACAAAGCAGAATTGATTTTCTCCTGGGACGAGTTTGACAGACTGAGAAAAATTCCTGCGAATATCCCCCAAAGTTTTTCTGTATATTTAGGAATGCCTCTGGCAGAGATTCCTGACCCCTATAAATGCCATAATTCCTATGCAAAACATTTTGAAGCAGATTTTGAAGAAGTTTTGCCTGAATTGGGAATTGATATCAGATTTATTCATCAGACAGAAATGTACAGGAAAAACAAATATTACGAAGGAATAAAAATCGCGATGCAAAAGAGGAAGGAAATAGCAAAAATTCTCGCGAAATTCAAAACACAGGGCATGAGTAAGGAGGGAATTGAAAACTATTATCCATTGCAAATTTACTGCACAAAATGTAAAAGCAACCTTAATACAAAAATAATAAAGTATGAAGGCGATGAAGTTACTTATTACTGCAAGTGTGGACAAAGAGAAAAAGTAGATATATCAAAAAAGAATATTGGAAAACTGGACTGGAAAGTTGATTGGGCAATGAGATGGAAATATGAGGATGTTAGCTTTGAACCAGGAGGAGAAGACCATGCATCTCCAGGAGGAAGTTATGATGTTTCAAAAATGATTGCAAAAGAAATTTACGGAATAAATCCTCCGTTATTTCAAGGGTATGGATTTGTTGGAGTTGAAGGAGCATTCAAGATGTCGAGTTCAAAGGGAACAGGCATTTCTCCGAAAGACTTGCTGGAAATTTACGAACCAGAATTATTGAGATGGATTTTCACTAGAGTCAAACCCTTAAAGCCAATAACGCTGTTTTTTGACTCGCAGATAATAAGGCAGTATGAAGAATTTGATCAAAAAATAATAGACTATTATAATGAAAGACTTACAAATGAAGAGAAGAGAGAAATAGAATTTTCAAAGACAAAAAAGCCTTTAGCAAAAGTAAGAATTTCCTTCAGACAGATTGCTTCTTTTGGGCAGATTGTTCAGGGAGATTTTTCTGAATTAAAAAAAATGTATGACAGAATTGAACAGAAGTATGACGAAAAAATGCTGAAACTTCGGCTGGAAAAATCACAGGCGTGGATTGAAAGATTCAACCCTGGAATGAAAATAAAAGTAAGAAAAACCCCAAATGTTAATTATTTTAAAAAACTGAACCAAGAGGGAAAAGAGCAGATAATAAAATTAGGAGAACAAATGAAAAAGAAAATGGATACAGAAAAACTCACTGCCTTTGTTTATGAAATTCCAAAAAAACCAGGGATGAAAGAAGAAGAAAAGAAACTCGCACAAAGACGCTTTTTCAAAAATGTTTATCAGATGCTGGTAGATGCTGACACAGGCCCCCGTTTGCCTATGTTTTTGCTTGCTCTTGGGAATAAAACAGTTGAAAAACTTTTAGAGGTTAAATAAGAAAATGGTGCTGATTGTTAAATCAAACATAAGAAAAGTTGTGAAAGAACTTGACAAGGAAAATGTAATCTCAAGTGTTGCAGACGAAGTTGGAACTGCCTTAGAAAGAAAAGTCGAAAACATTTTGAGAGATGCAATTGAAAGAGCAAAAACAAACAAGCGGAAGACGTTGCAGGGTAGGGATTTGTAAGAAAAATAAAATATAAAAACCCAAATTATCTTCTATTAAGGTGATAAAGAAAAAAGAGAGTGAAAAAAATAAGAAAGAAATTGATAAAGAGATTAAGAAAAATAAAGCTTCAAGAAGTTTTGTAATTGCGCTTTCGGTTGTTAGTATAATCGGTTTTTTGAGTATTGTTCTTGAAACTTTATTTTATGTTAAAATAAATAATTACATTGAAACTTTATGGCTTATTACATTGGGAATAGGACTGACTTTAGAAACATCATTAAAGAAATTAAAAAATATTAAAATCGATGGTCTAACTCCTGAACTCTTAGGGGAACTTACGATGTTAATAGTCGGGGCTGTTGCAGTAATTGCCGGAATTTTAAGCCTTCCTCAGATAAACATTCAAAACCCTTCTTTTCTTGCAATAAAAGGCATAATAAGTATTTTGGCAATAACATTCATAATATTACAAACCTGGATAGAAGAAAAAATAAATTAATTCTCAAATAAAAATATAAAGTTCTTTTTCTAAATAATTTTATGGAAACAGTCAAAAAAGAGCATGAAGAGGAGATTATGAAGAGAATTAGAGAAGCGGGAGACCCAAGTAATTATGAAACTTCCTGGGATGACAAAGGAATTCCAAAATCTAAGAAAAAATCTGAGGTCAAAAGAGGAAAGAAAAGCCGTGCTATTGGAGGAAGATTCGAGAGAAAAGTAAGAAGTGATCTTGAGAAAAACGGATGGATTGTTATTAAAAATACCAGTACTGTAGTTTTTGAGGAGGGGGTTGGATAACATGCCTTTTAAAAGAGGTTTTATACCAATAAATAAAGGGAAGAAGAAAAAAGATTGGATAAGGCTAAAACTTATTGTTTTGAGGTTCTGGGAAAGGGATATCCAAAATAACCCTAATATAATTGAGAAACAAATTAGCGAGGTATGCTTATGACAAAAAGAGGCAAATTGGTCCAATGTAAACCAAAGTTTAATCCATTCACAAAATCTTTAATGATGAATACTGGCGGATTTCCAGATTTTATAACGTTCAGAAAACAAGATAATGGATATGAAGTCATTGGAGTTGAAGTCAAGGCAAATGGTTGGCTTGATAGAGAAGAGAAGGAAAAGTGCATATGGCTTTTAGAGAACAAGATATTTTCAAGAATACTCGTTGCACGAAAATCAAAAGAAAAAGGCAAGATAGAATATATTGATTTTAAAGTGAAGTATAATAAAAAATAA
>ERZ1292629.3762-Hain-H43-01um-R1-3762-length-11518-cov-4_pt1 | contig 11518 bp, 7 predicted proteins | sample MGYA00564399_ERZ1292629 | MGnify/ENA primary metagenome ERZ1292629 (study PRJEB36523, sample SAMEA6512636) | groundwater metagenome | collected 2019-01-08 | study: AquaDiva: Metagenomics assemblies of 32 groundwater samples | reverse complement strand
CGTATTAGATGAACGCGACGATACCATCATGCAGGTACCGTACTATACTAAACGCGGCACTATCATTCATAACGGAAATGAGTACTCTATCTCCAACCAGTCACGATTGAAACCAGGAGTATACGTTCGCCGGCAGCGTACAGGCGATATACAGGCGCAGATCAACGTCACCCCAGGTACCGGCCGAGGATTTAGAATTGGACTGGAACCAGCCACGGGTATTTTTAAACTCAGTGTAGGGCAGTCCAGCATACCCATATATCCACTAATGCAGGCGCTTGGTGTCAGTGATAAAGACATGGTTAATACGTGGGGTGCCGAGTTGGCTGCAGCCAACATGAATAAGCGAGATACGCAGGCCATAGGTAAACTGTATATGCGCTTTGCAGGAACTAAGGCGGATCCATTGGCTACTCCCGAAGCTAAGATGCAGTATCTTCGCGATTCACTTAGTAAGGCCGCGATTGATAAGTCTGTGGTAGCTCGTACGTTGGGTTTAACTGGCGTCGAAGGTATCACACCGCAGGTATTATTGCGTACGACGCAGAAGATGCTTGGCGTGTCTCGTGGGGAAGAAGAACCGGACGATCGTGATTCGCCTATGTACAGCAGTGTACATTCGGTAGAGGATTTTATACCAGAACGTATCGTAAAGGATGCGGGTAAGCTGGCGCGTACGCTATTGTGGAAGGCGCGTCGTAATAAGAGTTTAAAGGCTATACCCCGGGCTGCGTTAAATCCGTACATGGAGAATCTTGTACTGAATTCCGGACTCGCAATGCCGTTAGAGGAAACCAACCCTATTAGTACGCTGGAGCAGATGCTTAAGCTGACTAAGATGGGTGAAGGTGGTATTGGTAGTACGGAAGCTGTTACAGATGAAGCGCGTAACGTAAACAATGGACAAATGGGCTTTATTGATCCTATAGCGGGTCCGGAATCACTTAGCATTGGTATTGATACGCGTATTGCGTACAAGACCTATAAGGGACGCGACAATCAGCTGTACGCTGAGTTTAAGGATCCTACGGGCAAGATCAATTACCTAACCCCATCCGACGTGTACGATAGGGCCGTGGCGTTCCCGGGAGAATTGAGTAAGAAGGGACGTGACGCTACGGTTATCAAGTCGGGTAAGATACAAACCGTACCAAAGGATCAGGTTGAGTTTGAAGTTCCATCTCTGGCGCATATGTTCTCGTCTAACGCCAATTTAAATCCCATGCCTACAGGTGTAATGCCCGGACGACAGTTCTACGCGGCCAAATACTGGAGTCAGTATATGCCGCTTGTAGAGGGAGAAGCGCCGCTGGTCGACAGTTTATCGGACGACGGCAAGACTACATTTACGGAGTACTACGGCCGGCGCATAGGGGCGCATACCAGTAAGACAGGCGGTAAGGTAGTCGATGTTAATGAGGACGCGGTTGTAGTACGCGGCGACGATGGTAAGAAGTACGAGTATGATCTAGTTAAGGATTTCCCGTTTAACCGTATTAGCGGTATTACATACACGCCCACGGTGCAGGTGGGAGATACGGTAAACGTAGGTGATATGGTAGCGCATTCCAACTTTACCGACAAGAAGACTGGCGCCATATCTACCGGACGTAATCTTAAGGCCGCGTTCATACCCTTTAGAGGCGAGTCTATTGAGGACGCGTACGTGATATCAGAGACTGCGGCCAAAAAGTTAACGAATGAACGACTGTATGGATTTGATCTGGATACTAAAGGTGGCGTAAGTATTGCTAAGAACCGGTATATATCCCTGTTTCCAGATGAGTTTAAAAAGGATCAGATTGAGAAGATTGGACCTGACGGTGTTATTCTTCCCGGGTCAATTGTTAATACTGGCGATCCCATTATTCTCGGCGTAGGACCTAAGCTGCTATCCAGTGCAGACGCGCAACTCGGTAGACTGCACAAAGTGTTAAAGCACGCGCATACGGATAAGGCAGTGGTATGGGAAGCTGGATATCCTGGCGTGGTAACGGATGCTGTAATGAATGCAGGCGGCGCACGCGTTAATATAAAGGCCGCGGCCCCCGTACAGGTAGCAGATAAGCTGGCGACGCGGTCTGGACTTAAGGGTGTAACAGGCAGTATTGTACCAGATGATCAGATGCCTAGGGACGCGGTCACTAATGAACCCTACGAAGTACTAATGAATACGATGGGTGTTCAGTCCCGTGTCGCGCCAAATCAGATGATTGAAATGCAACTTGGGAAGGTGGCGAAGATTACAGGTCAGCAGATACGACTGCCGCAGACTCCTCCAGAGGAGGGCTGGGCTCAGTGGGCAATAAACAAGTTGGCAGAGACTAATGTAAAAGAAGCGACTGATCTGTTCGATCCTGCTACGGGCAAGACGATTAAGAACGTGGCGGATGGCTACGTGTATATCAGTCCTATGCATCACATTGCTGACAAGAAGCTTAGTGCACGCGGTGAAGAGGGCGCGTATACAGTCGACGAGCAGCCGGCCAAGGGTGGATCCGAAGGATCTAAGCGGTACAGCATGCACGACGTTATGGCGACGTTGGCACACGACTCGCCTGATGTATTAAAGGACGCGTTAATGATTCGCGGATCCAAGAATGACGAGTATTGGCGAGCATACAGGTCCGGGCGTTCGTTACCTGAACCAAAAGTACCGTTCATTTATGACAAGTTCCTTAATCTGTTACGGGCTTGCGGTATCAATGTGCGCGATAAAGGACGTACTGTATCTATTCTGCCGATGGTGGATAAGGATATCTTGGAGATGTCTAAGGGCGCGATTGAGAAATCATCTTTGATAAGTTATGACTTTGAACCTATTGCTGGCGGTTTGTTTGATGTAGGTAAGACAGGCGGCACGCAGGGTAATCGCTGGACACACGTAGCGTTAGTTGAACCCGTACCGAATCCTGTTATGGAAGAACCGATACGTCGCGTATTAGGTCTTACTGTCAATAAACTGCGTGATATTGTTGCCGGCCGCGAACAGCTTAACGGGTTATCGGGTGGTACCGCTTTAAAGGCCGCGCTTGAAGGTATGGACGTTGATGCTGAGATTAAGAAGCGCGTCGATCAGGCCAGAACATTACGTGGAGCTAACCGGGATAACGCTATTAAAGTAGTCGGATACCTTACCTCAATGAAGAAGCAGGGGTTGGCGCCTAAAGACTGGATGCTAAGCAACGTACCTGTACTGCCTCCCATATTCCGACCAATATCTAGGTTGGGCGATATTCCGTTGAAATCAGACTTGAATGACCTGTATGTTGATCTCGTTGAGACTAACAACAACTTGCGTACATTGCGTAAAGAACTTCCCGATACCGCATTGTCGGAGGAGCGGCTGAATCTGTATGACTCGGTCGCGGCCGCGGTAGGACTGGGTGAGCCGATTACGCAGCAGGGACAGTCTAAACGGCTCAAGGGCGCCATTAGACAGGTAATTGGAACGAGTCCAAAGCAGGGCCTATTCCAGAGTCGTGTCGCGTCCAAAACAGTTAGCGGTGTTGGCCGCGGTGTAATTACGCCTGAGCCTAACTTTGATATGGATACTATCGGCGTACCGGAGGATTCAGCCTGGAAGTTGTATAAGGACTTCGTAATGCGCCGGCTGGTACAGCGTGGATTTCCTACAGTGACCGCGCTTGAAATGATTGAGAATAGAACACCAGAAGCGTCACATGCGCTGGATACTGAAATGTCTTCGCGTCCTATTATTGCAGACAGAGCACCAACATGGCATCGGTTTAATCTCATGGCGTTTTATCCTAAGCGAGTTGAGGGATCTACGCTTCGGTTGTCTCCGCTTATTGTTAAGGGGTTCAATGCGGACTTCGACGGGGATCAGATGAACTTTCATGTACCTGTTACGGACAAAGCAGTAGAGCAGGCTAAGCGTAAGATGCTCCCGTCCAAGAATTTATTTAGTCTTACTGATTTACGATCTATCAGGCATGCGCCTGCCATGGAGTTAACGCTGGGGTTGTATCAGCTTACACGTCCTCCTACGAATAAGGAGCCGCGTCGTTATGCTACTACGGCCGAAGCGCGTAAAGCGTATTTGCGAGGGGAGATTGAATTAAATGACCCCATTACCGTCGGGTAATAATAGTTTTTTCGAATCCGAACTTTGCAAGTCGCATCGTAGTTGCGTGGTATGCAGGGCCAGGGAGGCTGGGCGAGCGTGGCGTCGGATGATAAGTCGCGTCCACAATTTAGCGGTTATTGATTATACGTGCCCGCACGGCAGGGCGTGGAGTGACGGTAAGGAAGCTGGTATTGAGAACGAGTTGAGTTTACGGCAGTTAGATTATGTGATTGAGCATCGCGGCGAGATTTATATACGATTGCCCGGCGGGCACAGCATTAGTCATGTGATTAAGACGATCATAGGTATGCTAAGCAGTAAGCAAGGGTGTACTAGTTGCCGTAAGAATCGTGTACGTCGTACATTGTCAACGGCGTATCGTGGTTTAGCTGTGGTGGAGCAGATACAATTTAAGGAAGTGTGTGAATTTGATTTTTCTTGAATAGGTACGCGGGTAGATCTATAGTGTTATTAAAGAAGGGATAAGATGATGAGTAAATTAAACATGAAATTGCTGTCTGAAATTAAGCAGGCCTTTGTACAGATGCCGCCCGAATCGGGTCCTGGTCCGGTTGCTGGTGGCGGTATGATGACGCAGGCGCAGGCCGCTCCTATGGATCCCGCAATGGCTGGCGGAATGCCTCCGGTTGATCCCGCAATGGCTGGTGGAGCGCCTATGGATCCCGCAATGGCTGGCGGAATGCCTCCGGTTGATCCTGCAATGGCTGGCGGAATGCCTCCGGTTGATCCTGCAATGGCTGGTATGCCTCCTATGGATCCGGCGATGCTCGAACAGCTTGCGGCCGAAGGTGGCGGCGCAGCTCCTGCGGGGCAGATCGTACTCAGTCCTGCTGAGTTTATTGATATCATCAAATCTCTTTTAGGCGGTAAGTCAGAAGGCGCGTCTGGCGCGGGGGTAAACGGAGAGGGTAAACCTAAGAGCGGTAAGGCTAATCTCGAGGCTAAGATTGACCAATTGCTCAGCGTGATTGGCAGGCCTGGTCAGGGAGGAATGCCGCCGCAAGGAATGTAAATGACAGAAGAACGAAGTCGAATTGTAGTGCGCGGTGCAGATATAACAAAGCCAGCGTTACTGGATACGAACAACGCATATAGCATTGAGTTTTACGGACCAAATAGCGAATTAATTGCGTTATTGGTAAAGGTATTAGCAGAAGGCGTATATGCGTTGACAACTAAAAACGATCCGGATTGGCAATCGGTGCTGGTCCGATACGGGTTTCTAAATGTCAACAAATCGATCAAATCGATTATACGAGACGGGCTCTGATAGTAGCCCTAGGAAGGATAAGATGCCGGAACTGCATCGTATAAGTGGCGAGGACTATGTGAAGCTTGTTGATGAGGAGATGCAGACGTGTTATCGCCCTAAGATAACAAACCCATCATCTGCGCCAATAGACGATGTTATTCGTGATATCCACAAGGTACTTACAGGTAATGGCGGACCAACACATGGACTTATTTTTAAAGTCGCGGCCACAAACGTTACGGCACGTGGTATTAAAGATGATATTGTAGTGTTGAATGATGCCATAAATAAACAAGCCGATACGTGTTTTAAATATCGTACGGCTGTCGAGAAGAGTCAGATTACAAAGAACGCTAAGTATGAGGCATCTAAGAATTTCGGAAAGATATTGTGGGATAACCGTAGCACGTTGCTCTTGTTATTTGCGATTGCTATTTTCTTCGTCTATGCTCAGTTCGCGAAAGTAACTACGCCAGCAGTTAAGCTTACGGATAAACAACTACTTGAACAGATAAGTCAGATGATTGATAGAAAAACGGCAAAACCATAAGAGGCGCCATGATAACGTCCACACTTGGACAGATTCTAGTTAATGACGCTCTTCCCGAAGAATACAGAGATTATACGCGTACCTTGGGCAAGGATGAGGCTGATGCCGTATTGGGCGACGTCGCACGTAAGTATCCAGAACGCTATAAAGACGTATCTTGGCGTTTTATGCAACTTGGCCGGGAGCACGCGTATCTAGATGGCACTACCCTTCGTCTATCCGATCTTATTCCCGTGATGGATAAAGAGCCCTTGCTTAAACATGTAGCGCAGCAGGAGGCTAGGATAAAGGCTGATAAAACCATGACGCCTGAGGAGAAAGAGCAGACGTTATCTGGCGTATATTCGCAGGTGCATAAACACATTGTAGATACCAGTTATCAGGCCGCGTTAGCTAAGAACAATCCGTTCGCGATGCAGGTTAAGTCGAAGGCACGTGGAAGTCCGCTACAGCTTACACAGATTTTAACTACGCCTGGCGTATATCAGGACGCGCAGGATCGTACCGTTCCGCTGTTCATACGACACAGTTATTCTGAAGGTTTAAGTCCGGCCGAATACTGGGCATCTACGTTCGGCGCCAGGAAGGGTGTAATTTCTAGCAAATTTGCTACAAGACAAGGTGGAGCATTAGGTAAACAATTTAGTGTAGCCCTTGCTGATCTTAGGGTTACTGCCGAGGATTGTGGAACTCCGCACGGATTACCTGTGCCGGCCGACGATATGGATAATTTGGGATCCGTGTTAGCTCGGGATGCAGGCAAATATCCCGCAGGTACAGTAATTAATAAAGAAATTCTATCGGATTTAAAACGAGGTAAGGTTGACGATATCGTAGTGCGTTCGCCAGCTACCTGCGGTCTATCTGATGGAATATGCAAGTACTGTACGGGATTGCGAGAGAATGGCAAATTTCCTGAGATCGGTCATCACATTGGTATCAATGCCGGATCCGCGTTAGCAGAACGGGTAGCGCAACAGGCACTCAATGTAAAGCATACGGGACAGAAGACAAAAGGAAGTGATGAATACTCCGGATTTGACGTGGTCGAGAGTTTAGCTAATGTTCCTAAAACATTTCCGCACGTGGCTGCAGTTTCCACAGTTGACGGACGCGTCGATAAAATAGAGGAAGCGCCACAGGGCGGCACGTATATATACATCGACGGTACGCAGCACTACGCGTCTGCGGGAATGGATATCTCTGTTAAAGAGGGTGATACCGTAGAGCAGGGTGACAGATTGTCAGGCGGTATTGTTAATCCGGCCGAAGTGGCTCAGTTTAAAGGCGTCGGAGAAGGTCGCAGGTATTTCATTGAACGTATGACTAAAGCATTTCGAGACAGTAAGTACGACGTTAATCGTAGGAATGTTGAAGTATTGGGACGCGCTTTAGTTAATCATGTTGAGATTACGGATATGGATAACGCAGGCGATAATCTCCCGGGCGATATCGTACCCTATACCAGTGTGGCGCAGTCATATAAGCCGCGTAAGGACGCGTCCTATGGTCCTCTATCTAAGGCAGTTGGTAGTTATCTCGAAGAACCTGTGCTGCACTATACCATTGGGACGCGCATTACAAAGAACACGGCTAAACAACTTAAAAAGTACGGAATCGATTCAGTACTATCGCACCCCGTTCAACCTGGTTTTACATCTAAAATGGTTAGTATGGTTAAGGTTCCACAGTATGCGGACGACTGGATGGCACGTTTAGGTTCGACGTATCTTGAGTCAAGATTATTAAACGACGTACAGCACGGGCAAACATCGATAACACACGGTGGACATCCGTTGCCTGAGATAGCGCGTGGAGTTGATCTTGGCGTCAAGTAATAACCGCTTGCGTTATTTTTTTAGGTATGGCACAATCAAAAGTGGCGTTTCATAGGTGAAATAAGGAGCAGATATGTCAAAGTTTAATACTCTACTGGCTAAACTGCCTGTTGGACTTGCAAAGAACGCATTCGAAAGTCCTGATCAGGTGCAGATGGAAAAGGACTTCGGTTCTATCGCGTATACGTTTTTGCAAGACCGCGCCCCGGGATTAATCCCGTACGTTCTCGGTTTTGAAGTTGTTGAACGCGAAGATGATAGCAGCAAAGCCGTAGGTATATTTGGCGCTCAAGTTGGCGACAACTACTACTACATTCCCGCTTTCTTCGTTAATAATCAGGTGCGCGGTATGGATCTGCTTTACTCGAAGCAAACCAATATGTTTATGCCACTGCGTGAGGCGTGGATCAACCATATCATTAACAAGCAGACTATGACGCTGGGCGAGACAGAACAGAATCCGGATACTGTTCGTAGGGACTTTGAACAGCCTCGCATGGACTTCCTGGTGGATATGCCTGTTAAAGCGGCATTCGCGTCCGTACACGACGCCTTTGACGCGTGGAACGCGATGCAGGCATCTGTGTTGTCTTCACTAGAGAAGGACGCGGAATTTCAGAAAGCCTGGGCTGGCGCCGTAGCTAAGATGTCGCATCAGGCGCTTCCGTTTGATAAGACCGCGGCTGGCAGTATACTGCTTGATTGGATTGAGAAGAAGGGTGGAGTCAGGGCTGTTAACAAACTGTTGACTACGCTGACGTCTAACACCAAGTTTGCCAGCGCGGCAATGTCTTTCTATCCTGATGTCGAATCACTGTTTGTGACTAAGTTCGCGGCCGAATTAGCGCCTAAGGAAACATCGACTAAGATCACGGTGGTCACGTCTGTTCCAGATTACGGTTCTTCTCCATCGGACGTGGTTAAGCAGAAGATTGTACGCGACGGATTCACGATTAAGGATACGCGCAGCGAGGAAGAGAAGTCTGAAGTTTATGCTACTTCTTACGAAGATCGATTCTCTAATCCTACTGAAAGCGGTCTATATGACGTACTTATGAGTTCCGGGGGTACGGCTAAATCGTGGGTTATCGTACCGGATCATGTGGCTGGGTTAGTTGGTAAGTGCATTGTTGTGCATCCTGAAAGCAAACGTTATTTCTCGTCTAAGCCTGAATGTGTCTTTGTACGCGGCGATAAGCAGCAGGACAAAGAGACGGAAGGTAAGAAGCTGTACGATTCGGCTAAGGCGTTATCTTCTATTGAACTTAATAAGAAGTACATGTTGGTCGACGAGAATGGCAACGTTACTATACCATTCAAGGTTCATTCGATTATGGCAGAGAATAACAAACGCGTTCAATTATCTATCGGTACATGTGACTCGGTAGACTATACGCAGGATAAATCCGACGAGCATGATTTTGAGACGCTGCATCACGGCGACAGGTATCGTTCCCGTTCTGGATTGGCGCATGACAGTCGCAGCGGGCGATATGTTAACACGATCGAATTATCAGATGCCAAGAAGGGACCTATTAAGACCGTACCCAATAACCAGTATGACAGTAAGTGGATAGTGCCATCCTCGTTTAAGGTCTACGAGATTGACGATAGTGTACCTGAAGCTAAGGATTACTTTGAGCCCGGGACGATTACGGACATCAAATTGGCTATGGATCATGCCGGACTACACAAGATCGCGGTCAGCTGCGACGACGGGTTTGAGTATAATATCCATTTCGACGAGCAGTTTACGGATGGCCGGCCTATGAATTATAAGGCCGCGATGATTAGGTTAGTGTCTAAGTACGGCTTAGCCGTGGACGCGGCCGAGACTATGCTTAAGGACGCGCAGGTTAACTTCAAGTGTAAACGGCTGGTTAAGCTGGCCCAGATGCCGCAGGAACTTGTTGGTGTTAGTATGCCGGCGGAGACACCGCAGGCGTATGGTAGCGATTCGTACACTGGTATGCCCGTTGTACAACCGCAGTACGATCAGATGCAAGGGACGATGACTGGTGTTCCTCCATTGCAGGATCCGTCGCGGCTTGGATTCAATCTCGGCGGTGAATCTGAGATGGATGTCAATTCGGCCGGCGTGGCTGCTAACGCTGAGCAAACTGGTCAGAAGAGCGTGTTTGATCATGCTACGATTGGCGGATTGTCCAGGATTTACGATTCGGGCGGCGTGATTGATACTTACATTCCTGAACTGGTTAAGGCGTTGGACCGCGTGGGTCGCATCTTGTTCCTGTTCTATTGGAAGAACGATGATTTTATGGAGCGTTACGGATCCGAGGACATGGCAGACATGGAGGATATGATCCGCAACGTGTTTAAACAGTTTGGCGATCTCGTGTTGCAGCTTAAAGAGAAAGCCATTGGTAACGACGACGAAGCATAACGGATATATACGGGTGCGTTTATGGATATAAAAGGGGTTAACATACCTACCCCGTACGACGCAGCACACATCGAATATACGCCCGACTGGCGGGCTGAAGTGGCGAAAGCGTGGGCGGCTGACTCAACGTTGGAGTTACCGCATAAGATTCGATCTGATAAGTGGATTGCAGGTTACAGGGACTTCTTACGCGGCCGATTTAAATATCGCAAAGCGGCCGGTTCGATGTTTGAGATAGCGGAGGCGTGGCGTAATAGCGAACTAATAATAGGGGCGCGGCACCGTATTGAGCCGCTACTGTTAACAGGCGCCACATATTCGCAAATAGCATTTGAAATGGACCTCGGCGACGACGTAATTACGGATGAGGTTATACGAACATATGAACGCCTATTTTTTAATATACGGAACAGTGACGGATCCCTTGTTGAGTCTAGCCATACCCGCATGTACTTCTCTATGCCTCATGACGGCGTTATTGATGCTCAGACGCCACTGGACATGCTGTGGAAGGCCGCAGCCACACAGATGGGATACCAAGGGTTGGTGATATTGTGGCATTGGCCGGTGCAGTTAAACATTTACGAGAATCAGCAGTTTGTGCGGGATGAGATAATGCGTCAGATGTATTCGACAATGTTGTCGAAGATATTCAAGAGGGAAATAAATAACTTTGACTTAAATAACCTTTTCGGGCAGTATATTAATCAAGAAAGATTATTGCACGATACCGGCCGGAACAAGGATGTTCGTGATGAATCGGCTGACGCGTTGATAAAGATTCTATCGATGTTTAAGGCAGAGATATTGTTAAAGTCTCAAACGGTAGACGAGCGGAAGCAACTTGATGAGTTTTATGCCGGCAAGTCGGATCTTAAAAAGTACATTAGTAACCAGGTTTTGCCGGTGGGAGATGAGAAGCGCGGCATTGAAGTGTTAGACCAGATTATCAAGGAGCGTTTAAAATAGCAAAGGATCAGCCATGAGTGAATTTAAAGAACGACTAATCACCGCGTTGCATTCAGCCGTCAGTAGCTTCAATGAAACAAACGATCCGAATGCCTCGGTTATTAAGGCCGCGCAGGATAATGATTTCAACGTAGACCAGACCACGCGTCTGGTTGAAACGTTTAATACGGCACGTACCATTTACCACTACAAATCCGCCGGCGACAGGACCGAGCCCTTTTCGTTGGCCGATTCGTCTGTTGTAATCCCGGCCATGTTTAAGTCGTTGCCCGATACTAAGAAAGCCGTGTCTGCTGATCATGATTACAGCGACTACGATTTGCGCGAAGTTGACTATCGCGGCCAAATGATTATAAAGGCCGCGGATGGGTTGAACGAGGACGCTGCAGTAGTT
>ERZ1292629.3760-Hain-H43-01um-R1-3760-length-11520-cov-4_pt1 | contig 11520 bp, 15 predicted proteins | sample MGYA00564399_ERZ1292629 | MGnify/ENA primary metagenome ERZ1292629 (study PRJEB36523, sample SAMEA6512636) | groundwater metagenome | collected 2019-01-08 | study: AquaDiva: Metagenomics assemblies of 32 groundwater samples | reverse complement strand
ATAACAACATCAAAACAGCGTCTTCTGCGCGCTCTTTTTTTTAAACTCATCCATTTTCAAAAACTGATTGTTTATTCTCTCCAAAGAAAAATCATGCTGCTCAACTAAAATTTTCCTGATTTTTTCAGGATCGAATTTTGGAAAATCTACTTTCTCCCGGCGGACATTCGGCTTCTTGAAAATCTCAAAGACTTCCTGCCAGTTAAAGTCAAGCCTTTCTTCAATAGCTTTGAAAATTGAAACGGGATATTTTTTCTCGCGGACTAAAGCCAGCGCTTTCTTAGGTCCAATGCCCTTAACACCCCCAGGATTAAAATCTGTCCCGACTAAAATTGCAAGGCAGATAAACTGGTCAGCATCAATTCCCAGCTCATTTAAAACTTTTTCATATTCAATTATCTCTGGGGATATATTAACAATGCCTCCTCGGGTTTTTCTTGTTCTTGACAGCGTTAAATTTTGTATTAATTTTTTCCCTCCAACAACCAAAGCATCATAATCCTGGCTTCCGACAGCATCTGCCTCCCCCATTTTTACAAATTCAGCGCACTGCATCTCTCCCTCGCCTGGCGCCTGAAAAACAGCAGCACCCATCGCCTCCAAAAGCTCTTTGCTTTCAGCAATCATCTCAGGCGTAAGTTTAGTGAAGCCTCTCGCATATTTAGCCATTGTATCTACATCTTCTTCCTCAACAGCAGCAAGATACTTTTCTTTAGCGACATCTTTCGCCTCTTCGCGCGCTTCATGAGTTTTGCCCTTCAAAACATTATATTCCCCATCAAAAACATAAATAAGTTTTATTCCTTCAGCAAACAAAGCCATATTTCTATAGAAAAGCCCTGAAAGATGCGAAGTAACCCTGCCTTTTGAATCCATTAAAGGAGTTCCATCTGGCTGTCTAATTGAAGTCAAAAACTGATAAAGAGCATTAAACGCATCAACAGCTATAACTTTTCCCCTAAAATCAGAAAAGTGAACTTCTCTCTTTGAAATAATTTCCCCTATCTGCAAACCCATTTAATAACTAAGAGAATTCTCTATAAATATATTTCGCAGCCAGATTCCTAAGCTACTTTTGCCAATTCTTCTCTAAGATGAGCAAACCCTTCTTTAACATCCCTTGAAGAAACTAATCTTTCGCCCAATGAAAACTCTGACCTATGAGTATCAAAACTAACCCATCTATGACCTGATTTGTCAATCTCTAAATGCAAAACATTCCCAACTAAACTTTCAGCCAAACGATTAACTCTTTCACTAACAAGATTATCGCTCAATTTTCTTCTGTCAGTATCTCTAATAATTTGCCCAAGATAAAAAGAAGCTAAAGCAGACTGATATTGTTCTCCATGAAGAAGCGGAAAAAAATTCATAGACAACCTTGCAGAATATTCATCTCCGCCATATACCGAAGAAGAAATCCCTCCAGATAGTAAATAATGCTTATATCTCGGGTTTCGCAATTCTTCTTCTATCGCTTCTTGAAACAGCTCTTCTCTTTCAAATCTTCTTTTTTCATGTGATTGGGGCATATTATATAAGCAAAAGCAGAATATTTAAATTTTTCTATTGTGACTCCTTCAAAGTAACTTCCTAAAAAAAGATAGCTTAAAAACTCGCTATCTCTTAAATATGCTATGAAAGGCTTTATAGTATACCAGGATTATATAACCTTAGAAGATCAAACATCAATTCGCCTATTTGGAAGACTTGAAAACAATCAATCATTTGTCGCACTTAACAAATTGAACCCTTATTTTTTTATCACCGAAAAAGATTTTGAAAAGATTTCAAAGATGCTCAAGCAGTGCAAAACAGAAAAAGTTCCCCTGACAAACTTCAAAGGCGAGAGAGTTGTAAAAATATCTTTAAAAAATCAGCAAGAATTAAACAAATTAGCTAAAGAAATTCACAACTCAGGAATTCATACCTATGAAGCAGATATAAAGCCGCACTACCGATTTATCATTGATAATAATCTGCTGGGCTCAATAGAAATCGAAGGCGACTACGAATCCTCTGAAAGAATTGACCGAGTTTACAATGAAGCAAAAATAAGCCCTGCAGAATCAAAGCCAAAACTAAAAGTTATCTCATTGGACATAGAATCTGATAAAAAAAATAAATTGTTCTGCATCGGCCTCTCTGGCGAAAATTATCAGAAAAATTTTATGGTTACAGAAAATGAATTAGAAAATGCAGTCAGCTGCAGTTCGGAATCTGATTGCTTGGAAAAATTCAAAAAAGAATTTTTAAAATTAGACCCTGATATAATAACTGGCTGGAATGTTATTGATTTTGATTTTGCCTATTTATCAGGATTATTCAAAAAACACAAGATTCCATTTGACTTGGGCAGAAGCAATGAGCCAGTCAGGCTAAGAATAGAATCAGAATTCTTCAGGCAATCTTCAGCAGATATTCCAGGACGGCAGGTTCTCGACGGCTTAAATCTTATCAGAGACCCATTTATTCAGGAAGCACCTTCAATAAAAAAAGCAGAGTTTGAATCATACACCCTTGAAGATGTCGCACAGGCAATTCTTGGCAAAGGAAAAATTCTAAAGGGCGGGGGAAGGCATGAAGAAATAGAAAAATTATACAAAACAAATCAGCAGAAACTTGTAGATTATAACCTATTAGACTGCGAGCTTGCTTATGAAATAATTGAAAAAACAAAAATGATTGAGCTGGCAGTTGAAAGGTCGCATTTAACAGGCATATCTCTGGATAAGATCACCTCTTCAATAATTGCTTTTGATTCTTTATATATTCGAGAAGCGAGAAAAGCGGGCCTTGTCTCGCCTTCAACCGCCTATGGATTAAAAGAAACAAAAATAAAAGGAGCGTATGTCTATTCTTCAAAGCCCGGAATCTATCACAATGTTTTAGTTCTGGATTTTAAATCTCTTTATCCATCAGTTATAAGAACATTTAACATTGACCCTTCATCACATCTGGAAAAAAAAGAGAAAGATGCTGTAGAATCTCCCAACAAAGAATACTTCAAAAATAAAGATGGAATTCTTCCGAAAATTATTGAAAAGCTTCATCAGGCAAGAGAAAAGGCAAAAAGAGAAAAAAGAGAGCTCTCTAATTATGCAATAAAAATAATAATGAACTCATTCTGGGGCGTCTTGGCTTCTCCAAACTGCCGATATTTCAACTTTGAAATGGCAAATGCAATAACTTCTTTTTGCCGCTGGGCAATTCAGCTGACAGCAAAAAAAATAGAAGAAAAAGGCTACAAAGTTATCTACATTGACACAGATGCTGCTTTTGTAGAAACTTCTCTAAATAAAGAAAAAGCAAATGCTCTTGGATTAGAACTGCAAGACTATATTAACAGCTTCTACAAAGAGTATGTAAAAACAAATTTTAATAGAACCTCTGCCCTTGAGCTGGAATTTGACAAGCAATATCTTTCTTTGATGATTCCAAGTCTGCGCCAAGATTCAGAATCAGAGAAAGCGGCTAAAAAACGCTATGCGGGGTTGATAGAAGAAAATAATAAAGAAGAATTAGAAATTGTCGGCCTTGAAGCAATACGCGGAGACTGGACAGATGCCGCACAGGAATTCCAAAAAGAATTATTAATGAAAGTATTTCATAAAGAATCTATTGAACAATTCATAAAATCTTACATAAAAAAAATTCTCGGAGGAAAAGTTGATGATAAGCTGGTTTACAGAAAATCAATCAGAAAAGCTCTTAATGAATACACGAAAACAACTCCTCCGCACGTAAAAGCTGCCCGCCAGCTCGACCATTTGGACTCAAATGTCATAGAATACTACATGACTTCTGCTGGTCCAGAGCCAATTCAAAAATTAAAGCATAAAATAGATTATGAGCATTATATTGAAAAGCAGATAAAGCCTATTGCCAATCAAATTCTCAGCCTTTTCAACAAAAGCTTCGAAGAGCTGACTCAAAAATCCAAGCAGACTAAGTTGTTTTAGAATTTGATTGCTTGCTATCTTAATTCATGGAGTTGTGGGCGAGTTGGAAAGGATTAATTCGGCGCGCGCTAAATAGCATTCAGGTTTTAACCCATATAAGAGTCTCTCAAAGGATAACACTCGTCACCAAGACTTTTTTTAAGTCTTTGGCAAATTTTTTCTAGAGTATTAACAATTGCTAGTCTCTTCTCATCAACATTTTTGTCGGTGAGTCTTCTTGAAAATGTTCCCTTTCTACAATCTTCAATGATTCCATTCAAGCAGCTATCAAGTCTTTGGAATCTTTCTTCTGCAATATGGTAATCTACTTCAGCTTTTTTATCTGGAAGCAAATCTGAATAATTTCTCACCCCATGAATACTTCTACCATGTAGTTTACCATTTTCTGTAGGTGTCCACCTAAATGTGTCGCCTGCATCTTTTAATCCAAATCTATTCATATCAGATGTATTTAATTCTCCTCGTAGTTGCATTCCTTCCTCTAAAGTATAACTAAATCTTGCTCCGCTTTCGGTTAATTCTGTAATCCAACATGGATATGATTTACTTTTCTTTGCCTTTGTCATCTTGATTTTCTCAGAAAAAGCTCTGAGGTGCTATCACCTCAATTTTATAGGTTTTGTCTTATTTTTAAGTCTTTCGTTTTCGCGCTCTCTTCTTTTGTAATCTCTAATTAAGAATAAACTATTTGCTGATTGTTCTCATTTCTCAAAAGAATCGCGCCTGACGATCCATAGGTGTGTCGGCCTATTGCGCCATATTGAGACTGAAAGTCAAATCCTTTCTTATCAACACTTATTACTCTACAACTTTCTTGAACAAAAGGATTTGGTCCCATCCTTTCGGCCAAACAAGTATCTCCTATTCGAACAGTTCCGGAAACAAGTTTTCTTGTACCATCTGTATTTGTAGCATACAATTCTGTTGCTGTTGGGTTTACCGCATTAACCGGGATGCCTATTTTTTCTAATAAATTACTTGTAAGATGAAGAGGTCTTTCTCCTTTAATAAACGTATAAACTCCATCAGCTAAAGCATAGGCAGCCGCAGTTAAGTATGCTGCAACAAATGCTCTTCTTCCTTCTGGAACTCCTAATTTAGAAAAAAGTATGCTGCCCCCAATTAAGAAATTCAAACCAATACCTCCAAAACCCAAACCAATAATTCTCGCTTTTTGTCTATAAGCCCAATGCTCTTTCTCCCCCATATTCCAAAGTTCATTATCAAATCTATCAATTACATAGCCTATTTTTTGTTTTGTTTCCTTCATCTTGATTTTCTCAGAATTCAGTCTGAGGTCTGTTCACCTCTATTTTGGTAATTTAGTTGTGCTTTTAATTCTTTCGTTTTCGTGCGCGCCATTATTGGTTGGGTGAACCAACCCCTGATATCTATCACGACTTGACAACTCCATTTACTCGTAATTAAACTATTTTATACTTTTCAATATCCCAACAACTTTTTCTTTTTTAACCTTAAATTCTTTAGGAGTTAAATTAAATCTTCCAAAATCTTTAAAATTTCTTAGCAAATGCAGAAGTCTGGCAAGATAATTTTCCAGATGATATTTCTTTAAAATAGAATAGTATTTTTTATAATCAACATTAGAAAATAAAATAATTGAAATTATATCAATCTTATCTTTCTCTCCTTTAGCAGAATTTTCTCTATCAATCAATGCTCCCTGCTTCAAAATAAGCAATAGCTCTGGAATTATAACATTAAACCCTTCAACTTCAGAATAATAATTTTTTATATCTTCTGCGGGAATTGCCAGTTTAGAATAATAATCAACATAAATATCTATATCTATCTCTCCTCTTTTTATCTCATATTTCTTTAAATTGTCATTCTTTGAGAGATTCTCTTCTTTCAATTTTTGCAATTCCTTTACATCTACAACTATATCAATATCTCTGGATTTTTGTTGTTTTGCCCATAAATAAGTCGCCCATCCGCCAATGAGTATAAAATGATATTTTTTTCTAATCTCCTTAAGAACTTCCCAGCTCTTCTCAGTCAGCAAATTATTCCAAAATTCCATTTTAATCAGCTCCTTCTTTGTTAATTTCTAATTTATTTTCAAGTGCATTTAGAAAATCTTTTGCATACCATTCTTTTAAATTCCATAAATCAACAAACAAGTTAGAAAAAGGAATTGATTTGTACAAATCTATATTTTTATCCTTCTTCAAAACAAAAAAATTTGAATTTATATCATTTTCATTAAATTTTAAACTGGAGATTCTATTTTTTATATCATTCAACTCATTATCACTGGCGTAAACATAAACTTCTGAATAATCTGCAGGCACATCATCAAACATTAGCTTGAAAGCACTAAATGCTGTAAATGTCACGTCAGGCATTATTCTTTCTATTTCTCTCGCAGGCATTTCTATTCGTGCCTTAAATATGATATCCTGTTTAATATTTCTCAAAGATGCCCAGTGAAATAATATCTTTCTAATATCAATAATCTGAAATTCTCTTTGTTTTATTTTAATTGCTCCCATATTTTCAAGTCTCTTAACTGCAGAATTAATAATACTTAATGAAATTCCAAGTTTTTTAGATAGTTCCGACTGAGTTAAATTAAACTTTTTCTCTTCAATTCCTTTATGCAGGATTTCTCTAAATACTTCTTCTGTTTTCTTCATTTACCCCTCCAGCCTATTTCTAATTTAAGATGTCGTTATTTATAAATCTTTCTATTATAATAGAAAGATATATCTCGAAAATCCTCGCGAGTCTCGAATTTGTTTGCATAATTGATTTCGAATGTAATTGTCAAGCAATTTGAGGAAGTTGCGGGTGGGAAGGATTTATTTGGTGCGCGCCGTTTTTTGTGCGAACTCCACTAATTGAGGAAGTTTTTCTGAATGATAAATTACTGGTTTTCCCGTAAGAAACCAATCAATATTGGAAGTATGAGGTGGAACATCATGGGTTATATAACCTATTTTGTGATAAGCTTCATCGTATATCTTAAATCCGAGTAATCCCTGATATTTCCGAATACTCAGATTAACAGCACAATCTATTTCATCTATTCTTGCTGGAACAATTTGAGGTTTAAACCCCGCTTCTCTAGCCATCTCCCAAATAGGCATTGATTCTCTAAAATATTCTACAATTAATGGTTTGTTTGCTTGAATTATGATTCTGCCAGTTTCATCATCTAAATCATCAACCTTTATTTCAGCATAAATATCTCTAACGCACAATGCTTGCTTAGTCAAAGCAATGTAACTTTCAATAGATTCGATGTACCCCTTCCTGAAAAAATCATGAATTTCGAGCATGCATTGCATTGGGGCATCATTTTTTAGCATAAGTTCCACTATTCTTTTTACCCTTGCTTCATCCATATCTTGTATTTCTGCCATAATTTTATAGTCCGCACTATGCTTTTAATTCTTTCGTTTTCGCGCGCGCCACTATTGGAGGAGAGCAATTTCACGAGGGAATTTTGGATATTTATTACTAGTGAGATTGCGAGTTAGGTAAAACAAATCTCCTTTTTATCTCTATCAATTTCGCTTAAACCCGATTAAACGCAAGGCGTTCTATGTTTAGAAAAATGCTTAAGTATAATTGCTTCAACTATTTTAGATATAAGAAATATTTATTAACTTACAATTAACTCAAATAATCATGAACTTAACAAGAATTACAAGAAATTATGAATTTACTGGAGCGAAAAGAGAAGTTATATCTGCGCTTAGAGGCGAAGGATTCGTTGTTAGCAGACCTGCTACAACTTACACAGGCGCCCAAGAATATAAAATTCATAATGGCGGTGGAGATTCTTTAGGTACATTAGTTGTTCCTAATAAGGGGCTGAATAGAACTAGATATTTAACAATTGTCGGTCGCCCCTCTTTAAACTCCAGATTAAAAAATTTTGCTGATAATTATGGCACAGAAAAAGTATAAATCTCTCTTTTCTTAATATTTTATATCAAAACCCTTTGGGGTGATTTTGTTTTCATCTAATCCTACAAGTTTAGAGAAGTTTCAGGCACAATAGTTCAATCATTAATAAAAATAAAACTTAGAATGACCTGCTGGTTTTGCACTAAGCAAAATGTTTTAGGATAAAACAAAGCAGTTGCCGTTCAATAGTGATTAGGCGAGTTGCACAGCAACCTCTTGATGCGAACTAAGAGCCAAGAGTTACAAAATCTGTGCGAAAATCTTTTCTTTTGTGTAATTGTCGGCTATTTGTTTGCAGGGGGCGGGGCGAAAATTTTTAGCTATAGCAAACAACCTTAGTTTTCGTAGTTTTTTTGTTGTTTGCTAAATAGGAAATCACTCAAAAAAATACTATTATTAAAGTGATTTCCCATAGTTTTCATAAATATTCTTTCTATGTTCGACTTTCAAGATAGATATAATTTGATTAAGAAACAAACTTATCTATGCTAGTTGTTTTTATAACTTTAACAAGATTCTGCTTTTCAAAATGTTTGTCTTCACTCCAAATCACCCCATCATTTCCCAAACTCAAAGCTGCCGCAACAAATGGGTAATCCTCTTCATCAATTGTTTTCATTAATTCCTTGGCTTTTATCTTTTGCTCGAGCATTTCTCTTCTAGAAATAAGTTTTATATGAGAAAATAACTTTGCCAAGAGCAATATAAAGTCTTCTTCTGTGATTTGCGCTTTTTCAATCATGTAATTTTTGTATTTTATAATTTTATGAAAAGCAATTTCTGGAAAATAAAAGTTTAGGTCTGAATTTTTTATAATGCTTCTTGTTTTAGAATCTTTCAGTAATACTGATATCAAAATATTCACATCAATAACTATTTTCACTTTAACCCAAGTCCTTAGCAACTTCTCTTTTTATTTTGCCACTTATCTCTTCAATATCCTGTGCAGTTATTTTACTTTTCTTTAATAAGCTCTCCTCAAAATCAGTTTCTTTTATCTTGTTTTCAAATGCCTGCCTAGCTATCTCGCTCCAACGCATTTCTCTCATTGCTTTCATCTTTTCAAAAAGTGGTTCTGGTATTGATAGAGTCATGTTTGTCATACTTAATTATGTGTAAGCACATATTTAAACATTTCGATTTTGAGTTTTTTCTAAAAAGAAAAGGAGGGATGGGCGGGAGTTTTTAGTTACTTTTCATAAATATTCTTTCTATGCTCCACTTGGAGAATAATTATCGCATCTCTGACAATATCAAATATTACTCTATAATCTCCTACTCTTAGCCTAAATGAACTTTCTCCTTTTAATCTCTTAATATCCTTAGAAAACGGATTTTCAGATAATTCTCCAACTTTTATTATTATTCTACGAGCAAAAACAATCTCTAATTTATCAAGTGCATCTTTGGCTTTTTGTCCCAGATGACTTTAAACTTCATAATCCGAATATTTTTTCTACCTCTTCTTGAGTATAGAATTCGCCTTTCTTAATTCTTTCTCTTGCTTCTTTTATTTCAAGAATAGTTTTTTGGCTTAGTTTTGGCTCTTTCTCTGTCAATTTAGCCAAATATATCAGCTTTCTCACTAATTCGTCATAGCTCTCGCTTTTGTATTGCTTAAAATTATCAAGTTCCTGCTTTGTTGTTTGATTAAGTCTTATTGTTGTTTCCATTTTAACAAAATGGAAGCTTGAAAATCTTTGAGATTTTCATTGTTTCCATATACTAATGTATACATATGTAGATTTTATAAACCTTTCGGTTGAAAATGTTGGAACATTTATAGAAAGAAAGTGCGGATTAACCTGAGAAGTTTTTCAACTTTTAGCAATTTGCCATAGTAGTTCAAATTGTTTTTTATAAGATTCTGCAACATCTCTGCTTCGTATAATTATCAAATAATCTGGATTTCCCCAGACTATTATCTGCACATTGTCACCATAAATTTGAACAGGATTAGAATTAAAGAATTTTTCTTGTATTTGTTTATATTTTGATGTTTTATTTTTAAAAATGCCCTTACTCCCTTCCTTAATTATAACTCGTTCTTTAATTCCATAATTAATCATGTCTCTTTCATATTGCTCAATTATAGTTTCGTATCCTTTTAGAGGAATAGATTCATCAACAGCGGTACATAAAACTTCCCCTCCTTTTTCTTTGAGTCTATTAATAATATCTCTTAATGCAATTCTTGTTACATTCTTGCCCTTATAGGTTTCTACCATTAAAGGCTCTTTTGCTTTCTCATCCAAACTCGTTAATTCTGGTAAAATCTGCTTAAATCCTTCAGTTCTTTCATTTAGGTACTCAAGAATTATCTCGGGATTAACTGATTTATACTTCTGTGACTTTCCTTCTTTTACAGAATTAACATATCCCTTCTCAGATAGTCTATTCAAAGCATCATATGTTGCCTGCCTGTACATTCCAGTCTTTTTTGCTAATTCATAGGCAGATAAAGAGCCATATTGCAATAACGCCAGGTACAATTCGCTTTCATACTCACTTAATCCAATTTGCTTCAAAACTTCTTTATTTATCATGAGCATATTAAATTTCAATGGTTTTTAATACTTTCTATTGTAAGATGATTTCATACGAATGATAATTATATAGTAACAAATTTTAGAGAAAGTATGAAAGACAAAATAAATCAGAATGACACAAATGAAAAGGATGACTTTAGTCAGACCTCTCGTTTACAAGAAATGAAAGGGGGGGATGGAAAATGAACATAAAAAAAGCAATCACATTTGGAACTTTAGGATTGGCCTTAACGACTGGGGGATGGAAAATGAATACTGATGCAACTAACGCATATTTCGCGCACGCCCAAGCCGAACAGTCTAGTCTTGAAATGACTAAAATAACTGCAATAAATTCTCTGTTGGAACAAAAAGATTGGCGAGCAAGAGAATTATCTACTGAATTAGAGTCTGAAAGAGACAAATTGTTGTCTAATTCAAGAACTAAGATGAAATATGATTATGCACAAAGCATTAAACCTTATAATGCAACTCTAAAATATTTAGGGAGTTTAGGACTTGGTTGTATGGGGATAGGTTTCTTGGTAGCAGCAGGTTGTAATCTGAGCAAAAGACAAACTCAAGAAAACAAATAAAACAACTTTTTTATTTTATTATTTTGTTCAGAATTTCTTCGCACTATCGAAGACTATCTCTTCGTTTCGTCGTCCGTCCGTGTCAGCCCCCCGTCGTATGCGTGCCCTATTGGTCGGGTGAACAACTTCTTTTTATCACCTCTTAGAAATTGCGTTTAAAAAAGATTATACGCCGAATGGCGTAATTCCGTCCGTGAATTTTAAACGGAACGAAAGAGCAAATCCTATTTTTACCTTGAGGTTTAACTTTCGTTTAATCCTACGCTGTAAACGAACTTTTAATCTAAAAATCGAATAGCAAAGAAAAATTTATAACTAAAGCAAAACTACGAAACAAGTGACAATAATACTAACCGACCACGCAAAAAAGAGGATGGCTGAAAGAGCTATAACTTTCAAGCAGATTCAGGAGACTATCGAAATGCCTAATTACACTGTCCAAAAAGGAAAGAAAACAGAGGCAATTAGAAATTTTCCTGAAAAAAGAGTCAAAGT